>Ga0315274_10007038_pt1 | contig 16341 bp, 14 predicted proteins | sample YL17G02_20_MG_FD_203700 | JGI IMG/M metagenome (GOLD analysis project Ga0315274, IMG submission 203700) | Sediment microbial communities from Yellowstone Lake, YNP, Wyoming, USA - YL17G02_20 | ecosystem: Environmental > Aquatic > Freshwater > Lake > Sediment | place: USA: Wyoming | collected...
GCCATTAGCTGCCACAGATAGCTCGCTGGCTGTGTTATTGGAACAGCGCGTGCTCAATCATCCACTCTATACAGCACAGTCAGTCTAGGTTCGTATTTCACGTAACCAGAAAACAGAGGAAAATCTCACCTTGAAGATTCACTCGCTCAGTACCCAATCTATAAGCTTGCAATCCATAGTCGAATCAGTCGATGAATGGTGGCGGTTTCACATTTTCCGAGGCAATCTGGTCCTCTTAGGACACATCCTTGCAGGTCTCGGCTATGTCAGCTACTGCAATTGCTCATCAGACCACGGGTCACCGTGCGTATCGTCGTGCCAGCCAGAAGCGATGAGACTAGGGCGATACCCACCTGTATTGGCGTTATGAGAGCACTCACTATCCAAACGTCTCTTACGAAGCTAAGAGAGAAACCATAGAGCCAGTCATAGGTTCCTAATGGCACAAAGATGAAGACCCTGAACAGGATGTCCGCTTCCAGTCCGATCAGAGTGGAGAACACTAAAGCGAGCCTTCCGTTGGCCAATCGGTAGGACTCTCTCCTAGAAAGGACAACGGCGATAAGGACCACAAAGGCGGTGAACGTATCCCAGAGAGCCCAGAGCGGGAGGTTCCCCGCTGGCGGGCTGAAGAGATAGGCTGCCAAGAGGGTCGCGTAATAGGCGAGAACGGACCTCGTCCTTTCCCGGAAGACGAGGCTTGTGACTGCGGCTCCCAGAGGCGCACCCAGTGCGAAAAAATACTCATATGGATCACTCAGGATCACCGCGTGGCTTATCATGACTCCCAAGAAGACCGATAGAAACGACTCTGCAGGATCCAAAGCAATGCCGGCTAGGGGGGTGGCCACAAAAACCCAGCGATACCAGACTCCTGAGGAGAGCTGTGGGAGGCCAGGAAGCGTGTCCAGGACCGCTGTCAACGTCGCGAAAACAGAAATGAGTGCCACGGACCTTGTCCTAGCCATGAGGAGCCGCCTAGCTCACTCAGACCTATATCAGTTTTCGCTCAGAGAAAGCACCTTGGCGCGCGCTACTAGAATAGTAAGGGATGAACTGGTTGGCCAAGATCCGATGAATCCGATGCCTGCAATTTTGGAGAAACTTGTAGCCACCTACTAGGGCACCGAAAAATATTGCGGTGCGCCTCAGGTACAACGAGAATCATGCCAATGTCATAACCTTCATTAGGCTTATAGAACAGCAGGAAGAGGAAGGAAAGGATGGCGGTAAGTAACGAAGGTAATCACGGCTCAGAGACTCGGTCGACATGAGAGGTCGAACCTGGCAGAGCTTGATAGCCTAGCCGAGGCGGCTGGCTACACTGTAGTAGCCTCTATCGAGCAGGTCAGGGAGGCGGGTTCCCCCTACATGATTGGCAGAGGAAAGGCTGAGGAGCTGGCCAAAACCGTGAAGGAGCTTGGGGCGGAGAAGGTGATATTTGATAATGACCTCAAGCCGGTACAGGCATACAACCTGGCCAAGGTGTTGGGTGTAGAAGCCATTGACCGTTTCCAGTTGATACTCGAGATCTTTGCTAGGAGGGTGACGACTAAGGAGGCACAGCTCCAAGTACGACTGGCTAGGCTGAGGTATCAGTTGCCCCGGGCAAGGGAGTCAATCCGTCTCGCCCGCCAAGGCGAGCAGCCGGGGTTCATGGGTTTGGGAAGATACGAGATCGACGTCTTCCTTGAGGACATGAGGAGACAGATAGCCCACATACGCGGCGAACTCAAGGAGGTGAGGGAGGAGAGGCTTCAGCACCGTTCTAGAAGGATGGAGCGAGGTCAGTTGACGGTCGCTCTGGCAGGGTACACGAGTGCTGGGAAGACGACTCTATTCAACCTCCTCGCGAGTGAGACAAAGCCGACCAAACTAGGACTCTTCACAACCCTCTCGCCAGCCACTCGGGTTGTCTCCTTCGCTGGTCGAAACGCACTCCTCACGGATACGGTTGGCTTCATTGATCGATTGCCGATCCTACTAGTGGAGGCCTTCAACTCGACCCTGGAGGAGACGATCTACGCCGACGCAGTAATCCTGGTAATAGACTTCAATGATTCCATTGACGAGATCAGGCGAAAACTGGAGGCTTCCCTTAGCACCATAAGAGAGATTGGGGCTGCAGCCGTTCCCATGGTAGCCGCCCTCAACAAGGTCGATCTCCTGTCATCGGAGGAAGTGCCAAGGAAACTGGAGGCTCTCGGCATCATGCCCATCGACCCAGTGGTAGTCTCAGCGAGGACGGGCTTTAACCTCGACGAGCTTAAGCGGAGAATTGCGGGCGCCCTCGGCCGGTACGTGGAAGCAACATTCATTGTTCCAGAGAAGCCGGGCGTCGAATCCCTCATCCATGGCTTATATGAGGAGGCTGACTCAGTTCAAACAAGCCAAAGAGAGGGACATGTAGAGGTCATGTTGAAGGCGGTTCCAACAAAAGCGGAGAGGCTGAGGCAACGCATAGAAGAGGCTGGCGGGCGCCTAACCGGCTATAAGTTATTGGGCGGAGAGTCCGAGTAGGTGCTCCAACGAGTTCGATACGCTTCGACTTCGTCTTAGTATCGAGCTTTCCAACATTACTGCGACTCTGCACAGCTCCTCTTGCTGACTCTTCAGGACAGCTTCCAAGGAGGGTGCTCGTCTCCCAGCCGGTAAGACCTGACAGTATACTGGTCGACTCGGTGCTCATGGACGGACGAATGGGATTCTTGACAAGTCAAAAGAGGCAATAAAGGAAAAGAGGGGGAACCTGGCTCGACTTAGGGACTGAGAAAGGAGACATTATTGGAGACCAAATTCCTCGAACCACAGATGATAGTTTCACTAGTCTATTCTTATGGGGTATCTTCCGTATTCTCTTCCTGCCTCAACCATGGCTAAGCAGTTTTCAAGATTCGCGCCGCCGTACCACGAGTTGCTGGAGCTGAGTATGTAACCTCCCCCGGGCGCCGCCCTTCGGATGCATGCCTTGGTCTCTTCGACGACTTCTCGTCTGCTACCCAAGGTCAGGGTGTCAACTGCCACATTGCCCATGAGAACCAGTTTGTCGCCGTACTTAGCCTTCACGGCCCCTATGTCCATGCCCGCGGTTGGATCTAGCGATTGCAGGCCGTCTACGATTCTGGACAGGTCCTCTAGGAGAGGATTAAGGTTGCCGTCTGAGTGCTTGACGAACTTTAGTCCGGTCTTGTGTGCAGCATCTGCCTGTCTACTCAGGCTTGGGAAGATGACCTCGCGGAAGAACTTCACAGGCACCATGGGCCCGTTTTTCTCCGAGTAGTCGCCGCCACTGACGATGAAGTCGACACCTGCGTCGGCGACGCGGCCTATGATGTCGATGTTGAAGCGAGTCATCTTCTCAATGGTGTTCCGAATTATGCTTGGCCGTTCGTACATCCATCTGACGAAGTTGTTGACCTGGAACATTTCCCAGACGTGGGCGAAGGGGTCTCGGATGAAAGCGGCCACCGCGGTGTCTTCACCCGCCAGCCTCTTAGTATGTTCTAGAGCGAATGTGCGGCCAGGGGCATTCGAGTCCGGGAACGAGAACCCTTCAACGTCTTCTGGTGTGCTGAACTGGCTTCGGAAAGGCACCCATGCCTTGCATTGCGAGTCAAAGGTGAGAATCCGGCCCCACTCATCCGTCATCGTACCGTCGGAGTTCGCTTTGGCCTCCCAGTTGTCTGGTGCAGAGAGGTCGCAGAAGACGATGTCGAAGCCGAGCCTGTCATAGGTGCGGACAGTCATTTCCACCTTGGACAACTCTCTCTCCCTATTGGCCGAAAGCTGTGCCTGCAGGGAAACCGGTCCACTGAACTGCCTGCCCGCTACCGCCTCCAGTATGGGGGTGTCAATCGCCATCTCAGTTATGGGAACAATATCTGGCTCTCTGTGTTCAAATGTAGTGTTGACGCGCTCCTTCCGATTCATACTTGGCCTCACCTCGAATTAGGGGCATATTTTGCCGTGAGAAGATTCTTGATCTCTTCAAGCGCCTTCATAGCATCCTCAGCGTAGCCATCAGCGCCCATCGCCATTGCAGATTTCCTGTCAATTGGCCTACCACCCACCATGACTTTTACCTTCTGCTTAAGCCCCGAGGAGCTGAGTTGATCGATCACTTTCGGCATCTGGCCAACGGCGTGAGACAGTAGACATGAAAGTGCGAGGATATCCGGCTTCTCAGACCTCACGGCTTCAACGAATCTCTCCGCTGGAACGTCCACGCCTAGGTCCACCACATCATAGCCCGTTGACATTAGCATGGCGGAGACGATGTTCTTTCCTATGTCATGGACATCGCCCTTGACGGTTCCAATCACGACCTTCCCGGTCGAAGAGGGCCTTTCTGGCGTCGACCCGAGAGGCTTCAGCATAGAGGAGACCTCAGTTGCCATTATACCTGCCATGATCAATTCACTGAGGAAGTACTCGCACTTCTCATATCGCCGCCCTACTTCCTCAAGGCCTTCACTCATGCTCCCTGTTATGTCAAGAGACGATACTCCAGCATCCAAAGCCTTCTTGACACAGGCGCGCGCCTCATCAACAGAAGCAACCTCAGCAAAGACTTTCTTCACATCCTCCAATAGGCGATTCTCAGCTGCCAAAGCATATCCTCTCCGCAACTGTTGGCTCGTTGGAGATAAAAAGGGCTCGTCCACGGAAAGCGACCGTTGGGGAATCGGTAGAAACGCCGGTGGAATACATGTGGACTCTTCAGCTTGGTTCTAGTTCTCTTTCCTATGATAGGCCTCGCTCAGTCATGGTGCCCTGGAAGACTCTTTGACCAGATTTAGTCCCGCGCGCAGTCCGGAAGTCAGTTCTATGATTGTTATCCAAAGCCTCGGACTCCTGATTTCAGTAGTCCTCCCGCGCATCCTTCTTAGCACTTACTCGTATTCCATAAATGTGAGGGACCCATAGTGAAGACCCCCTACTACGGGACAGGAGTAAAAAGATCTTGATCCCTGAGATTTGGCGCCTACTTGACTTGGGCTTTGCCGAGCCATACACTGCTCAAGCTTTCTACGAAGCCGTCGCGAAGACTGTCGCATACAAAGATAGTCCAAACACTATCATCCTACTCAACCCATCAGCGCCTTCCGTCTGCATAGGGTTCCACCAAGAGCTTGAGCGCGAGATTGATGTCGAGTTTTGTAGGAAAGCAGGGTTGCCCATAATTAGACGTGGCCAAGGAGGAGGGGCGACATATCTCGACAGCAGTCAAGTCTTCTACCAGGTGGTCGCCAGCGAGGGCAGCGAAACCATTCCAGCCGGAGTTGAGGCAATCTTCAAGAAGATACTCCAAGTTCCGGTCAACGTTTACAGGACCCTTGGCCTGCCAGCGGAGTACAAATCCCTGAACGATGTGGTGGTTGAGGGTAACAGAAAGATCTCGGGCAACGGAGCCGGCAGACTTGACGGCGCCATCGTCCTGGTCGGCAACATCATTCTGGACCTTGACTATGACATGATTGGAAACGTCCTGAAAGTGCCCAGCGAGAAATTCAGAGACAAACTAGCAAAAAGCATGCGCGAGTGGGTCACCTCCCTGAATCTGGAACTCGGCCGGGCGCCAACACCTGATGAAGCGAAATCATTACTAGTTCAGGAGTTCGAGAAGGTCCTCAATATCAGACTGGTCAAAGGCGAAGCATCAGAGGAGGAGAAGCGTGTTTTCCGAGATGAAGGGTTGCCGAGGCATCGCGAGCTCGAAGGGCTGAGAAAGGTAAAGATAAGCGGCGATGCCCGCTTGGCCGAGGCAGATCATAAGGTAGGAAAGATGATTCGTGTCACGCTGGAGATAGTGAAGAACACTCTGAAAGACGTTCTGATCTCTGGAGATTTCTTCATGGTGCCTGAAGACAAGCTGCCCCTCCTAGAGGAGAACCTGCGTGGCGCAGCAGCCGATTATCCAGAGATTTACAGAAGAGTGAGGAAATTCTATGAAGACAACAAAGTGGAAACTCCCGGCGTGACAGTTGACGATCTGTCGACAACCATCATGAAAGCTCTGAAGTGAGGCCGGGTTGTAGTAGGCTTCGTATTGGCCGGTATGCTAGGGCCAATAGGAGCTTTGACAACTGCCGCATTCGACGCCAAATTGGGAAGATCCTATCCGACATAAGTAGTCTGTCGCAGTCGGAGACGGATCAAGGCAGTTCCCAGAAAGAAGGATGCGAAGCTGAATAAGCTCTGTTCCACCAGTGTGAAAGGAATCGCTGCTAGGAAGACCTGAGCTGGGATGCCGCCAAAAACCACAAACAGAGTATTTCCAAACAAGTGTCGGCAAATGTTTCCACAGTAGGATGAGACAGTCACCGCTGCTCCGACCTCCCATCTACTACGCGACTCTAGGCTACGCTCTATCCGCCTCCCGGAAACGAGGATGAGGACTAGGCCAAGGACATGGAAAGCCAAGATAGCGGCAGCCGCCCTTCCAGCCGGCAGAGTCAACCATCCCAAGATCAGCACCCCGAGTACGGCGGACGCGAGTTTCCATCTCCCCGACGAGAGTAAGCCTGTCTCAACAGCGGCCAGAGCCGATCTGAAAAACCCAACCGGGCCGAGGCTAACAACGTTCAAGCCGAGAAAGAACTCAACCAGCGTGGCGATGAGGCAGCTAGCACCTCCCGAAAAGGGGCCGAGCATAAGCCCCGCCAAAGGCGAAAGGATCCAGCCAAGCGTCAAGAAAGAGGTAAAGCCCAGAACCGGGCTCACTGGGACAAAATCCGCCACGACATTCAGCGCCGCAAACACCGCAATTAGTGAAAGGGTGACAGTAGTCGGCCGATGAGGAGGATTCGGCTTTGGCTTCAGTTTCATTTAGTAGAACCATTCCTTGAGACGCCGAAGATTACTGAGAAAAGATCGTTCTCGACTGGAATCCTCACCGAGAATGGATCATATTTGTCCGTTACCATGACCTGGGCACCTCTGATCACCGCTGCTGGCGTGCTCTCATCAGTTTCACCCATCACGAAGTTTGCCATTGCAGCCAAGCTGTCCGCAACGTTTACTGTAGTTATCAACAGAGGCTTCCCATACAGGTCAGGAAGACCTCGGCAGTCGCGGACCGGCTCGAAACCTGCCACACCCAAGGCGAAACCTATCGTCCCAGTACGGAGAGGTGCGAGATGGCTATCCACCAGGAGCACTCCCAGTCTTTTTCCCGTTAGGGTTTGTAGTGATTGCCGTAGCCTTCTAGCCGATTCATTCGGATCCTCAGGCCATAATGACGCATGGTCCTTCGGCACATTCTTGTGATCGATTCCCGCGTTGGCGATGAAGACTCCGTGTTTCAGTGTCAGCAACGCCCTGTGCACTCCCCCATAGATGGTGTCCGACTCCTGGACGACGACCTCGGTGAAGCCTGGCTCCAAGTCATATTTCTTAGCCAACAATCTAGCACGGCCAGAAGGCTTAACACTGCTATAGTCCACGACACGGCCCTCGCTAACGGCCAACACTTTGTCCGCTGCGGCTACGATGTCCCCGTCCTCTAGTCCTATTGTCGACGATTTGGCCGACTCCACTATTAGCTTAGCCACGTCCATTCCCTTCGTGATCAAGGGAAGCTCTAGAGGCACAACTTCGATTCTCATGGGGGCTCCAGGCATAGTTATGGTCCTCGACCCAAATTAAATGTCATGAACCTACCGTGGCTATCCTAATTAACGTGCCGCGGTGATCCATCCTCAGACAGACAGGCATTCAAGGCCTATTCCAGCATCACCCGCACGTCAGCCACCACTGCACCTCTATCATAGGCGAATACGGGGTTCATATCCAGCTCTCTGACCTCAGCCTGGTCCATCAAGAGGCATGATACTCTCAACACCATGTCTGCCAAAGCCTCCTCGTCGACCGGGGCATGGCCCCTGGCACCTCTCATCACAGGATAGCCCCTGATCTCGCGAATCATCTCATGCGCTTCAAACCTACTAACCGGCGCCACGCGGAAGGACACATCTCTCAAAGCCTCGACGAAGATGCCCCCCAAGCCGAACATGACCACTGGGCCGAATTCCCCGTCTTTAACGCCTCCCATTATGAGCTCAAGCCCCTGAGGCACCATCCTCTGAACTAGGATGCCTTCAACAGAGGCATTGCCGGCAACTGACCGGACACGCTCCAAGATGAGCCTATACCCTTCCTTTACGGCTGCGTCTTCCCCGAGGCCTGTTAGGACGCCACCTACGTCGCTCTTGTGGACAATGTCAGGTGAGACTACCTTGAGGACAACGGGATATCCTAATCTGGTGGCATTCCTAACTGCATCTTCTGGGCTACGGGCCAAGAGGCTCTCAGCGACTGGAATACCGTACTTCTTGAGGAGTGCCTTGCCCTCATGCTCCAGGAGAAGACGCCTCCCAGAGGATTTGGCGCCCGCAATAAGTTTTCTTCCAGCATTGCTAGCCTCGGCCGTAGCCTCGAAAAAGCCTGTTGATCTCTCTACCAGTGATGCCCTGTACTCGCTAAGCCACATCATTGCGTCGGCCACCTTCACGACTCTGTCCCCCGAAACATAGAAGGGCATGGCCTCCTCTTGGAGCCTCGACGTCAATCGCCTACTGTATTCGCCACCGCAGTGGCCAGACAGGATAGGCTTGCCGAAGCGCTTCAGCCTTGGCAGTGTACTCACGATATCCTCGCCCAGAGGCGCATCCTGAAAAACGAAGGATGGAATCAACATATCGATTTGGGGGTCCGCGAGAAGGGCCTCCATACTCACTGCATAGTCTTGGGTCGTCGCACTGCCCGTTAGATCCACTACGTCTCTTGCCAAGACGTAGCTTGGGAGTGCTTCGGTCAGTTTCTTCCTAGTCTCCTCAGAATAGGTGCCGACAAGTATTCCTCTCGGCTCGGCGGCGTCCACTGCTGCGACGGCAAAGCCCATTCCGTTGGTTACCATGCCCACGCGTCTCCCATTGGGCAGAGGCTGCATCCCAAACCCCTTTGCGCAGTCATGCAGTTCCTCTATGTTATCCACGACGATCATCCCAGCCTGTTTGAAAGCAGTCCTTGCCACCTCATAGGAGCCGGCTAACCATCCGGTGTGGGACTGGGCGGCCCTAACTCCCATCTTTGTGCGGCCGACCTTCATGACGATGACTGGCTTTTTGAACGATACTTCCCTGACTGCGTTCAAAAGCCGCCTTCCATTGCCAACTGACTCCATGTATATGGCGATGACTTTCGTCTGCTCATCGCGTCCCATATATCGGATCAGGTCGGCCTCGTCCACGTCAGCTCTGTTTCCGTAGCTGACCATCTTGCTGACCCCGACATGATCGTCGTTTGCAGCCTCAAGGAGCGATACACCGTATGTGCCGCTCTGGGTTATGATTGATACGGGTCCCGGCTTGGGCCTCTTCATTCTTTCGTAGGGTTGGAAGAAGGTGTCAAACCTGCTGTAACCGTCGAAGACGCCTATGCAGTTCGGTCCAATGAGTCTCATATTGTACCGTCGTGCTATCGAGGCTATCTCGGCTTCAAGGTCCTTGAACAGGCCTCCAACCTCCTTGAAACCCCCGGACACAACGACGATGTTTCTTACTCCTTTACGGCCGCATTCATCGAGTATGGATGGCGCCAACTTTGAGGGGAGAGCATAAACCACGAGGTCCACGTCTCCGGGTATTTCGGAGACGGACTCGTAACACTTGAGGCCCAAGATCTTCTTCGTCTTAAGGGTGACTGGAAAGACTTCACCCTGGTAGGCGCCATCCACGAGGCTTCTCACTATTTCATGGCCGATCTTTCCTCGGGAGGATGAGGCACCGACCACTGCTACGGTTCTAGGACGGAAGAAATAATCTAGTTGCTCCAACCCATCACTCACCATGCCCTGACCACTTTCCCTCCTGGCGCTCCTGCCGGAACGGCAACCATGACAGGATTCTTGGCAGTTAAAGTTGACGGATAATCCGACCGCAGGACTCATAACATACGTAAGCGGTAAATATTCTCGTCTTGCGTGTTTTCCTAGAGAGCCTTGTATTTCTCGAACCAAGCTGTGTAGGACTTGAGTAGTTCTGACGAGACGCTGCTCTTTCTTACCTCCAGGACCTCCATGAAATCCTTCATCGTCACGTCCCTCGGCTTGGCATTCTCGTCCTTGTATTTGCCTGTTTTGAAAAACTCTCTAATTGCCTTGGAGTTGACGTCCTGGAAGATGTCCTTGATGTCACTTCCACTGTAGCCTTCTGTGAGGTTGGCCAATTTTTTTAGGTCTATCTCAGCTGAGACGCCCAACAACTTCTTGCTATAGAGCTCGAACATCATGAGCCTGGCCTCAACACTGGGGAGAGGTATGTAGATCCTCTTCTGGAAACGTCTCAGAAATGGTTGGTCGAGGCTCCACGGCTTGTTTGTGGCCCCCAAGACATATACGTGGATGAGCTTTCCCTTGTCGGAGATGTTGTCCATCTCCTTCATGAGCTGGTTCCTCATCCGTATCTCTCCGCCCACCTCCTCGGTACGCACGCCCACCAGCGAATCGATCTCGTCGACGAAAATGATGGATGGTTGCCCGTTCTCTGACACGAGACGAGAATTCTCGAAGAGTTTAGCCACGTTCTGCTCCGACTCTCCGAGCCACTTGGACATTATTGAGGCCGCGTCCACGTTGTAAAAGGCCGCGTTGATCTTGTTGGCCGTAGCCGCGGCTATAAGGGTCTTGCCGCACCCCGGTGGCCCGAATAGTAAGATTCCTCTAGCCCAGCCCGATGGGAACAGGTCCGGCCTTTGGGTGGGATAGACGATGGCGTCCTCGATCGCAGTCTTCGCGTCATCGAGTCCAACTACCTCTTCCCACAGCACGTTCGGCTTCTCCCTAAGGATCATGGAGTCAGCTTTCTTGACGCGGACGACTGTCGGCTTCGTCTCCTCACCGTCCTGCTGGCCTCCCAAGTCCTGAATCTTCTTCTCGTATTGGCGGATATAGTCTTGGTAGACCTTGTTCTGGTAGGACCTTGGGTAGAGCGAGCAGAGCTGCTTCAAAATGTCCACGGCCCGAGTGAACTTGGCGACCGCCATACTAGGATAGCCCTGATGCTCTAGCTGAATAGCCTCGTTCGCCGCCTTTATCGCTAGTTTCTCAAGCTCTTCCGACGCCATCGACAACATTCATCGCCTCCAAGAAGCATTTGCTTAGAGAGCTACTTTCCCCTCATCCCTTAGCTGTAGTATTGTCTGCTCAACATCTTTCGGCGTGATGCCGAGCTCTGAGGCGCATTCGGCGATGCTTAGGTTACCGTTTCTCTTCTTGAGGTAATCGTAGACCATGTCCTTGACTGGGCCTAGAGTGCCCTCAACCGGGTCTTCGATTGCCGCCACCTCTCCGGCACCCTCTGCTAAAGCTACGGCGGCGCGCGGCTTCTCCAATTCGGCAGTCAGCGCTGAGGGGAAGTCTGGGAACCTGTTCCTCACAGCCTCCTCAGCAGCTTTGTTAGCGTCCTCGAGAATACTCTCCACTTCCCGGTGTTTGGTCTGTGGGTCGGACGTACTGCCCATGTCTGATAGGCTTGCCTTGAGGACGGTGTCCACCTGTTCCAGTTTTCCTGTGACCGAGGGAACTATTCCCTTGAGTCGGCGACCGGTCTCACTGACGAGCTCCATCATCGGTGAGATGTTCGAAAGGACATCACTGAAGGTGCTCACGGTGTTCAGCCTTAAGCATGCTTTCTCCAAGGCGAGCTGGCTTCCCATTACGAGGCCTACGAGTCGGCGGATCTCAGCGCACTCACCCGCGTACATAGTCGCGCGAGGCGAGTCTTCGGAGACCACGGCTTCGATACATTTCTCGAAGAATCGCTCCTCTCTCCTTGAGAGGGCCTCCGTTATACTACGCAGTTTCTCAACCGTCGACTCTAGGATGTAGACTGCGAGGGAGACTCTGTCCTTGAAAGCTCCCTCCTTCTCCTCTTTCCTGCGTCGGCTGAAGCTCCAGAGACCGGTCTTGCCGAACATTCTGGAGCCCCCTATTCCTCAGCTTCTTTGATCCTGAGGACTATCGGGGTCTCCGCCGGAGGTTCCTGTGCCTCCGGGGGTTCATATTGAGCCTGTTTCTCCGGGTTCTCGGTTTTTTCATAAGCCACGTGGGGAATCGCTGCCACTGGTTGGGGTTGCAGGTTCTCCTCAGCGGCCTTGATGTCTTTCTGCTCTGTCTGCAGTCGGTTGATCAGGTCGTGCAGGGCGTCTCTGGATACTCTGTATGCCTCGTCGTCCACTTCGCCCAGTTCATGGGCTACCTTGACGTTCACGAAGTAGTCTTCGACCTCTTTCAGTCTGACGCTGACCATCTTGGATCTTTCGCTGAGCTTCTCTATGAGGCTGACGCGTCTGGTCTTTAGGTCCTGTAATGTACTGTCGAAGTCCTTGCCTAAGTTCTCGTAGGCGTCGCTATTGATCTCACCCGCCTTGTAGAGCTTCTCGAGGGCGGAAAGCTTTCGGGCGCTGAGGCCCAGGCCCTCTGACAGTGCCTCTGCCTTTGTTCTCCAATTCTCGTCGAGTACCAGTATGTTTGCCTCATCGATGAGCTGTGTGCTCGGATAGATGTTGAAGTCGCCTTCCAGCTTCTCGACTCCTAGTAGTGGCGGAGCGCCCTTCGCTCCATTGTGGTAACCTACCACCTTCCCGAGTGTCCGGCCGTAGTTGTCGACGACCTTTCTGCCCAGATAATATTTCCCAGCTACGCTTGACATTCAAACATGCCTCCAGTTCTTCTCCGGGTTGGTATTCATTCCACGGTTCCGTCTAGGTTGATCCTTCCAGTGAGGGTAGATCCGTGGACGGTAGGGTGGGGAACTTCTCCTTCATCCTCTGCTCGGCGATGGCGTTAGCATCGGTCAATATCTTCTCTGCCTCCTCACTTGAGGAGAAGTTGTTCATCTGGAATGCTGTCGCGCCTCCGGACTCTGTGACCATATCATTCATCTGCGTGCCTATCTCACCCAAGGTGTACGACACCTCTGGGACTATTCCTGCTAGGCTTCCCCTCAGAGAACTGATAACTCCAGCCACTGGGTTCATCGCTACTACGACGTCTCCGAACTCCTCTATGGTCTCCAGTCTCAGGATAACCTGTTCTATGGCGAATGTGCTTCGGATTATCGTCTGGTTCATCTTCTTAATCTCGGCACACTCGTTGGCGTACATCTGAGATCTTGTGGTGTCCTTGGCCATGACTGCGTTGGTACATTTCCTAAAGAGGTCGTTGTAGTGGTCTGACATTCGACGGTCTGCCTGCATCAGCCTAGTGTTCTGCGTCTTTAGCTTGTAGACTGTGTACGAGATTCTCTCCCGTAGGGGAGGCTCCTTCTTCATGCTGAGCTTTGAGAACGACGACTGAGCTCCACTCCTTTGCCACGTTTTCAATGCGTTTGTCAACTAGATTTACCTCCTCTTTCCTTCCTATTGCCACTAGCCTATGGCAATACAGACACCGGGCTGAGACAATTTAGGCCTTAATTACAGATTAGGTTAAAATGACCTGTAGGATGCTCGGAAATTTAGATGTAGGATTCTAAAAACCAGTATGGCCATATTCCCAGCGTATTACCTAGAAGGATATCCGAGACAGTACTCGGACGCCGAGTCTTTTAAATCCAGATGCGAGAACCGCCTTAACCCTTCGGGGCTTCCTCTACGGGGTCAGTCGGACCGCCGTCATCGGCTCTCCTAGGATGAGCTTCAAGAGGAGCTTTTCATCGATCTCCGCTCGTGACCTCCATCCCACGTAGAGAATCCCATTCTCCTCTTGGGCCAAGTAGCCGAGCCTGACGAACCGGTTAAGGTTCTGTTCGATCCTCCAGCCGGGAAGCTTCTCCCTCAGGATCACCTCGACATCCGTACGAGCAGCCTTGCCGCCGCGTGACACTATGAGGGCAACCGCAACGGTCAACGCTGCTACATCATCCACCCGCCACCCAGACATGATTAGATCCGTTGTCGACAGGGACCCTCTCAATGTGACGTAGAAGCGTGCTCGGTCGAGATCTTTCTCTGGTCCTCTGATTTCTTCTCCTGCCTCGGCTTCATTGATGGTTCTCACCTGTAGGTCCAGTGCCTCAAGCCGCTCATTGAGGAGCTCGATGATTCGCGGATAGCCTCCACCTAAGGCTCTTCTCAGTTCCCAGCCTCTGACGCCTGGCTGGCGGTGACGCTTGTAGAATAAGAGTTTGGCGGCTCTTCTCACTCTTCTTTCTATCGCAGCTGAGTCTTCGCTCATTTCTTCTTCGCCCTCTCTTCCCAAGTGTTCCTGTCGATCGAGATGGGTATTGTCAGAGCCTGTTTGCCGAATGTTGGCTCCACCACTACTGTGTTCGGTACGAGGAAGATCTCCTCTTCGAGCGGATTAACCTGCATCGCTGCGTAGCCGTAGGTTATCAAGAAGCTCACCAAGTAGGCGCGTCCAACAGTCTCCTCGTACGTAGGCTGCTGGACGAAGTCCCAGTACGGAACTCTTTGGTCCTCGCCGACTCTTCTCTTTAACTCTTCCCAGAGACTATTCAGGGCTTCCCTGAAGGCCTCCTTGCTCAATATCTTGCGCCTCATGAGCTCCTCGAGTGAGGTCTCGCCGAGGTTACTCGTGGGATTCGGTAGTTGAACTCGCCTCTGGTCCATGGTTGCCAACAGGTTCCAGTAGTCAATCGCCTGCTCCACTCTAATCCTAGACAGAGCCTCCATCTCGACCACTGGCTGCCAGGCCTTCTCGAAGACTTCGGTGAGGCGTTGAGTATCCATGAACCTCAGCTTCACCTCAATCAGGAGGGGATCCACGAACACAGATGATGATCGTCGCTTGATCCAGTCGCTCTGAAGCCTGACAATCAGGGCCACCTGCTTTAGTGCCTCCGAGTCAAGGATGAAATCATCAAGCGCTTTCCACTCAGGGAGGTACTTTCTTAGTAGACCGAGTACCTCCTGCACCTGGACCTCGAAGGGGTCGATGCCCTTACTCTCCACTGCAAGGCAGAGACCGATTATCCTGAGAAGCCTCTCTCTTTCCTCGTTGCTGACTCTTCCCCCACTCAAGCTACGACCATGACCTCGGACCGGCCTAGCACACTCTGCACCGTGATTACGTGGACGCCACCCTCAACACCTGTTATCTGGCCAGGCGTGATCGTGACGTACTGGATGTCTCTAGTACCCGCCATGAGGTTGATGAGCATTTCTGATATGACCTCGCGGTTCCTCGGGTCCATGTGCACGTCGAATTCGTCCACCGCCCTGAATGGAGATCTCAGGTACTGCTGCAACGCCAGCAGAAATAGCATGGTGGCAACGCTACGCTCTCCTCCGCTCTGAGTGTAGGCATCAAGCACCTGGGGCTCCGAGCCTCTGAAGCCGACGAGCAGTTCCAGACCAGCCTCCTCAATGTCTTCGGCATTAATGAGCCTGACTCTCCCAGTCGCCTCAATCTTTGCCAACAGCTCCCTGTACGTCTCGCTGACTGTGTCAAGCACCTTTTCCATTGTGTCTTTCCATTTTGCGCGGCGTTGCTCTAGCTCCTCCATAGTCTTCTGGAGATTCTGGCCTACTACCGCCGCCTTGGCCTTGAGCTCCTCGAAGACGTTCAGGTAGTTGAAATACATTCTCTCAACCTCTTCGGACATTTCGCCGAGGCTAGATAGGCGGACGCCAAGAATCTTGAGATCATCAGATATTTCCTGGATTGTTCTGGACGTGTCTATCCTCTCACCAGCTTTCTCAATGAGGGGATTCAACTCTTCCAGGCCTCTACGTGCCGTGTTGAGTTCACGACTCAGATTGGCCACCTCTCCTTGGACTGCCTTCTCTCTGAACTCTAGGACTCCAAGGCGAACTCTCTTGGCCACGTGTTCCTCTGTGAGAGAATCGATTCGGTCCTCAAGCTTTGCAAAGTCTGCGCGCGTTGAGGCTGCCTTGACCTCCTGTTCCTTGGCGAGCATGATGGACGAAACCACCTCCGCCTCTGCCTCACCCAAGTATCGTTGAAGGGCTGCCGAGCTATGCTTGTGGGTCTCCGGCAGGTCGCTGAGGTCCACGTTCCTTAGCCTATGAATGGCTCGCTCCAAGACGTCGGCCTTGACCTCGTTGGCGGTCCTGTCTTTCTCCTGGCTGAGGAGAGTATAGAAGGATTCGAGGTACTTGTGCCTAAGCTCCTTTAGAGAAGCGTCAAGTGAAGAGACTGTTTTCCCAGTTTCTTCGATTTCGGAGACTATGCTTGCCAGTTCGGCCTCGCTGCGAGTCAGGCGGAGTTCCCAGCCTCGGAGCACTGTTTCCTGCCTAAGGACTCGAGACCACAGGAGCTCCCGTTCCAGGCGCATTCGCTCCTTCAGAAGAGCCTGC
>Ga0315274_10007039_pt1 | contig 16340 bp, 14 predicted proteins | sample YL17G02_20_MG_FD_203700 | JGI IMG/M metagenome (GOLD analysis project Ga0315274, IMG submission 203700) | Sediment microbial communities from Yellowstone Lake, YNP, Wyoming, USA - YL17G02_20 | ecosystem: Environmental > Aquatic > Freshwater > Lake > Sediment | place: USA: Wyoming | collected...
TGCTCTCCTACTATCGTCCCAAAAGGAATGCCGTTCGCCTTGTGAAACGTGCCTGTAGACCTATGTAAATCAAGACAGACCAACCATCATTTTGCGAGCTTCGGCCGCTTGTCCGCCAGGAAGCTCAAGGTCGGCCAACCCAGCGAGACTTCCAATCCGCTTCTTCCCAACCCCCAATGCCTGTTCCAGAACTCAACCCGGATGGTCTGCTGCCCGTCGGGGTGTTCGATTGTACGCTGGACGAAGTGCGAGAGCGCTTCGGCGGCTTCCAGGGCAGCGAGACCTGCCGATGTCCGAGTACGCCTTGGTGTCACGGGCCTTGCTGCGGCGACGGTTTGGGTTCGACGTAGTCCTTGCCGAGGTCAGTACCGGTGTGTATAGAGCGTACGTCGAGTTCTTCAGCCAGGTGCGTGCGGCACCGCATCTGCGCAAGGGAATGCTACGACTGCCATTATGAACAACCAAGAAGCGATCTTGAGCCAGACGCTGGAGCAATTGGAACGGATGAATGAGGCGCTGGCGGCGCTGCGTCGGGAGCTTTTGCCGGCGCAGCCAAAGAAATTCGCCATTTTGGAGGAAGGCCCACTGGAAGAAATGCGACGCCTGCAAACGGAAATCGAGCAACTCACCGCCGAGATTGCCACGACGGCCTGCACCGCCTCATGAACACGAGCGGATCGTGCGCGAAATGTGAGCGCGGCTGCCGCGGGACGAGTACCAGCTTTCCCCATCGCGATAGTTACGCGGCGGGGTCTGACAGAAAGCAACTAATGACGATGTAAACAGCAACCACCAACAAATCTGCGAGCTTCGGCCGCTGTCCGAGTCGAAACGGACACTTTCTTCGGGAGGCAGCGCTGGGAGCACGCCCGCACTCGGGCGTGCCGAAAGCGTTCTCTCGAAGGCATGTCCGTGCCTGACTCGGGGCGTGAGTAGTCACGCCCCTTTTACGTCGGTGGCGAGCAGTGTGAGTCTCCTTTACCCGAGCGACATTGGGCCAGATGGGAACGTCAGCTTGATGAGCGACAGTGTCGAGGCGTTTGGGCTTGCTTCGGTGTATGGTCCTGCGGGCGCCCTGGTCGGCGTATTCCTGGGGCCGGAAGCACCCTCTGTGGATGCAAAGCCGCCCGGTTTGGACTTCTCCACTTCGGCGGCACGCGATCAAGTCACGTTGAGCCCGCTGGCGCAACAGGTTTTCTACGTGGGTCGCGGGAAAACATCGACCGGTACGTTGAAGAGCTTTATCGTCCCGATTGGTGCCACGCGCCTGTTTTTGGGCGTGCTGGAATCGGGTGCGTGCAACTACGACAACGCGGGATGGTTCTCAGTAACCATCCCGGTGCCAGACGCGCCGCCCCCACCGGATCTGACCATCGAAAACGTGGTCTTTAGTCCTGCGAGTGTGAATGTCGGAGGGAACTTCACGATCAGCTTCCGTGTCAGGAACATTGGCGCTGGCCCGGCGGGTGCAACCCAGGCGCGACTGCGTTTGAGTGCGGACCAGGTTTTGACGCGCTACGACAGGCCGTTGTCGCCGCTGGATGTGAACATTCCAGCCATGGCGGCGGGTCAATCCTACCAGTTCACGGGAACGGTTACGGTCCCCGCCGGCACGCCTCAAGGTCTGTATTACGTCGGCGTTTTCGCCGATTGGGATAATCGCGCGAATCAGAGCGACATTACGAACGACGGGGGTCTTTCTGCCACGCAACTCACCTTCACCGCTCCGGGCGCGCAGCCGCCGGTGATCACCTCCGAACCGCAAGGCGGCACGATCACCGCGGGTGAATCCATCCGGTTTAGACGGATCATAGACTACCCTACCCCGGCGTAGGAGGACCGATTACCGGAGCGGCGCCAAACGGAGGGTTGGAGGTGGTGGCTGACCACGTTGGGATTCACGAATTCTACCAGGCGACGATCACCAACGCCGAGCAAAAAGGTTTTTACTACTCGTCCCTGCTGGCGCACACGAGCGAAAGACCGCCTCCGAAGCCTTGGGAACCGCACGCGCCGATCCTGCGAAGCATCTTTGCGGAGGCTCCCACCAAGATCGGGTCGTCGTTTCAGTTGGCTGGCGGCGTAAGCGAGAGCATCATTTCCCTTGTCGAAGGTCAACTCCGGGACGCCATCCGCCTGTTCGCTCCGGGCGGCGGTACTGCCGTGGCCTCGCTCCAGAATGCAACGCAGCCGACCGGCCAGGCAGCCGACTCGTTGGACAGCACCGTGACGCTGGAGGCGGCAGTGCCTGTCGACGCCACGCACCTGGCCTTCGAGTTCCTCTTCCCCAATCCGGGTGACGGTGATTGGTTCACCGCCTCGTTCAACGACAGTCTGCTGTTCAGCTTCCGCGGCGATAGCTTCGTGGGGACGAATGCGCAAACCGCCACAGTTCCCATCGTGAACCTGGCCGGCCAATCCGGTGTCTTCGCCTTCACGCTCCACGGTGTGGGCAACACGAATGCGGATGTGGTCTTGAGCGGGGTCCGGTTCCTCTCCGATTCCAACCTCGTAAACCAGGTCGCATGTCCACCGGTGCTGGGGATTGTGCCTGCCCAGTCGGCCAACGAAGGGAGCACCCTCACCGTCGCTGTCGCGTGCACGGACCAGGACACGCCCCTGGATGAGCTGGTAATCAGCCTCGATCCCGGCGCCCCTCCTGGCGCCAGCATCGATGCTACGACCGGTCGGATCACCTGGACTCCGACCGAAGAGGACGGCCCAGGCACCAAGTCCATCACCGTTAGAGTTGCCGACGACAGTTCTCCACCGTTGACCGATATGAAGACGTTCACGGTCACGGTGAACGAAGTCAACGCGCCCCCGATCTTCAGCAAGGGCGCAGACCAGCTAATGGCTGAGGATTCCGGCGCGCAATCCGTGGCGAACTGGGCCACGGGAATCAGCGTTGGACCCGTTGGGGATCTAGGTACAAGCGTCGAGTTCCTGGTGAGCGCGGATAACCCGGGGCTGTTCTTGGTCCAGCCGGCCATCAACCCGGAGGGGACGCTCAGTTACACGCCCGCGGCGAACACCAATGGTGTCGCTCACGTCACGGTGGTTCTTAAGGACGATGGCGGGACGGCTAACGGGGGCCAGGACACCAGCGATCCGCAGGGCTTCACCATCGCCGTGAAAGGCACACAGGCCCCGTTGGTGCTGAGGGCCGTCGAATTGTCCGGTGGGAAGTGCAAGTTCACTTGGAACGCGGAGGTCGGTCGGAAGTATCGTGTTCAGTACAAAGCCAGTCTCGGGGACGCCGAGTGGACCGACGTGGCGTTAGAGATAGTCGCCACCGGTTCGACGGCGTCGGGCGAAGACAACGTGAGTGGCGTGAGCCAGCGGTTCTATCACATCGTGCAGGTGGATTGACGATCGCTGGACGGAACAACCTGTCCGGACAAGTCCCGGCAGAACCAATTGTCTCTTTGACGAAGCGTAGGTGCGCGCCAACGGAGCCTCGGATTTCCGTCGAGTTTCGGACTTCGGACTTCGGACTTCGGACTTCGGACTTTCTTACCGCCCTTTTACGTCCAGGCAGACCAGGTTCTCCAGGCTCCGGCAGTAAAGTCGCCCGTTCGCCAGGATCGGCATGGACCAGGTGTCTTTGCCACCGAGCACCTGCGCGCCGCAGAGTTCCTTGAAGCCCGCGGGTGACTCCTCCGCAACGGCGACACGCCCTTTGTCGCTGTAAACGATGAACTTGTCGCCGGCCAGCATCTGGGTGCCTTTGCCGTACCGACCGTCCTTCCACTTCACCTCGCCGGTGTTCCAGTCGAGACAGCGCAGCTCGCTTTCGTCGAAGCCGTAGAGATACCCCTGCACGAGGATACAGGTGCCATGGTGGTTACGCATGTTCTTGTTTTCCCAGAGCACCTTAGGCGGGTTGCTGCTGAACTGGAGTAACGCACACCCACGATTGTAACCCGACGAAATGAACACCTTGTCGCCGCTGACGATCGGGGTGGCCGCGTTCACGTCGTACGAAGTCTTCCACCCGTGGCGCCACAGCTCTTTGCCGTCTTTGGCGCTGCGGCCCACGATCCCGACCGCCGAGAGGCCCGCCAGACAGCGTTGGCCACCCGCGTCAAATGAAACGACGGACGAGTAGGCCGCGGGATCGTTGCCGTTTTGCCAGATGACTTTGCCGGTGACCTTGTCTAAGGCCACCACTGACGCGCCCGGTCCGCCGGGCTGCACGATCAGCATGTTCCCCTCCAGAAGCGGGGATTCAGCGTAGCCCCACGTGGGGACTTTCGCCCCGAAATCCGTCTTGTAGTCTTTCGACCAGGCCACCTTGCCATCGGCAGCGTTCAGACAGAAAAGCTGGCCCTGTCGGCTTACTGAATAAACGCGGTCGCCATCCACGGTCGGTGTGCAGCGGGTGCCGTGGTAGCCGTTGGGATCTTTGGCCGGACACGGGTAGGTGTGTTTCCAGATCTCCTTGCCGGTCTCGGCGTCCAGGCAATAAACCGCGTCCACGTCGGCGGTGTTGCCCATGGTAAAGAGCCGGCCCTTGCTGACCGAGACTGTGGAGAGGCCGACGCCGACATTCGCCTTCCACAACTGCTTCGGTCCCGCCGCGGGCCAGTTGGCGTTCCAGTCCTTCTCGGCGGAAATGCCATCGCGGTTCGGCCCGCGCCATTGCGGCCAGTCTGACGCCGTGGCCTGAAAAGCGGCCGAGAGCAGGAGTGCGGAAACAAGGAGGACGGATGACGGACGCATAACGAATCTGGTCGTAGTGATGAGCATGGATTGGCGAACTGGGGTTATTGGCCGATCAAACATGCGCGCATTGGTAGGATACCGTGCCTGCCGTGTCAAACTCCGAACCGCGACAATGCTCAACGGTGCTCCTCCGTCATTGCCGAGTGTGTCGCTTCCTCCGTCCTTTCAGCCAGCGTCTTAACGAATCCTGGCTTTCGCCGGACGGTTTGCCCTGCAGGACGTTCTCGACACTGATGTCCTCATCCAGGTTGGGCCAGTGGATACCTTCGCCTTTGCCGATCAAACGCCAGCGGTTTCGCTCTACCGGGCTGCCGTGCTGCAGTCGAGCGTACCACGCCAACGGCACTTCGATAGTTCGTCCGTCCGCCAACTCCACCTTCAGGGTGTCTTCGCTCAAAACAACGTTCTGCGCCGCTGCGACCCCGAGCTCATTCGCCAAAATAGTCATGCCAACCCCTCAACAATTACCGGTAAGGGCCGATTTGCAGGACCGTTGGCATTTGCTCGTGTCCCTACAACCCGCGCTGCGGCCATCGCCGTTCTGGATTTCTGCTTCTCAGGCTGAGTTCTGTCACCAGCGCCCTCTCGAAGTGCGCCACCACGAATCGTTTTCCTTTCTGTACCACCTGGTGTCCCTCAGCCTCCAATCGCCCTTTCTGTTGCGGAACACCGCCGGGGTATTTGGGGTTGAGTTCGCCGCCGGTCTTGAGCGTGCGCCAGTACGGCGTGATGTGCTGCCGGCCGGCGGCGGCGTCTTCGTCGGCGGCGTGCGCAGCGATCCAGGCGAAGATGCCCGTCGTGATTGAGCAGCCGATGCTGGCGTTGTGCTTCCGAGCCAATGCCGCCCGGATGTCGTTGATCGTAGTCAGCTTACCTTTTGGGACATGCCTCATCATCTCGTTCACTTCACGCGGCGCGGGAATGACGACCGTTCCGGTGCCCCACTTGGTGCTCATCTTGCCTTCGATGCGTTTGACCTGCGGCAGGCCCTTGTCATCGGCGAGTTTCTCAGTCCAGGATTTGCGTGTTCTCATAGCGGTTTACCCCACGCGAAAGGAGATCCGCGCGATCAGGTCCCGTCCGAAGCTGTTTTGGAGGCGCTCCAGGATCTCGCGGCGGCGGTAGCGGACGATCTCGTCCAGCCACACGCTGCTGTCTACCGAGACGAACAGGGTGCCTCTGCGGATCCCGGCGGGCTGGGCATGGGCGGTGATGGTTGGATCGATCAGGTGGTTCCAGACCTTCACAATCTCGGCCTCGGCGCGGCGGCGCTCCAGGCCCATTTCCTTGAGCAACTTGGGGACCAAGCAGGCCGCGGTGCGGGCGCGGTGTTGGCGGGCCAGTTCCAGGGGGGCGAGATGCACGCCTCGCCATTGGGCCAGGACGCGTTGGCGAGGAGTCGGTTGGGGCGGACCGAGTTTAGCTGACCGCCTTGCCGGGATGTTCATCGAGCACAAGCACGCCATGGGGCGGCAGGTCGTAGTTGCCCGAAAAGGTCTGGCCCGTCAGGAAGTCGTGCATGGGCTTGTAGAACTGGATCCGGACGTGGCTGTTCTGGTGATTGAGGAGGAAGTAGATGTGCGCGTCATCCCGCTGGCGCATGCTGACCTCCACCGTGTCCGGCACTTTAAGGAGCGGGAAGAGATTGCAGAGCTGACGCAGCCAGGCGACGAGGTCGTAGTAGAAGGACTGGTGACTCATCGTGCCCAGATAGACGGCCTTACCCAGGCCAAAGGTGTTCATGGTCACGGCCGGTTTCCCGGCGTAGAAATCTTTGGCATAGGTGGCCAGGACCTGGCATTCTTTCGGTTCGATGAGGTCGCACCAGAGCCGCGCGGGATGCAAGTGGCTGGTCGGAAAGGCGCCTTTGAAAGCCAAGTGTTGATCGTGGTCGGGCGGGATCGGGTCGAACTCCTCCACTTCCAGGCCGAACAAGTCGGTCAGATTTCCGGGCAACCCCGTGTCGGGGACGATGTGATGCTCGTCCACCAGGCTGGTGTTGAAAGTCCCGACGAGCGTGCCGCCGTTCTGGACGTAGAGCTTGAGGAGGTCGGCCTCGCCGCCTGCGAGCATGTGGAGGGACGGGGCGATGACCAGTTTGTAATTGGAGAGGTCCTCGCTGGGCCGGGCGAAATTGACGGGAATGTTCCGGTCGTGCAGGGCGCTGTAGAACAGCAGGACGTGCTCGCGCTGGTCGAAGTGCTTGTTTGGCTGCATGGGCAGCTTCTGGGTCCACATGTTCTCATGGCTGATGAGAATGCAGGTTTCGGCCACCACCCGCGTGCCTTTGAGGACGGGCGCCAGCAGCTTGACCTCATCGCCGATCTGGCTGATCTCGCGATAGACCCGGTTATCACCGTGGCCCTTGTGGGTGAGCACCCCGCCGTAGAACTTCTCGGAGCCGATGCGGGGTTGGCGCCAGAAGAAATAGAGCACGCCAGTGGCGCCACGGGAGATGACCTGGTAGGTGAACAGTCGGACCACGCCGGGCCGGAGCAGGGAATTGACGTCCTGCCAGTTGACGTGGCCGGCCTTTTGTTCGATGACCCAGAAGCCCTCCTGCCCATCGGGCATGTTGATGCCGGTCTTCTTGAGTGACCGCATCATGTCCAGTTCCATGGCGTTCTCGGCGGCCCTGGATTTGACGGTGGCGTAGCTGTCCAGGGCAACGAAATCGAGCACCTCGGCGACGTCGAAATGGTCAAAGTGGCGGGTGAGCGCGCGGAGGTTCGTGGTGACCGGGGCGTGTGGGGTCAGTTCATGCAGCAGGTCAACCTGCATTTTGACGTATGACCGAATGGTATCGCTGGAAAACCGCATCCAATCGAGGACCAGCGCCGGGTTGTGGACGGTGGGGGCTACCATGGGCATCGGGACTTCGTCCCAAGCCGTAACCATCTGGCTCCAAAAGCGGTTGCCCATGCAGTCATTGAGCCGCTGAAGGGTTTCGTATTTGGCTTTGAGCCAGGCGTGCCAGTCGTGCCGGGTCACTTCATTGAAGGAGTACTCCGTGGTGTGGCCGCCAATGCCGTTATCAATTTGCCAGCCGATCAGGGAGGGGTGGTTACCCAATGCCTTGGCCAAGGCGGTCACGATGCGCCGGGTGTGGTCCCAGTAGATGTCGCTGTTCAGACAATAGGCGTGGCGGGTGCCTTCGTGCAACAGGAGACCGCGCTCGTCCAGAGGCAGTATCTCCGGGTGTTTCTTGGCCAGCCACAGCGGCGGGGCGCCGGTCGGGGTGCCCAGCACGACTTTGATGTCGTGCAGCTTCATGATCTCCATGACGCGCCGCATCCAATCGAAGTCGTATTTGTCCTCCTCCGGCTCGTAGAGCCCCCAGCAGAATTCCCCCATGCGGACCACGTTCACGCCCGCTGCCACCATCAGTTGGGCATCACGCTCCCAACGCGCCTCGGGGCGGTCGGGCGTGCCGGCGTAAGGGTGCACCCAATGTTCAGGATGGTAATCAACGCCAAAGTACATAGACTGCAAGGATCTTGGCCAAGAGTAGGTCTCGCCGGCCAAAGGCGCAATCCCAAAGTGACACAAGCAAAGCAGAGGCCCGACCGGATCGTGTCACGCGCCCATTCGGCAGGGCTGGCCCAGTCCAGCCAGGAGAAGCCGCCGCCTTAAGCCGATTGGCGCGGAGGCCAAGCCGGGCGCGGGATTTCGCCAGAGTTGATGCTCATGATGCCGCCGAGAATGTTGGTGATGCGCACGCGGGTGAACCCGACCTGGCGCATCAGCTCGGCCACGGCGTTCTGGCCCGGGTAATGTTGGAGTGATTCGAGGATGTACGCATAAGCCGCCGCGTCACCGCAGAAGAGCCAGCCGCACAACGGCACGACCGTCCGCAGGTAAAGGTAATACAACGCGCGCCAAAGCGCGTCCTCTGGCTTGCCAAAGTCCAGAATCAGGATCCGCCCTCCCGGCTTGGTGACCCGCCACATTTCCCGCAGACTCCGCTCAAAACTGGCCAGGTTGCGCAACCCGTAACCGATGGTCACGACGTCGAACTGCGCGCTAGCGAAAGGCAACTTCAGGGCATCAGCGCGGACAAACTGCGGAGCGGCGTTGGGCCTCGCATCCGTCGATACCAAGCCGCCGCCCGCTCGGCGCGCGGTGGCGCGCTTTAGCGCCACGGCGAGCATCGCCGGGCTGAAATCCAGGCCGAAGGACGCGGCGCCCTGTTCGGCCAGTGAAAAGGCAATGTCGCCTGTGCCACAGCAGAGGTCGAGCGCCCCGGCGCCGGGGTGGACGTGGGCCAGGCGCACCAACCGGCGTTTCCACCGGCGGTGCAGACCCAAGCTCTGGAGGTCGTTGATCAGGTCATAGCGGGGCGCGATGGCGGCGAACAGGTCTCCGACCCTGCCCGCGCGTTGGTCGTCGGCTGCGTAGTAGCGATTGGCCATCGGGTGGAGAGGGTATCAGGGGCCGGGCAGTTGCCCAGCCAAGAGTCGGCCGGACCGGTGGTCATGGGCCGGGCCTCGGCTGGCGGGGAAGGGAGAGGGCCGAAGCCGGCGGGACTGGAGGATTGCGTTGCGGGGCAGCGGGGGGTTAAAAGTGGGCATGGACCGCGAGTTAAGTCGGGCTCAGTGAGTGCCGATAAGCCTGTCAGAACCCGACCATTAGCGGTTGAAGCGGGATACAGCGAATCGAGCTATCTCATGCCGGCACCTTTAACTGCCAGCGAAGCAGGACAACTGGACCAGACGATTGAGATGTTTGAGGTCATCACTCAATCGCAACCGCTGGATTATCAGTCGTTGGAGATCCTGAAGGAGGCCTACTTCAAACTGGGCCGCGAGCCGGACGTTATCGGCACCTCCAAGCGCATTGCGCAGGCCTACGTGCAACTCGGCCAGCTTTCCTCCGCGATCCTGGAGTACGAGAGCATCCTCCAAGGGCATCCGGACGATCCCGATGTGCGCGCGGCTTTGGCGGAGATCGAAAGCCGCGCCAACAGCGTGATGACCCCGGTCATGGTCGGCGAACCGGAGATGATGGAAGAGGCCCGGTCGGCGTTGGCGCATGCGATGGCTCCCGCCGAACAAGAGCCGATCCTCGAGGTTGAAGACGGCCGAGCCCTGATGCATCGGATCTTTGTGGAGGGCAGGTTCATGACCGATCCTGACTTCAATCTGTACTGGCCCAAGGCAGACATGCGCGAGGCGGTTGCCCAGGTGCAGGAGCCGTTCGTGCAGATGCTCCATGACAAGGGGGTGATGCCCCTGGAGAAGTCACTCAGGATCCTCTGTGACAAGGCGCGCGTGGCCTACCTGCCGCTGGAGAAGTACGACGTGGACCTGGAACTGGCACGGGGAATGCCCCGCGAAACCTGTTTGCGCTGGTGCGTGTTGCCGTTTGACCGGATGGGCAAATGGGTGATGGTGGCAACCGCGAATCCGTTCAACAAACAAGCGGCGACCGAGCTGGAGCGGGCGGGCGCACACCGGTTGATCTGGTATTTGGGCAAGCCCGCCGAGATCTCGAAGCTCCTCCGCAAGGTGTTCCGCTAACGACTTCGCTTTCGCATGGCTCCCACCAAAAGCTTCGGAGAACGCATCGCAGACGCCCTGGTCGAGGACGGTCTATTGACCACGGCGCAGGTGGCGGCGTTGCTGGAGCAGCAGAAGAAGGATGGCACCCGCCTGCTGAAGCTGATTCTGGAAAAATCCTACGTCGGCGAGATCGACATGGTGGTCTGCATGGGCCGCGTGCTCAACACGCCGCCGATCAACCTGAACCGGATTGGCATTTCCCAGGAGGTGGCCGAGTTGGTGCCGCGCGAAGTCGCCCAGAACCACAAGATCTTGCCGGTGTCCCGTCTGGGCGATCGGCTGTTTTTGGCCATGGCCGATCCCTTGAACGTGCTCGCCCTGGACGACGTCAAGCGGATCACTCACCTGGAGGTCGTGCCGATGATCGCGGCCGAGAAGGCGATCCTCGACAAACTCAACAACCTGGAGTCCACCAAGGGGACCATGGAGGCGTTGATCAGCGACGCCACCAAGCAGGCCGAAACCGAAATCGAGACAGAGAGCCTGGAGGTTTCCCGGGAGGCCACCGAGGAGATCAGCCTCGACCAACTGGCCGCTTCCAGCGAAGAGGCGCCGGTCATCAAATTGGCCAACCTGATCCTGATTCAAGCCATCAAAGATCGGGCCAGCGATATCCACATCGAGCCGTTCGAGAAATCGGTCCGGCTGCGTTACCGCATCGACGGCGGGTTGGTGGACGTGACCCCGCCCCCGAAGAATCTCCACGTGGCGCTCGTGTCACGCCTCAAGATCATGAGCAGCCTGGACATCGCGGAACGTCGCCTCCCGCAGGACGGCCGCATCCGCGTCAAGGTGTCGGGGCGCGATATCGACCTGCGCGTTTCCTTTTTGCCGACAGTCCATGGCGAGAAATGCGTCCTGCGGATCCTCGACAAAACGAACCTCTCCGCCACCATGGACAAACTGGGCATGGATGAGGAGACTTACCGCCGGTTCAAAGGCGCGGTGGATGCGCCGCACGGGCTGCTGCTGGTGACGGGCCCAACCGGCTCGGGCAAGACCTCCACCCTCTATTCGGCCCTGAACGAACTGAACAACCCCGAATACAACATCATCACCGTCGAAGATCCGGTCGAGTTCCAGGTCCCCGGCATCAACCAGGTCCCGGTCAAGAAGGAAATCGGGCTCACCTTCGCCAATGCACTCCGCTCGATCCTGCGCCAGGACCCGGACATCATCATGATCGGGGAGATCCGCGACGAGGAAACGGCGGAGATCGCGGTCGAGTCGGCCCTGACCGGCCACCAGGTGCTCAGCACGATGCACTGCAACGACGCCGCCGGCGCCATCGCGCGTCTGGACGACATGGGCATCGCCCCGTTCCTGATTTCCTCATCGGTGATTCTGTCCTGTGCGCAGCGACTCATGCGGCGCATCTGCCCCGCCTGCAAAGAGCCAGTGACCTATCCCCCCAAGATGTTCCGCGATCTCGGGATTGACCCGAGCTACTTCTCCGGCGTCTCCCTGATGCGCGGTCGAGGCTGTGACCGCTGCAAGAACCTGGGCTATGCCGGGCGCATGGCCGTCATCGAAGCCATGACGGTGACCGATGAGATTCGCAAGTTGGTCATCCAGCGGGCCAGCGCCATGGAGATCGCCAAACTGGCCATCAGCCAAGGCATGAGGACGCTCCGGACCGTGGCCCTGGAAAAGGCCCGCGAGGGCGCCTCCACCCTGGAGCAAGTGTTGCTCGCGACCTCGAGTCATTGAACGACCGCCCCGGTTTTCGCCTATGCCGCAGCCAGGCCAATTATGAAGCGCGTCCTGTTCGTTGACCACGCGCACCGCATTCTGGGCGGCGCGGAAATCAATATCGTGGAACTCCTGGGCTCGGCCCTGGCCAAGCAGCGCTGGGCCGCCGCCTGCGCCTGTCCGCGCGGCAGTCCGCTGGGCGAGGCCCTGAAGGAAGTCGGCGTCCCGCTGTGGGACTATGGCTTCGACTCCTCCCTCGACCAATTGCGGCTGGTCGGTCGGCGCTTTTCCTTCCGGGCCTGGTTGCGCGGCTGGGCGGCGCTCCGAGTTGCCCGCAAGAACCTGGCACGGATTATTGCCGAGTCCGGATCGGCCGTGGTGGTTACTTGCACGAACAAAGACCACTTCTGCGCAGCAGCGGCTTGTCGCCGAATCGGCGTCCCCCAGGTCTGGTGGGTCAACGACATCATCTCCGCGGACTTTTTCCCCTGGCCGGCCCGGGCGGCGTTCTTATGGCACGCCCGCCGCGGTCCCGCCAAACTCGTCACCGTGTCGGAGTTCGCCCGGATCGCACTGTTACGGGCGGGTCTGGCGGCGTCACGGGTGGCGACCATTCACAACGGCATTCCCCTGGGGCGCTACCAAAAGACCGCGCGTGGGTTGCTGCGCCAGCAGTGGGGCTTGCCAGACACCGAATTGTTGGTCGGCATCGTCGGCCGTTTTACGCCCTGGAAAGGGCAGGAGTTCTTCCTGCGTCTGGCGCAGGCCTGGATCCAGCAGCAGGCGGCCGGTCACTTTGTGCTGGCGGGCCAGGCCTTCAATGAGGAGCAGGCCTTTGAAACCGGCCTCAGGTCCTTCGTCGCCGAGCAGGGCCTGGGCCGCCGCGTGCATTTCGCGCCGTTCCTGGCGGACATTGCCGCGGCGCTGAGCGACCTGGACATAGTGGTCCACGCCTCATTGCGTCCCGAGCCGTTTGGGCGCGTGATCATCGAGGCCATGGCGGTGGGCGCGCCGGTCATCGCCGCCAACGACGGGGGCGTGCCCGAGATCGTTGAACACGGTGTGAACGGCTTGCTGGCGGCGCCGGGCAATCTCGAAGCCTACCTGGAGCAATTGCACCAACTGGCGTCTTCGGCGCAGTTGCGGAGCCAGTTGGGTGGCGCTGGCCGCCAGAGCGTTGAGGCGCGATTTACCCTCGAACGGGTCTGCGAGGGATTCGATCGGGTTTTCACCGGGCTCGCCTGACATGCGGTTCCTGTTTTTGACAATCGGTTATCACCCGGACATCGTGGGCGGGGCCTGGCGATATGCGGCGGAAATCGCCGAACGCCTGGCGGCACGGGGACACGCCGTGGATGTCCTCTGCCAGAATCCGGAACGGGCGCTTCCGGAGACCGAGACTCGGCGGGGCGTGCGGTTGCACCGGTTCGCCAAGGCGAGCGGTCCTTTCTTCACGAAATGGCGCCGCGAAAACACGGAGGCGACCGCAATCGCCAAACAACTCTTAGGCCGGACCAGCGGGGCGGTCCTGGTTTGTGCTCACCATTCCTACCTCGCACCGACCCTGCGAAACTGCGCGGCCAGGAAGGTATTCATGTTCCACGGCCCCTGGGCTGAGGAATTCCGTTTCGCCCGGCAAGCGCGGCCGGCCAACCTGGCGCAACGTTGGCTCAATGCCCTGATCGGGAGCCGCCTGCGCGCCACCGAACGTCGCGCCCTCCGCTCGGTGGACCGGATCTTCGTGGTCAGCCGGCATTTCCAGGAACGGCTGGCGTGCTGGCATCCGGGGGGACTCCCACCGGTGCAACCGATTTCCGCTGGCACGGACACCAACCAGTTCCAGCCGGCAGCCGATCGGTCAGCAGTCCGCCGCAGCTACGGACTGAACCCGGACGACTTCCTGTTCCTGGCTTTGCGCCGACTGGACCCGCGCATGGGCCTGGTGACTTTGCTGGACGCATTTAGCCGCCTGGCGGGCGACCACCCGCGCGCACAGCTTTGGCTGACGGGACGCGGGCCCCTGGAAGCAGACCTCCTTCGTCGGATTGATGGGGCGGGACTCAACGGTCGCGTGCGGCTGCTGGGCTTCGTGCCCGAGCCTGAGCTGCCGGGGCTGCTCTCAGCCGCGGACTGCACAGTGATGCCGTCGCTGGATCTGGAAGGGTTCGGTCTGGCCACGGTGGAATCGCTGGCCTGTGGGACGCCGGTGCTCGGCTCGCGAGCAGGCGCCACACCCGAGCTGCTTCTGCCGCTCAGCCCACAACTGCTCTTTGAGGCAAACTCGGTGGCCGCGCTGGCCGACAAGTTGAAGGCGGTCCTGGTTAACCCGGCTTGCCTGCCCGACCGAACGCGTTGCCGGGCTTACGTTCTGGCGAACTACACGTGGGACAGGCCGGTAGCCGCCTTTGAGGATTGCCAGAAGCAAGTTGGCTTGGCCGAGGTCAAATGATGAGAATCCTCGAGTTGGGCAAGTTCTATCCGCCCCATCATGGCGGCATCGAGACGCTGCTGCGGTCGCTCTGCGAGGGGTTCGCGCGACGCGCGGCAGAGGTCGATTGCGTCGTGGCCAACGAACGGGCGCGGACGGAACACCAACTTCTCCACGGCGCGCGCATCCACCGGTTGGCCAGCTTCGGGACTCTGTTCTCGACGTCGCTCTGCCCGGCGTATCCCGGTGCCACTCGGAAATACCGGGCGGACATCTGGCATGCGCATTTCCCCAATCCGTTGGCCGACCTGGCCTGCGTCCGCGGTCCGCGAGACGTCCCGCTCGTGCTGAGCTACCACAGCGATGTCGTGCGGCAGGCCAGTCTGATGCGAGCCTACCAACCTTTGTTGTTGCGGCTGCTGCGCCGGGCCGATCGGATCGTGGTGGCGACGCCCAAACACATTGAGCATTCGGCTTGGCTGCCGGCGTTTCGGCAGAAGTGCGAGGTCATTCCCTACGGCATCAACCAGGAGCGCTTGGACGCCTCCCCCGATGTCCTTCGTCGGGCCGAGGAATACCGCGCCCAGGCTGGAGGACTACCCATCTTGCTCAACGTGGGCCGTCTGGTGGGCTACAAAGGACAACGTTACCTCATCGAGGCGGCACGCGGCCTCAAGGCCGCGGTCTGGATTGTCGGCACGGGTCCGCTGAAACAAGAGCTCCAGGGTCTCGCCGCGAAGCTCGGGATGGCTGAACGGGTTCGCTTTTGGGGCAGTGTCGCCGAGGAACAACTCCCGGCCATGCTCCACGCGTGCGAGATCTTTGCGTTCCCATCAGTCACGCCCAACGAGGCCTTCGGGCTCGCGCAGGTGGAGGCCATGGCCTGCCGCAAGCCGGTGGTGAGTTGTTCACTGGCCTCCGGCGTGCCGTTTGTAAATCAGGATGGCATTACCGGACTGGTTGTGCCACCTTCGGAGGTGGGCGCCTTGGCCGGGGCCATCCGACGAATGTTGGACGACGCCTCTCTGCGCCATCGCCTGGGTGAGGCGGCCCAACGGCGCGCCCGGGAAGAATTCAGTGAGCCGGTAATGGTGCAACGTTACTGGGAATGTTTAGAGCGAGTGCAGTCCGCTGCGCGGCGGGCATGAGAACCTATTTCTCCATCCTCATCTTGTCGGCACTGGCGACGTTTGCCTTGACGCCCGCGGCCCGTTGGCTGGCGTTTCGCCTCGGCGCGATCGATCTGCCCAATGAACGGAAGATCCATCATGGCGCCATGCCGCGGCTGGGTGGTTTGGCCGTCCTGGCTGGATTCTGTTTTCCCTGGATCGCGTTTTACGTGGTGGACAATCAGGTCACCCGGACGTTCCAGGACTACGAGACACTCTTCGCGGTTCTGATCGTCGGGGCTACGGCGATGCTGGCCCTGGGGGCTTACGACGACCTGCGTGGCGCCAGGGCTTCTACCAAGTTCATGTTCCAGTTGTTGATTGCGCTGTTCCTGTACTTCGGGGGGTATCGCATCACCACGCTCACCAATCCGTTTGGCCACTCGCTCCAACTGGGCTGGTTGTCCTTGCCCGTCTCGGTCCTCTGGATCGTGGGCATCACCAACGCCCTTAACCTGCTGGACGGTATCGACGGGCTGGTGGCCGGGGTCACCGCGTGCATCTCACTGTCCCTGGCGCTCATCAACATCCTGGCGGGTAATGTGTTCGTGGCGCTGCTGACGCTCTGCCTCGCGGGCGCTTGCCTGGGTTTCCTGCCCTACAACTTCTCGCCCGCCCGCATTTTCCTGGGCGACTCCGGTAGCCTCTTGATCGGAGTTGTCCTGGCGTGCATCGGCGTGATCTCGCTGTTCAAGGCCGCCACGGCGACGTTGATCATCGTGCCGTTGTTTGTCTTCGGACTGCCGCTCTACGATACCATGA
>Ga0315274_10007040_pt1 | contig 16340 bp, 7 predicted proteins | sample YL17G02_20_MG_FD_203700 | JGI IMG/M metagenome (GOLD analysis project Ga0315274, IMG submission 203700) | Sediment microbial communities from Yellowstone Lake, YNP, Wyoming, USA - YL17G02_20 | ecosystem: Environmental > Aquatic > Freshwater > Lake > Sediment | place: USA: Wyoming | collected...
AATCTATTATACCAACACCTGAGATAATAAATCAATAACTTTACATGCACCCATTCCTTTTTGCGTTGTTGATTTATTATCTCAGGTGTTGGTATAATAGATTATGATACAAAAGAATTATGAATATATAGGCACTCCAAAAAGGGAGATATTTATTATGGAAAAAATTACATTCGTAAAACCTGAACGTCAGGAATATCATTCGGGACGGAAGATCACTTATACTGATGATGAGCTATTCGCTTTTGGTCCGCAAAAGGCTTATACCGACAGGCATCTGAGTGAGATCGCTTTCCCTCTTGGCGGGATAGGCACCGGCTGTATATCGCTATCCGGTAGCGGGCAACTGGTAGACTGGGAGATATTCAACCGCCCAAATAAAGGCTATCGTCCAGATTATACGTTTTTTACGCTGTTTGCTCAATCGGAGGGCGGTGAACCGACTTTCAGAGTTCTGGAAGGTCGTTTACAACCACCATATCAGGGTTATTCGCATGGGGCGCAGGTATATAAAGGGTTTGGATTTGGTCCTCCCGGCAGTTTTGGTTCGGGATTTCTGAGGATGGCGGATTGTTCGTTCACCGGCAATTTCCCATTCAGCAAGATTGACTTTGCTGATGATTCTGTTCCTGTCAAAGTCACAACTGAGGCGTGGAGTCCGTTTATACCGTTGAATGACGGGGATTCTTCGCTACCTGTCGCTATATTCGATATTACCATAACTAACGTCACAGATAAGACCGTTAAGACGACTGTTGCACTTGGGCTTCAGAATATTCTCGGATACCCTGAGATCGGGAAAAGCATGAATCGCTGGGTTGAGGAGGACGACTATCGTGGCATTGTGATGACTACTGAGAAGCACGATCCTGATTCCCCACATTTTGGCACAATAGCACTGCTGACTCCGAATGATGACGTTACGTGGCAACTCAGGTTTGCAGAAACGCACTGGTTCAGAGCTACTGAAAGCCTTATGGATGAATTCGGCACTACCGGCGAATTTATCGGTCCGAAGGAAAGCATCACCAGCGTTGACGGTCACGCTCACGTTGCACAGCTTGGCTTGAAGGCAGAGCTTGCCCCCGGTGAAAGCACTACACGAACATTCGTTCTTTCGTGGCTTATGCCGAACTTCGAGAAATACTGGGGTGAAATGCACTCTCAGGGGGAACCCCCGAGACCCCAAATCCTCTGGAAAACGTATCAGGGTAAAGTATGGGAAAATGCAGAGGCAATCGCCCGCTATACAATCGAGAATATGCCACGACTTGAGAGTCAAACACGCAAGTTCACTGATGCCTTTTTCTCGTCAACCTTGCCGACTTACGTTCTTGATTCCATATCGAGCCAGATGTCCATACTTCGCACACCGACCGTCACACGACTGACTGATGGCACGCTGTATGGTTGGGAAGGATGTCACGTCAATGCTGGATGTTGTGAAGGCTCCTGCACTCACGTATGGGCTTATGCACAGACGATAGCGTACCTGTTCCCACAGCTTGAAAGAGGTATGCGAGATATAGATTATGCTATGGATTTACGAGAATCCGATGGACACATGCAGTTCCGCATAGAACTACCGCCGGGAACTATTGCAGGGCATGGCTTCCACGCCGCCGCAGATGGGCAGATGGGTAACGTCCTTCGTGTGTATCGTGAATGGCAAATCTCAGGTGATGACGAATGGTTAAAGAAACTCTGGGCATCAGTGAAAAAGTCGCTTGAATACGCATGGGTGGATTGGGACAAAGATAAAGATGGTTTACTTGAAGGGATACATCACAACACGCTGGATATAGAATATCACGGACCTGAAACGGTTTGTGGCAGTATGTACCTCGCCGCTCTTCGTGCCGGTGAGGAAATGGCTCGTTATCTTGGAGATACTGAATCTGCTGACGAATATCGTAAAGTCTTTGAATCGGGGAAGAAACTAAGCGATGAAATACTATACAACGGTGAATATTACTTCCAGCGAATACCAGAGGGTAGCGAAATCCCATTCCAGTATGGACCGGGCTGTATATGCGATCAGGTTCTTGGGCAGTGGCATGCCCGCATGTATGGGCTTGGTAACATCTATGATCCTGAGCATGTTAAGAGTGCCATCGCAAGTGTTTTCAGGTACAATTTCCGTGATGATTTATACAGACATCACAACCCGCATAGAGTATACGCTATCAACGATGATAAAGGTTTGTTGATCTGCACTTGGCCCAAAGGTGGTCGTCCAAAGAGCAGTGTCACTTATGCTTTTGAGTGCATGATCGGGTTTGAGTATCAGGTGGGTGCGCATCTGATCTATGAAGGCTACTTACGTGAAGGGCTTTCAGTCTGCAAAGCTATCCGTGATCGCCACGATGGACTAAAACATAATCCATACAACGAGTTTGAATGTGGAAGCCATTATGCCCGTTCAATGGCAAACTACGCATACTTGCTTGCGCTTTCAGGTTTCAGGTATTCCGCACCGCAAAAAACTCTTTATTTTGATCCTGTGATTTGCAAAGATGATTTCCAGAGCTTTTTCTCCGTTGATGGCGCATGGGGTATCATTAAACAGCGTAAAACAGCTTATGGAAAGGTTATCACAGTCGAGGTGCTGGAAGGTGAATTGGAGCTCAAGAAAGTAATCTCTGGAGACAAAGAGATTATAGAGGATGAAATGAAGCTGACAGTCGGGGATTCCCTTGAAATGTCAATTCAGTAATACAAATTTTTCAGAATGAAATTTCACGTTCCGCCGTGCAACGGAAGAATTGTCACCCTGAATGGAGTGAAGGGTTTTTCTAAGTTATAAATGAAAAACTCGTATTAGTAAACCGTTTATCATTGCTCAACGTCTACTTTTCATAGTTGGCTAAAAAATATAAACTGAGGTATACAAACTATGTTTTGTGAGCAATACGTTTTAAGTTTTGTAATGGCAGGAGGAAGAGGATCACGGCTTGAGGTGCTTACGAAGGACAGAAGCAAATCAGCAGTAAGTATACTCGGTCATTATAGGATATTCGACTTTGTTGCCAGTAATATAGAGAAATCAGGAATACCTGTCATGCTGGTAGCAACGCAATTTGAACCCGGCACGCTAGGTATGCACATAGGTAATGGCGAAATATGGGGTTTTGATGGCTCAAACAGAATTCTGGAGATGAATTATCCTCATGAAGAAGGACGACATTTCATAACATTCAAAGGAACCGCTGACTCCGTAAGGAAAAGCATAGACCGTATCAATAGATATAACCCGAACATTATTTTGGTACTAGCGGCTGATCACGTTTACGTTATGAATTATAACGACGCTTTAAGTTTTCACGAAAGCAAAAACGCAGACATTACGATCATGGCAAACGTAGTTCCTGAAGACAATGTAAGTAATCTTGGTATTATGAAGATTGACGAATCATGTCGGATAATTGACTTTGCAGAAAAACCAAAAGACCCGGATGTAATTGAGAGTTTTAGATTAACTCACAGGATGAAGGATATTTTAGGAATAGATGATCCAAAGTTAAATTTCCTTGTATCTATGGGTAATTACATATTCTATTGGGATAAATTAAAAGAATTCCTTAAGTCTCATCCAAACGGTACAGACTTTGGATCACATATAATCCCAGCGATGAAAAAAAGCAACTCTATGTATGCTTATGTTTTCAAAGGCTACTGGAGGGACGTTGGAATAATACGTGATTATTTCAATTGTAATATGGATTTTTTAAGAGAGAATCCACCAATAGACCTTTCAAAGAACCAGATTAGAACACATGAAAGAAACCTGCCCGGAGTGAGGATCGCCAACAACACTCATGTTCATAACGTTATACTCAGCGCAGGTGACTTGATAAAAAAAGGTAGTATCATAACAAATTCTGTTTTGGGTTATCAGGTTACAATTGAAGAAGAATGTAATCTGGATCACTGTATTTTGCTAGGTGCAAGCAGAAATGAGTACCATAATAACCAGATAAGAAGAGAATATACTACTAATATAGGAAAAGACTCTGATCTAAGCTATGTCATTATAGATAAAAATGTCTGGATCGGCAAGGGGGTTGACGTAGGCCCTCACAATGGAGCACCTGAAAGAAGAAAAGAAATATTGCAAAGCATAGGTTTAAAGCCTTATAGAGAGATAGATGACGGAGAATTTGAGGGTGATTTTTCGATTGATCCAGTAACAGGTATTCTGGTGATAGGAAAACAGGATGAAGCTGACCCCAAAATACCTATCCTGCCTGATGGGATTAAAGTTTAATAACTATGGGAATAATATCATCACAGATGTTGGATTTGTTAGATATTCTGCGAAGATCAGAAATGTATCAGTCAATCAAAACTGATCTTTCAGAGGAACTTGCTCAGTTAAGGGTTAGCGGATTTGGCGGGTCCTCACTGGCTTATCTATTAAGTGCCATCACCGAAGACATAAACAGCACTTTTCTAATCGTAACAGAGACTCAGGACGACATAGAGAAACTGGCTCGTGATCTGTCAACTTTTCATGGTGAAGATGAGATCGTTTTATTCCCTCCGTGGCAAACCTTTCTTCACGGTGGGGCATCACCTGCCAGAGAAATACTTGCTGACCGCATGCTAACACTTGAAAGACTTATACATAGCCAGAGAAGTATTGTAATTACCAGCATCAGGGCTTTGTTACACAAACTCCTGCCGTTAGAGACGTTCAGAGAAGCAACCTTGCATTTCGCAAAAGGTGATATTATTGACCTTGGTGAAGTGGCACGAGCATTGGTACACAGCGGATACGAAAGGTTAGAGATGGTCGAGATGAAAGGTGACTTCTCTATTCGTGGTGGAATACTTGACGTGTATCCGTTGTCTTATCAGATGCCTGTGCGCATAGACCTTTTCGGTGATGAGATCGAATCAATACGCCAATTCGACCCTATCACTCAACGATCAACTTCACATCTTGAGGACGAAATCTGGATCGTTCCAATGAGCGAAATTATACTTACACCTGATATGATCGCTTACTGGCAGGATAAAACGCAGGAGATAGTCGAAAGTGTCAAATCACCAAAGCTATTCAATGAAATTAGTTTATTAACGGGCAAGCTGAAGGAATATGGACGGTTCGATGGCATTGAGGGCTATTTGCCTCTTCTTTATCCAAACCTGGCAAGACTCTGGGATTATCTCCCTGAAAACACAGTCATCGTAATGGATGATCCCCAATGGCTACGGGCAGAAGCCGATAAGCTAATGGAACAGGCACAGCAGTTCTTTGAGAATGAAGAGGAAAGAGATCGGATAGCCGTTCCACCTTATGAAATGTTTGCGTCTTTTGACGAAGTTATATCTTTCTGTGAATCAAAAAAGTCATTGTATCTATCGCATGGTAAAAAAGAAGGACAGGGATTGTATGACTTTGGCATGAAAACCCTTGAAGGTTTAAGAGGTAACTTCCAGTTATTCCTCAAAGAAATTGAGAAGTGGAGCGACTCAGGTTACCTTGTCAACGTAATGACTGATAACGACAAACAGACTGAACGTATGCGCGATATACTGCTCGAAAGGGACCTGAATAGTGTTCCGGTGTATACAGGAGCGATAAGTGCGGGTTTTGTGTCTGATCAAATGAAGCTGGCATTGATCTCCGATGATGAGATGTTTGGGAGATATAGAAAACCAGTCCGAAAGAGGAAATTCAAAGAAGGGATACCAATATCCTCATTTGTTGACCTTAAACCGGGCGATTACATAGTCCACGTATCTCATGGTATAGGTGTATACGATGGCATCAAGCAATTGAAAATCGAAGGAAGACCGCAAGATTTCATCAGGATAAACTATCTGGACGGTGATGCGCTCTACGTTCCCACTTACCAGCTTGATATGGTGCATAAATACATCGGTGGAGATGGAGCAAAGATAAAGGTAGATAAGCTTGGTGGAACATCATGGGAGCGGGTGAAGCACAAAGTTAAGGAATCTGCCAGACAGATCGCAAAAGAATTGCTTGATCTTTATGCCGCAAGGGAAGCTGGCTTTGGCCATGCTTTTTCCACTGATACAACGTGGCAGATGGAGTTTGAAGCGGCTTTTCCTTATGAGGAGACAGAAGATCAGTTGACGTCTATTGAGGACGTGAAAAAAGACATGGAAAAGCCCAAGCCTATGGACAGGCTGATCTGTGGAGACGTTGGTTACGGAAAAACTGAAGTTGCCCTGAGAGCAACGTTCAAGGCTGTCATGGACGGTAAACAGGTCGCCATACTCGTGCCGACGACTGTATTGGCTCAACAGCATTTTAATACCTTCATTCGCAGGTTCGCTGATTATCCTGTGAAGGTAGAAATGTTAAGCAGATTCCGAACTACCAAAGAAATGAAGGAAGTGATAGCGAATCTTGCTACCGGCCACGTTGATATTGTGATCGGAACACACAGGCTTCTCTCTAAAGACATAAAATTCAAGGAATTGGGACTGCTGATCATAGACGAAGAGCAGAGGTTTGGAGTCGTACAAAAAGAGAAACTGAAGCAGATGAAAAAGTTCGTAGATGTCATTACACTCAGTGCGACACCCATACCCCGCACACTTCACATGGCAGTCATGGGTGCAAGGGACATAAGCATTATTAACACCCCTCCAGAAAACAGATTACCGATTGAAACATACGTAATGGAATACGATCAAAAGGTGATCCGTGAAGCCATCCTTCATGAGATGGACAGGGGTGGCCAGACATTCTTTGTCCATAATCGTGTTGAAACTATTGACAGTATTGCAGAGATTGTCAGAAACACTATTCCCGAAGCGAGAATCGCTATAGCACATGGCCAGATGCCAGAACGCCAACTGGAAAGTATAATGATGGACTTCGTGAGCTACAGGTACGACGTGCTGGTCTGCACCACGATAATCGAATCTGGACTGGATATTCCAAACGTGAATACTATAATAATCAACAGGGCGGACGCACTTGGATTGGCACAACTCTATCAACTGCGTGGGCGTGTCGGCAGAGATAAATATAAGGCTTATGGATACCTATTCTATCCATCTGATAGGGTGATCACTGAGGATTCGCAAAAGCGATTGCGAGTTATAGAGGAGTTTACTGACCTTGGATCAGGATTCAGGATCGCTCTCAGAGACCTTGAGATTAGAGGTATGGGGAATATACTTGGTTCAGAACAGCACGGACACATGATGAGCATAGGTTACGATATGTATTGCAGGCTTCTGGCAGAAGTAGTGAAGGAACTCAAAGGCGAGCAGGTTGAAGAGGATTTTGAGACTAGGATAAATCTCGCTGTTGAAGCCTATATTTCAGATAGCTACGTGTCTGACAGTAGCCAAAAAGTTTCAATATATAAGAGAATCTCGCAGATTTCAAGCGATGAGGAAAACGCAGATATGATAAAAGAGCTTGAGGACAGATACGGAAGAATCCCGCAACAGGTACGGCGGTTATTAGCAATCGCTGAGATCAAGCGTATTGCACAACAATTGAGAATTAAAGAAATCACTTCTGCAGATAAAGATATTGTAATGTCCTTTGATACAGAAAAAACTTCTTTAACGCCAGATAGGCTTGTCAAGATAGTGAAAAACCAGAGTGGATTCAGATTACTGCCACCCGCTCAATTGATGATCCCGATAGAGGGGATGGGTCAGGATCAGCAACTCCAGAAGGTAAAAAATGTCTTGCAACAGCTTGCTTAGTATGGTATCATTTTTGTTTACAGATAATGGCAAATTGCAAAGCAAATCTGGAATGTATGTTAAGCAACAAGATTAATTTAGTCAATCAGGAGGTTATTGATGAAAAGGAATATTCTATTAGTTTCCATGTTTGTGATTCTCGCATTTTTAATAATAGGTTGCTCTAACAAGGTAAGCGAAAAACAAATCCTTGCTAGTTTCGACAAGCAGGTTGTTACAGCAGATGAACTCAACAAGGAAATTTCCGAATTGCCTGAATGGAAGCAGGACAAATATAAGGATCTGGCAGGAAGAGAAGAATATCTGACTTTGATGGCAGAGAGCAGGATGATATTACAGGTCGCCAGCGAGAGAAAACTTGAAAAGAACCCGGAAATAATAAAACAGGTCAAAGATTTTCAAGATCAATTGATGCGGGATGAGTTTGCTAAACGGGAAGTAGATGACAAAGTAAAATTGTCGGATGGTGATATCGAAGTTTATTATGGAACAAATAAGACTAAATACGTAGAACTTGAGCGAGTTACCGTCACTGAAATCACTATGAAGGATGAAGCGAAAGCCAAAGAAGTAATGGAAAATATTAAGAATGGTGCAGACTTCACAGAAATAGCAAAAGAGATGGATGCTAAAGGTGAATCATTCGGACCTGGCCAGGGCAATGAAGGCAAAACGAGACCATTCAGCCGTGACTCCTATTCCAGTGCAAAGAATTTCGTAGAGACAGCTTTCAATCTTAAACCGGGTGAGGTGAGTGACATTATAATTCAGTCAATCGGTCAGGATACTTACTATATGATTATAAGAGCTGACGAGCATCTTCCATCAAGACAAAAAGAACTATCCGAAGTAAAGGATGAGATTGCTAGAACTGCCGAAAACGAAGCGAAAGATGAAAGGAGAAGTAAATGGTTGGATGAATTGAGGAAGGAAAAGAAAGTTCAGCTCTTCCCTGATAGAATACCGAAAGATCCAGAAGTGAAGCCAGAAGAAGCAAAAGCCACTGAGCCTGCAAAAGAGGCTACAGAAGCACAGAAAGAAGTGAAGCCAGAAGAAAAAGCAAAAGCCGCTGAGCCAGTAAAGGAAAATAAGAAGGAAAAACCTAAAGAAGGAGAGATACTAGCAAAAATTGGCAAGGATATTATAACGATAAGCGATCTGGATAAAGGTATCTCTGAGATGCCAGAATGGAAACAGGATAGGTATAAAAATCAGGCAGGAAAGAAGAAGTACCTTGATGAACTGGTTGAAGAAAAGCTACTAACTATGGTTTCAGCAGAAAGAAAACTCGATAAAGACCCAACAATAGCTAAACAGGCTAAAGAATACCGTGACCAGTTGATGCTAAAGGAATTGGTTAAAGTAGAAGTAGATGATAAGGTTAAGGTAGAAGACGCTGATCTTCAGAAATACTATGATGAACATAAGGCTGATTACGTTGACCCGGAAAAGATCGTAGTTACTGAAATTACGCTGAAAGACGAAGCGAAAGCCAAAGAAGTGATGGATCAGATCAAGGGTGGAGCAGACTTCACAGAATTGGCAAAGGATATGGATGCTAAGAAAGAGTCATTTGGACCCGGTCAGGGTAACGAAGGCAAGACAAGACCGTTCAGCCGTGAATCGTTTTCCTCTGCTAAGGCTTTTGTGGATAAGGCATTTAGTCTCAATCCAGGGGAGATAAGCGATATAATAGCTCAACCAATGGGGCAGGAAACCTTCTACATGATTGTGAGAGCAGATGAACATACGCCGTCAAGACAAAAAGAAATGTCTGAAGTAAAGGACGACGTTAAAAGAGAAGTAGAAATACAGAAAAAACGTGAGAGAATTGACCAGTGGTTGACTGTGCTGAAGAAAGAGAAGAATTTCAAACTCTTTACAGACAGAATAACAATACCCGTCGAAAAGAAAAAGGAAGAAGCCAAAGGAACATCAGAAGGAACGACAGGCCAGGAAGTCCAAAAGGCTGACGATACATCAACCCAAAAGGATACAAGCAAAGATACCGGTACCAGCACCGAAAATAAAACAGAGCAACAACCAATACAAGGTGATACTGCCAAGTGATTTGATTGTACGACATATCCTTTGGTATAAATTCTCTCGGAGTAGCTAGCTTTAGCTTGCAATTCTAATACAGGCTGAAGCCTGCGACTCCAGATGAGGTGATGAGATGAACTGGGGTCTGATTTTCCAATGTATACTAGCTCTGAGATTTCTTAAAAGTCGCTAAACTCAGTCAGAATAGACAACCAACAATAGAAATACTCCAATTTTTTCCATACCAGATCGCTGATTTTTGCCAGAAGAATTACATCTGGGTAATCAATAAGTGATCTGGACAACGATGTTCCAAGAATTGAAATGAAAGAGGGATTGTGTAAAATTATGTACTTAAAGCAGTTAATAGTATTTACATTATGTGCTTTTTTAACTTTTACTATTTTCGTTCCAGGCTCATCGGGAAAAGTCGTTGAGAAAATCCTGGTGATTGTGAATGATGACGTAATCACAAAAACCGAATTTGATGACCGTATAGACAAAACTAAAGCACAATTACAGCAGTTGTATAAATACGACGATACTCGTGTAAATACGGAAATAAGTAAAGCAAAACCGCAAATATTAGATACAATGATTGACGAAATTCTTTTCATTCAGGAAGCTATGAAGAGGAATATACAGATTTCCGATGCTGAAGTTCAAAAAGAAATTGATACTATAAGGAAACAATTTCAATCAGATAAAGAATTTAATACTGCTCTTGAAGCGGAAGGTTATACTCTGGAAAGCCTTAAAAGGGAGAAAAAAAGAACTCTCCTGCTTCAAGAATTGATAAAACAGAAGTTTATGCAGGAACTGATTGTCACTGATGATGAAGTGAAAACATTTTACAATGAAAATAAAGATCAATTTCCCAAAAAAGAAGACACAGTGAAGCTAAAGCAATTGCTTATCAAATTTAATCTGACTCCGGAAGATAAAGAAAAAACCCGTCAAAGAGCAGAAAACTTGTTGAAACAGTGCCAGGAGGGAGCCGATTTTGGAGAGATGGCGTCCAAATTCTCGGATGATCCTGCTACTAGAGCAAACAAAGGTGATATAGGTTACTTTATTCCCGGGACAGGTGAATATCCTGAACTTGATGAGATTGTGCCAAAACTTGCTGTTGGTGAGATAAGCGGGCTGATCGAGATCCCGGAGGGATATGACATCTTAAAGGTCACTGAAATAAGTAAAGATGGCAAAATAAGGTTACAGCGCATTTATGTAGCGATATTACCTGATCCAGCATCGGAAAAAGCGACTGAAGAAAAAGCAAATTCAATATTGAAGGAATTAAAAAACGGAGCAGACTTTACTCAAATAGTAAAAAAATACTCTGATGATCCGTCTACAAAAGAAAAAGGCGGGGATTGGGTAGAATTGCCGATAAATAACATGGGTCCCGAACTCCGTGGTGCTTTTGACTCGCTTGACTCTGGATCGCTCAGTCGTCTGGTTAAAACTCCTATTGGATTCCATATATTCAAAATTGATGAGAAAAAAGACCTGACTACTGATGAGATTGAGCAGATCAGAAGGTACCTTAGCGAAAAAAAGCTTCAAGATAAACTTGGTGAATACTCTAAAAAACTGAGGGAAACAGCATATATTCAAAGGCTGGCTGACAATTAAATGCAGAAAAAACTTAAAATTCAGGGTGTAAAGCACAGACGCACCCTCTTACTGCGATTTTTGCCACTTATATTAACATTCTATTTCACCTTTCCAGTAATCGTCCTACCTGATGAAAGTGCTTCACAGCCTACCACAAATGAAGCAAACTCCACTACACCCTCAACGACTCAACCCGGTGAAAAGGTAAGAACTGTGTCCATAAAAGCCGGTCCAGGAGGTAAAGTTGTCTGGTTTTTTGACCAGAATCTTGGAAAAGCTAATGGAAATGCCGTCGTAAAATACGAGGACGTCACGCTGATAGCAGACAATGTTTGGGCTGATATGGATGCCGAGATCATAGAAGCATCAGGGAATGTATCACTTCAGACAAAAGACCAGACTTTGATGGCAAAACATTTACTCTTCGACCTGAAAAATAAGAAAGGTGAGCTTCAAGATGGGATGAGTGTAGACACCCCTTGGTATTACTATGGCAGGAGTATGTATAGGATCAGTCAGAAGGATTCACTCATAGAAAAAGGATTGATGACAAGCTGTTCACTGGATCACCCGCATTATTCCTTTGAGGCATCGAGTATTGTTATCCATCTTGAAAAGGAATTGGTAGCCAAAAATGTTGTATTCAAGATTGGCGGAGTTCCACTGATGTATCTACCAGTGTATAGGCGCTCTCTCGAAAAGGACAAACGAGCTCGTTTTGTCTTCAAAATCGGATCAAACACATTTGAGGGTTACTACATTAAAAACATCCTCCCCATACACTGGCAGATGTTTGATGGATCAATGGCTCTCAATTTAACAAGCAGGCGTGGTACAAAAGGTGAAATAAAATCCCGTTATGATGCAGACAGAGTCAGGCTCAAAGAGATATTCCTGCCTGTTCCTGAGAATGCCTCTAGTGCAGATTGGCAAAATGTCAGAGAGCAAATGAACGAAATCCTCAAAAGGTCTCAGGGTGATCTCGATAAGATATGGCTAAAGCAGATATTTATCAGGTTTAAGATCGTAGAGGCTGATAAACAAAAAGCCCTTGAGCGGGCGCAAAAGGTGCTGAAAGAATGTAATGAGGAGAAAGCTGACTTTATTCAATTAGCCCGACGATGGTCTGATGACAAAGAAACCAAGTCCAACGGCGGAGAGATTGGCACTTTTATATTGGATCAAGAAAAATGGCAAAGGGTTCCCGACAAGAACGATAAAAAAACCAGTCAAGAGATCCCCACACGTTATATTCCTCTAATCGAAGCGGCATCTAAACTTGATACAGGCAGGATAAGCGACCTTATCGAAACAGGAGATGGTTACCAAATCGTGAAGCTGGAATCAAAAAACAAAGGAGAGATCAGGCTAAGGCACATCTTTATTATGTTTGAACCCTCTGAACCTTCCCAAAAGGAGTCACAGAATAAAGCAGACGAGGTATTGACAAAATTATCCGAAGGTATAAGTTTTGATGAAGTCGCAAAAACGTATTCCGATGATAAAGAGACAAAAGATAATGGTGGAGACATGGGATGGAAGGTATTTCAAGATTTTGATATGTCATTCCGAAATACCATAAAAACCCTTAACAAAAGCGAGATCAGCCGACCAATCACAACCAATAGTGGAGTATACATAGTCAAGATAGAAGATAAAGAAAAAACTCCCACTTTTGCAGAATTAGCGAAAAAGTATTCAAAAGCACCAAGCTCCGAGATGGGTGGAGATATTGGATTCAAGAACAAATGGCAACTATCACCCGAAGTGAGAAGAGAAGCCTATAGGCTGGAACTCTACAACGTAAGCAACCCCATTAAAAGCAAAGATGGTTATAGATTAGTCAGAATAGATAAAAAAAGCCGTCTTGGGGGTGACTTTAGTATAAATTACGGTGATCTATACTCATATCAAATCGAAAATAATCCGGTGAAACTGGGTCAATCATGGGATGTGTTGATCAACCACAGTCAGACGCTATGGCGAAGCGGTGAGATGCTCGAAGAGGATGCCTCGACTTTACAAGAAAATCTGAGGATGCAGAAAAGTCTAGGTATGATGGCAAGATTAAGCCTGTCAGGTCAAGAATACAAGCAGGTCTACCAGAGCTATGACCCGGAACGTGAATTGAAATCATACCTGGGGCTGGATTATTACTGGATGACTCGTTCAGGAGGGAGCGGGCATTCACAGTTTATCATTGATGGGACAAGAGACTTACTCGGTCTGGACACAAGCGCACTACAAAAATATCCAGAAGTTAGTTTCAATTCACCCGGTTTAAAGATTAGTGAGGTACAACCTTTCAAAAGGATAAACTCCAGACTCCACGGAATATCAGACAGCATTCAGGGAAAGGCAAACTTTAACGAGATGGCTCGCAAGTTCTCGGATGACAAGCGCACAAAAGAAAAAGGTGGGTATCTGGGGTGGATAAGCAAAAAGAATAATGATCTAAATTCAAAAGTTGACTCAGAGATTTTCAATACTAGCAAGCTGAGTGCTGGTAACATAAGTGAACCGATTTCTACTGCCGAAGGCTACTACATAATCAAATTAGACGATGTGAAGGAGGAATATAATAAAAGAGAAAAAGTTAAAATAAGGCAAATATTTATCGAAATAAACGAAAATAGAACAAAAGATGAAGCCAGTAAATTGGCAGATGATATTTACAGGAAACTCGTGGAAGGGAAACGACCATCCCTGGGTTTTCTGACTCTTGACCAAACGTCCTTTAGCTTCAGCACAAAAGCTGGTAATTACTTTAAAGACAATTATACTACAACCAATGAGAAAAACATCTGGCTGCAGACAGCAGATGCAAGTGTTACGTTGAGTAAACGTGCAGTAATGAGGCTTGGCGTCAACAGAGAACTCAATTTATCAGTAAACGGCAACTATCGTGAAGTATGGAATAGCAAAACACGCCCATTAACGGAATATAACGTGGAAAACGGTTGGTATGGGTATCCAATAGGATACCGTGAAAATAATATCTTCAGCAATACATGGTATGTCAGTTCATCTTTGAGTACCGATCTTCACAGGATATTTTTTCCGACCTTTATTCCAAAAGTTTTTGCCCTGAAGCATACTTTTAGTCCGACGGTGTCATACTATTACTCTCCACCCGGTGAAACTGAATCAAGTAATATAAATAAACACCCGCTTCTCTACCCATTTGGGTCTTCAGCATATATGTATGAACGCAAACAGTTGACTTTTAACATGAGGAACAGCATAGACATAAAAACAAAGGGTACACGGGAGAAACTCACAATATTTGTATGGGATCTCAGGACTGGAGCCGATTACACCAGAGAAACTGACAATATATACGATGACATTCAAAACACATTCACTATTGAGGCATCTGAAAAACTTAATTTTGCCAATACACTTAATTTTGACCCTAATAATTTTGGAGGGAAAGGGCCTCTCCTTAGTGAGATTAACAGCAACCTTAGATACTATGATACTAAAGGAAGATGGTCTTCTTATGTTAGCAGACGTTACGTCTACAATTCGTGGCAAGAATACTGGCAGCAGCTTTTTCTGGGTAACATTAGCCTACGTTGGAGTAAGTTATGGAGTTTGAGTCTGGACCTCGAATATGAATATGATAAAAGAGTCAAAGATATTAGTAATATAGCCATATCGTTCCGCAGGAATCTGCATTGCTGGGACTCAAGCATCACATTTAGCCGAAGAGGAGCAAAAGGCGGATATATTCGTAAAGACTTTACTTTTGCCATTTCCATATCAGCAGACCCGGGCAAGTCGCTTGGTGTTGGATATGATGACATTAACAAATCGTGGGAATTGCGAAGCCTGCCGGGTATGGGTAATTTAGGCAGATACATGGGAACAAATTATGTAGGATATTAATATTCAACGAATCATTAATTTTAAACTACATTCAGGAGATAGATCAATGGATGCGAAAACTTATGACATACAGAATTTAGATATAGCATGGTGCCCGGGTTGCGGTAATTTCAGTATTCTAACAGCTATCAAAAAGGCACTTGCAGAATTAGAGATCGATCCAACACAACTGGCAATGGTTTCAGGCATCGGTCAGGCAGCGAAAGCACCACATTATTATAAGTGTAACTTTTTCAACGGGCTTCATGGAAGGTCACTCCCCCCTGCAACTGCGATTAAGGCTGTAAACCCTAATCTTACCGTAATAGCTGAAAGTGGTGATGGATGCACGTACGGTGAAGGTGGAAACCATTTCATACACACAATTCGCAGAAATCCTGATATAACGAACATTGTCCACAATAACATGGTTTACGGATTGACTAAAGGACAGGCTTCACCCACAAGCCCTCACGAACTCAGAACACCGATCCAGACTGACGGGGTTTTCTCCGAGCCATTTAATCCTCTAGCTGTCGCCATCAGCCTTGATGCGTCATTCGTTGCCAGAGCTTATGCAGTAGACGTAGAGCAAACCAAAGAGATAATGAAAAAGGCTATTTTACACAAGGGTTATGCGCTTGTGGATGTTTTCCAGCCATGTGTCACTTACAATAAGATCAACACTTTCCGATGGTTCAGGGAGAATACGTATTATCTCGACGATTCCTACGACCCTCACAACAGGATGGAGGCTTTCAAAAAGGCAACAGAAACAGGAAAATTCCCGCTGGGTATCATTTACGTAAATCCCAAATCTACGTTTGATGAAAAATTGAACGTATACAGCGAAAGCAAAGAACCATTATTCAAGAGAGAACGGAATATGCAGAAACTGGCTGATCTGATTGAGTCGAGAAGAGGGTTCTGATTTATAAAAATGTGGCTCTTTGGTAAATAACGGGGGAATGAATCTTGCATAGGATGGATTCCAGCTTTCGCTGGAATGACAATGATTGCGTTTGTGTCACCTATGAAAAAGTATGTCAACAATAAACTGGAGAAAGGAAAAAGAAAATACTAATCCCTTTGGAAGTACA
>Ga0315274_10007041_pt1 | contig 16337 bp, 14 predicted proteins | sample YL17G02_20_MG_FD_203700 | JGI IMG/M metagenome (GOLD analysis project Ga0315274, IMG submission 203700) | Sediment microbial communities from Yellowstone Lake, YNP, Wyoming, USA - YL17G02_20 | ecosystem: Environmental > Aquatic > Freshwater > Lake > Sediment | place: USA: Wyoming | collected...
CGGGGAGCTATATCGCCGGTACGCCGCCGCTGCTGCAGCAATTTCTACACCAGGCCCAGAGACACGTCATACCGGTCTGCGATTTGCTGTCGGGTACCGTCCCCCCGGTCATACGCCGCTACAATCCGTTCTCGCAAATCTTTCGATATCGTAGCCATGCACTCCTTATAGCACATCGGCTACGAAAAGGCTACAGTTTTATTTAAAACGCTCTAGTGGCTCCTCACCCTCGCCTGAAACCAACACTTCGATGTCGTCAAAGCTCACGCGCGTATTGCCCTCCGAGTGCGCGTAGCGGCGCGCGCACAAGACGATGCCGCCCGATGTTATGCTTTGAATACCCAGGCAGTTGTCGTCCACGACATCCATGATCGCGTGCCCATCTAGCTCGACCTCGATACGATTGCCGCGCACGGCAACATGCACTGAATGCCACGCGTTGTCCGAGTCCCAGGGCGCCTGCGCCAGGGGGCTAGCATCGTTGGACTCACGGCCGAGGTAGGATTTGTGGAGGGCAACACTCGTGGCTTGGAAGTCCAGGGAGTAGCACCATGTCGCGTTTTTCGAGGCGCGAAACCCAATCCACGCCCCATCGCGCCAGTCGCTTCCCCGCTCTTCGATTCTGAATCGCAACGACAAATCATAGTCGCGCCAGTGCGAGTCCCCGCCGAATGCGCCTTGCGCCGTCCAACCCGGTGCTTTGCAGTTGGAGCCCGTGAACACACCGTCATGAACGACCCAATTCCCCGTCGTGGTGCTCCACGTCGGGCCGCCATCGCACCCGTCCGGATACGTTGAGAAGTCATCCCTTGCCACGCCTGCCGCATCGGGAATCAACATGCGCGGGGGGATTTCCAGTTGGACGGCCTCCGCCGAGGCCGTCGTCACACTCCACCGATCCATGTTACGTATGCCGCCGTTCTGCGCAATCTCGGGTTGGGCCAAGGGAATTTCCGGCGAACGTCCATACAGTTCGTTAAGCAAATCGCCTTGGGCGTTCGTAATCCAGATGTTCTTGAAATACCCGCGATACCGGCCCAAGGGGCAATCCGTTCCGTCCGTGGCGACGACGACGTCCGTAAAGGTCTTGCCCGACAAGTCGGAAAGGTCCTTTTTCCAGTGATGCCATTCGAAGCGTGGCTCGTTCAATTGCGACGGATGTCCGCACCCGGGTGCGTCGCGAATGTTACCCACCGTTCCTCCCGTCAGATCCACCCCACCCGACGTCCGGATGCTGTCGCATGGAATCAGGATATCATATTCGAGAAAGCTGTTCTCCGGGATTGTCCACAGATCCCGGTTGATTGTCGCGTAGCAGTAGGCGTATCCCTCCTCGATGCAGTCCGTCTCGAGCAACAGCGAATAGCCTGTATTGCATCGTTCCACCCAAGCCTCGTGCTCGAGCCGTTCTCGTTCGGCGAGCGCGGCTTCGCTCCGGATGATGTCAAGCGCCGCCACGATCCGGATGGCTCCGGCCTCACTCGTGACCAATGTCACCGCCCAGAGCTTTGCGTTGGTAACACAAATCGTGTCAATCCGCGCAGCGCTGCACTGAAAAAGGACTATTTCTATCTGGGCCGGAAACCACTTCGGCCAAGCCGTCCACGCGATCCCGCGTTCGCCCGAAGGCACGGTATCGGAATGCCCGTCTTCATACGCCACGGTAATGGCGGCGTCCGGCGCCACTTCGCTCATGAAGAAGGCGACCGCGCGGGCCTCGGCCGCAACGGGAAGACAGCCCTCCGTCAACGCCGTTCTTCCCTGGTTCAGATAGGCCGGTGTCAGAAAATAGGGGACCCCATACGCATTGTGCTCTCCGGGAAAGTAGGGCGCATATGAATCGTTTTGCTCCCAATCGAGCGACGGCGCCCAGTTGCAGTGCTCAGCCATGGCCAAGACCGTGAAGCCTTCGTTCGAGAAGTCACGCGGCTGCAACGACCAAGTCTTAATCGGCGCGCAGTCGAGAACGGGGAGGGACAAATCGAGCGTCTCAACGGCCACAGTATCTCCATTTTGAATGCCGCGCAGGAGGGCGTCGTTAGGAGACGGATCGGAAAAAATCACCTCCGTGCCGGGCGTCAGTTGCCGGAGTTCGCCACCCCGCATAACAAAAAAAGACCGCTCCGCGATAGGAAAATGCGGAGACGTCAGGTTCAGATCGAAACCGCCGTCCAAACTCGAAACGACCTTGAACGACAGCCCCCTTTCCAACCCCCGGCTGCTTCGGAATTCGGCGATATCTGTGTGCATGCCGCGCTTGTCGAACGCGGCTGCGCCCTTTTCGCCCGCAATCACGCGAACCCGCGCATCGCCCACCGGTTGGATCAAGTCGAACGGGGCGACCATTCCGCCGTAGGTGGCCCGTTTGTTGCGGCCGCCGATGGCGCAATCATCGTAGATGCCGAAGCCTTCCGTAAACGGCGCCGCATAGTCCCAAATGTTTCCCGCATCTCTGTCCTGGTATAGCAGTGACCATCGTTCGACCATCCCGCGCAAATAGGCAAGCAGGATAGGATCGCCGGTGGCCGTGTAGAGCCGTGCGAAGGCATTCATGAACATGCAGCATTCGTTCGAACACGCCGCGCCGGTCCAAGGCTGGCCCGAATTGGGCTCGATCAGGAACGTCCCCTCGATGTTGTCATCCTCCGCCGTGTCGGGTATCCACATGGTTGTATAGCGATAGGCGAGGCTTCGTGCCAACCGGTAGGCCTGTTCCGCCCGCTCTTGCCGCGCCGGATCATCCCGGAACGCATAATAGTACCGCAAACAAAAGTCCATGCCGGACCATCCCATCGTGAACATGGCCTCGGGCACGTCGGAGATGTCGTTTCGGGTACAGATATTGTAACGCGTCCAATTGAACGTCCCATCGATGAGGGGTAGCAATGTCTCATTTCTTTCATGCTGGTAGACGGTCAACAACGTCTCGGCGATGCTCCAACCGTGGATGTTTCGCAACGAAGTGACATCGTAACTGATGGTTCCAGGCGCAAGAAGAAACGCCGCCGAGGCGATCAGGCCGACCACGGCGGGCGTTACCCCCGCTAGAAAGTCCCGTACTTGCGAGGCATGACGAAACTGCTGGTAATAATGCGAGATGATGAGCATTAAGACTACCGCGGGAACAAAGAGAGCAACGGTGGCCACCAAGGCGCCAAGAATTCCATTCACGCGATACCCTGCGAAGGTGGCAAGAACGGCCACCGGTCCGGGAGTAAGCTGGCTGATGGCCACGCCATCCAGAAACTCGCGCTGGGTGAGCCACGCCAGTTCGGTGACAAGGTGTTGATGCAGGATGGGAATCAGCACAAAGCCACCGCCGAAAAACACAAGCCCTACTTTGAGAAATGTCCAGAACAAGCCTCCAAGGCCCACGGTGGCGGCGGTGAACCCTGCCGGAATGACTACCTGTTGCGGAACAGGACCGCTTATCGGTTCTGTAGCTGATGACAGCGAGTCTGTGATCGGAAGCAAGTACGTGGGCGTAAGAGCGCGCGCAACCGAATGGTCCGAGATGTCTTCGCCGCCCTGAGATGGAGTCTGCGAGGGTAGATCTTTATTTCGACCGAACTTGAACGTCAGCCCAATGAGCCCAGCCGCAAGAAGTATCCAAACCGGATTGACGTGTTCGAAATTCGCGAGACAAGCGACGAGCGCGATAATCGCCGCCGTCCAGGACCGGACTGATTTGCGCCCCATACTCCATGCGGCGCTCAGAATTAACGCAATCACCACGGGACCCAGTCCACTGAGCGCGCTTTGAAGCGACGGGATTGTGTGAAAGGTGAAGTACAACCACGACAACGCGATTACCAGCACGATGGACGGCGCCATGAAGCACACCACCGCAGTGATTGCGCCCCAGAAGCCAAACATTCGATAACCGATGAAGAGCGCCGCGTTCACTGCAAAGGGTCCCAGGATTTGGCCGAGGCCCACGCCATGCAAAAACTCGTCCGCTTCAACGCAACGGTGACGCCGGACGCATTCCTGTTCCATCAAGGCGATAACGGCCATGCCGCCGCCAAAACCGATAGCCCCGATCTTGAGAAACCGAAGCCCCAACTGAAAGAGTGTGGGCCGCTCCGCAGCCGGTGAATTCTCTTCCGCCATATCGGTGTCCGCTACGGTTTTGGTATGGTCATTGCTCACGGCTATTCCTTGGAAGCAGCCTGTTCGCGGCAGGGAATGCAGACCTTTTTCTCGCCGAGTATCCGGCCATAGGGTTCAACCGTCATCTCACCGCAAAGGGCGCACACGAAACTCGCAAAGGAATGAGGCGCATCCGTCCACGTGTGTTCAAAGACATTTCCCACAATCAGTAGTTGTTCTTCCGGCGCGTTCATGACGCGTTCCACGAGCGGTTCTACCACGGAGGCGGGAACCTGGGAGGCGGGAATGCCTTTCTCCCGGTATTCGGAGAAGAAGGTCGTTTGTTTGTTGGCCAGCATTGCTTCCGCCCGAGGCGTAACCCGGACCGCACGGCCGTTCTTCTTATCGATGAGGGTCACGCCCCATTTCCCGTAGTTGAGCGTCTGGATATTGCCTTTGCCAAAGGTGCACCCCGTAATCATCTGCACCCCGTCGGCGAAGCACGTTGCACAATGATTGTCGCCGAGTTCCACGAGAGCGACGAGTTGCCCGTCCTTGGCGCGATCAACGCCGAGCTTGTTCATGGCCGCGGCGCCTACGCGCAACCCCATGGGCATGGCGGGACACTTGTGCCCGTGAAACATCATCCCTGCTTCGAGATACTGCTTTGGATCTGTCATGACTTCATTCTCCTTTTTCAATCGTTATGGTGATGTCCTTGGGCAGTGCCAATCCTGCCGCCACCTGCATGGACTTGAACATTCCAACGGGTACGGCGCAGCCCGCGCAACAACCCTGGAGACACTCGCGAACGGTAGCCATTACCACACTGTCGCCAACGGGGCTGATTTCCTCATAAGCGTTGATTGGACTTTTTGCAACCAAGGCTTCGCCAAGGGCGCGAATCTTCTCGCAGTCGGACTCGACCTTAAAGGTCACAAACATGTTGTCTTCGCTGGAAGTGTTGACGTCCGTGTGAAACCCACAAACACCTGCATCAATTTCGGCTCTTGCCTGCATCGTTTTACTCCGTTCTCCGTCAAGGCGAGGAACAACGCCATCTGGTATTTGGCAACCTTCATTCTGTTTTCTCTGGCGCGGCCGCTTCGGCAACTCGCACGGACGCACCGCTCATCAGTGAATCGGATGGATTGAGGATGACGTGGTCCGTCGGACTTACGCCATCAAGAATCTCCACAGTCTGCCCAAAATCGTAACCCAACTTCACGTTGCGCAATTCTACTTTGCCATCGGAATCCACCACGGCGACCTGTGGGCCTTCGGCACGAAACAACAACGCGTTGCCTGGCACCATCAGCGAGGGCGCGCCCTGTGTTTGAGCAAAACGCACTTGCGCAAAGCTACCGGCAAGGATTGCGCCATCGGCGTTGTCCACGTGAAGTTCCGTCAGAAGTGTCCGAGAATCAGCGGCAATCTCGCCCGCGGTGCTCGCCACTTTAGCCTCAAAGACTCGTTTCGGGAGTTCCGGCACAAGCAACTCAGCCTTCTGGCCAGGGGCTATGGCCAGCGCGCGAGTCTGGGGAACGCGGACATATACGCGTAGTTTGTCTGTCTGCGCCAGCCGGAAAAGCTCCTTGCTCCCTCCGCTTACAACGAGGTCGCCTGTATCGGTCTTGCGCGCCGTAATAATGCCGGCAAATGGGGCGGTAACGCGCGCGAACAACAGGAGTTCCTCCAGGCGGCGAACGTTTGCGCTGGCAGCCTTCACCATCGCCGTTTTCAACGCGAAGTCCGCCTTCGCTTGATCATTTTCCTCCTCGCTGATGCTGCCACTCTTGGCCAGCTTAGCCGATCGGCCAGCCTCGATTTTTGAAAGAGCCAACGAGACTTCGGTCTGAGCCAGTTCATGGCGGGCGCGTTCCAATTCCTGCTGAAGTTCGGGCGTTTCAATTTCCGCCAGCAACTGATCGGCCTCGACATGCGTGCCCATATCGACCATCCAGCGTTTCAGATAGCCGTTGGCACGGGCGTAAATTGGCGTTTCGATCCACGGTTTCGTTTCGGCTGGCAGCAGGAGGCCGGGTGGCGCCTTAGTCGGGGTAGGCGACACAACGGTAACCGTGGGAATGGCCAACTCCCGGGTCTCCGCCTGCAACTCGGCTTGCTGACGCCAACGCGGCGCCAGTCCGGCAAACACTGCGGCGACGATGAGCACCACCGACACGCCCATTAGGCGCAACAGCCTGGGCGGGTGGTCCGAGGACGGACTGGCCGATGGTGAGGTTCGGTTCGATTCGGGTGCGTTCATAATAAGCAAACCTTATCTTTCTGTCGTGAGTGGAGCAGCAACATCCAAATCTTCTGCTCTCTTGACCTTGGTGTGCCTGTGCAGGAGGCGAAACACCGCTGGCACGAAAAACAATGTGGCGAAAGTGGCGATCGCGAGGCCACCGATCACCGCGCGGCCCAGCGGCGCATTCTGCTCGCCGCCTTCGCCCAAGCCGAGCGCCAGCGGAAACATGCCGATGATCATCGCCAGCGCCGTCATAAGCACCGGGCGCAAACGCCCCGTCCCGGCCTCCCAAGCGGCCGTCAGCGGGTCCATGCCCTGGTGCAGATTGTTGCGCGCGAAGGTCACCACGAGCACGGAATTTGCGGTGGCCACGCCCAGGCTCATGATCGCGCCCATCAGCGCGGGAACACTGAGGGTCGTGTAGGTGAGAAACAAGCCCCAAACGACACCGGCCAGCGCGCCCGGCAGTGCCGTGATGATGATGAACGGGTCAAGCCAGCTCTGGAAATTCACGACCAGCAGCAGGTAGACGAGGACCATCGCCCCTACCAACCCGATGCCAAGGCCGACGAAGCTCGAATTCATCGTCTGCGCCTGGCCGCGCACGATGATGAAGTTGCCGCGCGGCAATTCCTTTTCCGCTTGGGCGACCAGCGGACGAATGTCGCGCAGCACGCCGCCCAGATCCCGGCCGCTTACGCCGGCGAGGACGTCGATGACCGGCATCACGTTATAATGGCTGACAATCGGGGGACTATTGCTTCGCCGGACCGTGGCCAGGTTGGCGAGCAGTTGAGCGCCGCCGTCCGCCGCTTGGCCGGCGCCCACCGGAATTCCCCCGAGGGCCGCCAACGAGTCCATCGCATGCTGCGGCGCGCGGACGTTGATGAGGTATTGAACGCCGTTTTTTGGATTGAGCCAGTACATGGGCTGAACTTGGCTGCTGCCGCTGAGGCTGAGCAGCATCGAGTTGGCCACATCACGTTCCGTCAAGCCCATTTCCGAGGCCTTGTCGCGGTCCACGGCGAATTGCAGCCGCTGCAGATCCGCGGGCTGTTGCACCCGCACATCCGCCACGCCGGAGATCTGGCGGATTTTCTCTGCCAAGCGCCCGGCAACGGCCCGGTTCTCGGTCTGGTTTCGGCCCACGATCTGGACGTCAAACGGCGCGGGCAAGCCAAAGTTGATCGTCTGGCTCACGATGTCGGCGGGCAGGAAGTAGAAAGTCACTCCGGGAAAGGCGCTATTCAGCCGGACGCGCAGATGGCGCACATACGCTTCCGTCGGCCGGTGTCCTGGTCGCAGTGCAACCAGGATATCGGCGTCGCCGGTCCCAATCAGCCCGTTGTCAATGTAAGTGAGTGGAATGCCGCCCCAAGGGAGGCCGATGTTATCCAGCACGCCAGCAATTTCACTGGCGGGAATTGCCCGGCGTATTTCCGCCTCGACCTGGTCGGCCAGCTTGGCGGTTTCTTCAATGCGCGTGCCACTGCGAGCGCGCAGGTGCAGGCGGAATTGGCCCGCGTCCACCGCCGGGAAAAAGTCCTCGCCGAGTTGCGGCACAAGCAACGCCGTACCGGCACAAAACACCACAAACATGGCCGCGAACGTGAGGCGATGGCGCAGGACGGCCCCCAGCCATCGGTGATAACCCTCGCGTAATCTGGCGAAGCCGCGCTCGAAACGCGTTTGTATCGCCACGAACGGCCGCAACCACCACGACACCGTGCGCGCTTCGGTGAGGTGGCCGTGATATTCGGCGTGGCGGTAGAACCACATCACCAGCGTGGGGACCAGGGTCCGCGACAAGACATAGCTGGCCAGCATGGCAAACACGACGGCCTCGGCCAGCGGCACGAACAGATACCGCGCCGTGCCCGTGAGAAAAAACATCGGCACGAAAACAATGCAGATGCAGAGCGTGCCCACAAAGGCCGGCAACGCGATTTCTTGCGCGCCGTCGAGGATCGCCTGGACAGTCGGCTTGCCCATAGCCATGTGGCGATGGACGTTCTCGATCTCCACCGTCGCATCGTCAACCAGAATGCCGACGGCCAGCGCCAGACCACCCAGCGTCATCAGGTTAATCGTCTCTCCCAAGGCGCTGAGCGTCACAATGGACGCCAGGACCGAGAGCGGAATCGAGATGGCGATGATGAGCGTGCCCCGCCACGCACCCAGAAACAGCAGCACCATCAGCGCGGTCAGCGCCGCCGCAATCACGCCTTCCTTCATCACACCGTTGATGGCGGCCCGGACGAAGATGGATTGATCGGCGAATTCCTTGGCTTCCAACTCCGGCGGCAATCCGCTCAACACGCGCGGCATGGCGGCTTTGATTCCGCGCACGATATCGAGCGTCGAGGCCGTCCCGCTCTTGAGGATGGTCAGCAGCACGCCGCGCACGCCATCGAGGCGGACGACATTCTGTTGCGGTTGATAACCGTCATGAACCAGCGCCACGTCGCGCACGCGGATGACGGCGCCGTTCACGGTTTTGATGGGCAGGTCGTTGAGTTCTTCCAGAATCGCGGGGCTGCTGTTCAAGGTGACATCAAATTCGGTGGAACCAATTTTGGCGGTGCCGCCTGGTAGGACAAGATTTTGGGCGTTGAGGGCGTTGACCACATCCACGGGCGCAAGGTCCTTCGCCTTGAGCGCCGAGAGATCGAGGTCCACCGCCACGACGCGCGCCTTTCCGCCGTAAGGATACGGCATGGAGGCGCCCGGCACGTTCATCAGACCCACGCGCACCTGGTTGAACGCCATATCCTGGAGCTCCGGTTCGGACAACTTCTTGCTGGCAAAACTGTATTGCAGGATGGGCACTGTGGAGGCGTTGTAGCGGATGATGATCGGGGCAACAATGCCGGGCGGCATCTGCCGCAGAATCGCCGGTCCCGTTGCCGCGATTTGCGCCACGCCCGCCTCGATCGAGGCGCCGGGCCGCAGAAAGACTTTGATGACGCCGGCGCCGTTGTAGGCGGTGGACTCGATATGCTCGATGTTGTCCACGACGGCGCTAATCATGCGCTCATGTACGTAGAGAATCCGCTGCTCGATCTCCTGCGCGCTCAGGCCGTTGTAGATCCACACCGCGCTGACGACCGGGATGTCGATAGCCGGGAAAATATCCGTAGGCGTGCGAAGCAGCACGAACGGCGTCAGCAGCAACAGCACCAGCGCCGCCACCACGAAGGTGTACGGACGACGCAGCGCTAGACGAACAATCCACATGGCGAACTCCTATTTTATGACCGCCTTGATGGCTGGCATTCCCACGCTCTCGGTTTCCTGTTTTCTGACAGGCCATGACGATGTTGTTGGGTTCGCCTTCGCCGGCTTTGTTGACGGCGAGGACGCGGTATTCCCATTCCTTTTCTCCGCAGACCCGCGACTTGACCATACCACCAGCGTCAGACCAACCAAAACCATAAAGAGGCTGTAGAAAATGCCTCGGCTCATCCCCAGAATCAGACTGGCATCGGGTTCGCGGAACTGCTCCCCGATAACGCGGACGACGGCGTAAAGAATAAGAAACTCTCCGCTCAACCGTCCGGGTGTTCGAGAGGCCCCCGTGCGCCAAAAGCGCCATTGGCTATAAGCGAGCAGCAGCGCGCCTTCGAGAAATGCTTCATAGAGTTGGGATGGGTGACGCGGCGCTATCAGACCAATCGGGGTTCCGGGTGGAGCACTATGGGGAAAGATCACAGCCCATGGGACATCCGAAACTCGCCCCCAGAGTTCTCCATTGATATAGTTCGCAATCCGGCCAAGAAGAAGTCCCAGCGGTGCAATGGGACATAGTAGGTCGCTCAACAGCAGGAAACGAATCCGACACTTTCGGGATACCCACCAGAGAGCGATAGCCACGCCAATGAAACCGCCGTGGCTGGACATGCCGCCTTCCCATATCTTGAAAACGATGAGCGGATTGCGGATAAATCCCGGCCAGGAGTAAAGGATCATATAACCCAATCGTGCGCCGATCATTACACCGAGGACCAGGACGAAGACGGCGCTGTCCATCATCTTGGCATCCAAGGGCGACCTGCCCGCCCGAAAAAAAAGGCGCAGCATGAGATACCCCGCGGCAAAAGCAAGCAGGTAGGCCAAGCCATAGTAGCGGACGCCGAAATTGCCATAAATGTGGATGGCAATGGGATCGAGACGATCGACCCAATGCGTGGCATGTGGTTCCATCTTAAAGCACCGCCATGACGGTGTTGCTGGGTTCGCCTTCGCTGGCTTTGTTAACGGCCAGGACGCGGCATTCCCGCCGCTTGCCGCGTTCCTGATTGGTGAGCGTGATTTCGCTCTCGATAGCCATGCCGATGTCCGACCAGGGTCCGTCGGGGCGCAGGCGGCGTTGACTCTTGTAAGCTGCGACCCCGCCGCCGCCCATCGGTTTCTTCCAGTCGAGGAAGGCGAAACCGGCTTGCTTTTGCTTCCTATCAATCTTCATTCGCGGCATATCAGTTCTTCGCTTCCTCCTTGCCAGGCTGGCCGTCCTTGGGCGGACCGGGAAGGCGGATTTCCGCGCCGTCCCTCGCCCCCCGTAGTTTCTGCAACATTGAGCGCGACGCCAAAGGCGAAGGCGCGATTGAACTCGGCCGGTCCATGATAATGGGAATTCTCGATCATGCCAGATCCCACGCTTGAAGGCTTATGCACGGTTTTCGGTCACCAGCACGAGGTGGTTCTCCCGAATCAGGGAGCGCACCTCGTCGAGAAATGCGCTGATGTCCTGTTGTTCGGTTGAGGTGACCTCGAAGGTCATGTGCGACGGCGTTTTCTCCAGTGCGCCTTTGAGCGTTGGCACTTCGAGCTTCAAGTTCACCACGTCGAATGGCCGGTCCTTGATGAGTGCCTCCAGCTTTACCAGAAAGCGTTTCTCGCCAAACTCACCCGCGATGTGGAAGGCGACGCGGCTCACCGTGGCGGCCACGGCATCTTCGGCCCGGGCGCGCGCTTTTTCGGTGTCGAGCTTCGCATGTTTGGCCGCTGCTTCCTCGCGGACGACGGCGAGAATTTTGTGCTCGCGCTCGATCTTCTGGACGATCTACTTGTCTGGAAAGGAGATCGCCTGCGTCGGGCAGATGTTTCCGCAGGTCGTGCAGCCAACCATGCAATTGTAAGGATGGTCCGGGTGAGCCTTGCGGTCTCGCATCTCAAAAACACCGCGGCCGCACGTCACGAAACACAGCTCGCAGCCGATGCATTTATCTTGGTTGACGGTGGGAAACCACGGAATCGTCTCGCGGGCGATGCCGTGCCAAAACTGTTTTTGATCGCTCATGTGTTTGGTTCTCCTCTAGTGATAACACTCGACAAAAAATGAGTATGACCTTGTCCAATATCAAGAATTCTCATGGCAAATTCCCCGTGTTTGGTTTGCCTGTTTGCGTAAAGTCCTCGCCCATCGCCAAGCGGAGTTGGGCAAGGGCGATGTCGTAGTCCGCCAAGGCGCGATAGTAGCTGGTTTGCGCTTCGAGCAGGGCGGACTGGACATCAAGGACGTCCGTGATGGTACCCCTTCCAACGTCATATTTCTCGCGCTCGATACGCAGGCTTTCCTTTCCCGCCGCGATGGACTTCTCCGTTACTTGAATCCTCTCCTGGGCGGAAGTAGCGTTGAGCGTACCGGTTTCAACATCAAGCCTGATCTGAAGTTCCAGCTTGCGCAGGCGCTGCTCGGCGACACGGAGTTTCGCGCGTTCATCCCGAACCCTCGCCGCGATCCGTCCGCCCTCGAACAGGGGCACGTCGACCTTGACGCCAATGCGCCCAACGTCCCCAAATGAATCGGCCGCCGATTGGTCAATTTGCGTGATTCTCGTGGATGTGGGGTTGATCGTGCTTGCGATGGTCGTATTGTTCTGCATGGTGGACGTATGAGTGCTCGATAGCAGTGTGTTTGGACCAAACGTGATACTGTCGCTGCTTGGCGAATACGATTCTCCCGAACCGCCCGCCGCCCACCGTCCGCCGTAGGAACCTTCCAACATGACGGTAGGCTCGTGTTCTCCGCGGGCGATGTCCACCTTGCGAGCCTGCGCCTCCAGCGCCGCGCGGGCGGCCGCGTAGTCGGGCCGGGATGCAAACGCCTTTGCGAGACTGCTGTTCAAATCGATGACAGACGGAACAATCTCAAGTGTCCCGTGAACGCGAGGGGCGCCCGCGGGTTCTCCTCCCAAACCAAGAAGATTGGCGAGGACTCGTTGTTGGATCTCCAGCACGTTTCGTTCCTGAAGAAGTCTTTGGGTCACTTCGGCCAACCTGACTTCGGTGCGCATTCCGTCGACTTTGGGCGCCTTTCCTGCGTCAACGAGATTGTTTACTCGCTTGAGCTGTTCCGTGAGTGAGTTCTGTGAGAACGCAACGGAGTCGATGAGACGGCGCTGGGCCAAGATGGTGTAAAAGACGCTCGATACGTTATAGACCAGTTCTTCTTTGGTCCGCGCCAGCGTGTGTTCCGCCGCCTGTCGCAGTAATTCGGCGGCTTTGATGGAATTGGTGATTCGGCCGCCTTTGTAGAGAGGGAGCGCCAAGACGAGATCCGCGGAAAACAGGTCGTCGCTGAAATAGCCAAGTTCGTTGTTCTTGCTAGGCGCAATAAGCCGCTGCCCGTCCAAATAGTGCGCGTATCCCCCGGTGGCATGGATACTCGGCCAGCGCTCTCCCGCCGCGATGTCCCGTTCGGCGCGTTTGGAGTCAATGTCGGACTCGCTCGCGGCAATGTCGGGATTGTTCCGCAGGGCAAGCTCGATGCACTCCCCCAAACCGATCGCCCCCGTTTCTTCAGATGCCGGAGGAGACGGCTCCGGCAAATCTTTTGCGTCCGGCGCGGTTGCCGCCGGCGATGGGGACGGCGGCGCAAAGGAACCGACGGAATCGCCTGAATGTCCCTCGTAAGGGATGGTGGGGTTTAATGTCGCGCAGCCCGTGGTCCCCGCCACCAGGGCAACAACTATCAGAAACCCCGGCCACCAAGATCCTCGGCCAAAGCGAGGAAGCAAAGGAGGTGTCGGAATCTTCGGCACTAACTTTGAGTCTAGCAGGCCTTTTAGTCTCATTCTCGTCTCCATGGCGACACGTGAAGAACCCAGTCGAAAAGGTAAGCGGCAAAGGAAATCCCAAAGCCCATTGCGTTGCGGCTTCAAGGTTGAAACCAGAGATAAAGTGGCTAGACGGTACATGATTATACTTCCTTTCTCCGTGATATGGCGGGGCATATTTGCACAGACATTCCTCTCGACGCCTTCACGGCGCGGTGTAGATCATCCAGATGCCGCCCAACAACACCAGCACGCCACAGATCTTCTTCACGATACTTGTGCCGCGCGAGTTCTCGTTCCAGTTGAGGAACCGCTGGACAAGTTCGGTCGAGGTTCCCGCAGCAACAATCACGGAACAATGCCCCACACCGTACGCAAGGAGTAGCGCTGCACCGTAGACCGGATTCGTGGCTGCCAACTTAAAGGTCACGCCGAGCATAGGGGCCATGTAGGCGAACGTGCATGGTCCGAGCGCGACGCCGAACACCAGCCCCAGAAGGAGAGCCGCAAGAAGACCTTTGCGTTTCATGCCCACCTGGCCGGGTCCCGACCACGGCATGGGAATCACGCCCAGGAGGTGCAAACCCACCAGGAAGAAGATCACGGCCACGAAGTAGTTGCCATAGCGTCCGACATCGCCCATCATGCGACCCGCCGCCGCCGTAATCGCCCCGATCAGTCCGATGGTCACGAGGATGCCAGAGGCAAAAAGAAACGAAATCACGAAGGCGCGCTTCGTGGAAATGCGCCCCTGATTGTCTACGAACCCTACAATCAAGGGAATGCTGGCCAGATGGCAGGGACTCAGGATGATGCTCAAGATTCCCCACACGACGGCAGCGGCTATCGCGATGGCGGGCGCTCCTTCGACCGCATGTGTCAACGATGTGAAAAGCTGTTGCATGGCAGATTCGACCTCTAGTTCGTCACGTTCACTTCGGTGCGCATTCGCCAATCTTGCAGGCCTTGCCGATCTGTTGAGGCGTCAACTTCATCTTCTCGACAAGGGCCTGCTCAATCGAGATCATCCGGCCCGTGGCCGTGGGATGCGCCTCGACCCATTTCTTGAGGTTGTCTTCGTTGACAAAGAATGCCTGCTTGAAACAACCCGTGGACACTATTTTGCCTTCGGCATCTTTCTTGGTTCCCGCCCAGGCAACGGCAGACTGTGGTTCCAGGGACGCAACATGCCCCGCGGCTGTCTTGACGGCTATTTTGTCTCCGGAAAGCGAATCCTTTGCCGTGACTTCAATGTCTTTCTGCAGGCGTGCGGCGACGCCAAGGGCGCACATTGTGCAGCAGCCCCACGTTGACAATCCCCCTTCAACCTTTACGGCACAGGCGTCCTCGGGATACACGGACCGGTCACAGAACCCGCAACGCGAGGCAAGCTCCTTGTCCTGCAGGGCGGCCCATTCGACAGTGTTCCCGCCCGCGGCCTGCTGTTCGGCGGTGGCAGCCATAGGGTCGCCAAACGCCTTGATCGTGGGACGGTTCTTGGCATCGACGCCGTAGACATATTTCGCGGACGCGGCGGGAAGCAACGCACCCGTGGACCAGTCGGTGACAGAAACACTTTCAATAGCGGGCTTGTTCTCGGGCATACTCGAATACGTTATGAAGAAGCAGTGCGGAGAACAGAACGCGACTTCTCCCTTGTCTGTTTTCAAGACGGTCCGGGTTTTCGGGTTGATGTCGCCGTCGCACATGTAGCAGATGGTTTCTTTGGCGCGCGTATCGGGTGTGGCAGGTTCGAGGCGGCTGAAGGTGGGCTCCGGCGCAGGCGAAGGCGCGGATGCGGAGAGGTCAAGGCCGAATTCCTTCCACTTGGCCAGTATATCTTCCTTGGAGAAGAAACCTTCATGCCGAAAACGTTCCTTGCCGGAAGCATCGTAGAAGACCTGAGTCGGAATCAGGTTGATGTCGTACTTCTTTGCTTCGTCCGGCTTCTCCCACACGTCGATGAACACAACGTCGAGTTTTCCCACGTACGTCTTCTTCAGTTCTTCGAGAATGGGTGCCATCATCTTGCAGGGGATACATTTGGTCGCCCCCAAATCCACCAGACGCGGCAGTCCCGTGGCCGGGGCGGTGCTTTCCGTATGGGCGGAGACGGCGGGAGCACTTGCGGAATCGGCCTTCGCCGCGAGCACAGTATCCCCAGGGGAAAGTGGCGATGCCGGTTTCTGGCCTTTCATGTAAAAGGCCGCGCTCACCGCGAGGGCTAGAACGATGACAATGCCCGCCTTCATACCCATACCAGAACGGGCGGGCTTCTCCTTGAGATTGGAGCCATTGCTTTCCATACGTTTTCTCCTTGGGATTCTCTCCATTACCATGATCACAACAATGCCTGCCGCCATAATGAGGAACGGTAGCCACTGATCGGTTCCTTGACTACATTCACACATGAAATCGGTCCTTTCTGGGGCGGCGACTCCGGCTCATGGAGCCGTCGCCTCAACGCCTTTGGACATAGCCCGGATTTCGTCTTGCACATACCGGACAAAGCCTGCGTCATCATCCAATAGGTCCCAGACCTTCTCCAGGTTCTTCCAGCGTGTCTCCTTGCCAGCACGCATCTCGGAAAGGACCACGGACTGTGCTTGGAGCCGGTAATCGTCTTCGAAGTGCTTGTTCTGGGGATCGTCAATGTTGATGACGCGCCATTGCATCTTGCCGTCCGCCAGTTCGCCTGCAAAACCTTCTTCCACGGCCTTCTGGGCCAACGCCTCTATTTTCTCGCACGAGGGGCACCGAATGGTCCGGTGGAAGTAGTACACCTTCAGTTGTGCCGCCTCCGATACGGGGGCGACGCTGCTGCTGGAAACGGGTTCGCTCTTCGTACATCCGCAAATGGCTAAACCCAGAACCGCGTACAGAAGCAGGGCTATATTGCTTTGACGCATCACCATCTCCCGAGATTCAGCACG
>Ga0315274_10007046_pt1 | contig 16331 bp, 14 predicted proteins | sample YL17G02_20_MG_FD_203700 | JGI IMG/M metagenome (GOLD analysis project Ga0315274, IMG submission 203700) | Sediment microbial communities from Yellowstone Lake, YNP, Wyoming, USA - YL17G02_20 | ecosystem: Environmental > Aquatic > Freshwater > Lake > Sediment | place: USA: Wyoming | collected...
CCCGTTCGCAAGGTTGCCATCGTCATCGTCAACAACAAGCATGTCCGTCAGATAGTCCTCGAACGTCACCCCGCCGCCAAAGCGCGCAAAATGCCAGAGGTTGTCCGCAAGCGTCGCGCCAATGCTCTGACGAAGGTCCCATAGCGCGCCGCCGAGAATCCGTCCATCGTCATGAGATTCGCCGGTGAGATCGTCAGGCGTCCGCAACGTATTCTCCAACGTTCTCATATACGGCTCGCCTGCAATAAGCCCGTTCTCGCCCTGTTCAGGATCATCGGTGATTGTGGACGCCGTGTAATCCGAGAACCCTTCATGCATCGCGCCCGAAGGCACGAGCGGGGCGTAAACGTACTGGGTGATGCCGTGCCCGTACTCGTGGTAAATAACGTCAGCAAACAATCCGAAATCCCCTGTAGACCCGGCTATGCCGGCGCCGAAGTTCACGCCGACACCGTCCCAGAAGGCGTTTGCCACCATAAGGCCGTCCGCTATCCCGACCGTCGCCGGCACCCCATGATCCATGTCCGTGAAAGACGGGTCGAGTGCCTTGATGAAATTGTGAACAAGCTGGACGTGATAGTAAACGTTCCGTTCGGGAGCCGCGCTGTTCGTGTTGCTCCAGGTCCAGCTCACTGGCGATCCCGTGGAAGCCGTCGTCTCGTACAGAGCGTCATTGCCGCTTTCGTTCATCGCCTCAGCATACGTGCCAGCTACCCCTGACTCGAACCGATAGCTGCCGTCAGGCAGAGTAACCGAGTACGCGCCGGAGGTGTTTGTGGTGGCCGAACCGCCGCTACCCGCCAAACCGTATATCTCAATGTCGTCAATGTTCCATCCGCATCGTGCCGGGAAAATCCCTTCGATCACGAACACCGGTCCGATACCCCATCGGACATACACCGTCGCGTGCCCATCTGCTATGTCAGATATGTCATAGACCTTGAGCACCCACGAGCCGTCGTTCGTCGTCGGAGAGGATTGTCCCCAGACCATATGCCAATCGGTTCCGTTGTTCGACACTTCCACTGTGGCGCCGGGCTCGAACATGCTCTCAACGCCAAGCCACCGCCACAACCGGAGATGCGTGTCGCTAATCGAGCTACAGTCTATCGCTGGCGTCGTCAGATACTCTGTCGAGGATAGCGACTCCGGATAGTTACCCGACAGGTTATACCCGTAAACATAGGAGCCGGTATGACCGCTGGTGGGATCAGGATGCAAACCTTCCGACGCATTCCCGCCTTGCCCAAGGGGCGTCCCGAACTGCCAGCCGCCTTGAGTGGTCCAGCCGGGATTCGTGTTGAGATCGAATCGGTAGAGCACCGAGTATCCGATCCGGACCTGCTCATCAGCAAACGGATGCGACTCTTCAGTGTCGTTCTGGTACTCCGGGTGGATGTTACCGGATATTGTGCCGGATACGGCGGCGTACCTGATCTCGTTGTACTTTTCGAGTATCTTGCCCGTGACAGCGTCTATGAAATAGACCCACTGTGCGTCCGGTGCGTGTGTTCTGACCTTGAGCGTCCACGCGCGTCTGAACGCGACGGTCGATTTCAGCGGTAACGGGTATATCACCGTCTCCGGCGGGGTCGAACTGTCAGTAGCGATCACAAACCCGGCATCTGCGCGCGCGATCTTGATCGCGTCAATCTTTGGGATCGTCGGTTCGTCAGGAATGACTACTTTGCTATATGCGTCCGCCCCGAACGTGGCGAGGTTACCGTTCTCGGCTATCTGAAAATGGACTGTGCTGTCGTGAATGAGAAGACCTTTATGGTACTGCTGGTATAACACGTACCAGATGCGCCCGTGCTTCGATGTCTTAACGAGTTTCAGATTCTTCGTTGACACGCCGAAGAGCCCTCGGTTTGAATCCATGAAGTTGCGCGTCGCAGCCTCAAGCGTCTTCTTGGCGCCGGTCTCGCCGACATTGAGCGTGCGCGGGTCAACAAGCCGAAGCGGTCCGCCCCACACTTTGTGAGCCGTTCTGCTTCTCTCATTCCAGACAACCTGCCATGACCCTGCGGTTGATTTCGTGAACCCGCGCCATGGCGCGCTCGCAGATAGCTCGCTTTGGATCTGTGCGTTCAGCCGTTGCGGCGCATGCGTGCCACTCGCCTCGTCAGACTTCGTCTGTGATAGACTCGGAATCTTGCGGACAGCTTCCGCGTGGTGCGGTAGAAAGGCGATAAGAAAGAGCGCAGTTATGAACAGAGTTAAAAGAATCATCGTGCAGAGTGCAAAAGTTTTCCGGCTGGTTCTCAACTGGTCCATGGTTGGTCTCCTCTCCCGTAGGTCCGACTCCGGTTGCAGGATTATGAGGGCTGCTCTGAACTACAATCGTAGTGTATACCGGTTTTTCACTTTTGTCAAGACAATACTTTCGACCCTTGATGAGATTCTGTTTTCTACCGAGTTGACCACGCTCCGTCTGCTGTACTCTTTGTGGGAACGGACCGAGAGATAACAGCCAAGCCCAACGCGAGGGCTGCTGCGCCGAGGAAGAGTCGTTCGTAACCGAACATAACCCATACAGCGCCAGCGACGGCTGGTATGCTCATTGAGACGACGTGATTGATCGAGACGCCCATAGCTAGCGTTGACGTCAGTTCCTGAGGCGAGTCGGTCAGGCGCGATAGATAGACGGCGCGAGCCGTGCCCAACGCGAAGAGCAGGTTGTCCGCAATGTAACACGCGGACGCGATCAGTCGAGCCGTGTGCGGGTCGCCGGTGAGTCTCAAGGCGTAGCCGTATCCGATACAGACAAAGGTAAGAAGAGTTCCGTCAGCGATCATAACTTTCCGTTCGCCAAACCTGTCAACTGCCATACCTGCAAGCGGGTTGAAGCCGATCCCAATCAGCGCAGCGATCATAAGCAGCCCGGCGATAGAGGTTGCCGGTGCACCGTAGACCTTGATCAAGACCCACGGACCGAACGTCAGGAAAATCTGTTTTCGTGCACCGAACAGGAATTCGAGCAGGTAATAGAGCCGGAACTTTTTTCTTATAACGAGTTTCGCTCGCGGTTGGTGAAGGTGGGGTATGTGCATCGCAGCATAGATGAGACTGCACAGTCCGCCCAGTATCGCCGCGCACATGAATCCGAGTCGGTACTGGGGAGCGACCTTGTCGAACGCCAGCCAGACGAACGCGGTGCCGAGCACCGTGCCCATTGTGCCGATTGAGCCACTCTGTCCCATCCGTATTCCGCGGTTCGTCTCGTCGCTCAGTCCGAGCGCGACCGAGGCTCCAACCGGTTGGAGTAGATGTATCCCGGCGCTCCCGATCATCATCATGGGCACCATTGTCCAGAACGACATGCCGAAGAGCGTCATACCTATCATTCCCAAACTGAACGTCAGAGCACCGACCACCGCCATGTGAGTCACGGGCAGCGCGTACAGAATGCCCGTCATCAGGACGACGAGAAACCCGGGCAATTCGCGCGGCAGCTCGAGCCACCCTCGTGCGCTGGCGGAAAGATGGAAGGTGTCGGACAGGAAATTGTTGAATATGGACTCGTGGACGCCCATCGCCGCTGCGAAGCAGGCAATAGCGCTGAAAAACAAAAGAAGTTGTGTCCTGCGAGACACGCAATCCTCCCGTGAGCATCAGCAGTCAGCCGACTGGTGTGATAACGCGTGCGCAGCATGATACCTGACGGCTGACATCGGATCAAGAACAGCGAATCAATCCACAGATTGCGCGGATTGCACAGATGATTCTGCACGGACTCCCTGGAGCCGCCCGGTACGAGATCCTTCACTTCGTTCAGGATGACATCGCTGGGGCATGTTTGCTGTCCCAGTCCGCGCTCTTCGAATTGTCATTCTGAGCCGGAGGCGAAGAATCTCTCTCTGCGCGACTACGGCGGGTCAATGTTCGACCTGGCAACGATGCGCTTCGAGGTCGTATCCTTTCTCGCGGAGATTTCGTATCGTCTTGCGTTCTCTAGTGAGAATCTCGTCAATCGCGTGAGGCAGCCTGTCGAGCGCCTCGAGAGGAATCGAGACGACACCGTTCCAGTCGGCATGGAGCAGATCGCCCGGTTTGACCACCAAACCGCCGACCTCGACAGGGATGTCTGCCTGCCCGACATCAATATGCCCATGCGAGACGACGACGTGTTCGCTCCAGACTTTCATCCCCATGGCGTGGAGCGCCTCGAGGTCGCGCACGGCGCCATCGGTGATGATTGCAACCGCACCGAGCACCTGGACCTGAGTACCGAGGATCTCGCCCCAATGCGAATACCATCCTTTCCGGTGGCACGTGTCTTTGACGACGCAGATTGCCGGTTTTGGCGATTTGGCAATGGACTCTACCCATTTGAACCGTTCCTTTGGGTCCGGCGGAAACTTTTCATCGTATTCAACGATGGTGCAGGTTGTGGCGAATCCGACAGCCCGACCGAGATCGGGAAACCGGCAGACGATTTGCGGTCCCATGAACCCTTCGCGCCGCGGTCTCACTTTCAACAACTCGATTGCGTTCGATATCGTGGGACTATCCGCGGATAAGAGTTTCTCAAGAAGTTCCGGTGACAGATCAGACGACATATTGCACTCTCCTCATAATCAAACAATCCACATCCCACAAACATGCAATGCCTACATTGCGTCGCGACCACCGTTAGCGCCATTCGTCTCTTGCATGAGTTCCTGCAACGGTCCTACCTCCGCTCTGATAGTGCCGATCCAGTCAACACATGGAGCTAACGCCGTCTTCTCCATATGCGTCGCAATTGACGGCATTGGCACCCACAGGTTCCATCGCCTACCAAACAGGATGTGTCGCCAGCACGATAGCCACGACCGCGCGAGCTTCTTGAAAGTCCGCCTTTCGTGCATCAGATATGGGAAAGCATAGATAGGGTTCAGTGCCTTGTGCTTCGTCAGACTGAGCCAGATGAGGATGCCTCGGTTGCGCCTGGTATAGGTCTTGAAAACCCGGTGCGCCTCCATCAGCACCTGTTTCTTTGTGAGGAACGTCATATTGGTTACACCAGTTGTCCTCCAGTGTCTGCTCCCGAACGTCACAATACGGCTCGGATATTGATGCAGCCTGCGCGTGTAATAATCCAGGTGATCGTACGGAGAGACAAAATGGACATCATCGCGGCTTCGTGCGAACTCGACCATCTCCCGAAACTGGTTCGGCAGATAGAAGTAGTCATCTTCCGCAAAATAGACCAGCTCAGAGCAGTTCTGCCCGAGGAGAATCTCGATCTGTTTCATGAGGGTTGCCGGATTTCCGACCCCGCCAAGTCGTATAAGCTCCAGACTGTCATCATCGAAATATCTCCTGAAAAGATTCTCATACTCTTCCGGACAGTTATCCAGAAGCGCATAGAGTTTTACCTTTAGCGATCCGAGAGATTCCCTGAACGATTTCAAGCACAGTTCAGCTAACCTGTACTTGTCATCTCGGAATATGAGCGGTGTCCTGGAGGTGCTGGGACAGATCCTGTATGCTATCGCGACGTCGTAGGTTTGTGTCGGCACGAATTCTGCAACTCCTCATGAGGCGCCCTAAAGCAGCATTTATCCTCGAAAACTCTCCAGCTCTCAAGCTTACACTTCAATTTGGCTAATAGCTTATATTCTTCTGAAGCCATGAAACATTTCGCGGAGCGTTCCGACCTATTCGCGGTCTCTTAACTTTTCGGGATGATGTTTTATAACCTCAGCCTGGACCATGTATATTACATCCTCGGCAATATTCGTCGCATGGTCACAGATACGCTCCAGAAAGCGCGCTATCAGCAAGAGCTGAACGGCCCGTGGAGCCGTCGAGCTGTCCTTACCCATGTAATCTTCGATGAGTTCCTTCTGGATTACATCTCTCAGTTCATTGGCTTCCGGATCCGACAAGACGACCTTTCTTGCCAATTCGATATCGCCTGTCACGAATGAGTCTATAGCCATCTTGATCATGTTCCTGGCTACGTCCGTCAACTTCGGTATATCTACCAAAGGCTTCAGGAGTGGCTTATCCACCAGTTCAAGAGTTCGCTGCGCTATATCCACGGCGATATCGGCGATCCGTTCCAGTTCGGCGTTTATCTTCATGCCGGTTGTGATCAACCGGAGGTCTTTGGCCATAGGCTGATATCGCGCTATCAAATCCACGCATTTCTCATCAATGACGAGTTCGAGTTTGTCAATATTGACGTCATCATCTATGACGGTCTGCGCGAGTGCTCTGTCTTGGCGCTTGAGCGCTTCGATAGATTTATGGACGGCCTCCTGGGTAAGCGCGCCCATCTTCAGGATATGCTTTTTCAGCTCGTTCAGTTCCGCATCAAAATAGCGTTCCATGGCGCCTCCTTAACCGTATCTTCCGGTTATGTAATCTTCCGTGCGCTTGTCCTTTGGCGCAGCAAATATCTCCGCGGTTTTGCCGAATTCTATGAGCTCGCCGAGCAACATAAACCCCGTATCATCGGAAACGCGCGCCGCTTGCTGCATATTATGCGTGACGATAATGATCGTATAATTATGCTTCAGCTCGCGCATTAGATCTTCAATACGCGCCGTCGCCTGCGGGTCCAAAGCAGAACAGGGTTCATCCATGAGCAAAACATCGGCCTTTACCGCTATGAGCCGCGCGATGCACAATCGCTGCTTCTGCTCGAGCGACAGCTTGAGCGCCGACGAGCGTAACGAGTCTTTAAGTTCATCCCACAAAAACACGCTCCGTAGGCTGGTCTCGACGATTTCATCCAATCTATCCCGCTTCGCCTTGGTTCCGCGAATTCTTTCTCCGAAGACAATATTCTCGTAGATAGATAAGGGAAAGGGATTGGGCCGCTGAAAAACCATTCCCACTTTCTTGCGCAATGCCGCCAAATCGGCACTCGCATCAAGGATATCGAGGCCGTCAATGAATGCCTCGCCCTCGGTGCGTACTCCTTCTATCAAGTCATTCATTCGATTGAAGACGCGAAGCAAGGTCGACTTGCCACACCCCGACGGCCCGATAATCGCGGTAATCCTATTGGCCTGAAAGATCGCGTTTACGCTTTTCAAGGCGTGGAAGTCGCCATACCAGAGATTGAGGTTTCTCGCGATGATTCTATCCATTATCCGAATTTTCCTCTGATATAATCGTCGGTGCGATGATCTTTCGGCGCCGTGAAGATCTTCTCCGTCTTGTCTATTTCTATCAGTTCACCGTCCAGGAAGAATGCCGTTCTCTCTCCGACCCGTGCTGCTTGCTTTACGTTATTCGTGACCAGGATTATGGTATATTTCTGCTTCAGTTTGAGCATGGCATCCTCTATTTTTGCGGTAGAGATTGGATCCAGCCCCGAGCATGGCTCATCAAAGAGAATCACCTCGGGTTCAACCGCCAGGGTTCGAGCCATGCACAACCGCTGCTGTTGGCCGCCGGATAGCTTGAACGCCGTCTCATGCAACCGGTCTTTGACCTCTTCCCACAGGTACGCCTGCCGTAATGCCGTCTCCACTCGTTCGGCCAATTTCTTTTTGTCTCTGAGGCCGTGCATCCGTGGCCCGTACGCCACATTATCATATATTGACAACGGAAGCGGCAATGGGAGCGCGAACACCATGCCTACTTTCTTGCGCAATAACTCTACATCGATCGTCCTGATATCCTCGTTCTCGAGCCGCACCGTTCCGCTCATCGTCAAACCCGGCTGCAGATCATTCAGACGGTTCAGCATTCTCAAGAACGTCGTTTTGCCGCTGTTGGAAGGTCCGATCACGCTCAGGATTTCGTGAGCGTAAATCTCTATGGTCACCTGCTTCAATGCATGAAGGGATCCGAACCAGATATCCAGTTTGTCGACTGCAAGTATTACCATTTCTTCTTCATTCTGAATTTGTACCGTATGATTATGGCGACCATGTTCATGAATAGGACGAGCGCGAGCAGCACGAAAGCCGTTCCGTATCGTATCTTCTCATCGACGTTTGGCACCTGGGTTGAAATAACGTAGAGATGATAGGGGAGAGCCATTGCCTGGTCAAATATCGAACCCGGAAGCTGCGGTAGATAAAAGGCTGCGACGGTAAAAAGAATCGGCGCCGTCTCGCCCGCAGCTCTCCCTACACCCAAAATCGTTCCTGTTAGAATCCCCGGGATCGCATTGGGCAAAACGATATGCTGTATCGTCTGCCATTTGCTCGCACCCAAAGACAGACTTACCTCACGGAATGACTGGGGAACGCTTTCGAGCGCTTCTCGTGAGGCGGTGATTATCAGAGGCAAAATCATGATGCCGAGCGTCAGCGAACCCGAAAGGATCGAGGCGCCAAATTTGAAAAAGACCACGAAGAGTGCCAATCCGAAAAGCCCGTACACGACCGAAGGTACACCCGCGAGGTTAATGATCGCCAATTTAATGAGCCTCGTAAGCACATTGTCCTTTGCATACTCGCACAGATAGATGGCTGCACAGAGCCCTATCGGCAAGGCAAAGATGATCGCACCCGCCACCAGATACAATGTTCCGACAATTGCGGGGAATATTCCGCCGGCGCGCATCCCTTGCCGCGGTATATCCGAAACAAACTGCCAATTGATTGCCGGCAGCCCTTTCTCGACAATGATGACGACGACAAAACCTACTAGAACCACTATCACAAGGGTCGCCAGGAATAACAGGGAAAAGGCGATTTTCTGTGCTCGATACGGATTCCTCATTATTGCCTTTTGTGCAGACACAGATCCGCCGTCACGTTAATGGCAAAACTGATAACGAATAAAACGATTCCAATAGCGAAGAGAGCAAAGTAGTGTTCGCTTCCCACGACCGCTTCTCCCATTTCGGCCGCAATGGTGGCCGTTAACGTGCGAACCGGCACAAAGAGACTGTGCGGTATCACGGCAGCGTTTCCCGTAATCATCATCACCGCCATGGTCTCGCCGATCACCCTGCCGATTCCCAGCATTATCGCGGCGAGTATACCGCTTGATGCTGCCCGAAGCATCACGCGCCATATCGTCTGCCAGTGCGTTGCTCCTAACGCGAGAGCTCCTTCTTTATATGTCTTGGGCACCGAATAGAGTGCGTCCTCTGCAATTGAGACGATGGTAGGCATCGCCATGAATGCGAGCATTATCGATCCGGATAATGCGGTTAATCCCGTCGGCAGACGAAATATCGTTTTTACCAAGGGCACGAGCGTAACCATTCCGATGAACCCCAAAACAACGCTCGGTATGGCAGCCAATAATTCTATCCCCGCCTTCAGAATCTCTTTGATCCTTACCGGAGCTATCTCGGCGATATAGATCGCACAGCCTACGCCTATGGGGATGGAAATGATAGCCGCTCCCACCGTAACCACGAGAGAGCCGAGAATCAAGGGGAGTATCCCCAGCTGCGCGGGGTCTGAAATCGGGTACCAGCTCTTGCCGAAAAGAAAGGCAAAAGGGCTTACCGTTTTGAATACCGCAAGCCCTTCTTTCAGCAGAAACAGGAAGATCAGCACCACAAACAATATCGAAGCCAAGCCGCAAAGAAGTATGAGCTTCTCTATTACGAATTCTTTCAGTTTGCGCATTGGCTTCACTTACTCAGCGGCACAAAGTCGGTTGCCCGGACGATATCCCGGCCTTCCTTTGAAAGCGCAAAATCTACGAATTTCTTGACCAGCCCTTGCGGCGCGCCGTTCGTATACAGGAGCAACGGTCTCGATATGGGATAAGTGCCCTTGAGAACATTCTCTATGGTAGGCGCCACATATTCCAATTCCTCATCCTTGGCTATCGCTACCGATTTCTGTCTTGTGGAGATGTATCCCATGCCGTAATAGCCTATCGCGGCTGAATTTCCTGCCACTTCATCGGCGATCGCCTGGGAGGATGAAAGGAGCAGCGCGGAGGGCGCAAATTCCGCTTTGCTGTTTGGATCACCTCTTCGCAATACGTGTTCTTTGAAATACACGTGCGTTCCGGAATTGACTTCGCGCGAGAGCACGACGATCTTCTCGGTCTTGCCGCCCACTTCGTTCCAGTTGGTGATCGTGCCCGAAAATATCCCTGCGAGCCGATCCATCGTCAGCTTACCGACAGGATTGGCAGGATTCACCACAACGGCAAGACCATCCAATGCAACCTTGATTTCGTACGGGTTTACGCCCTTCTGCTTTGCCAAGGCTACTTCTTTCTCGTTGATATTCCTTGAGCTCGTAGCAATGTCACAGGTACCGCTGATAAGGCTCGAAAGCCCCGTGCCTGAACCACCTCCGGTGACCGCGACAAAATCACCAGGATTCTTCTCCATATATTTTTCGGCCCAAGCTTGCTCCAGATTAACCATTGTGTCTGAACCCTTGATCTGTATCGAATTCTTCCTTGATGCCCCACATGCGGAAGCTGCAGACAAGAGCAACACCAAGATGACGCGCATTTTGTTACACACGGTAATCTCCTCTTTTTCCTCGATACATTATGTCTTGCCTGACCTAAGAATAGTCAATAGCTCAATTGCCCGTCTTTGAGCTACCGCGACACTCCTTCGCCTGCAATCATCAACGTTCATGATAGCATGTCATTGTCATCTTCGTTTTGTCAACGATGCGACCGACGAGACAGGGGCACGATCCTTTCCTGATCAGCGTTGTGTCCTGACATTGTGCAGAAAGTTGTTGCGGCTTCACATCTTTTATAGGATAATCTCGGCGAACGAGTTTGGTGTTCGAAACGGGTCGGTGAATCTCATCCATGAAAACGCACAGAAGGGAGTCTCGATAGTGATCCCGCGAGAACGTGTTATGCTGGCTTTGAGCCATCGTGAAGGAGACCGCGTACCGATCCACGACAGCCCGTGGGGGTTCACAACGCTGCGGTGGCATAAGGAAGGTCTGCCGGAAACAGAGTCGCCGGACGACTATTTCGGGTACGAGATGTTCAGCCAGTGGCCTGACACCTCGTTTCAGTTGCCTGAGCAGGTGCTCGAGGAAACCGGCACGTATAAGGTGTACAAGGACGCAAACGGCGCAACACGCCGCAGTTTCAAGGATCATGAGTCAACGCCGGAACTGCTCGGGTACACGATGACGACGCGACGGGCGTGGGAGGAACACAAATCGCGTCTGGTCTGGAACGACAAGCGGGTCAACTGGGAGAAGGAGCTCGAGGCGAACCGGCGCGAGTACGCCAAGGGAAAGTTCGCATGTTACGCGGGACCGATCGGGTACGATAAGACGCAGAATTTTGTCGGGGCGCAGGCTCTTCTTATGGCGATGATGGACGACCCGTCGTGGGTGCGCGAAATGTTTGATGAGGCGGTTGAACTGTGCATCGCCGGATGCGAAGAGATGATCTCGCACGGGTTCAAGTTCGACGGCGCGTTCGTCTATGACGATCTGGGATACCGGAACGCTACCTTCTTTTCTCCGACGGTGTATCGTGAGGTGTTGTTCCCATCTCACAAACGGTTATGCGACTTTTTCAGAAGCAGAGGTATGCCGATCATACTGCACAGTTGCGGTCGGGTGCGTGCGTTCGTACCGATGTTGATAGAGGCGGGATTCGCCTGTCTTCAGCCGATCGAGGTCAAGTCTGGTATGGACCTGGTCGAACTGAAACGGTCGTTTGGCGACGCGATAGCATTCATGGGAGGCATAGACGTTCGGGCAATGGCAGCCCCTGATCCGAGGGTTATCGAGACCGAGATCGCCACCAAGATCCCTGTCGCTAAACAGGGTGGCGGCTACATCTACCATTCAGACCATTCCGTCCCGTCGAACGTCAGTTTCGACCAGTACTGTCGCGTCATCGAGCTTGTGAAGAGGTGCGGGACGTACTGACTAACCGGATCCAGGCTCGTTATGTCTCGATCTTCGAGGTGAGATACAGTCCGACACCGAAAAAGAGCATGTTGGGAGCCCATGCGGCAACCCAGGGGACGAGATACTGAGCGCGCCCTAACGCCTGTCCGACCTCGAACAGGCTCATATAGGCGATGCTGATCCCGATACTTATCCCGAAACTCATGGCGAGTCCGCCCCGTTTCACTCTCAGGGCAAACGGCATTGCCAGAAAGAATATGATGAAGTTGGTGAGTGGTACCGCCAGTTTCGCATGGAGATCCACCCATTTGTCGGGGTAAACGAGACCGCTCCGAGCTAGCCCCGTGAGTTCGCTGTACAGTTCCGCGAAACTCTTCTCGTCCGCAGACCTGCGACCTGCTTCGAGCGCACCAGGCGTTTCATACACGGGAGCTGTCATCCGGCCGAACTGGCGACGCTGTTCGGAATCCTTTTCGACCTCGATGACGGTCGCCTGTTCCAGGGTCCATATCCCCCGAAGCGCGTCCCAGAACACGCTGTCCGCCTCGACCTTTTCTGTAATAGTCGCCCCGACACGTTTCGTGATCATGACCTCTTTGCCGGACCGGGTGACAGGGTTATATTTTCGTATAGCGTATGTCAGACCGAGGTCAGGTCGTGACCATGCCATGGGTATTTCCCGCGTGGGATTCGTGCTTTTGATGTACGTCTTGAGGAGATAGTCCGCGCGCCGCGCTGAGGAAGGCAGAACATATTCTCCGAGAGCAAGAGCACAGACAGCCACAGCAGCGCTCAGAGCGATCGGGGCAATCGCAAACCTGTAGAAGCTTATCCCCCCCGCGAGCAACGCCGCATACTCATTGTTGCGCGCAAACGTGCCCAGTACGAACAGAGCTGCTATGAGAAAGGCAACCGGAGCAGTCTGAAGGATTATCACCGGCAGGTAGTTCAGATAGTACCGGAGAACTATTCGTGCCGGCGCGCCGTGTTCGACAATGCCGGCTCGGGTCCGCGTGAGCAGGTCCATAAGCACGTAGAATGAAGCCGCGAACAAAAGTATGATAACGAGCCACAGGATCAGACGAGAGACTATGTACCGATCAATCAGTTTCATTGCGTTTTCGCGAAGAGCATTATCCCCGTTGAACCGAACACGATGTTCGCCAGCGAGTTGCCTAGAATCGGGTTGACCAGCCCGCGTTCGACGAGCGTCTGCCCGATCAGAAGCAGAACGTAATATACGATGACGGTCATGAACGCGAGCGCCAGCCCGTAAGAACGTCCTGCGCGGACGTTTCTTCCTGCAAGAGGCAACCCGATAAGCACAAATATGAAACACGCAAACGGGAGCGAGCACCGTTGTCCCAGCTCGTTCCGGAGCTCATCCCGTTTCTTTTCGGAGAGCGATTGGTCTGAGACGGCTTGGGCTAGTTGCTGAAGATGCATTTCGTGAGCTTCTCTGCCGCCAGCCTTCTCGCTGAACCCTTTGAACGCTGACCGGTTGCTGAAATCGAGAGGAATAGCAGTCCAGGCAAAATAGGTTACGGCACGTCTTCCTTGCTCGTGAATCTCGCCGTCGAGAAGCTTGAGAGTTGGGATCTCGTTTGTTCCTTTCTCGAAAGCGCCTCGTGCAGCATTCAGGAATATCGTTGGTTTATCCTCCTCGAACAGGACGATCACGACATCTTTCATCTCGCCTGAACGCGGATCGCCCCATCCGACCCGCATCCTCATTCCGCCGAACTCGACCCATTGACCCGGCTTGGCGAGCGCTGCAGGATGTCGTAACGCTGCCATAACAAGAAGCTGTTTCGCTTTGAGTTCGGCGAACGGGGCGAACCCTTCGGTTACGCCGAAGCACGCAACGCTCAATAGAGCGCCCAGGATAAGCATCGGCCAAGCGAGCTGTTTGAGCGAGATGCCGGACGCCCGAACGGCTACCATCTCGGTGTCCTTTGAGAGCCGGGCGACCCCGAACACGACGCCGAGAAGCACAGCGATCGGCACAACATATACCGAGACCACGGGCAGCGATAGCGCAGTGACCTTGACGATGTCGGATAGCTGGACTCCGACATCAGAGAATCTTTCCACCCTGTCCCGCATGCCCCGAACGAGAAACATAAAGGTCGCAACAAGGTAGCTCAAGAAAAATGGTGGGACACATTCCTTGACGAGATACCCCTGCAATATCTTCACGCGTTCGCCCTTTTTGTCCTATTCGTCCGCGCCGAGATGGGGTCGGGTTCCAGCATAGGATTGTTCATCGGTGCTATCCCCTCCCGAACAGATTATACATGAGATTAGCTCGTATCGCCACCGGTTTCAGCGAAGAGAAGTCCGAATCTTCTCATGATTCGAAAGCGAATTTGACAACCGCTCCCACTTTATCGTTACATATATGTTGCACGCGCGTATCGTTGCCAAGCGCGCCACGCACTGCGCGTGACAGGCAAGCCGCGGTTCTCACCGCAACATGGGGGTTATCGCATCATGGAACTCGTCAAGGATCGGAACAATGCACAAGCACGGTGGGAAGCATGGTGGGACGGAACGCTCGACACAGGACCGCTCATCTCAGTAGTTGCGCCGCTCGATCAGCCCAGAAGGCCGCTCCTTTCTGTTAGTGACCCCGTGGACGTTCGCGAAAGATGGTTGGACGTGGCGTACAGGACGAGGACGGCATGGAACCAGGTGATGAGCACGTGGTACGGCGGCGATGCCCTCCCGAACGTGTTCATAAACTTCGGACCGGGAAGTATGGCGGCGTACCTCGGTTCGGAAGTCACGTTGATGCGTGAGACCGTATGGTTCCATCCTCTCCGGGACATGTCGCTGAAAGAGATAGAATCGTCGCTCAGGTATGATCCGGAAAATGAGTTGTGGCAGGCGACGCTGAACTTCACCCGAGAGGCTGCACATATGGCTGAAAAGGAGTTTTTCGTGTCTATCGCGGACATCGGGAGCGTCCTGGATATACTGGCGTCGTTGCGGGGCAATCAGAACCTTCTGTTAGACATCATCGAATCGCCCGGACTCGTGAACCGGTGCCAGGACAGGATCATGGAGTTCTGGTTCCGGTGCTACTCGGAGCTACGGTCAATCATAGATGATACAGGTCAGGAGGGGCATACGTGCTGGCTCGGCTGTTGGTCGTCCCGCCCGTGGTACGTGCTCCAGTGCGATTTCTCCGCAATGATATCCTCAGCGATGTTTGAAGAATTCGTGGTTCCATACCTGGAGCAATATGTCGAATGGCTCGACAGGTCTGTGTACCATTGGGACGGTCCGGGCGCACTCCACCATCTCAGGAGTCTGCTGTCCATCGAGCGGCTTAACGCGATCCAGTGGGTAGCAGGTGCAGGCAATCCGCCGGAAGATTCTGAGACGTGGTTACCCCAGTATAGGAAGATCGCGGAAGCCGGGAAAGGCATCATCATCAACGGGTACGATCCCGATCGCGTCGTTGCGCTGACCAAAAAGCTGCCTGCCGAGAAGCTTGCCATATCCGTTCAGGCGCCTTCTCCGAAGGATGGTGAAGCGCTTTTGAAACGACTCAGACTCGCCTCATAAAATCGGCGCAAAATCGGGCATACCACACCTATTTCTCCAGCTTCTTCGTTCTTCTTCCCCGCATCTTCTTACGGAGGTCACGTCTCAGAGCCCCAGTCCAGCAAGCGCTGCACAGTCCCTCGCGCTACCCGTGCCATGCCGCCACCTTATCACTTCCACGTCTACAAATGAACAGGAAATCGGTATACTGTCCCCTTAATTACCTTCTTCGTGCGATACATTACATGAAACGCCCTTGTAACACCGCACCACAACCGCTTCAGCATATTTCCAGCAGTGCGGGAATTCGCGCCACCACTACCGGCTGCCATAAAGCGCCCCTGCAGGCCCCCGCAGACCGCCCGAAAACCGGGCCCGCTTAAGAAACAAGGCCAGCGAACCTACAAAGATATGAGCCTCGATCCTCTCATCAGCCGGCTTACCACCAGCGGGGATTGTTTTCGAGGAATTCGGTAACGGCCTGATATTTGGGAGCTTCAACGATCGGCTGGCCGTGATATTCCATCAGTCCCCAACTGCCCCACTTTGAATATCTGCCCATAGAAGAGTACATAGCCATCATCGTGCCGCCTGCACCCTTCCAGACGGATAAATACGCCAGATAAAGCTGCCTCATTCGCGGATGACGGTTGGCAGCGTGGAGCAATTCCTCCAATTGCTTATTATTTTCCGCCCCGCCGTGACCGACAAGGTGCTGCCCACCTTCGTAAGCGACGAGCCGAAGTCCGCGCTGTCCGGCCAGTTGGGCCTGTTTGGCGATGATTTCCAGGGTCTTCTTATTTTTGACGAAGCCTTCACAGGCGTCAAGAATCTCGTCAACGCTCATTTTGGCTACTTCACTCTGAGTCTTGGGACTGCCAAGCTCATAGCCAAAGTAAGGCGCGATTCCTAGGGCGTCGGCTTGCTTGTAAGCATCCTCGAAATCCATCACCTGCTCGCTCGTCCAGGGGTTGGCAGCTTGTGCAGCCAACACGCGTATGAGCCGGT
>Ga0315274_10007047_pt1 | contig 16331 bp, 25 predicted proteins | sample YL17G02_20_MG_FD_203700 | JGI IMG/M metagenome (GOLD analysis project Ga0315274, IMG submission 203700) | Sediment microbial communities from Yellowstone Lake, YNP, Wyoming, USA - YL17G02_20 | ecosystem: Environmental > Aquatic > Freshwater > Lake > Sediment | place: USA: Wyoming | collected...
ACGCTGCTCAACATGGGCATCATAAACTTCGAGAAGAAGGGCCGTATAAAAATGGTTGAGCTCACGAACGACGGCTGGGACATAGCGCATAACATAGAAGCTGTCCGCAAGAGGCTGGTTCTCATAGAAGAGAAGTTCGAGATGGAGTCCAAGGAAAAGAAGAAGAGCAAAAAGAAGGCCGAGGCTGCAAAGCCTGCGGCGGAATAGATTCTGTTTTTCCGGTTTCTGACGAAGTCTGCGTTTTAGGGCGTGTTTTAGGTCTGCCGGGGTAGGCCCCGGGCGGCAGGAATGGCCGGAAACCCATGTCCGCTTTTGCGTATTTCCGGACAATCGATATACTGCGCTTATATAGAACCTCCGCAAAACTATAAAATAATTGAAAGTGAGCAAAATGGCCAGAAAACTCCCAAGATTCCTGTCCCTTCCAGAGGTCGAATCCATGTTCAAGGTTGCCTCCAGCGACAAAAGGGATAGCCTTTTGCTGAAGTCACTCTTCTTCCTGGGACTCAGGAATTCTGAACTGGAGAAACTTCGCATAGAAGATATAGATATTATAAACGGGAACGTCAAGGTCGTCCAGGGAAAAGGCAGTAAAGACAGGTATGTCCCGCTACCTTCGGACGAGTTTGTGGAAGAACTTAAAAAATATACAGAAAATCGACAGACAGGGAAGCTATTCTACATCTCGGACAGGCACATCAGGAGGATAGTCAAGGAATATGCTGTAAAAGCCGGTCTCAGGAAGCCGGAAGAGGTCCACCCGCACACACTCAGGCACTCTTACGCGACCCATCTCCAGAACCAGGGAATCCCTCTCAACGCGATCCAGGAGCTTCTTGGACATTCCAGTATAGACACCACTACCATATATGTCCATATGGGAACAGATAAGAAAAAAGAGCTTGTCAGGAAGGCATTTTCTGGCAATAAAAGCGATATATAGCGCCTCTATTTTCACATAGGAAAAAAATGAACTACTTTTAGGTAAATAAATATCCGAATTTCTAGTAAAAAATATATATTTTGAAATATATAAAATATAATATATATTTTTAGATAGATATTTTATAAAATATATACTAAAATATATATATTGTAAAATATAAACTTTTGCCAAAAAGTGAGGATTGTGGGAATTTGACCCTCTGGTGTGAGGGGGAAGCGGTGGGAAGTGAGGATAAAATAGCGTCACTGCATATCGATTTTATGAGAAAAATTAATATTTTGCTCACGAAAGAGTTATAAAATTTGTCTCTAAACATTGTTTATGGAAATATATGATGGAGCTGTAATTCCATCCAAAAGGATGAGGATGTATGAAGGCAGGCCCTGCGAAGTGATAGGAGGCAAGCTCATGGTAAAATTCGGGAATGTGTGGCTGCCTCATTTCATTGATCCGGATGGAGTGAGTTCTATCTGCTACATGGGAAAAAACGGCACGGAGTGTGAATGGTACTATAACGACGGGAGAGGAAAGTCCCCAAAAAGCTATTTCAAAGAATAAGTGAAAACATGATAAAATACCGCGCATTCAGGAGAGTGCAGCTGGCCTCGATGCCGGGCAGGTATCAGGCGATGCTAAGGGATTACAGCGATTTCCTGGAACAGAATGGTCTCACCAGCAAGAAATTTACGTTGCAGGATTATCTGGTGAGGCTTTACTGAATATAACCAGTTACTTCTTTCCGAACCATGTATTGCCCTTTCCGGTAGGCCCCTGGGCTATGAATATCCTGTTCACGACCCAGATTATGAATAACATTATCAGTATGCCCACGATCACCCAGAAGATGATGAACACGTTTGGCATGATGAAGAAGTAGACGAAAAGTATGACTATCGCCACGAGTGCGAGGAACACGACTTTGTTCTGGGAATTCTGGTTCATAGGCATAATTACCGACTCATCCAATGATACAGTTGAAACCCCGCCACTTTAGTGGCGAGTAGCTTAATCCATCAGCCCTCCGCGGGCGATGTCTATGACGACCATGAGCACGGCCACGAATATTATAACGTTCCCCACCACGTCGAAAGGCTTTGGGAACGTCTCGGTCAGCACGTTCAGCTTTATCAGGCCGCCGATTATTGCCGACACCACCCCGGCAGAAGTGACCTTGTACTGCCCCCGGAGCAGGCTCGCGGTCTTCGTGAGCATATCCGAGACCTCGCTGAGCGTGCTCTTCTGTTTGGCCATTTTAATAATTGGGCGCGCATCGTATAAATCTTTTTAGCGGGCCTGGCCAATTATATTAATGAATATACTTGGCTGGCACCATTTCCACCTGAGAAAGCGGATTCACCTTCATTTCGAGCCCTATCCAAGCAGCGACAGGGCCAAGAACCTCATGGACAGGATCATCTACTTCGCGGCGATGATCGTGCCGATCATGACGCTGGTCCAGCTTCTCCAGATCATCATGGAGGGGAACGCGGCTGGCATATCCGTTATCGCCTGGATTGGATATACCGTGGCCGGCATATTCTGGCTGGTGTACGGCCTCATGCACAGGGAGAAGCCGATCATAGTCACCTACTCCTTCCTCACGGTCATGAACGTCGGAGTGGTGCTGGCGGCGATGATCTACGGGTGAGGCTGCGCCCTAAGAATAGTTCCTTATTATCGGTTCGTACTCCACCACTTCCACGGAAAATGGTAGGATCGGCCCGAAGTTGGCCGTGGTCCGGGTACACTGCTCATACGGGACGTCCCTGCAGCCCATCACGCCGTACATGTAGAGGCCTGCTGATGCGTTTTCCGGTATCGACAGGCTTATTTCCCGCAGGCCCACGAAGCCGGGGGCAATCTCCAGCGGGCTCGTGTTGTAGGCAATGAAAGACTCCATGTCGCTCTGCAGCTCGCTGCAGGTAGAGAAATACTGGCAGAGGTATGCTGCCTTAACATCGAAGTCCACCTCCGAAGGGACGAAGCGCGCCGTGTAGTTGTGCGTGAGGTTGTCCTCCCCCACGTTGTTGAAGATCAGCGGGAAGCTGATGCTCCTGTTAGCCTTCATCACGAAGCTGTCCTGGTAGAGCCTGAATATGAACCCGGGCCTGTCATCGAAGATATCCGCCGGGCTTTCCGCACCTGTTCCGTTGGTGGCGTTGGTCAGGTTCGTATCATTAAGGGAGGGTGCGGTCTGATTCCCGTTCCCGCTCTCGTCACCGGCCGGCGGGCTCGTGCACCCGCTCGCTGCAACTGCCACGAGGATGATCACGGCAAGAACCAGCGGGCAGGGTTTCATATTAAGTAATTGAGCGGGGCTCAATAAATAATTCCTTCGGAAAGGCTCATCTTATGGCTGCCACCATGTCATCTTTGACCGGGTATATGCATCCCGATTCGCTAACGACGCGCGCAACGACGCCCGGGATTCCCGATTTTCTAACATCATGGACCCATATTGAGGTGTATGGCCATGGAGCATCCCCATCTCCGTTTTTAGGCCCGAACAACAGGTTCTTTCCGACAGCGTCCTTCAGCCATTCGTATGTTATCATGCCTTCACCTTATGGATGATTCTGGAAAAGTAAATTTTTTAAAGCGTATTGCCGCCAAAGGGCAGCAATTTAACGCCTTCCCTCAAATATAGCATATGATCGATTTCGGAAAGCTCATCGACCGCCACCTGGAGCGTGGAATGAGGCCGAAGGATATCGGGAGATACTATCCCTCCGAGGTCGGCTCCTGCCTGCGAAAAGTGTGGTTTTCCTACAAGAACCCGAAGGAGATGGACCCGGAGACCGTGCGGGTGTTCAAGGTCGGGAACATGCTCCACGACTTCGTGTCCGAGGTGCTGCGGAGCGAGAAGAACCCCGACATTAGGCTCGTTCAGTCGGAGGCGCCGTTCAAGCTGGAGGCCAGGGACTTCACGATCTCGGGCAGGGTGGATGACGTCATACTCGTGGAGAAGAGCGGGGAGCAGGTCCTTGTGGAAGTGAAGACCACCAAGATGGTCAGCATGACGAAGGAGGCTTCGCAGCCTCATGTGATGCAGCTCCAGCTATACATGCACGCGCTCAACATACACAAGGGGATCGTGCTCTACATAGAGAAGAACTCGCTGAAGACCAAGGAGTTTGATGTCGACTACCAGCCAGAAAAATACGCCATGATCATAGAGCGGTTCAACATGCTGCACAAGCACCTCAAGAGCGGCGAGCTCCCGGCCCCGGAGGCGCGGGAAGACCCGAACATGAAGTGGTTGTGCGGTTACTGCGAATACAAGGAAGAGTGCAAGCAGGCTGATGCAGGCGCACCGAAAGATGATAAGGCCACACCCAAAGCTGAGAAGAAGCCCGGAAGCGGCCGGGGGCTTTCAAAGTTCATGTGATGACGGCTGCGGGCTCCTGATGACAAAGGCAACGGACCGAAATCTATTTAAATAACCAAAATATTGGTTTAATTATACCAAAAAAGTGGTTTTATGATAACTGAAAACCAGCTCAGGATTTTCCGGGTCTTTGCAGGCAAGCCTTTTGGCGAGTTTACCCGCAAGCAGATAAAGGCCGCTGCAAAGGAAAAATCAAACAATGCGCTGGCCCTTGCCATAAGAAAATTCTCCGGAGAAGGTTTGATCAGGGAGAAGAAAGTGGGAAACTCCTCGCTCCTCTCTCTGAATCTTGACAATGATAAGGTCTACCAATACATGGCCATAGCAAATACCGAAAAGCTGGGCGTTCCCGTCCAGCGGTCGATCGGCATCATCAGGGAGGAGATTGACAAAATAACGCATTTTTACAGCCTTGTCATTTTTGGCTCCTATGCAACGAACGAGCAAAAAGGCGGCTCTGATCTGGATATCGCAGTATTCGTGGAAACGGATGAGAAAAGAAATGACATCGAAGCCGCCGTGAACAGCGCGGCCCAGAAGACGCCAGTCGGGGTGGATTTTCACATGATTGCAAAGGCGGAATTCATTGAAATGCTGGCGAATGAAGAGGAGAACCTCGGGAAGCAGATAGCGAGGAAGCACCTGGCCGTGCATAACCATAGGATCTTTTATGAGCTGGTGAAGGAGGGGATGAAGCGTGGATTTGACGTTTAGGCTATATCTGGGCAGGGCTCAGAACGAGCTCAATCTTTCTTCGATAATAATGAACGTCAGCGACAACAAGGACATGCAGGTCTCGGTCTTCAAAATACGGGCTGATACATACTACAGCGCGGTCATCTCGCATGCATATTACTGCATATTCTATTCCGCGAAGGCATACCTTCTCACCAAAGGGATAAGGACCGGGCCGCCGGACGAGCACACGAAGACATTCGAAGAATTCGGAAAACTTGTCGGGAAGGGCATCATAGATGTCGAGCTTCTGAAAATATACGAGAAGATGCTGATAAAAGCCGATGCGCTCCTTCACATATTCGAGCTCGAAAAGTCAAAAAGGGGCAGGTTCACGTACAGGACGCTTCCCCAGGCAAATCGCGACCCGGCAGGAGAGAGCATAGATAACGCCCAGTCATTTTTCAGGCACATATACAATCTCTGCGGGTAATCCGGAACAATCTTTTAATCAGGTGTCAGCCCAATAATATTAATGACCAGCCTGAAGATCCCCAACACACTGAACTTCTTCGAGAGCTTCATAGTCAACTTCATAGTCTGGTTTCTACCACTACTATTCGTTGATTTGGGTTTTAGCGGGCTGGAGATCGGGATACTGGTATCCGTGTTCACCGTGGTCTCGCTGATGACCTCATTCCCGATCGGGGTGATAAACGACAGGCTCTCGATCAGGGAGGCAATACTCGCAGGGTTCCTGCTCCTTGTAGCCTTCCTGTTAGGGATTTTCATTGTGAAGAGCTTCTGGTTCTTCCTGCTGTTCTACGCCCTCGGCGGGCTGGGCAGCAACATGGTATATGTTTCCGTAAGGGGCCTCACCATGAAGATTGCCGGCACGAAAGAGGGCGGGAAGAGGCTGGGCGTTTTCCAGTTCTACTCAACATTGGGTTCCGCCGCGGGTTCGCTCCTCGGAGGCCTGCTGCTATACATGCTGAACTTCAATCTCACGATCGTCGCCGGGGCGGTGCTCATGCTGTTCATGGCCCTGCTCTCGCTCTCCGTGCCGCGGGTGAAGATAGAGAGGTTCCCTCTCGTCGAGTATGGCAGGAGCGTGATGAAAAAACACGTTCTCATCTTCATCCTTCCGCTGTTCCTCTTCGGCATGCACTGGGGCGCGGAGCTGACTTCTTTTTCCCTGTTCCTAAAGAACAACCTCGGGCTCGACCTTTTCTGGTCGGGCATATATATGGGCCTCACGATCATACCCATGTCATTCACAGCCTATCTCGCAGGCAGGCGCATCCAGGGGAACGGCGGGTCGGTAAAGATGATATTCTTTTCAGGCATCCTGCTCTCCGGCCTGACGCATATCCTCATGGTCGTTCCGAACGCGCCTCTCTCGTTCATCTTCAGGATGTTCCACGAGATCGGGGACGGCATGGTGATGGTCAGCTATTACGTCATACTCTCCGGCATGTTCCGGAAGAAGTCCATCTCAGGCGAGACCGGCCTCGCCCACACCATAACGACGCTCGGAGCGGTGGCGGGCGCGCTGGCCTTCGGGATCATGGGGCCTGTCTATGGATACGGCATGCCTTTCGTCGTGTCGGGCATGTTGTCTCTCGTCTGCCTCGCCTTCCTGGTTGCATTCTGGGGAAGAAGCGCCAGGGTTGGATAAACCTCTCTTTTTAAAATTTAGCGCCAAAACACAATCAGGTGCGCACGTGAAGCTACTTCCAGCCGTTGTTCTGATGGCCATTTTCTTAGCCTTTTCTGCATCTGTGGCCGTCTGCGCCAGGGCGGAGCCGTTCGAGGTGATTGGCTCGGTCTCCAGCCATCCGGTCCTGCTTGCCGGGGAGACAAGACTGATTGACGGGCTGGATGACGTGGGAGCGCAGCTCGAGATTACGACAACGCAGAATGTGCTTGACCCTGACGTCGGGATGCTCCTTTACTCCGGGAATCCGGTCGGGAATGACCCTGCAGGCATGGCCCCGCTCGGGAGGTATGTTTCCATATCCATTTCGGACGAGGCTGCCGGAAACCTGAAAAGGCTTGCCATAACCATGCCTTATTATTCCACGGAGCTCAGGGCTTCCAAGATCGAACCGGGAACCCTGGTGATATATCTATGGAACGGCGTCGTGTGGAAGAGACTTCCCACGAAGGCCGATTTCGTGAACGGCATGCTCACCGCTGAGACGCGCTCTCTGGGGATATTCTCGATATACGGAGCGAAGAACGTAACGGAAAATGAGTCAGCTGGTTATAAATGCTCTTCGTCCTCGGCCTGTTCAGACTGGTCAGTGTGCTCTTCCGGCTGGCACAACAGGACGTGCCATGGTCTGGACACCTGCACCGGGGAAAGGAGCGACATCGTGGAGACGGAGGAATGTTCTTCGACCACCCCTGACAACTCAGACAGCTCTATTACCGGCATGCTTGCAGGGAGAGGAGATGCTATGATTATGCTCTCGATCCTGGCGGTCGTGTTCATCCTCGCGGCGATAGTGGAGCTGAAAAGAGGGAAATAAACAGGTTCAGAGATTTACCTTTCTGCGATAAGCGCCAGTGCCCAGGAAGGGGTCAGAATTTCCACGGGGTAGTCGTCTCGTTTTCCTTGAATCCCCTTGAAAATTGATCGTATTGTTCTCTTTCTTTATCCCCATGTACGTTTATTCTCCATGGAGGGCTGGTGAAGCTGGTCACTCCGTTCTCAGGCGGTTCCACCGAAAATATGGTCCTGATCCTTTCATCTGGATAAAGATATGAAATTAAAGCAGCAGGCCCGGCAGAAGCCTTATCATTCTCGCATTTTGTATATCCAAACCCTCGCATCATTCGAATCCACCTTTTGATAATAACCATCCTAAGCTTTATCAAGCTGCCTTCCGTAGCAGCCCTGAGCTGAATGATACTGAACATCAGAGCACGTCATGTCCGGGAGCAGGCATTTGTTGCCTTCCAGGCCCGTGGCATAGTTGCCCCGCCTGTCCATGCAGTCCGCCTGCTCCGGCGGGAGCGTTCCGGGCGCGATCCGCTGCTGACACACTTTCTCCGAGCAAACGTATTCCGTTCCCAGCCTGGCGCAGTCGAGGTCGCCGTCGCAGCACCTCTCGCACACGCACTTCCCCATCTCGCACTTGGCATTCGAGAACATCTTCGTGCAGCCGAAGGATATGCAGTCTCTCAGGCTTTCGCAGGACATGAATTTGACCTCGTTTTTAATATAACTGGCTACCCCGTTCTCCATGAGGACTATGGATGAATATGTGTCAGCCCCTGCGCCATCGGGATGTTCAGCCGAGAACCTGAACTCGTATTCCCAGCATTGTGCGCATCCGCCAGGCCTTATCTTGTACAGACTGAGGCCTTTTCCATAAAGCTCCCTGAACTCCCTGCTCGCCATCACGGCCTTCTCGGCCATCGGCAGGGTGGAGTTTTCTGTGAATACCTTCCTGCACTCCCCGCGGGAGAAGAGGCAGCCTGATGCTCCGCTCTCGCGGGAGCAGTTCAAAGACCCTTTCACACCAACCTTAGCCTCAGGAGATGCTCCCTTCATATAGCATTTGCAGTCATAGGTGCTAAGCACGCAGCCTATCTGGCTGCATACGCTCCCGTTCTGGCAGAAGCCATTCTCAGTGGCTTCCAGACAGCTCTCGCTCATGTATTCGGGCGGGAGCACCTGGCACTTCTCCGTCTTTCCGTCCGCACCCACTATGTCAAACCCCTTTCCCGGGGTGTCATAGACCACCTTGAGCCTGCCGCCCTGGCAGAGCTGGACGCTGGAAACGTCGCTCATACCGCAGTATGGCGTCGCCGTGCGGACCATCTGCCCCGTAAGGCATCCGCTCGCGGAAACTATCAGAATCAGGCCGAGTGTAGCTACAAGAAACCTGGCTATAAGGCCGTTATCCATCCTTCCTCTTTGGGGGCAAATTTTATAAACCTTTTATCATGGAGAAGTGGGGACAAAACAGATAATATCATATTCCGTCCAGGTCAAGCCTGTGGACGAGCGGGTCACGTGTCATGTCCCCGAATATCCGTATATACTTCCCGGTAAGCTTCCCTCCCTTGTATGTGTACCAGACCTCCCTGGGACTTCCCGGGTTATGTTCCCTCTCGGCCAGATAGAATCCGTCCGCGAGCATGAAGTGGTATCTAGGCGGCCTTTCGGCCCAGTAGACGTTTTTGTTCCCAATACCTTTCAGAAGCCTGAGAAGCTTGTCATTGTGTATCTGTAGGTTCTGGATGGCCTCGCCCTCCGTGAGCGCTCCGAGGTTGGCCAGTATGTTGACATTAAGCTCGGGAGTATTCCAGTGCGCCTCCTCCAGCGCCCCGCAGAAGCGATGGCCTGAATAGAAGTCCGGCCTCAGCTCCCCGGCAACCACGTGCACGTGGGTTTTGGCCGCTCTTACCGCACCAGTCACTATGCGTTCCCTGGATCCATCATCGGGAGGCATGTGGACGTTAGGTCCTTCTGCAAGCATGAAGAAATCATTGCAGGCTCCACATCCATTTGCTCCGGTCATATGAGCTATTTAGGAAATATCAATAAAAATCAGGGCTGTGCCCGGCTCTGCGCGATCCACCTTATATACCCCGGAAAAACTTTATAACGCCCCTGCGGATTATTATGTTATGGTCAAGCGCCTGAAGATGATCATCATCTTCCTCATCGGTGTCGTAATAGCCGTTGCAGGGATGGTCATATACCTTTTCTACCCGGAGATATTCGGGGAGATGCACAGGGCATACTCCTTTGTCATAATGATCACCGGCCTTCTGTTCGTGGCCGTAGGGGCGGTCAAGGGCAAGAAGAAGATAGCTGACCACAGGCAGAACAGGGATTTCTTCTCCCAGAGCATGAAGACCTTCTACGAGGAGAGCGCAAAGAAGGGCAAGCAGGATAAGACTCAGAGAAAGGAAGAGAGGCCACAGCCCGCCCCGGAGGCAGTACCGGTGAAGAACAGGACGCTTTTCGGCTTCTCCCGTAGCGACAAGGACAACGAGAGGCCAAAGGAAGTGGAGATGCCGAGACAGGCCGGCAGGTTCTGGGGAGGAAGCGAGGGCTCGAATGAGAGCGGCGAAAGGGTTGTCAAGGTCTACATCTGCCCGAGCTGCGCATCCGAGAACCCGGAGAACCACATGTTCTGCTCGAACTGCGGGAAAAGGCTTAAGCCAGCGACACCTTCCAAACACAGCGTAGGAGCGAAGCAGACCAAGCTGGCCAAGAAGAGGTAGATCGTGCTTCTTTTAAATACGTAATATATTTAAAACTTTGCAGTAATAACATTATCAGGTGATTGAATGCTTGTTGACGTAGCTAAAAAGGCAGATGATTATTTGAGGGGACAGACCACAACCAGATTCAATCTGCCAGCCGCTTATCTGCTGGACGGAGAATTCTCCGTAGCAAGAGAGGGCGGAAAAACACGCATATTTTTTAATGGGGATATGAAATGTGGCAATAAGCACGGGAGCATCGCCGCAGGTGGTAGTGATCCAGTTACATTAAGCGCAATAAAATTAGTTCGGGATTTGACAAGTGAAACCGGCTACCAGGCAAATTTCGGCCGCTTTGAAGAAAAAATACAATTATGGATAGAAGGCCCCGTCGAGCAAATTGAAGGGGAAGTGGACGCTTTAAGACAGGCATGCAGGAAACCGGATAATGAACGGTATCAGTTAGTTTAGACGGGCAGCTCGGCCAAACCGGGATTTCTTGCCAATTTAAAACTTTCCTTCTTAGTTCTCTTCGGTAGCTATGGCTGGAGCATATCCCGTGGAGACAATGGAAGTGATCCCGAGAGATCTGTGTCTCTGCTGGGCATCCGGAGACAGGAAGTTCTATCTTTCCCCGTTCGCCCATATAATGGGCCACCAGCTCAGGATCTCCCCGGAGGTTACCAGGAAAAGCCTCGAGGCCACCCAGAAATACAACAGGCAGTTCAGTGAGGCTGCCGGCAGAGGAGAACCACCTTACGAGAAGCTCTTCCCCTGGCCGGAAGAACTCCCACTTGACATGGAACCCGGCGCGCTTTTTGACGCTTACAGGGAGTTGGTCAGGAAGAAGGAAGGAGCCTATACGCTTGTGGATGCGACCCCGGGAGAGGCCTTTGCGAAGATAACGCTGAACGGGAACGTGCTGAGTGCAGAAGTCAAATCCAAGAGCGTGCCCGAGGGCAAGACGCCAAGGATTTACGACACCATGATAAAGGGCATATTCCTAGATAGATACGGTAACCCGGACCTCATCTCAATGGAGTGCAATTGCGGCTCCAGCAAACACGCCCGCGGGGAGAAGGGCGGCAGGAAAAACATATACGTGGACTGCCTTCAGATCGCAGGGCAGATGGACGAATTCGCAGAAAGAGTATGGAACCCGAACCCGCGCAAAACGTCCATGAGAGTGAAGGACCGCAATCACATGAAAAGGATGCTCGAGAGAGGAATTTTCTCCCCGTTTTCCTTTGCAGCGAACTGGTACTTCGACAGGAGGTCGGGCACTTACAGGGCGAAGAACAGGGATCTGGCTGCCCTGGAGTGGGATGCGCTGCTGACGTACTTCACACAGGAAAACGGAAACGATCAGTATTTCGGGATAAACAGAAGGCTTTTCATGCTGGACGATGTCTATCCTCTCCAGACGAAGAAGTGGATCGGAAGCGGCGCCATCCGCAGGGAGATCATCAGGCAGAAGGGCAGTGTCGTCCAGGCCGCGGACGCGAACGAGAAAAGGATCATGCTCGAAGAGAAGGGGATATTCGAAAAGATGTTGGCGGCTCTCAATGACAAGGGTTTCAGGCAAAACGGCTACTTCCTCGAGATGGGGCAGGAGACCGCCTGGTGCCTGGAAGACAGGAATAAGATCCTGGGTCTCTTACAGACTCCTGAGGGCGTGTTCTGCACCGAGAGGGATAAGAGGAGCATGGGCCCGATAGACCCGACCCTGACTGACACTAAGATCAAGGAGGGTCCTTACGTCTCTTTCGGCTGGTTCGGAGAACACGACAGGTATTGCGACCTTCTGATGAGGAATACCCAGTTCGACATCCAGCTGCCCTCTGCCCTGAGGCTTGAAAGAGGTGGCAGCCCGGTGGCTCATTTTGACATATCGGAAGAGGTCAAACAGAAGTGGAGGCACGGGCTGAGCGAAGCCAACAAGACAAAGAAGGCCGACACCCTCAAAAGAAGGTTGAAGTACGCTGGGCTGGGAAAATGAATCATGATAAAATAGATCTGTACGGGGGCCGGCGCGTTGCCCTGCCGGGAACCATGAGGCTCGTGGACACCCGGGCTCTTGCCGGTGCGGCCGAGGTAGCCGCCCTGGGTGAAAAGATAGGCGTTCTCGTGGACATGGGGCTCGACACGAGCAATCCCGAGAGGCTCAGGAGGATGCTGGCATGGTTTCCGGAGTTGAAAAGACCTTTTTTCCGATGCCATTTACGAGACGTTCGGCTTGCCTTACAGGGAATGAATACCATATAAGCCCCCTCTTGCATAATAATTTCAGGTATCATCATGCTGCTTGAGTTGGGAGTTTTCGCCGCCTTCGGGGCCATGCTCTGCTGGGGGATAGGCGACTTCCTTATACAGCGGACCACGAGGAAGATCGGGGATATTGAAACGCTGGCGTTCATAGGCCTCATGGGGGCCATAGGGCTTCTCCCGTTCGTGGTCTATGAGATCCCGCTGATATTGGAGCCGCAGAACCTCATGCTGCTCGCAGTGCTCGGGCTCATAACCTTCGTGGCGGCAATCCTCGATTTCGAGGCGCTCAAGAAGGGCAAGCTGTCCGTGGTCGAGATCATACTGGAGATAGAGCTCCCGGTCACGGTCGTTCTCGGCTTCATATTCTTCCGGGAGTCGCTCTCACTCCTCCAGACGGCGGCCGTGTTCTCGGTGCTCGGAGGCATACTACTCATAGCCGCGGGGTCTTCGCCTTCCAGGAAGTTCGGCAGGAAGCTAGAGAAAGGCGTGTTCCTCGCCATCCTGGCAGCGGTTTCCATGGGATTCGTGAACTTCCTGACGGCTGCCGGGTCAAAGCAAGCTTCGCCACTTCTGGTCATATGGATGCCATGGCTCATCGTGGCCCTTATGGCGTTCCCCGTGCTGATGAAGCGCGAAGGGCTGAGGAAGACGTTCAGAAACGCATCGAATTTCAAGCTGCTGATCATAGCCACGGGAATCTTCGACACGGCCGCATGGCTGTTCTTCGCCTTCGCGGTGTTCGACAACATGCTCTCGATCACCATAGCGATCACCGAGAGCTATCCGGCTGTCGCCCTGCTTCTGGGCCTGTGGCTCAACAAGGAGAAGATAGCCGTGCACCAGTATGCCGGGGCAGGCATCGCGCTGGCAGCGAGCATAGCGCTCGGGTTTTTGATATAGCGGCCAGGATATTACATATTAAAACAGCGAAGCAATAATCTATTGATAACCATGAAAAACGCCAAAGCCACGAAACCATCGAAGCCCCAATCCCAATCCCACGGACGAAGGCTTGAGTTGATCGTGCTATCGTTCTTCCTCGCCTCATGCGCGATTAGCGCTTATTTTTACCCCGTGCTACCGGACAGCATGGTCTCGCACTGGAACGCGCTGGGGCAGGCTGACGGGTACATGCCCAAGTTCTGGAACCTCGCGCTCATCCCGCTCCTCATCGGAGTGATTGGCATACTCTTCGTCCTAATCCCGAGGATTGACCCGCTCAGGGAGAACATCCATGCCTTTGCGAAGCACTACCACATATTCAGCGCGATCCTGTTCGCCTTCTTTCTGGGGCTGCAGGCGCAGATTATCCTGTGGAGCATGGGCATGCTGATAAGCCCGAACGTGACGATCGTGATCGGGCTGGGCATCCTGTTCTTCTATATAGGCGTGCTCTGCGAGAACACGAAGAGGAACTGGTTCATCGGGATCCGGACGCCCTGGACCCTGAGCAGCGACCATGTGTGGGACAAGACCCACAAGCTGGGCGGCAGGCTATTCAAGATCGCCGGGATAGTCACCATACTCGGCATATTTTCCGGCCAGTATTCGATGATATTCGCCATCATCCCGATGGTATGGGCCGCCGTGCACTCATCCGTATATTCCTACTTCGAGTACAAGAGGGAAAACAGGAAGAAATCTGCCGTTTAAATTCGTCAAGTGACGTTACTTATCTCGTTGTCTTGCCGCAAAACCATTAAATACAGGTTGGCACCAATAATTAGTATACCTATATGGGATATAGGGGGTGTTTTGATGAAGGGTCTTTTCGGATTCTTGAAAAGAAAGAAAAAGGAAGCAAAGTAATCGGACTATTAGCTGGATTGCTAAATTCACATTGAGCATGTCGGTGCGATGAAATGGACAATAATCCTGGTTCTGTGCAGTGGGATTAAATATGGAGTGAAACAATAGTAGTTATTATAGGGAACCAATGCATGTTCCGGATACAACGGAGAGTTAAACAACAATTAACCATTAAATTAAGTAATAAGGAGGGATTACGATGGGAAAAGGATGCAGTTGCTGCAGCAAGAGGGATGAGTGTTTGGATGTAAAGCCCAAGGCAAAGAAGAAGCCTGCCGCCAAGAAGCCGGTTGCAAAAAAGAAAAAGAAGAAGTAAGACGCTCAGGATAAAGCCGTTCGTTTTGTTTTTACAGCTTTTTTTCAGAAAAAAATTCCGCAGAAAATGGAAAAAGAAACCGCACTCGGCTATGGAAATCGTGCGGGATGTCACTACTTTTTTTTGACATAACCCGCATAAAACCGGTGAAATGAAAAGCAGTATGCATCGTTCTATTTTTACATTCAAAAACCTATTTGAAGAAATATATCTTTTGATTTATTTTTTCGAAGATATAAATCCATATAAACACCCGGCAACAAATCATTCACATTATTGGTAGGTTGGGGTTGGGGAGTACTTTCGATCTGGGCTTCGCTTTTCCGGATCGCGTTTCTTTTTATTTCTATCGTGCAAGAAATTACTATGGCGACCAAAACAAAGCCCAAAGCCAGAGCAAAAGGCTCTAAAAAGGCTTCAAAGAGCGTAAAGGCCGAACCGGGGTTCAAGCCACTGGAGATCACGCTTGACTCCAAGCTCTCCTACATGATAAACTCCACCCACCCGGTCATAGCGGACCTGAAGAAGTTGTCCAACGAGGGTATGGTCAGGCTCCACACATTCGACAGCTCGAACGAGCGCATACCAGGCCTGGACATCAAGGAGTTCCGCAAGCTGCTTAAGGTCACCTACCCCCAGGGCAGCCCAAGGACACTGGACGACCATTCCGACATCTGGCTCCTCACGGATCACAAGGCCGCGGGCAGGGACTACTTCATAACGCTCAATTCGGAGAACATCCTGAAGCACGAGGAGAAGCTCGGCAGGCTCGGGATCAGCGTCAGGCCGCCAGGGAGGTTCTTCCTCAGGGAGCTGAAGAACAGGCTTGAGAAGAGCTTCGTGGAACACCATGAAAGGGAGCAGGCGTAGGGAATCCGACCCGCCTCGACCCGGACTTGTTCTGTCAGGATGCAAAGGTTATAAAATTCATTGGAGTAGCATTAAGCATGCCAAGAAGAGTGAGTTATGACAACATCAGGCCCGGCGGCCTGATTGAAGGAGCCGCTGTTGAGGGGGTTGTGCTAGGATCCGTCGAAGGGCCTGGCGGAACGGAGTTCATCTACTTCAGCAAAGCATGCAGGGGACTCCCGAACATGTTCTTAAAATTCGACAGGGAGATCTTTGGAGGAGAGTTTGGGAGTCTTTATACCGGAGAAGATATGGGAGAAGAAAGCCCTGGAAAAAGGACAGAGCTTCTCCGAGAAGCGAAAAGGGAGCTGGAAGGGGGAAAGTTTCTTTGCGGCAGGGGCCTTGAAAAGGACGCCTTTGATTACAAAAACACGATTGAGAACATCAACACCCTTTTGGCTCAGGAAACGGGCGCGCCAAAGGCTTAAAACGTTTTCAGGGCTTCTTTTATCATGGCCAATCCGCTGAAGATATTGTACGTAGAGAAGATAGTGACAAATCCCGGAGGGGAAATTGATGATTTTTATTTTATCCGGAATCTCGAGAATATCAGCCACGCGGCCGATTTTGGCAAGTTCCTCAGGAAAGAAGGCCATCGGGTCGATTTCATGGAGGCCATGGAGCCTTCAGTTGAACAGATATGGGGAAACTATGACGTCGTTATCATCCACCCTGAAACGGGAACCAAATCATTCATGAAAATAAAGGATATTCATGACCGGTATCTAGGGACAGGGCTTGTTATCATGACAGGAGCGCCAGAAACGACTGACCCAAAATGTGTTGATCTG
>Ga0315274_10007050_pt1 | contig 16328 bp, 11 predicted proteins | sample YL17G02_20_MG_FD_203700 | JGI IMG/M metagenome (GOLD analysis project Ga0315274, IMG submission 203700) | Sediment microbial communities from Yellowstone Lake, YNP, Wyoming, USA - YL17G02_20 | ecosystem: Environmental > Aquatic > Freshwater > Lake > Sediment | place: USA: Wyoming | collected...
CATCCGGGTCGAGAGTTCCTCGATCCCGCGGTGGTTGTAGGACAGCCGCACGTCCATGTCGACGACCGTCTCGCCCTCGCAGTACAACTGGAAGAACTCGGCCTCCTCCTGAAGGGGATGGAACGGCCCGATGTTGATGAGCGTGCGTCCGGGCTTGCCGGGCTTGGGGGCCGAGAAGCGGCGGGCCTTCGCGTCGGCGTCGGGCGCGCCGGCCCAGGCGGCCGTCTCGCGCCGGCCCGTGGCGTCGACCTTCGGCACCTGGAACCCGCGCCGCAAGGGATGGACCCCCTCGGGCCAGTCGTCCGCCAGGAGCAGCCGCCGCATGTCCGGGTGCCCCCGGAACTCCGCGCCCAAGAGGTCGTGCATCTCCCGCTCGATCCAGTTGCACGCGGGCAGGTCCTGCCCGACCGAGTCGATCGCCAGCGACGGCCGCGCGGCCAGGGCCTTGACGGTCACGATGTAGCCGTCCGCGTCCAGGGCCCAGTGGTAGAGGATGTCGATCCCGTCGCGGACCTCCAGGCCCGAGACGGTCGCCAGGCGGGCCCGCTGCTCGCCGAACAGGATCCGGGCCGACTCGCGCACGCGGGCCGGGTCGACGCGCACCCAGCCGCGCTGCGGGTTCTGCTCCTCGACCTCCAGGACCAGGCCCCCGAGGGCCGTCACCACGCGCGACAGGACCGGGCTCTGGACGGCCGCCCCGGTCAGATCTTTCAATTCAGACATGACGCCTTTTCCCCGTTCTGCCCAAGGCCTCCGTGCCCCCGCTTCGCGTCCTTCCCTCTTCTCCCGGCGCTCAGAGCGTCGCCAGGGCCGCGGCCGCGCCGGCGATCATCGCCTCCGGCTTCGGCGGGCACCCCGGCACGTAGGCGATGATCGCGTTCGGGTCCGCCTCGCGGATCACCTCGTCCACCGGCCGGGCGAAGCCGTAGGCGTGGCGGAAGATCCCGCCCGTGCACGCGCAGACGCCGATGCAGAAGACGACGCACGGCTTGGCCGTCTGCTCGTAGACGGTCCTCAGGCGCGGCTCCGCCTGCCGCGTGCAGATGCCCGTCACCAGCAGGGCGTCGGCGTGGCGCGGGCTGCCCACGAGGACGATGCCCAGCCGCTCGACGTCGTAGCGCGGCGTGAGGAGTTCGAGCACCTCGATGTCGCAGTTGTTGCACGCCCCGACGTTGACGTGGTACACCCACGGCGACTTCTTCAGGCCCCACGTTTGCCAGCCCATGCGCACCCTCTCGGTTTAGAGCCTATCCGAATCACCCTCTGGCTTCGGCCGGCTGCGGCGTCCGCAGGCGGCGTCGGGCTCCATCGCCAGCCCAAACAAGGGCTGCCTGCTTCGCCCTCCTTGCCCGCGGCCACCTCGCACGGCCTCGGGCCGACGAGCGGTGATTCGGATAGGCTCTTAGTAGCCCAGCCCCGCCAGCACGAGCGCCAGCGCCGCCACGGGCGCCAGGCCGAACCAGAACAGCCGCACCGCCTGGTCGATCCGCAGCCGCGGGTTCGTGTTCCGGATCAGCGTCGTCAGCACGAGCACCACGACGTACTTCCCCGCCAGGGCGAGCCACGCCCAGCCGCTCGACGCGTCGCTCAGACCGCCCAGGAAGAGTGTGATCAGGTACAGGGGCCCCGTGATCACGAGGATCGCCCGCGTCAGCCGCAGGAGCGCCAGCGGAGGCCCGGAGTACTCGAGGACCGCCCCGCCCATCAACTCCGTCTCGGCCTCCGGCAGGTCGAACGGGACGAGGGTCAGTTTCGCCTGGACGCACAGAAGCCCCACCACCATCGCCAGCACGCCGCTCACGCTCCACAGGGTCCAGCCGGCCGCGTGCTGGAACTCGACCATCGACCCCAAGGAGAAGGTCGGTCCATACTGCGGGTTCAGGCCCATCCGCAGCACCGGGACGAGCGCCGAGAGGACCAGGGGCAGTTCGTAGGCCAGGAGGAGTTTCATCTCGCGGCTGGCGCCGATGGCGGCATGGGGCGAGCCGGAGGCCATCGCCCCGTAGATGCCGGCGATCGCGGGGATCGTCAGCAGGTAGATCACCACGATCAGGTCGCCCACGAGGCCTTCGCCCGGCCGCACGTTCGCGTACCACAGGACCGTCGCCGCCACCGCCGCCGCCGCGAACCCCACCACCGGCGCCATCAGGAACCCGCGGCCGCGCGCCCGCGCGGGCACCAGCGTCTCCTTGGTCAGCAGTTTCGCGATGTCGTACACCGGCTGAAGGAGCGGCGGTCCCACGCGGTACTGGACCCGGGCCGTCACCTTGCGGTCCACCCAACTCCACAGGAGGCCCGCCACGAGCGTCCCAACGGACGTGGCGCAGAATACGCCGATCGTCTCCACGTCGCTCACCTCCGCTGGATGGGATGGTCCCCCGCGATGCGCCCGCCGAGGGCCACCAGCCCGTCCGCCTCGATCTCGGCCGCCGTCGCGTACCTGAGCGCCCCGGTCGGACACACCGCCACGCACCGCGGCTCCAAGCCGCGCGCCAGCCGGTCCTCGCACAGGTCGCACTTCGCCACCTGGTGCCCCACCATCTCCAGGCTCAGCACCCCGAAGGGGCACGCCCGCACACACGATCCGCAGCCGCGGCAACTGAACACGCCCCGCGCGACCACGTTGAGCGGATCGAGTTTCATCGCCTTGGCCGGGCACACGTCCACGCACGCCGGGTCGCCGCACTGGCGGCACACGATCGGAAGCACGGCCGGGCCGATGTCGACGAAATTGATGCCGGTGGCGCGGCCGTGGCCGTAGTAGCACGCCGCCATGCACGACTTGCACTCGATGCACCGGTCCAGGTCGAGCACGACGCGTTTCTCGGTCGCCGCGGCGGTCGTCGTTTCGGGCATAGTCGTCCTCGCGTGTCCGGCGGCCGGAGTCCCCCGACCGCCCTCCCGTCGCTTCCTACGCCTTCCGGACGCGCATCCGGACGGGGTCGCCGGGCAGCGGCCCGTCGAGCGTCCAGCCGAAGGCGTCCCGCGCCTCGGCAAAGGCCGCGCTCAGCCGCGCCTGGCCCGGCCGCTGGGCGCTGCTGGTGGCCACGGCCACCTCGACCGACCCGCCGGGCCCCTCGACGACGGCCCGGCCCGCGTCCACGAGGTGGGCGGCCTCGGCGTCGGCCTCCGCCACGGTCAGCAGCGGGCGCGGCCGGACGGACCGCGGCCACGACGCCGGCCGCGTCAGGCTCCCGTCCGCGAAGTCGATCGCGTCGCCCGCCGGCGCGACGAGCAGGCCCTCGGGCGTATAGTCGTCGTCGGCGCCGCCGGCGGCGGCCGCGCTCACGGACGCAGGGCGCGACGCATCGGCCTTGGCCCCCTGGCCTGCCACGGCGGAGCCAAGCGAAGCCGGGCCGGCCCCCAGGCGCGTGAGGACCTCCAGCGCCGTCGGGACGCCGGCCGGCGGCCGCAGCAGCGCGTCGAACCGGATCTCGCGGCCGGGCCCCAGGAGCGCCCGCCCCGCCGCCTCAAAGGTAAAGGCCGTCGGCAGCACCAGCGATGCCCGCCGGCTCAGGCGGCTGGGCATCGGTCCCGCCCAGATCAGCCGCCGGACCTTCTGGAGCGCCGGCGCGACGGCGCGGCTGCCGAGCGCCGTCGCCAGGTCGGTCCCGATGACCAGCAGGACCTCCGGCCCGTCGGCCAAGACGTCGGCAACCGGCACCGCGCCGCCCGCGGCCGCCAGCCGCACCGCACCCCACGCGTTGCCATACGTCGTCAGCGGGCAGACGCGGGCCTTGAGTTCCTTGGCCAGGGCGGCCACTTCGCGCCCGAGCGCCAGGGCGTCGGCGTACCCGAGTTCCGCGCCGACGACGATGGCGGGCGACTTGCCGCCGGCCAGAAGGGCCTTCCATCCGGCGAGCGCGCGGCCCTCGGGCCCGAGGGCGCCCGCGTCACCCGTGCGGATCGCGGCCACCGCGCGGGCCGCCCCGCCGACGCCGGCGCGCGGCTGAAAGACGGCGGTCGCGAAGTCGGCCGTCACGCCGGACGCGTCGGCGATCACCAGCAGCGGGGCCCGGCGCCGGCCCTTGCGCGATTCGAAGATCCAGTGGGCCGCCACCGGGTGCGTCGCGTAGGCGTTGCCGACGATGAGGATGGCGTCGGCCGAGGCCAGGTCCTCCGGGCCGGCGAACGCGCAGCCGCTTGAGTCGAGGCCGTGGACGAGGCCGGCGTCGGCGGGCGGGACGAAGACGCTCCAGCGGGCGCCGCGTGCGGCCGCCAGGCGCCGCGCGGCCTCGATCGTGTCGAGGTCGGCGTTTCCGTCCACGACGATCGCCGCCGCCTTCCCGGCGCCGAGGGCGGCGGCCGCCTCCTCGCACGCCGCCTGGAGGTCGGGCGCCCCGTCCGCGCCGTCCGACGGACGCGCGGGCGCCAGGATGCGGTCCGCGTGGTCCAGCAACTCGGCCAGCACGCTCCCCCGGCCGCACAGGCCCGCGTAGCCGGCGTGCGGCACGTAGTCCGGCACCCAGCGGTCGGGGCCGCCGCGCGCCAGGCGCACCGGACACCCCACGTTGCACAGCAGGCACCGCGCCGCCGCGTCCCCAGACCGGCTCGAAGGTTCAGAACACATCCGGGTAGTCCTTGATCTTGGCGTAGCAGATGTCCGGGCCGTCCTTGCACAGGTAATACGGCCCGATGTTGCACCGGCCGCACTTTCCGATCCCGCAACTCATCCGCCGGTTCATCGACAGGTAGATCTGCTCCGGCTTGTACCCCTTCTCCAGCAGGGCGAACGTGACGAACCGGAGCATGATCTCCGGGCCGCAGACGAAGGCGTAACTATTGGAGATATTCACCTGCGATGCGACCTGGTCCAGCAGGGTCGTGACGACGCCCACGTGGCCGTCCCAGCCGGGCTCGGGCCGGTCGATCGTCGGCTCGAAGGAGACCTTCTCGCCGGCGGCCCACTCGGCGTACTGGCGCCGGAACAGGAGTTCCCGGGTCTCGCGGGCCCCGTACTTGATGACGACCCGGTTCACCCGCCCGATCTCGGCCAGCAGTATGTGGATCAGGGCCCTCAGCGGCGCCAGGCCCACGCCCCCGCCCACCACCAGGACGTCCGTCCCGTCGAGTTTCTCGACCGGGTAGCCCTTGCCGTACGGGCCCCGCAGCAGGCACGCGTCCCCCTGGGCCATCCGGTGCAGGGCCTCGGTGATCTTGCCCGTCCTGAGGACGGTCACCTCGAGGTGCTCCGGGTTGAGCGGCGAACTCGAGGGCGTGAAGGGCGCCTCGCCCATGCCGGGCACGCCCAGTTGGACGAACTGTCCGGCGCGGAACTCCAGGGGCTTCTTCAGGTCGAAGCGGAAGGTCTTGATGGTGGGGGTTTCGTCGATGACACCGCTCAGGCGCGCCACGTGCGGCGCGTAGGGGTTGGCCTCAACGGCTCTCGTCACCGGATAACTCCTTCAGAATCTGGCGAAGGTCGACCTTGCCGAGGCAGGCCTCGATGCACCGGCCGCACCCCGTGCATCCGAGCAGGCCGACCTGGGCCGGGGCGAAGGCGTACTTGTGCAGGAACCGGTTCGCGAGGCGCGTCCGCAGCCGCGGACGCGGGTTGGGTTTGGCGCCGGCCGGGCCGGCCATCCGCGAGTAGTCGCCCAGGACGCACGAGTCCCACGTCCGCAGGCGCTCGAACGCGTCGCCCCCGGCCGCCTGGTCGTACAGGTAGAAGCAGTAGCACGTCGGGCAGATGAACGTGCAGGCCGCGCACTCGACGCACGCGCCGCACGTCTCGGCCCACCGGCCGGACTCCTGCCACCGCTTCAGGCGCGCCTCCAGGTCCTCCGGGACGCGGAGGCCCTCATTCTGGCGCTCGAGGGCCGCCACGCTCTCGGCGCGGCGGCGCGTCCGCTCGGCGACCTCGGCCTCGGTGGCCTCGCGGACCAGGTTTCCGGCGGCCTGGAGGGCCCCGCGGCCCTTGTCGCTGCCGGCCTCCACGAGGTACCCGGACCCGAGGGGCGTCAGGTTCAGGTCGAAGCCGGACTCGGCGTAGGGCTTGCCCCCGAGGGCCGTGCAGAAGCAGGCGTCGTGAATTTTTTCACAATCTACGGTAATGAGAAACTGGGAGCGGCGGCGCGCGGCGTAGAACGGGTCGGCGACGTCGCCCTCGAGGAAGACCTTATCGAGATACTCCAGGGCCTTCATATCGCAGCCGCGAAGGCCCGCCACGGCGCGCGGCTCGGCGAGCGGCTCGGGGCCGGCCCCGGCCTCCCCCTGGACGGAGTAGGCCGCCACGCGCTCGCGCGCCGGCTGGAGGAACGCCTTCGGGCTGGCGCTGGGGCGCACGTCCCGCAGCGCGAGGTCCGCCTCCGGCGCCGCGCGCAGGTCCGCATACTCCGGGGACCCTCGGCGGCGGATGGCGGCATAGACGTGGGGCGCGTCGAGCGACTCCAGGAGCCGCGCGAGGCCCTCCTCGCTCACGAAGTACGTCGTTCGCACAGGGCCCCCTTCCTCGCCTCGAGCCCGCCGGTGCGACCTGGCGCCCCCAATCCGGGAAATGGAAAGGCGCCCGGTTTCTGCCGCGGAGAAGGCCCGCGAAAGACATTCGTGGAACATTAGGGGGTGCGCCGAGGGGAAGTCAACGGAAAAAAGATGCTCGGAGACAAAAAAGTTCCGTGAGTAGTCAAGCCTTTTCGCGCGGCGCCCCTCAGCGCCGCGCCCGCGGCCGCCACCGGTACACGATCACCTTGGCCTTCGCGTCCTCTTCGACGAACACGAGGTACTCGCCGTCCCGGCGCCGCCAGGCCCGGATCGCGTCCGGGAAGTCGATCCACCCGCTCTCCCGCGCAACCTCGGGTCCCGGCGCCATCTCGCCAAGTTCCTGCCCCGTGGCCGCGTCGAACACGTGCACCCGGGCCGTCCGGGACTCGACCGCGAACACGGCGTCGCCCGCCGTGCAGAACGACTTGACGGACACGTTCTTCGGCGGATCGTACGGCAGCGCGATGCGCCAGCGCGGGTTGCGATTGCCCTCGCTCCACCGGTCGAAGCGCAGGATCTCCGTCCCGACCTGCCCCCACTCGCCTCCCGTCTTCGGGCGGCCCTTCGTGTGCCCGGAGAGGTACATGACGTCCGTCGCCGGATGGTACTCGATCCGCAGCAGGTGGTTCATCGGCTCGGGCAGCGCCAGCGCCTGCGACGACGCGCGGCGGTAGATCGGGTTGCCCTTCTCGTCGAGCCCCTCGAAGGGGAAGCGGCGGATGGGGTCGGGCCCGTCCTGGTTGCCCTGCCAGACGTCGCCTTTCTCGTCGACCCACCAGGCCCACGATTCCGGGTCGCGGACGCCGTCGGCGTCGCGGTACTCGTCGGCCTGGAATTGCCCGTCGCCGCTCGAATCGCGCCAGATCCAGCGGCCCTTCTCGGGCTGGCCGGGCGGCTGCCAGGGGCCGACGTGGTACGGCCCCTTGGCGAACATGGCGCAGGGCACGGCGATCTCGCCCTCGAGCCGGTAGAAGACCAGCATGTGCTGGAACATCCCGCGGACCACGAGGAACGGCTTCCCGCCCAGCCGCCGGTAGAGCGGGTCCGTGAAGTCGTGGTGGTTCTCGTGCAGGCGCGGATCGTCCGGGTAGCGGAACGGGTCGACCGTCTGCGACCGCCACCGCCACTGGGCGCCGGGTCCCGCGCGGCTCCAGTCCATCGTGTACCGGCATTCGGTCGTGAAGACGTCGGCCCCGTCGGACGCGGGGTCGGTGTCGGCGCAGTCGACGAACTCGAGGCCCAGGAGTTCCCAGAGGAGCGTGCCCGCGGGCGAGAAGGCCCGCAGGATCGACCCGCCCGCCGGCTGGTTGCAGCCGACGTAGAGGTTGCCGGCGGCATCCGTGCCGACGCCCATCGGCCCGGCCAGCCGCGCCGGCCCCGCCAGGCCGGGCTTCGGCCCGGCGTAGACGCCACCCTTCTCGCCGAACGTCCCCTTCAGTTTCGGCCCCGTGTCGGCGGCGGTGTAGATGAGAACCTGCTGCGCGGGCCCGTTGTCCGTGACCAGCAGGTCGCCCGTCTTGCGGTCGAAGGCCAAGGCCGTCGGCACGACGTCCTTGCCGAACGTGATGCCCTGGGGGAGCGGCTTGCCGTCGGGCGCGTAGCGGAGGACGCGCGGCCCGTCGCCGCCGGCCTCGCCGCCCTGGAGGACCCAGAGCGTGCCGCGCGCGTCGAGCGCCAGCGGCCCCGGCCGCGCGACCGGCCAGGCGCCGGCGGAGGCCATCGTGTCGCACCGGAAGACGCGGACCTGGCCCGCGTGCGGGTCGCTGGCGTAGAGGAGGCCCTGGGCGTCGGCGGCCAGGCCCGTCACCTGGGCCCGCGTCTTCGTGTCCACCTCGTGGAGGACGAGCATGTCGCCGAACCGCCCGCGGCCGCCGTCGAACTTGGCGTGCGAGCCGTCCAGGTTCCGCCGCGAGATGCCGTACCACTCGGACCCCTTGGGCGGGTACTCGGGCCCCTGGAGGTGGCCGCCCTCGTTGCCGTGCGCGTGGGCGATGAAGAGGTACCTCGCGTTCACCGTGACGGCCGGGCCGCCGCCGGTGCCCCAGCCGTGCGTGTCGGCGCAGTTGCCGACGACGTCGCCGCCCTGGTAGATGCCGAACTCGCGGCAGGCCTCGTCCCAGCCGCTGGCGGCGTAGACCGTCCCGTCGGGCGCGACGTAGAGGCCCTCGATGAAGTTCTGGACCCACTTCGGTCCGCCGCCGAAGGTGTTGCCGAACCAGGTGGTCGTGTACCGGAGCGGCTCGGCCGCCGGCGCGAGCGCCGCCAGCGCCAGCACCGTCATCGAGGCCACCAGGACCGCCCCGGCCAGTCGAAGAGGAACTCCCGCCCTGCGCATGCGTCCTCCCTTGCCCCCCTACTTGCCGATGATCTTCACCAGGACGCGCTTGCGGCGCTTGCCGTCGAACTCGCCGTAGAAGATCTGCTCCCAGGGGCCGAAGTCGAGCCGCCCGCCCGTGACGGCCACGACGACCTCGCGCCCCATGACGGAGCGCTTCAGGTGCGCGTCGGCGTTGTCCTCCGCGCCGTTGTGGGCGTACTGCTCGTAGGGCTTCTCGGGCGCGAGCCGTTCGAGCCACGCCTCGAAGTCGCGGTGCAGGCCGGATTCGTCGTCGTTGATGAAGACGCTCGCGGTGATGTGCATGGCATTGACGAGGGCCAGGCCCTCGCGGATGCCGCTCTCGCGGAGGCACGCCTCAACCTGCGGCGTGAGGTTCACGAAGGCGCGCCGGGTGCGCGTCTCCATCCAGAGTTCCTTCCGGTAGGTCTTCATCGATCCGCCTCCTTCCGCACGTCCTGCCACGCGGGGCCGCCGGCGGCGGCCTCCAGGCACAGGACCGTCTTCTGGACGTAGAAGAGGTCGGCCCGGCACCAGGGGATGTCGCGCCAGGCGGCCAGCCGCGCGGCCGGCTCCTCGAGGATGAGCGCCCTGGCCGCGAACGCCTCCGCCGACATCGTCGGCAGGGCCAGGGGGCTCTCGTTCCGCCACATCAACTCGACGTTCCATGCCAGCCACCACGTCGGCCGGTGGTAATCCAGGTACACGTCGACCAGGTGCCGGGTGATCGGCCGGGCGTGCTCGCCGCACAGCCGGCCCACCTCGGGCACGAGGTGCCGCCACCGCGAGAAGATCGTCCGCCCCACCGGCACGTCCGACATCACGCCGCCGCGCGGGTACGTGAACTCGTACGCCAGCCGGTCGCGCATCGCCTGGCGCGCGCGGGCGGCGCCCTCGCGGACCGCCTCGCCGTCCCCGACGCGGGCGGCCGTGCGGCAATAGGCGATGAGGCCCGCCACGTAGCCGTTGCGGCAGTCCTCCTCCACCTGGTTCGGGCCCTGCCCGACGAGTTCCTTCAGGTCCTTCCACGATCGCTCGATGCGGGCCCAGTCGCCCGTCGCGTGGGCCCAGAGCCACAGCGGATAGAGCCGCGCGACCTCGCTGCGCGTGAGGTCGTCGGCGATGCGCATCAGCCGCTCCGGCGCGGGGCCGTAGAGCGCCCGCTCGGCCCCCGCGTCGCGCGGGAAGGTGGGCCGGCCCGTGCGGCCGGCGAGGGGCCCGCCGGGGGCGTCCAGCGCGGCCACGTACGCGCGGACCTTCGCCTGGAGGTCGGCGTCCAGGTACGGATACGCCCGCGCGAGGGTGTAGAGCGTCTCGGTCGGCTCGATGAAGAAGCGGTAGGCCTCGCCGGGGTGCTTGCCGGCGGGAAAGACGAGCGGCCGCCACGTCTGGGAGACGAGTTCGCCGACCTGGCGCGCGAGGTCGGCCTTGAGGTCCGCCGGCGCGCCGGCCGCCGGATCGCCGGGGACGCGCGCCTCCCAGAGGACGCGGTCCAGGTCGGCGTCCTTGATCTTCGCGACCTCGGCGGCCGCCGCGTCGACGAGCGGGTCCTGGCGCGTGCCGGGCACCTTCCCGGGCAGGGCCTCCAGGACGTTCCTCAGCCGCGGCGTCGCCAGGATGTCCCAGTCCCAGGGCATCTGGCGGACCTTCTGCCACTCGGCCTCGGTAAGCGCCTCGGTGGGCGGGGGCGTCTCCTTGCCCGCGGTCCCCCCGGCCTGCATCCGGTACGCGATGACGACCGCGCCGGCGTTGATCTCGTGCGTCGGGACGTAGTAGAACGTGTCGCCCGCGACCGAGACGGCCGTGTCGATGGCCGACCCGCCGCCGTAGACGGCCGTGCCGCGCGCGAGCCACTCCTTGCCCGCCGGCACGGGCCTGTCGCGCAGGATGTACGTCCCTATGGCGATGGCCTCGCCCTTCTTCGGCTCGTGGATGCCGCGGCAGAAGGGCTCGGCGTAGCCCGCGAGCGTCTCCAGGTCCATCGCGTTGACGTTGTCCTGGTGGGCGTTGAGGAGCACCCGCCCCGCGACCGACAACTGGCACTGCTCGTCGTGCACCAGGAGCAGGCTGTCGTGCCACCCGTACGTCCGCGACGGGTCCATGACGGGGGCGATGTGGCCCGTCTTCGTGTCCAGGTACCCCACGTTGAGGAAGGGCGAGTAGTGGCCGTAGCGGCTCCGGAGGAGCGCCTGGTACTTGACGAGGACCTTGCCGTCGGGGGTGACCAGGGGCGGCGCGCCCGGGCCGTTCATGCTCTCGGCGTAGACGATCGGCGCGACGAACCGCTGCCGGCCGGTCGCCCCGTCGAGGACGAAGAACGTCTGGTACGCCGGCTCGTCCGCCAGGCGCTTCCGCAGGTAGGCGAGTTCGGCGTCGTACGTCCCCGGCTCGGCCAGTTTCTTGAGGTTCTCCTCGCGCAGGCGCTTGTTCTCGTCCTCCTTGTGGCGCCAACTGGCCATGTCGCCGAAGATCTCCTTCACCATGTCCTCCAGGACGGGGCTGAAGTCGTCGAGCGACATCGCGGGCGCGGCCGTGACCAGGACGGCCCCGTCGGGCGCCACGACGGGGTGATAGCCGCGCAGGCTCGCGCCGGGCAACTTGGGGCTCTGCCACGCCTGCTTGCCGTCGCGGAGGTCGAAGGCGTAGACGTGCATGTCCTCGCTGCCGACGACGGCGCGGCCGGCCTTCGCGTCGACGGCCGGGCTCGACAGGATCGGCCCGCCCGTCGGCGACGCCCAGCGGACCCGGCCGTCGGCCGCGCCGATGGCGTACAACTTGCCGTCGCGGCTCCCCACCAGGACGAGGCCCTCGTGGACCGCCGGGGCGTTCCAGACGGCCGCCCCGGTCGCCACCGTCCAGGCCGCCTTGCCGGTGGCCGCATCAAGGGCGTAGACCTTTCCGTCGGCGGCGCCGAAGAACACGCGCCCGTCGGCGGCGGCGGCCGCGTGCAGGATCGCCCCGCCCGCCTGGAAGACCCACGCGTCCTTGCCCGTCGCATCGTCGATCGCGTGGAGTTTCCCCGCGAGGGTCCCGACGAACACCTTGCCGCCCGCGACGATCGGCTGGACGCCCGCCATGAGGCCCTCGTCCGGGAAGAGGCGATACCACTTCCGCTCGAAGGGCGGGCGGACCTCGGCGCGGGTCGCGCCGCTGCGGGCGGCGTCGTGCGCAAGCATGGGCCACTCGGCGTCGGGGGCCGGCCCAGCCCGCGCCGCCGCGCCCCAGAGGACCGCGCCCAGGAGGAGTCCGACCGCGCCGGCCCGCACCGCCCGCCTTGCGTTCATCGCGCGCCTCCGCTCCCTCGAGGCCCCCTGCGCCGACCCGGCGGCCCAGGCGCCCGCGAGCCTACCGCCCTGCGCCGCCGCCCGCAAGGGCGTCCCGCGTCCCCCCCGCCCGGCCGGCCGGGTCGGCGCAGGCGCCGGACGGGCCTTTACCGCGGCCCGGGAAGTCGGTAGACTGTCCCCTGCAATCATCCGTGTTATGGGCGTCATCCGGCGGCGGCTGGGAAGTCGGGCCGCCTGCGCCGGACCCCGCCGCGACTTGGGGCGGGGGCCGGGCGTCGGGCGGCGGCGTGTCGGGCCTGCCCTGCCTCGGGCAGGCGGGCGAGGATGGGAGCGTGTGGCGATGACAAGATTCCGGCTGGTCGCAGTTCTGGCGGCGCTCGCAGCGGCGGCCCTGGCGGCCCCTGCGGCCCGCGTGTCGGCGGCCCCGAGGGCGGTCCGTGCCGCTGAAGCCCCGGCGGCCCCTGTGGTCGAACCGGCCGCGCCGGCCGCCCCGGCCGCGGAAACCCCCGAGGCCGCCGGCCCCGCCGGGCGGCCCCGGGCGTTCGAGGACCTCAAGGCCATCTACGACGGGGCCGACCTCCTCATCCAGTTCCAGGTCGACGCCACGCAGGCGCGGCCCGAGATCTCGCAGAAACTCCCGTGGGAAGTCGCCGCCACCCTCGTCGGGGTCCTGCGCGGCACGCTGGGGCCGGGCAAGATCGCCGTGCACGTCGAGAGCGTCCTCAGGGCGTTCGACCTCCAGCGGGCCGAGGCCGAGGGCAAGCAGTTCATCGCCGCCGTCAAGCCGCTGGCCGACGCCACGCAGCGGCGGTTCTACCTGGTGGGCGGCTGCGCGTTCCTGGCCGACTCGAAGGAGGCCGACGTCTTCCGCCAACTGGCCGACACCGACGCGACGCGCGGCAGCGGGAGCGAGGACCTCCAACTCCAGGTCCGCCTGGTCGGCCAGGTCTTCCCCGTCCAGGGGCCCAAGCCGATCGAGGTGCTCCTGACGAACCTCGGCAAGGAGTCGGCCACCTATGTCCAACAGCCTGTCACGGAGCGCGACGGCAAGTTGTACCTGACCGGCCAGGGACAGATCCGGATCTACGACGCGAGCGGGCGCCCCCTGGCGCCGAAGGCCACGGTCCTCGCCGGCCAGGTGCCGCCCGGCCAGCCGACGCCGGCCCTCATCCTCCCGAAGGCGACGTTCCGGGAGATCGTCGACCTCGACAAGCACTTCGACCTGTCGGCGGGGCGGTACACGCTGGCGGTGATGCTGGCGCCGCCGAGCGGCCGCGGACGCATCGCCTCCAACGGCCTGTCGTTCCAGGTCGGCGCGATCGACCTGCCGCCGGAGCCCGAGCCGGCCAAGAGCCCCGCGACCCCCGCCACGCCGGCGACCCTGCCGGCGTCGCCCGCGACCGAGCCGCCCGCCAAGCAGGGCCCCCCGGTCCCCGACCCGGCCTCCTACGAGCCCGGCCAGACGGTCAGCGGCCTGTCGGGGCTCCTGAGGCCCGCGAAGGCCCAGTTCGCGCCGGGCGACCCGATCAGCGTCGAGTTCCGCCTCGTCAACCGCGGCCCGCGGACGATGGCGGTGGACGCGCGGCTGGAGCGGACCTTCACGGTCCAGGTCTCGCCGCTGGCCGACAGCCCCCAGCCGCTCATCATCCGCCAGATCATCACCTGGCCGGCCGACGGGGCCGGCCGCCCCGACCAGCGGGCCTACCTGAGGGAAGGGTCGTTCTGGGGACAGACGTTCAACCTGAACGTCCTGAAGAGCCGCGACGAGATCGTCCCCCCCACGCCCGAGGATATCGCGGCCGGCAAGGACCTCACCTACGAGCGGTTCGGCCAGACGCTGTTCGGGTTCCCGAAGCCCGGGTACTACGAGGTGACCGCCACCTACAAAGTCCCCCGGCCGCAGCCTGCCCAGCCCGGGGCCGCGCCCCCCGCCGACTGGTGGTTCGGGGAACTGGTGACCAACAAGATCGTGATCCAGATCACGGAACCACGGCGGCCGTAGCCCGCGACGCGCGACAAGGCGCCCGGCGCGGCCGAACAGGCTCCACCGCGTCAATAGCCACCCTCACCCGGCCTTCGGCCACCCTCTCCCTGAGGGAGAGGGATGCCAGGGAAAGGCGGCCGCACAGACTCCCCTCTCCCTGGAGGGAGAGGGGGTGGGGGTGAGGGGAAACCAGCCCACAATCTCCCTCGCGGCAGAAGGTCGGCGCGAGGGCTGATGCGCCATCCAGCCAAGGCGCCCGCCCCTACTCCTTCGCCCCGCGCTTCTTCAGGAGTTCGGCCACGACCTTGACCTCGGGCGAGACCGCCTGGGGGGGCAGTTTCCCGATGGCGCCGAGCGGCGTCAGGCCCTCCTTGTCCTTCGCGTTCAGGTCGGCGCCCTTGGCGAGGAGGAGTTCGACCATGTCCTTGTCGCCGCTCACGGCGGCCCAGTGGAGGGGCGTGAAGCCGCGGGCGTCCTGGACGTTGACGTCGGCCTTGGCCGCCAGGAGGGCCGCCGCCGCGTCCTTCTTGCCCCGCCGCGCGGCCCAGTGCAGCGGCGCCGTCCCCGTCTGGTCCTTGCGGTTCGGGTCGGCCCCCGCGTCGATGAGCGGCTTGATGGGATCCTTGTGGCCCACGTACGCGGCCCAGGCGAGGGGCGTGCGGCCGGCGAGGTCCGGCGCGTCGACAGTCGCCCCCTTCTTCAGCAGGACGGCCAGGACGTCCACGAGGTTGTCGCGGACGGCCAGGTGGAGGGGGGTGCGGCTCTCGCCGTCCCGGGCGTCGACCTTGGCGCCGGCGTCGATGAGAAGGGTCGCGATGTCCGGCTCGTCGCCGGCGGCCGCCCAGTGCAGGGGCGTCCGGCCCTCGCTGTCGCGGGCATCGACGACGGCCCCCTTGGCCAGGAGCAGTTTCACGAGGGCCGGGTAGGCCTTCCGCTCGCGGAGGCGCTGGTACTCGGTCCCGCCGACGCCGTCGACGATGCGCGGCAGGACGGCCACGTGCAGCGGCGTGCGTCCGAGCCAGGTCTGCGCGTTGACGTCGGCCCCCTTGGCCAGGAGGGCGGCGGCCACGTCCTCGTGGCCCTCGGCGACGGACCAGGGCAGGGCCAGGAAGCCCTCGGGCGAGACGCCCTCGGCGAGCATCTTCTGGACCGCCGCCAGGTCGCCGGCCTTGGCGGCCTCGCGCAACTGCGCGCCCGGCTCCAGAGCGGCGCCGGCCTTCGGTTCCCCGGTCCCGGGCGTCTCGGTCCCGGACGGGCTGCACCCCGCCGCCATCGCCGCGATCGCCAGCGCCAGCACGGCCGCCCGGACGGCGCCGGCCCGGCGGGCGGACCGCCGCTCCCCTGCTCCCTCGCGTCGCATCGCTTCCTCCTTGCGCTGGCCTCGCGCGGCCGGCCCGCTCAGAACGAGAGCAGGACCTGCCAAATGTACATGTATCCGAGTGCGTCGACGTCTTCCCACACCTTCCGGACCAGGCCCGCGTCGCCCGAGATCGGCGGCAGTTCCTTCACCTTCTCCTCCCACGGCAGGCACGTCCCCGGCCGGCGCGCCGACACGGGGAAACCCCGCAGGGGGTCCTTCGCAGGCTTGCCCGGGGCGGGGGCCGGCGCGGCCCCCCCGCGGTAGACGCCGTACTCGCGCGTGAACTCCGTCATGGCCCGGATGTTCTCGACCTTGGCGTCGTTCTGGACGATGGCGCTGGCATCCATGATGTAGCCGCCGTCGCCCGCCACGCCGTCGATCACCTCCTTGCACCGGTCGCGCACCTGCGCGGGCGTGCCGTAACCCAGCAGGAAGTTCGGGATGCCCCCGCTCAGGCAGAACTTGTGGCCGAGTTTGCGGTGGACCTCGAGAATGTCGGCCTGGTCCACGTGGTAGACGATGCTGCCGGCCGGCAGGTCGGCGAAACTCGCCAGGTGGGCGTTCCAGTTGCCCTCGGCGTAGAAGAGCGTCTGGTGCCCCGCGGCCCAGAGGGCCTCGATGATGGGCCGCAGCGTCGGCCAGTAGAGCGTGTCGAACTGCTTGTGCGAGATGAACGGTACGCAGCCGCGGTGCATCCAGTAGCCCACCGGCACCTGCTTCGCCGGGTCGGCCCCGCTCAGGGCGACGTGCGCCAGGTGCGGCGCCAGGGCCTCGCACGCCGCCTGCACCTTCTCGGGCCGCTCAAAGAGGTCCATCGCCAGGCCGACGTACCCGCGCAACTTGTCGGCCAGGATGTCGAACGGGGCCTTGAGGATGCCCGCGATG
>Ga0315274_10007051_pt1 | contig 16325 bp, 11 predicted proteins | sample YL17G02_20_MG_FD_203700 | JGI IMG/M metagenome (GOLD analysis project Ga0315274, IMG submission 203700) | Sediment microbial communities from Yellowstone Lake, YNP, Wyoming, USA - YL17G02_20 | ecosystem: Environmental > Aquatic > Freshwater > Lake > Sediment | place: USA: Wyoming | collected...
CCGGGCTGTTGAAGAATCCCGCACTACGCTCCGAGATGTCTGCCGATTGCCGACGCACGGCCCTGGCGGAATACTCCCGCGAGACCCAAGTTCGCCGTTATCTTGACCTTTACCAGCGGGTCATCGCCGGCGAGCGTTAGCCGGTCGTCTCGGCCGGGGGGGCCTGACGGCCGGCGGCCTGGATCACCTCGAACTCCTTGCACCAGCCTTTGATCTCCGGCTCGTTGAAGATCTTGCCGATGACCCGGCGCAACAAACCCTTCAGATTGGGATTCGCCAAATCGCGCAAGGCGCGGATGGCTTCCTCCTTGTAGGTTTCGAGCAGGGTGCGAGCGCGTTGGTCGGCCTTCAGTTCGGTGTAAAGCTCCTGGATCTGTTCCGTCCGGATCCCCGCGGGCGCGTTCCGCCGCCACCACGCCTCCAGCGTTGCCCGCCTCTCGCCTTGCGCCCGCTCATAAGCCACGGCGAGCAGCAAACTGGGCCGGAGTCCCGCAATATCGTTGCTGTCCCCCTGGCCACCGAGATCACTGAGGTCGTCGCGGATCTGGTAGGCGATGCCGAGCGCTTCGCTGTACGCCCGGATGGTTTCCACCACTTCGGCGTGTTCCTCGGCGCCGGCAAAGAGCGCCCCGAGGCCCAGGGCGACCTCGAATGCGGGCGCGGTCTTGCGGCGGAAGATGTCCAGCACTTGCAGCGTGGTGAGGGGCGCCGGTTGGCGTGCCCAGACCAGCTCGGATCCTTGACCATGGCAGAGTTGGCGCTGGCCTTGCGCGGCCACCAGCAGCATCGCGGCCCGTTGCTCAGCGGAAACCCGGACCTGACCGATCAGACGATACCCTTCGCCGATCAGCAGGTCGCCGACATTGATCGCTACCGGCACGCCATACTCCTCGTGCAGGGTCTTTGTGCCATACCGGACCGCGTCGTTGTCTTCGATGTCGTCGTGGATGAGCGAGGCTTTGTGGAAGCACTCGACGGCGACGGCGACCTTGCGAAGCTCCTCCGTCAGCGGCGCTTCAGGCGTGTCCCGTAATGCCTGATAAGCCGCCACCGCCAGAAAAGGCCGCCAGCGTTTGCCGGCGCGGGTGAGCCAGACCCGGGCAATCTGCTCGGTGTCGCCCGCCGGGGGCCCCAGGACCGTGTCCAGAGCTGCCGGCGTGAACCAGGACTCGACCTCGTTGCGCAGCGCGCCCAGATCGAGCCGGCGGGTCTTGTCCGCACTCGTCAGGTGGATGTAGTCCCAAACCCAGTCGAGGTCCACGGTCGTGTCCGCGCAGTCGTCCTGAAGCAAGGGGATTGCGACGCCGGCAATGGCCGCCGCTTCCATGTAGGGAAAGGCGCGTTCCAGGACATTGAGGCAACTGACGCCGACGATAGCGTCGATCTTGCCGGTCTGGATCAAGGACATGACCAGCGCCGAGCCTTCCGCGACCAATACGGCGTAGCCCAGCCGCTCGGCCTCGTTCTGCAAATCCTGAATCGAGCAAAGCCCGCACTGCTTGCACAGCAGACCAAACTCATCGAAGGGCGCAGAACATTTGTTCTCGACCCGCAGGCACTTGGGCAGGAGCAGCAGCCGGCGCTCGAACGGCACCGCGGCGAGCGCCTCACGCCACATCTCATTGTTGATCAGGACCGCGAGGTAGTCGCGGTAGCTCGGGTTGCAGTTGACCATCGCCGCCACTTTGTCGGCGTGCTGCGCCAATTCCGCCAGCGGCATCGGCGGGACCGGGTTGCATTCAGCAACGTAGTGGCGGACGATCTGCAGCAGATGATTTCGCTCGCGCGGTGTCTGCGGGATGTTCGACTTGGGCAGGCGGAAGCGCTGCAGCGGCACCGGGCGCGGGAGGGTCAGAGGCACAGTCTGCATAGATCAGCGCGTTCCTGGTGGCATCAGACTCGTCATTTCAAAACCGGCTCGCGGCGTGCCCAATTATGCTTGGCCGGCACAACCTGGTCGAGAGCTGTTTTCAAGGCGCGGCATTTTGCGTCGGTTGGGTGGTTTGCCTGGCGGTATGCGCCAAAGTCATTGAAGCCGAACCGCTTTGCCCACCGGTAAAGCCAGTGCTGCTCAGGGATCTCCTCGCCTGGCAGCCATTGGCTGAAGTGCGGTGTCATGGTGCTCAGCTCCGCCAGCGCGGTGGCGCGGGCGGTGGAGTCCAAGGCCCCATGCGTGAGTACCAACTCGCGCAGCAGATCCGGCCGCTCCAGCACGATGCAGCCTCGCATCGCCTGGAGGGCTGTCCGGCGGTAGTCCTGAAGAAAGGCCGAATGGGTCATCAACTCGAAGACGCTGGTAGCGTCGCGGATATTCTCTTTGGCAAACTGAATCACCGGGCACGGCTCGATGTATCCCCGCGGACTGATGTGGTGGCTCAGGCCGACCGCCGAAGGGCAGAGTGAACGGCCCAGGTGGTCGTAGTAGGCGTCCACGATCAGAACGGGCATTTGGACGCGCATCTCTACGAGGAACCGACGGACCCGGATCAGTTGGTCCGGCCGGAGGGCCAGATCGTAACTGGGTTTCGGACCAACCGGCCGATACGTGTAGTACCACACGTAATGAACGCCGCGCCGGATGAGTTCCCGCAGCCAGTCCGCGCTCAGCAACTCGTCGAGGTTCGACTGGCAGAGGCTTGTGGCCACCCCGGTGAACAGCCGGGCCTTCACACAATTCTCCAGACCGCGCAGGGTGCGGCTGAAGACGTCCGGTTTGCCGCGGCGTTCGTTGCTCGTGACTTCACGGCCCTCGATGCTGATCAGCGGGGTGATATGGCCCAACCGGCGCATCTCGGCCGCAACTTTTTCGGTGATGAACTGGCCATTGGTGAAGACCTGGAAATAGCAGTCCGGATGTGCCGCCAGCAGGTCGAGCAACCCGGCATACAGGAACGGCTCGCCGCCGAGGATGCCAAACAGACTGTTCCCGTGCTGCTTGGCGTCGCTGATCAGCCGATGCATGGCATCGAGATCAATGGCCTCGCGCGGCGCATCCACGTCCACCCAGCAGCCCTGGCAGCGCAGGTTGCAGCTATTGATAATAGAAACGTGCAGGAACGGTGGGAAATAGATCCCCTGCTTCAGCCGCCGCTTGAACTTGTGGATCGACACGGCGCCTTTCACCCCGCAGTTCCAGCCAGCCTTCCACAGACAGCGTGGGTCCGTGGTGCGGAGGATGCGGGTGGCGAGTTGAAGGAGCATAGACTACGGCGTCATGGAGACCGATGAGGCGGCGTCCCCTTTTCACCAACCCCGGTCGTTTCAATGCCGCTGCCAGTGCGGTGCCGGTTCTGTACCGCGGCTCGCGCCTTTGCTTTGGCCGCTTCTGCCCGGCGTTGGATTTCCTGTGGCGCCGGCAGCGCCAGGAGCACTTCCGGCGGGAGCGCGACCGCTTGGGCCAGCTTGGCGAGGCATTTCTGCCGTTCGCGCAACGCCGTCTCCGGATCGCGTTCCTTCGAGAACCGCGACCTGGCCTGCTCGTTCCGTTCCCGGAGCAGGCTGTAGATATCGCCTCCCAGCAGCGTGGAGATGTCGATCTTCATCTTCTCCCGCTGCAGGTCGGTATCGCTGATCCGGTCGCCGTTGATGGGGCTGGTCTTGTATTTGGGGAAGATAATGGCCGCTTCCGGACACACGCGCGAACAGGCCGGGCAGTTGATTTTGCAGTTCATGGCATGCTGCACCTGGATCCGGTGCTCCACGTCCACGCCATAGACGTCGAAGAGACAAAAGCTCAGACATTGCATGCAGTGCGTGCAACGCTCGTAGTCGATGACCGGGAACCACGGCAACCAGCCGTCGGGTCTGGCCGCCTCCAGTTCGGCGCCGACCGCTTCAGCCAGGGCAACAATCCGGGTTGTCGCCAGACCGGTGATATCCTGGAAGCGAATCGCGGACTGCTGGCCGGTGGTTTCGGGCTGCGGCGGTGGAGCATCGCGGAAACGCCCCAGAACGAGAAGCGGTTCATTGGCGGCGGATCCCAGGCTGTCTTCCCTGCCCACAATCGAGACGGCAAAGCCCTTTTCCAACAGCGCGGCCAAGAGCGCCAGCCGGTCGTTCGCCTCGAACGGCTCGCCCCGGCGTTCGTCGAGGGCCAGATGCAAGCGGATCCGGCCTTGGGCGCTCGTCGGCGCCGGCGCAGGCCGGGCAACGCCGCTCGCCGCGGGACTGGCGCCCGCCGCAGCCGCGAGTCCGGTTTTGCCGGACACTGGATTGGCCTTGCATCCCGCACTGAGCAGAGCCGCGGCCACTTCATCCGCACCCTGCACGCGCAGGTTCAGGATCTCTGTACTCTCAGGGGGTAACGGCGCGTTGGCCGCGGCAAACAACCACTGCACCGCCCGTGGATAACAGGCGGCGATCTTCACGGCGCCCCCCGCCGCCCACCGTTTGAGGGCCGTGTCCTGTCGAGCGGACATCCCGCACAGGTCCGCCACCGCCTCAAAGGTGACCCCGGCTTCGCCCATCCGTTTCAACACCGCTTCCTTCGCCCCCTGGGGCAGGACTTGGGCATAAGCACAGTGGCAGTATAGGATGCGCGGCATGGCTGTCTGCAATATCGCGGATATTCTAAGGGAGGCGGCTGCCCTTTGCCAACGATTGGTTTCAAGGTCCGGAGACCGGTCACCACCCGCCTGGATCTGGCGGGTCGGCTTCGGCTTGCCAGGTCGGAAATGCTCCAGATGGTTGAGTCTCATCCTCGAGTTGGGGCCTTGCGCCGCAAACGCCGCCCAAGTCGATGGCAGGGCCATGCGCAGCGTCTCACCGGCCGCGGAAACGAGAAACCCGACGGCGGATGCACTATGCTCATCCGGTTGCCTCGCCCCGCTGTTTGTCCAGAAGACGGTCAATGGTTTTGTCCAGGATCCGACAGTAGCCGTGGACATCCACGCATTTGGCGTCCATGTTGCCCTGGATCGCGTAGAGCCAGCCCGCGCCATACGGTTCTTTGTCGATTGCGGAAACCCGCTCCTTTAGCAGAGGATTGCCTCCGCGGAACTGGCCTTCGACAACGGAGTACAGGTCCGAGATCGCCTTGAAGCCCTCCAGCCACCCGAGGATCTGTCCGAGTTGGACCGCGCTACCCGGTTCCGTCTCAAAGCCGTGATCCACCATCTCGCCCAGCATCCGCGTGGCGAACTTGGTCAGCCCGACTCGCCAGACACCTCCATCCTGCCGCGCCAACCAGAAATGTGACGGGCTATAGAAGCAATCAACCGGCAAGTGCGTGACGAAGTGCGACCTCTTGTAGAGCAGCGTCTGTGGTTTGGCGGCGTCCGTCATCGTCTCGGTCCCCAAGCTATCGGCGCTCGGAAGGCATTGGCAAGCCGGTTCGGAAAAGGATTGGCCTGCAGCACGCTCTAACCTACGTTGGAGGTCGGCGAACGTCTGATCGTCCCATGATCTATTTTGACCATAACGCCACCACGCCGCTGCTGCCGGACGCGCGCAGTGCGTGGCTGGAAGCTGCCGAGCAGTTCATCGGCAACCCTTCCAGCCCGCACCGGCTGGGCGCGCGGGCCGACGCGGCCCTGATCAGCGCCCGGGAGCAACTGGCCGCCTGGCTCGGTTGCGACCCGCTCGACCTGGTCTGGACCTCGGGCGCAACGGAGTCCAACAACATGGTGCTGCACCACTTCGCCCGCACGCTCACGTTGGGGGAACAGGTCTGGGTGTCGGCCATCGAGCATCCGTGTGTTTTGGATGCCGCTCGGCACTACTTCGCGAAACGACTGCGCTTGATTCCGGTCACGCACAGCGGCGTCACTGACTTGAACTGGCTGGCGCGCGAGCTGTGCGACGCGCGGCCAGGTTTGATCGCCGTGATGGCGGCGAACAACGAGACTGGCGTGCTCCAGCCGTGGCGCGAGACCGCGGCGCTCTGCCACGCACGGCAGGTGCCCTTCCTGTGCGACGCGGCCCAGTGGCTGGGCAAGCGGCCCGCCCGCGGATTGGGCCAGTGCGACTTCGTGAGTGGCTCTGCCCACAAGTTCGGCGGGCCACGCGGGGTGGGCTTCCTCAAATGCCCGGCCAAAGGCCGGCTCGAGCCGTTGCTCATCGGCGGACCGCAGGAAGATGGCCGCCGGGCTGGCACCGAGAATGTGGCTGGAATCCTCTCGATGATGGCGGCGTTGGCGGCCCGGGAAAAGGCGCTGGCGGCCAGCCACCCACAGACGCGGCTCACCTGGCGCGAGGACGTCGAAAAACGGCTGCTTGAAGCGCTGCCGGGTTCCGAGATCGTCGGCGCCCGGCAGGGGCGGCTTTGGAACACGGTTTCCGCCCTGATGCCGGAGGCCGATTGTCAGCATCGCTGGGTGGTGAAGCTGGACAAATTGGGATTTGCCGTCTCGACTGGTTCGGCTTGTTGCAGCGGCCGGGAGAAACCGTCCCATGTCCTCCTGGCGATGGGCTACACGGCAGCGGAAGCGGGGCGAGTACTGCGGTTCAGCAGCGGGTGGGAAACCACGGAAGGCGAGTGGCGTGCGCTTTTGGCGGCGCTCCACCAAGTCCAGCAACAAGTGGTTCAATGAGCCTCCGTTGGCTCCTGACCTCAGCGCCCGCGCACTTTGTCTGACGGCGTCACCTTCTCCACGCCGTTCGCAAACCACCGTGTAAAACGCTTCAAGGCCCTTGGCTGGCGCCCCCAGCGTGCCGGGTTCCTTCGCCGACTCGCCAAGTCAATCAATGGCGTTCTCTCCCAACGCCGGCCGCGCACGCGGTCGGAGGTTGAGTGGCGTGAGGAGCGAATGCACAGGGGAGATCGACGCGCTTTGCAGGCCGTTACTGACGGGTTCCTAACGTCAACGCGTTCGAAGCAGGCGTGGCTCCGCTAAAAATCACGATAGACCTCGGAGCGGTGCTGAATTCGGTAGAGCCGAATGAGTGTCCGATCGTGATACACCCAGTACAGAACTCGATAGTCCCCAATCCGCAGTCGGCAGAGCCCAGCGAGGTCATCGGGCATTCCCACCAGCCGGTGATGGATGATGCCGGTGGCGTTCGCAGCCAGCCAAAGAACCTTACGCTCCACGCTCGTACCAATCACAGGATCCAAACTCGCCAATTGAGCTTCGGCCTTTGCCCCCACTTCCACTCGATACAGAGTGCTCATTTTTACCTTTGTACAGAGTCAACTCGAGCGGGGAGCAGTCAGCCTATTTCGCGTGGTCTGGGCCAGGCGCGTGACGTGGCTTCCAATGCCTGAATTGGTCAGACACGTCTTCGGCGCGAGCCTCTCTCAGTTCCCGCATCACGCGCGGGTTGTTCGCGGTCAACCAGTCTTCAAGCTCTTCCAGGGTCTCGATGGACTCGAGGACCTTAATGGGGATTTCGACCGTGGCACGTGATTTCATGACTTTAGCTTAGGCGATCATAGAAAAGGCGCAAGCCTGCAGCCGCGAGCCGCGGAAGCGGTCTTCGCAAGGCTCTGGGACGAAGACAACCGGTGACTGAGCCCACGTGGGTGCGGTCGAACCGAGCTTCCATCCGAGGGCGTCGGCTAATGCGGCAGTGTGTTTCGGCACAACAATCGCACCAGAGTTGATGCAGGAACGGTCGCCGTTGGTCCTTGCGAACGATGCCCTCATGAATCGCCGAGTCGGTGGCTTTGAGCTCACCTGTGCAATAGTGTCTGATCTCCACCTTCTCGGGGCTCTCCTAAGCGCGGCCAAGGCGGAGAACAGGAACGTGGGGGAATTCAGTCATTGTGAGCCCGGTCGTTTCCTGGCCGAGGGTATTGCCCTCAACTGCATCATGAGTTCGTCGCCGTATAGAGTCAGGGTCCAGAAGCCCTTCTCTTCAGTGGGCTTTCTCGCCTTGTTGCTCTTAGCAATCAGGCCAAGAGCTCGAAGCTGGATCTTAATGTTCTGGAAATCCTCGTCCCGAAGCTGAAGCTCATCAAGTCGACAAACGACCTCGCCCACGGCGCTGGCCAGAACAGACTTGAGGGTGGCTTCGGACGCTTCGTCGATCATGTGTGGCGAGAGAAGTGAGAAGATCTGATTCCAGGTCCATAATCTCGTCAGGTGTTTCAGCTCACCTGGGAGTTATAATGGTTCTGGCCACCGTAGGAAGACGAATCAGGGCACTCGATCCTGAGCTACCTGGCTAACGGTTTACCAATCAGCCGGCCGACGCCGGCCCAGACCAGGAGGGCCAAACCGACCGGTGTGCCGGTGAGAGAAGTCGGGACGGCCGCAATCACGCCGAGCAGCAGGGCATAGCCGAGGGCCTGGCCGACACGATTTCTCTTGAGCAACTTCTGAATCAGGAACACCGGCACAAACACCGTGATGAAACTGAGGGGAATCGTGATGATCCAGTCGATCACGACCCATTCAGTCAGGTTCCAGAGGTTGTCCACTATGATCAGCAGGAGAGCGGCAAGCGGATGGATGGGTGGGCCGCTGTCCGCTGCCAACGTCGCGATGCGCACCGGGCGGACCGGCTCCGCCAGCGTCACTTGCGCCGGCACTTCGACGATCTTGGGCGGTGGCTCCGGAGTCATGCTGGCAGGGAGAGTGGCCCCAGTCGCTCGCGGACGTGCTGCAGGTTCATGCCTGTCTCATGACACAGTTCCGCGCCCAGCGCAAGCACACCTCGACACGTCTGTGAACTGGCAGACGAACAGGTTGGACCACCAAAACTCCATTTCTCCGCTGACACGTGAAAGGCTCGAGCCATGACTGTTTCGCATTCCCCGGACAAACCCTGGTTTGAGCATTGCGCAGCCAAGAGGCAAGCGAGGATGGGCATCATCCCCGGCACGATCCCTACTTGCGTCTCACGGCCTCTTCGGATCGTTCACAGGCTTGGGGAGTCCATCCTCGATCGCGGTCGCCAGCCCCGCTTCGGCTAGAGCGAACAGGTGCGTTTGGGTGCTGACGTAGAGCACGCTGTTCGCCACGATGGGAGTGGAGTAGATGGGAGAAGCGAAGTTGGTCTCGCTCAAAACCCTCTTTTCTTTCGTCGCGGCCAGGACGGTGAAATCACCATCCTCGTCGCCGGCATACACTTTGCCGTCGGCGACCAGGGTGGAACCCCACATGTGGGCCTTCAGGTCGTGGACCCATTGGACCTTGCCCGTCTGGGCGTCGATGCAATAGACAAAGCCCGAGAAATCCCCAATGAACAGCAGTCCAGTCGCCGGGTCGATGGACACGGTCGAGAGGCTGCGTTTGATGTCCTTGAACGACCAGATCGCGCCGGTCCCGGGAATGTCGCCGGTCTTGGTCGCGTCCACGCAGACGAGGTGGCCAGCGCCTTCGCCGTACTCCGGATCCTGGCCGATGGCGACATACACCCGGTTTTTGTAGAAGACCGGCGTGGCGTTGATTTCGCTCGGGCCCTCGGGTGCAGGGTACTTGATCGGTTTGCCGTCCTTGACCCTGTATTCCGGTGGAACGCAATCGTACCACCAGACTTTCCTGAGGTAGTTGGCTTCACCTTCTCTGACCGGCGTGGGGTCAAGGGCGTACAGCACGCCGTCGCCGCCGCCGAGATAGACCTGCCATTTGCCGTTGACCTGGCCGGCGGAGGGCGAGCTCCACTGTCCATGAAAGATGCGCGGACCGATGGCGCAGTCGTCCTTGCCCAGCAAGGCGCCGGTATTCTTGTTGAGCGCGATGAGGCTTGGTGAATTGGGCGACGGGACATTGGCATGCGTGGCGTCCTGGCCATTGGACGTGCCGATAAACACCGTGTCGCCTAAAACGAGCACCGAGCAGTTCGAGGCGTTGTGTGGGAACACGCCCAGTTCATTGATCATGTCGTAGCGCCAGATGATGTCGGCGTCCTTTGGCCCGGGCTCGAGCGGGGGCTGACCGGTGTCCTGCACCATGTATTTGGCCTCGTCCTTGTAGGGGCCGTCATTGCCGTTAGCCATGCCCGCGGTGTCGAGGCAGAGCACCTCCCCGCGACTGGTGACCACCCACAGGCGGTTGTCTTGCACACACGGGCAGGCGAGCAGGCCGAGGTTCTCCCAATCGTTGACCCTGCCCGCTTTGAGCTTCGGAACTGCCAGTTGCCAGAGAAACGCCCCGCTCTTCTCGTCCAAGCACAGGAGGATGCTCCGGTCGCCTCGGTGACGCGGGTCCCGCGGTGTTTCATTGTTCGTACCGACGAAGACCCTGCCGCTGGCGACGACCGCGTTGCCGTAACTCTGCGCGCCGAGCTTGGCCACCCACTTCACGTTCCTGGTGGTGGCCAGGTCGATATCCTCGGTGCCAGGTTTGGTCTTTCCGGGATCGAACTGTGCAGGCAAACCTTTCGCGGTCGAATACATGTTCCGGCCGAAGTCGGTTCCACCCCAGCCAGGCCAGTCGTCGGCGCCGAGGTTGAGCCGGCCCAGGGCGAGTGTGGCGGCCAAAACAATCAGTGTCCGAAAGGCGTTCATGGAGATGATCTCACAGGCGCCGATCGGCAGGGAGAAGCGGGCTCCGCCGTTTCAGATACCCGCGACTCCCGGGGCTGAACCCAGACTCGATCAGGGCTCGACTGAGGGATGAGCTCGCCACCGGCGCACCATCCACCTGCGAGACCAGCACCGCCCGCCGGCGCTCGGTCTCGACGAGACTGGCCAGCGCATGGGCGATCGCCGCCGCGGCTTGAGCACGCTCCGGTTGGGTGTCGGGCAAAAAGGTCAACAGATTGCGTTCGGTGCGCGGGATCCAAGCCAGGAGCGCACCGTCTTTGAGCACTACCTGCGCGCCAGCGGCGCGCTGTGGGCGCCCGACTCTCTGGGCGTTTGCCGACCGGGGCGCGCCACTGTCGCCGGCCGCAGCAGACTGAAACGGGGACGCACCCGCGGATCGCGCCGACGCGCTTGGGGCTTCGTTGGCGCCGCAGGCGGGCACAGCCGCGCTCCTTGCTTCCGGCCAAGGCAACGCTGCGCCGTAGGCATTGGCGGGATCGGTGGCAGCGAGGATCAGGGTGGTGGATTCCTCAGGCGGCAGGCGGAGGGCACGCAAACGTTCATCGGCCCCGGGCAACGCGAACTGGGTCGCGCCAAGGCCTGCCGCGAAGTAGCCCCGGCGCACGCGGCCCCGTTCTTCCATGGCCTTGAGTACTTCGTACACGGCGGCGAACCCGCCCGCGATACCTTCCGCGTGAACGGCCTCGCGCGTGAGCACGCCGTAGCGATCAAGCAATTGCGCCGCGAGCGCGGTTCGGCGCTCGGTTTCGGATGGCACCCCCCGCTTCCGACTGGCGGTAACGCGGTCCTCCCCGTCCGGAGTTTTGTCGGGGGAATGGTACGCGAGGGTATGCGTCCCCGCCAGCCTTGGCAGCAATGACCATCGGCCCTCGCTCCCTGGCGGACCGGTGCGGCGGGATCCCAATGGGCGTCCGCGATGAGAACGGTGTCGCCGCGTTTCCGGCTCCGCGATCAACGCCCGCAACGGGACGAGCGTGTCGTTGGTGACCTCGCCGGCCCAGACCAGCGTCCAGAGTGTCGACAGCAGGTCGCGCGAGAAGGCGCCAGTCTCCACCTGCAAGTCGGAGAAAAACAGCGCGCCGCGTGTGGCCAGCAACTGGCGGACCTGGGCCGCGAGTTCGCCCTGCGCCTCCGCCGGCAGCGGGGCGAGCAGGCGGTACTTGTCCGGCAGGTAGAGCGCGATGCGGCCGTCGTGGGGTCCGAGCGGTTCCACGCCGCGCCAGATCACTTCGCCCGCGGCGCAAAGGGCGTCGAGATCGCCGGGGGAGTAGTGCAGGAGACGCGTCGGCAGCACTTCCGTCTCGAGAACTGACGACGGTATGGGCGCGCCCTGCAACTGCTCGACAACCGAAAGCAACGAGTCCGGGCCGGCGCGCGGCCGAGTGATCCCTTGCCACTCGACCAGGAACCGGCTCAAGGCAGCGGGTTCGACCGGTTCGGCCTCCTGGCGGAGCTTGGCCAGCGAACGGCGCTTGAGCGCACGCAACACCTCGGCGTCACACCATTCGCGGGAACGGCCGCCTGGCAGGAACTCTCCCTCCAGAACTCGGTCGGCTACTGCGAGCCTTTCCAGCGCGACGCGCACCGGACCGAGGCCCAGGCCGAGGCGTGCGGCCACGTCTTCGACGCGGAACGGCCCGTGGGTCCGCGCATAGCGGGAGACCAGGTCGCCGAGCGCGTCGGCCACGGGTTCAAGCAAGGCCGCGGGCAGGCCCGGAGGGAGCGCGGCACCCAGCGCATCCCGAAGCCGCGCCGCGTCCTCCACCGCGGCGAATCGCCATTCACCAGCGATGCTCACGGCAATCACGCGTCGCTCACGGACAAGTTGGTCGAGCCAAGACGATGCGCGGCCTTCCCAGCCTGCGGTATCGTGGGTCTCCAAACCCGTCGGCGTTTCGAGACGCGCGGCGTGGCAGACCTCCGGGCGCTCACCCGACTGGGAACCCGGCGAAGCGACCGGAGGGGAAACCTGTGCGGTCGGGGCGCGCCGGCGGATTTCCTCCTCAGCCAGGTCGCCGATCCCCAACAGCAGATCGTGCAACGCGTCGGCATTGCGGATCGGGTGCGCGCCGTCCAGATGTTGGAGACTTCGTTCCAGACTCGCGATCGAATCGGCGTCGAGCAATTCGCGCAGTTCGGCTTCGCCCAGCAGTTCTTTCAGTTGCGCCTGGTCGATCGCTAGCACCTGCGCCCGACGTTCGGCCAGCGGGGCGTCGCCGTCGTAGATGAAGTTGCCCACGTAGGTGAAGAGCAGCGAGGCGGCGAACGGCGACGGGGAGCGCGAGTCCACGGTGACCACGCGGATGCGGCGCACGGCAATCTGCTTCAGCAACTCGACCAGGCCCGGCAGATCGAACACGTCGCGCAGGCATTCGCGGTAGGTTTCCAGGAGGATGGGGAACGAGCCATAGCGGGCGGCCACAGCCAGGAGGTCGGCGGCGCGCTTGCGTTGGGACCAGAGCGGCGCGCGGCGGCCCGGGGCGCGGCGTGGCAGCAGCAAGGCGCGCGCCGCGTTTTCGCGGAAGTGCGCGGCGAAGAGCGACGTCGTGCCGAGGCTGCGCACGACCAGGTCTTCCACTTCGTCGGGAGCGGGCAGGAACAGCGCGATGTCAGGCGGCTGGTCGGATTCGGGCAGACGGAAGACGATCCCGTCATCGGACCAGAGCATATCGATCTCGGCGTCGCTCTGCGTCTGCCACCGGGCGAGAACCGCGGTGGCCCACGGCGCATGGACGCGCGCACCGAACGGGGAGAGGATGCACACACGCCAGTCGCCGAGTTCATCCAGAAGACGCTCGACCACGATCGTGCGATCGCTGGGGACTTCGCCGGTGGCCGCGGCTTGTTCGTGGAGGTAAGCGAGGAGGTTGGCGGCGGCTTGATCGTCGAGGTTGTGCGCATCGCGGAGGCGCGTTTGTGCCTGGGGGCGCGGATTGGCGGCCAGTTCCCGCGCCAGTTGGCCGATGGCGCGGCCAAACTCCAACGGGCGCCCTGGCCGGTCGCCATGCCAGAACGGCATTTTACCCGGCGTGCCCGGCGCGGGCGTCACCAGCACCCGGTCGTGGGTGATGGCTTCGATGCGCCACGAGGACGCGCCCAGCAGGAACACGTCGCCCACGCGCGACTCGAAGACCATTTCCTCGTCGAGTTCGCCGACACGCCGGCTGCGGCGGTCGGCGTGGGGCAGGCTGGCAGCCTGTCCCACCAGGAATACGCCGTAGAGGCCGCGGTCGGGGATGGTGCCGGCGTTGACCACGGCGAGACGGCGCGCGCCGGCGCGGCCACGGACGATGCCGCCGACGCGGTCCCAGACGAGGCGCGGACGCAGTTCGGCGAACTCGTCGGAAGGATAGCGGCCCGCGAGCATGTCCAACACGCCGTCGAAGGCTGGGCGTGGCAGTTCGGCAAAGGGCGCCGCGCGGCGGACCAGGTCATAGAGGTCATCCGCTTTGGCCGGTTCCAGGGCGGTGATGGCGACGAGGTGTTGGGCGAGCACGTCCAGGGGGTTGCGCGGATAGAAGGTTTCCTCGACCTTGCCGGCGTGCATGAGGGCGGTGGCGGCGGCGCAGGCGAGCAGGTCGCCGCGGTATTTGGGGAAGAGAATGCCACGCGAAGTGGCGCCAACGCTGTGGCCGGCACGACCGATGCGCTGGAGGCCCGAGGCAACGGACGGTGGTGCTTCGATCTGCACGACGAGGTCCACGGCGCCCATGTCAATGCCCAGTTCGAGCGACGAAGTGGCGACGATGGCGGGCAGGTCGCCGCGCTTGAGGCGGCCTTCGATTTCCAGTCGTTTCTCCCGGGCGATGGACCCATGGTGGGCGAGGGCGATTTCCTGGCCCGCCGACTCGTTCAACGCGCTGGCCAGCCGCTCGGCGAGGCGGCGGCTGTTGGCGAAGATCATCGTCGAGCGATGGGCGCGGATGTGCTCTACGAGGCGCGGATAGATCGACGGCCAGATGGACTTGGGGGCGGGGCCGGCGGCCGACGAGCAGGCCGGGTTTGTTGCCAACTCATCCAGCCTGGCCATGTCTTCGACCGGGACCTCGACCTTCAGTTCGAGGGCCTTCCGGCGGCCGGCGTCGATGATCCGGACCGGGCGAGGGAGCCAATGGTCAGAGTCCGAAGTCCGAAATCCGAAGCTCGGAGGAACTCCGAAATTCGAAGCCCGAAACGGGCCCCCGGGCGAAGGCGAGGCCATACAGTCGTCTGCATTCGCTGTCGCTTCGGATTTCGGAAGTTGGATTGGGGACTTGGCAAAGTTGCCGCCGCCGAGCAGGCGAGCGACCTCTTCGAGCGGGCGCTGCGTGGCGGAGAGGCCGATGCGCTGGAGTGGCTTTGGTTCCTGGTTGCGCTGCCGGCGGAGCTCTTCCAATCGCTCCAAGGAGAGGAACAAGTGCGCCCCGCGTTTGGTGGCCACCAGAGAATGGATTTCATCCACGATCACGGTCTCGACCGAGGCCAGAAGCTCGCGGGCCGCGGCGGTGAGAAGCAGAAAGAGCGACTCCGGTGTCGTGATCAGGATGTCCGGCGGGGTGCGGGCGATCCGTGCGCGCTCAGCCGTGGGCGTGTCGCCGGAGCGGATGGCGAGGGTGGGCACGCGGAAGGGCACTCCGCGCCGTTGGGCTGCGGCGGCGATTCCGGTGATGGGGGCGCGCAGGTTGCGTTGGACGTCCACAGCCAGCGCCTTGAGCGGCGAGACATAGAGCAGGCGACAGCGTTGCGGCTTGGGTGGCTCCGAGGAGAACATGAGGCGGTTGATACCGGCGAGAAAGGCCGCCAGGGTCTTGCCTGAACCGGTGGGCGCCAGCAGCAGCGTGGAGTGTCCCTCAAGGATGGAAGGCCAGCCGCGCACCTGGGCCGCCGTCGGCTCCGCAAAGGTGGCCAGGAACCATTCGCGCACCGGGGCCTCAAATCCGGCGAGTGGATCGGGCGTCTGCGTGGTTCGTTTCCGCGCCATAGTTAAACGATCAGCCGACGACGAGACGATTCGTGGTGACTGCCGAACGCCTGGAGCCAACCAAAAAGGGCGGACTGTCTCCAGTCCGCCCCTCGGAGTGAATTCCGCTGCGAACGGCTAGGGCTTGAATTCGGTGTCGTGGGCCTCGCGCTTCTCCTCGTCGGCGGCGTCGAACGCGTGTTGCAGGGCCACGAGGTCCTCCCCTGGTTTGAGCGAGTCCAGGGCGGCCTGTTCGGCCTTGAGTTGTTCGGCCGAGTAGTTGGCGGCCTTGATGGACAGGCCGATGCGGCGTTCGGACTTGTCGATCTTGATAACGCGGGCGGTGACTTCCTGGTCCACCTTGAGCACGTTCTTGATTTTGTCGATGCGCTCCTCGCTGACCTGCGAGATGTGGACCAGGCCGTCAATGTCATGCTGCATGCCGACGAACGCGCCGAAGCTGGCCAGCTTGGTGATCTTGCCCGTGACCAGGTCGCCGACTTTGTAGTATTTGTCGATGTTCTCCCATGGATCCTCGGCGAGTTGCTTGAGTCCGAGGGCGATGCGTTGGTTGGCCTTGTCGATTTCGAGCACGACCGCTTCGACGTCCTCGCCTTTTTTGAGGACTTCGGAAGGATGGTTGATCTTGCGCGTCCAGGAGATGTCCGAGACGTGGATCATGCCGTCCAGGCCGTCTTCCAGTTCGACGAAGGCGCCGTAGCTGGTGAGGTTGCGCACCTTGCCTTTGATCCTGGTCTTGGGCGGGTATTTCTCCATAGCCCGGTCCCAGGGGTTGGCCTCGAGTTGGCGAATGCCCAAAGAGATCTTCTGTTCTTCGCGGTTGATGCCCAGCACCACGGCTTCGATCTCCTGGTCGGGCTTGAGCATTTCCGACGGTTTGGTGATACGCTTGGTCCAGGAGAGTTCACTGACATGCACCAGGCCCTCGACGCC
>Ga0315274_10007052_pt1 | contig 16322 bp, 13 predicted proteins | sample YL17G02_20_MG_FD_203700 | JGI IMG/M metagenome (GOLD analysis project Ga0315274, IMG submission 203700) | Sediment microbial communities from Yellowstone Lake, YNP, Wyoming, USA - YL17G02_20 | ecosystem: Environmental > Aquatic > Freshwater > Lake > Sediment | place: USA: Wyoming | collected...
GACGTTCTCGTCGATCAGCCGTACCTCGACCTCCGGCGGGGTATACGCCGCCAGGTACATAAGGCCGAGAGGGGCGAGAAGTCCTTTGTTAAAGAGGTATGTTTCGCCCTGCTTGGTGGGGGCGACCAGGTTTAATCTCAAAAACCGTGCTTCTTTCTGGACTCGCTGCTACACACAAATCCGCATTATACGCGCTGTCAACCTGCTTGCCAATGAACCATATCATTATCGGCTTACACTCCGCCCACCTTGAAAAAGCGGCAAACTCCGCTGCCAGGCGCCCTGACATTGACCTAAAACGGTCCCGCGATCGCCGCGGCTGCTATTATTATATAGATCGTACACCGTGGGGTCCTGCCCCGCCATGACAGAACGTACGTACCACCCGGGGTACATGCTCGAGAGGAGGCAGCGTGAACGGCATATCGCCCACCAACCTTCTGGCCGGCTCCGTGCTCAGGCTGATGGCCGCCAACTACAACCACCGTTCGTCCCTCAAGGACTACCTGCGGGGGAACGGCTCCTGGCTGGACTTCAAGATCGGGTTCCGCACCGAGAGCGGCAACGTACGGCAGGCCCTTATCTCGCAGAACGGAAAGATGAGGGTGACCGGGAAGATCCCCGCCGATGTGGACGCCACCATGATCCTCGCCGGGAACGACGTGATCCTGAACATACTGAGCGTCCCCCCCAACGAGCTGCTCAACATGCTCCTCAAGAGCCGCTACCGGGTGGAGGGCAACCTCACTTACCTCACGCTGTTCAACTTCTACGTCGCCCTGCTGACCGGGAAGATGAACAAGAAACGCCTGGAGAAACAGAAGCGTGAGGAGACGGAGGAACGCCTGCGGCAATGTCCCGACCCGGATCCCGCGCTGCGGACGGAGATGGCGAAGAGGAGGCAGCAGCCGCTCAAGGGCGAGAAGGTGGACCCTGGGGTCAAGTACCTCGAGGACCCCTACCTCTCGCGGTTGAGCCTCGCCGACTTCCCCCGCCTGGAACGCTTCGTGGACATCCATTTCACCGAGAAGCCGGAGATCTGCCACGAACGGCCCAAGCTCTTGACCGATTGGTTCATGGCCAACGGCTTCGAGACCGACCAAGAAGGTAATCCCTGGTTTCCCGAGCTGCGGCAGGGCTACGCCTTCAAGCACCTCATGGAGAACCGCAAGCCCATCATCCGGAAGAACGACCTCATCGCCGGCACCACCACCACCAAGGAGATCGGGGTGGTGCTCTACCCCGACACCCACGGCACCATGATCTGGGCGGAGCTGACCTCGTGCCCGGACAGACCTCTGTTCCCCTACGATATCTCCGACGAGACCATCGCGGTGTTGCACCACGACGTGTTCCCGTTCTGGATGAAGCGCAACTGCCGCGAGTGGGTGAGGGACAAGTATGACCAGCCCTTGTCCCAGAAGCTGGACGAGCGCTTCGCGGTGTACTTCATGTGGAAGACGGCCGCTCTCTCCCACACCATCGCCGACTTCCCCAAGCTCCTGCGCCTGGGGACGAGCGGCATCATCGCGGAGATAGAAGGAGAGTTACGGAGCGACCCCGCGGCCTCCCAGGAGAAGAAGGACTCCCTGCGAGGGATGGTCCTCTGCCTGCAGGGTCTCGAGGCCTACGCCCGCAACCTCTCGGCGCAGGCCCGCAAGGATGCGGAACGCGAGAGGGATCCTGCGCGCAAGGCGGAACTGGAGCGGCTGGCCGAGATATGCGCCAAGGTCCCCGAGCGCCCCGCCGAGACCCTGGACGAGGCCATAAACGCCATCTGGATCGGATGGTTGGATCTGCACATGGAGAGTACCAACGCGGGCCTGTCCATCGGGCGCATGGACCAGTGGCTGCAGCCCTTCTTCGCGGCGGACATGGCCGGGCTGGAGACCGCGGAAGAGCGCGAGGAATACATCAAGCGCGCGGTTGAGCTGGTGGGCTGCTTCTACATGCGCTGCACCGATCATCTCCCGCTGATACCGGACATCGGCAACTATCTCTTCGGGGGGAGCTCCTCCGACCAGGCCATCACCCTGGGAGGGGTGACGCCGCAGGGGGAGGACGCCGTAAACGACATGACCTACATCTTCCTCAAGGTCACCGAGATACTGGGTATCCGCGACCCCAACGTCAACGCCAGGTACCACCCGGAGGTGAACTCAGAGACCTACCTCAAGCGCCTGTGCGAGGTCAACCTCATCACCGCGGCCACCCCCTCCATGCACAACGACAAGGTGGTCATGGAATCCCTGGCCGAGTTCGACTACGCGCCGGAGGACCTGCGGGACTGGGCGGCGACCGGCTGCGTGGAGCCTACCCTATCCGGCAAGCACATCGGCCACACCAACTGCATGATGATGAACATGGTGGCCGCGCTGGAGATGGCGCTGAACAACGGCAAACACCCCCTGATGAACTGGGAGGTGGGCCCGAAGACCGGCAGGCCGGAGGCCGGCGATTTCGAGACCTTCGAGGATTTCTACCGCGCCTTCACCACCCAGTTCAAGTTCCTCATCGACAACTCGGTGGAGTATAACAATATGCTGGGCGAGGCGCACAGCGTCCTGCGCCCCACTCCCCTCCTCTCATCCCTCATCGGCGACTCCATCACGAAAGGCGCGGATGTAACCAAGGGAGGCGCCCGCTACAACTCCTCCGGCGCCGCCTGCATCGGCCTGGTCGACGTCACCGACTCCCTCATGGCCGTGAAAAAGCTGGTCTACGACGAGGGCAAGGTGAGCTTCGTCGCGCTGAAGAAGGCCATCGACGAGAACTTTAAAAACGACCCCGCCCTGCACGCCATGATCACCAGGAAGGTCCCTCTCTTCGGCTCCGGGTCCGACGAGGCGGTGGAGATGGCGGGCCGGGTGGCCAAGTTCGCCCACGATACCTACGGCGGCCACACGAACTTCCGGGGAGGCAAGTACACCTCCGGCTTCTGGTCCATGTCCAACCACGTGGCCTTCGGGACCCTCTCAGGGGCTCTGCCCTCGGGCAAGTTGGCGGGCAAGGCCTTCACCCCCGGCCTTACGCCCCAGCCCATCGCCTCCAAGAACCTGCTGGACAACATACGGGACGTGGCCAGGCTCGACCCCCATAACATGAACAACAACATCGCCTTCAACGTGAAAGTGGTGCCCGGCGCGCAGGACAGCCACGAACGGGTGGTGGACAACATGTACTCGTATGCCAAGACCTACTTCGACCTGGGCGGCATGCAGATGCAGATGAACGTGGTCACCTCGGCCATGCTCCGCGATGCCATGGCCCATCCCGAGAACTATCGCAACCTGCTGGTGCGCATCTCGGGATACAACGCCTACTTCGTGACCCTCAACCGCGACATGCAGATCGAGCTCATCGAGAGGGCGGAGTACGGGATCTAGAGACCTGCATGCGTTTGGGAAACACTTGGGATCGGGGACGCCGCAGAAGACAGTGGTCGGTGGTCGGCTAACAGCTTCTGGTTTGCAGTCGGTGCATGAAAAAGGGTAGAGACGATGAATTCCAATTCGGGAAGCAATGGTCGGAGGACGGAGAAAGAAAGAGACGAGACCCGCGGCGAGGACAGGCGCCCTCTTATCCTGGAGGTCAAGGGGAACTCGCTGGACGACGGCCCGGGCATACGCACCGTGGTCTTCTTCAAGGGCTGCCCCCTCTCCTGCGTCTGGTGCCATAACCCCGAGAGCAAGCGCTCCGGACAAGAGATATCTTACGATGCCGGGGAATGTGTCGGTTGCGATACCTGCCTTGATACCTGCGAGGAGGGGGCGCTGGACCGCGGCAACCCCCTGTTCGTCGAGCGTGGGAAATGCACCCTCTGCTTCCGCTGCGCAGACGCCTGCCCATCCGGGGCCCTGGCCAGGGTGGGGAGATACATGGAGGTCTGCGAGGTCGCCGCGCTGGTGGAGAAAGACCTGCCCTTCTTCCGCACCTCGGGGGGTGGGGTGACCCTCTCCGGCGGCGAGCCCACCCTGTGCATGGATTACGCTTCACAGCTGCTGCGCAGGCTGCAGGATATGGGCGTCCATACCATCGTGGAGACCTGCGGCCACTTCGACCTGGCGGAGTTCGAGGAGAAGGTGCTCCCCTGCACCGACGCTATCTACTTCGACCTCAAGCTTTGCGACTCAAGCGAACATAAGAAGCACTGCGGCATCCCTAACGAGGTCATCCTGGATAACTTTGCCAGCCTGCTCCGTTCCAGCCGGGAGGGGGGCTCGCCCCTGCTGCCCCGCATCCCCCTCATCCCCGGCATCACCGCCACGGATGAGAACCTCGCAGGGTTGGCGGGATTCCTGAGGCAGAACGGGGCAGAGGAGGTCGCCATCCTCTCGTACAACCCGCTGTGGTTCGAGAAAAGCCGCAAGATCGGGAAGCCAAACCCCCTCGAGGGGCATAAAGACACCACTGCCTGGATGCAGCCCTCCGAGGTCGAGCGCTGCCGCTCCTTCTTCGCGGACTTCACGATCCACTGACCACTTCTGGCGCACTAAGTACGAACCCAAAACGTGCTTATCGATCATCAAACGTCATCGCGAGCGCAAGCGAAGCGATCTCGCCTGGTGCGTGTTGAACGTCCGGAGGAGATCGCCACGTCGCTCCGCTCCTCGCGATGACGTTCTCGAGGGTACGCTTGGGGTCAAACCCGGAATGTGCCTGGGGCCCGCATGCGCAAGGGAATCCGTGACCATGTGTTACCATAAGTCCATTGAGGCTGTGTTTATCACCGCATATGGGATGAGGAGAGGTGACGTCGGTTTGATCGCCGTTTTCAGACGCTTCAGCCTGCCGGCGCAGATCGGGCTTATCGGTGGCCTCATCGGCGGCCTGGTGGGCATGATCGTGGCCATCATCGCCAACCCCCTGTTCGGGATCATCTTCTCCGGCATAGTCATCGCGGTCATCTATTTCTCCTTCCGGGTGGCCTTCGGGTCCATCATCCGCCAGGAGGCCCTGATGAAAAACGGGGTGCAAGCCGAGGCGACCATCGTCGAGGTAAAGGAAACCGGCATGACCGTGAACGAGATCTACCCGCTCGTAAAGCTCGTCCTGGAGGTGCGCCCACCCGAAGGCCAGCCCTTCCGGGTGGAGACGAAAGAGCTTATAAACCGTTTTGAGATCCCCACCTTCCAGCCTGGGGCGGTGCTCCCGGTCCTCTACGACCCCAAGAACCCTAAGAAGGTCGCGGTGGGGACCAAGGAGAGCCTCGATAGCGGGCGAGGTCAAACGCAGCTCCCGGCTGCAGGCGCCCTGGAGCCGGAGATGATGCGCGTGGTCCAGGATTTCATCGGGAACCAGGACCCGGAGAAGATGCGCACAGCCCAGGATCCGATCGAGAACCTGGACCCGGAGAAGATGCGCATGACGGGAGAGTTCCTCGCCCAGGAGAACGAGAAGAGCGCGGAGATCCGGGCCACCGGCAAGCCGGCCAGGGCGAAGATCCTTGTCGCTACGCCCTTGGGGATCAACGTCAACGGCAACAACCCGGCCATGACCTTCATGCTGGAAGTGCATCCGGAGGGCGAGCCCGCATTCCAGGCTCAGACCACCGGGATCATCTCCGAGGCCTCTGTGCCCAAGTTCCAGCCAGGAGGAGAGATATTCGTTAAGTACGACCCCAACGATAAGACGCGGGTATCCCTGGACCATTCCTGACATTATAACCGTAGGCGGACTGCCGGTATGCGGCCTCTGCCTCTACGTCTGCCCTTTTGGAAGGAAGTAGAACAATCGCTTGCTTTCGAGCATCATAGAAGGCAGGGACACCGGCAGGAGCCCGGGATTCGATCCCGGGCAAACGGCAGCGGCGAAAGGATGGCCATGGAAGATATCGGCAAGCGTGTAGTCCGCAATCGTATGTTTTACATAGCCTCGATCTTCACCCTCTCTCTTATGCTCGCCGCGAGCGCCGCATTCGTGGGTGGGTGTGATGAGAAAGAGGTCTCCCTGCAGTATGACCCTCAACCCGGCCTGGCCATCGTCACGGTGGAGAACGACGGAGGGTTGCCCTTTCCGGGTGATGACCTCCTGCCCGTGTTCCAGCTCTTCGGAGACGGTAGGTTCATCAAGTACCAGGAACAGTCGAGCAACCGGGGCATCTTCGTACTGGGAAAGCTGGATGAGGCGGCCATCGCCGACCTGCTCCAGAAGATCGCGGATACGGGCTTCTTCGACCTCAAGGACGAGTACGTCGACCCCGACGTATACGATGCTACTTACCGCAGGATCGCGGTGGGCCTGGCGGAGACCGAAAAAAAAGTGACGGTATGGATGTTCAATGACGTGCCCGAGTTCGACACCGCCTACGGCCTCATCCTGGACTACCCCACGGGCGAGGTGAGCGAGTACGTTCCGGACAAGGGGTACCTCGTGGTTGTGAGTTATCCCAACCTGGGGAACGAGGCATACGATTTCCTGGACCCCAACGGCGACATTTATAAGCTGCTGCCGGATACCGAGACCTTGAAACGCGCCACCGCCGACCATGTCGCGGTGGCGGTCGACGGCGCCACCTTCATGCAGCTCAAGAAATACGATAACGAGCAGAAGTCCCGGGGCCTATATATCTCACAGCCGGATAGCATCTTCGCGGTGTATCCCGTCTACGAGCCCCGCACCGCGGATAAGCCCTGAACCTGCTGAAACCTGCTAGCAGGTAGCCTCCTCAGAGCAGTCTATTTATAATCCACGCTGAACATGGTCCAGGGTTGGGTCGGCCTGTCTTCCAGGTACCCCTCGAGATAATCCCACTGGGGATGCTCCTCCAGGTATTCCGATGCCACGAAGGGCATGCCGCTGGAGTTGCCCCAACGGGCCCAGAAACTAAAGTCCCTGGCCATCTCACTGTTCATCACCTTGCCGTCCACCGCCCCGGAAGGCCGGTAGGGCATCCTGGCCGGCCAGTACTCGAAGGGGTCCAGCTCGTAATGGCCGTCCACGGTGCGGGAGCACGGATTGTCGGCCTTGTTCAGGTAGACGTCGTAATGATCGGCCAGTATCTCCCTGGCCACCTCGACATCTATGTCGCCCCTGTTCTCCTCCATGAGTTGGGTCAGGCGCACGCGGCGCGCTCCCATGGCCGTCCTGATGTCGTAGAAGCCCGTGTCCGAGCATTCCAGGTTGCGCAGGACGGGGTCGAAGGGCGCGTTGCACCCGACGAAGTAACCGTCCTTGGTCCTCTCCAAGCCCTGATATTTCAAGCCCTGCTCGAAGCGCATTATCTCGCCGCTGCCTGAGTCCGCCAGCAGCCAGCTGTTGGCGTAGCCGCCGTCGTTCTTCTTCTGCATGATATCCACGAAGCTGTCCAGGTCGTCCGCGTACTGCATGGCCTTGCGCACGCGGAAGAACTCCGCTTCCTCGTTGGGGTCGTAGTCGCTGTAACCGCCGAGGGTGGTCTCGGTGCCCATGATGCCCGCGCCGGTGACGAAGAAGTCGGTCATGCTGTCGATGAAACCGGGTACGCTCTGCATGAACATGCGGTGGCCCTCGGAGGGCTCGATGTCCAGGATGACGTTGAAATACTGCCCCATGACGTAGACGTCCCATGAATTGTGGGCTATGACCACCCCGCCGTCCGCCGTATAGGAGCCGGTGGCGATGAAGGCGCTGCAATGCTCCTTGTCGGCCTGGTCGTCGTATGCGCCCGCCTCCTCGTTGGGCCACCAGTAATCGGTGAGTTCGCTGTAGCCGTTCCAGGCCAGCACCTCCTGCCAGGTGATGTCCAACCCGGCTTCCCGGGCTCCATCGGCGATGCCCTTCATCTCCTCGATATATTCCTCCTCCGCATTGGGCATGAACAGCCTCTCCCCCTGCTCCACGAAGTATTCCCATTCCTTGCCGGTGTCCTGGAAGGTGGTGTATTCCACCATCTCCATCGTCTGCTTCAGTTCGGGCGCCATCAGGTAACCGTGCTGAAAGCCCCTCTCGTAAGGCTCCCCCTCTATATGTAGATAGACCCAGCCGTTGTAATCGAAACGGTAAGCACCCTCGTATGAAGTGATGTCCTCTTCGCTTGGGCGGGCCACTTCTTCGGTGGCAGCCCCGCCGCAACCCACCAGGAGGGAAGCGATGACAACGGCGACCGCGGTCGATAGTAAACGACACAGGACCGTTCTTTCTCTCATGGCATACTCTCCTTTTGTCCATGAACCCCTGTCACGGGTAACCACGGTACAACGCAAGGCACTACTGTGCTGTTATTTCTTTCCTCATCCGCATAAGCCCTTTTTGTGGACCCCAGCACCAGGGGCGTCGGGGCAGGTTTCCGGCATGACGAGACGGTAGGTGATCCGACATAAGAGGCTCGGCCCTCCATCGGGCCGAGCCTGGGAAGCAGCTGCGTGCAGCGATGGCGGTCAGTCGTTCATCTTGTAGGCACCTACGGTTGCGAAGACATATTTCTCCCACACCCGCTCGAACCTTGCCTCGTCGATCACCGGCTTGCGGATCATCTTGAGGCTCAGGTCCATCTGCTCGGGGGTGCTCGAGGTCTTGGAGTAGAGTTGCAGGGCGTAGCGGGCGAAATCCCTCACCATGAAGTCGAAGATAGACTCCATGAGGTCGTCCTCCACCCCGTAGATGGGCTGGTTCTCCAGCAGGAGTTGCCCGTAAGCAACGAGGGTGAAGAGCTCGCCCAGGGTGAGCAGGAAGTCGATATCCTTACGCTGTCCTTCCGTAGGCGGAGCCTTGAGGAGCAACTCTGCAAGCACCTCGATCTGCTCCTTGAAGATGCTCACGTTGGGCAGGCCAACGAGGCCGTAGGCCAGGTTGAAGTCGTGGAATTGGATGCCGCCCAGCCCCTTGGTGGGTCCCTGCCGGAAAAGGAAGCCATCGTTGGCGAGGTCGTTACGCTGGGGTATCACCGGGAAGGACGCGGGGTTGAAGAAATAGTTGGGCATGAACTTGATGATCAGCGCCATGTTCACGTGTACGGTGCCCTCCAGCTTGGGCAGGGCCCGGATGTCGCGAGCCGCCATCTCGAAATAGTTATCCTTTTCGAACCCCTTGGCGGCGATGACATCCCACAGCAGGTTGATCACTTCCTCCCCCTGGGTGGTGACCTTCATCTTTACCATGGGATTGTAGAGCAGGTACCTGCGGTCCTCAGGGGAGGCGGAGCGCATGTAGTCCGCCGCCCGCAGGGCGAAGAGCTTCATGGCCACCAGGCGCGCGTAGGCGTCGGTGAGCAGCTGCCGGATGTGGGGGAAATCGGTGACGTGTTTGCCGTAGAGCACGCGGTTGGCCGCGTGGTCCACCGCCTCGTAGAGGGCGTGGGTGCAGATACCGATGGAGGCCCAGCCCAGGTTGAATTTGCCCACGTTCACGGTGTTGAGCGCGGCGTCCCAGGCGTCCCTCCCCATAGACAGGATGTCCGACTCGGAGATGGGGTAGTCGTTGAGGGCGTACTCGGCTACGAAGTTCTGCGAAGCGACCACGTTCTTCACCAGCTCGTATCCGCCATGTTTGGAGCTGACCGCGAAGAAGACGTAGTCCTCGGTTCCCTCCATCTTGCCGAAGGTGGAGACCAGCGCCGCCTCGTTGCCGTTGCCGATATAGTACTTGCGCCCGTTGGCGCGGTATTCGCCCCCTCCCAACGCCTTCAGGGACATCTCGGTCGAGTAGAGATCGGCCCCATGCTCCTTCTCCGAGAGCCCGAAGGCGAATATGCCGCCGTCCTGCAGCAGCTGCGCGGTCTTCTTCTTCATCTCCTCGTTCTCACTCATCCATAAGGGCCCGAGCCCCAGGATAGACACCTGCCAGGTGTACCAGTAGGCCAGTCCATAGAAAGCGAGGATCTCGTTGAAGTCGCAGTTGCGCCAGGTGTCCCAGCGCGAGTCCTCGCGCAGCGCGTATTGCGATGGGGTGAGCAGGTCGGAGAAGAGCTTCTCGTTTGCCTGGAATTCCAGGAAGTCGGCGTACCACACCCTCTCCTGGTCGTCCTTTTTGATCTTTCCCCTGCCCTTCTCCTCGAAGAACTCGATGGTCTTGAGCATCATCTCCTTCGACCGGTCATCCCCGGGATACTCGACCTTATGCTGCTTGGGGTTCAAGAGGATCACCACTATCACTCCTTTGTGGTTCGAGCTCGGCCTGTGCCGGACGGACGCGAGCTTGGATCTCAACTTTATCCATTATATCCCCATAAGGATAGGGGTCGTTGACCGATACCGCCTCGTGCGAACGCGCCGGATATCGGCCATGGATTCCATGCAAGTTCCACGAAGATCCCGGGTACATGCATCAAGCACACTCAAGGTACAGGGGCATGGGGTTGGCCGGGGGCTAGGGCGTTTCCCTCTCGTAGAGGTCGAGGAAACGCTGTAGCATCTCCATTCTTCTCCGGATGGCCTCCGCCCAGGCGGCGAGACGCCAGCCCCCCTCCGCGGTGATACGGTATACCCTCTTCTGCGGGCCGTGTCCGGGCTTCTCCCAGTGGGACACCACCAGTCCCCTCTCCTCCATCTCCCGCAGTTTGCGGTAAATGGCGCCGGTGTCGGGGACGGGTCCCGGCATGGGGACCTCCTCCATGCGGCCCATGAGGTCGTATCCGTGAGTGGGACCGCGCGAGAGCAGAAAAAGGATGCGGGGTTCTATAAAACGCTTACCCGGACCCTCGCGCATGTATGTTTCGATGTCGGATGCGGGGGAATCCTTATCTTTGTCGCCTTTTATGTCGCCGGTTTCGGCCATTGGCGTTTCCTGACTATTATATGTGTTTGACATATATATATTAATTACATATATTAGTGCTTGTCAACCGCGAGGGGAGTTCCCGCGGTTCCGATAAAGCTCGGAAGGAGGGTGAATACCATGAAGATCATCGAGGCGAAAAAGGCCGAGGCGACGCCGAATCCCCACGGCGTGCACACCAGCAGGATATACGACACGGAACATGCCCAGGCGGTGCATATCGTGCTCAAGCCGGGGGAGAGCCTGAAGAAGCATATCACCCCCGTGGACGTCTTTTTCTACGTGTTGGAAGGTGAAGGGGTCGTGGAGATCGGCGAGGAGCGGGAAACGGTTGGTCCGGATACGCTTATCGAGAGTCCGGCCAGGATCCCGCACCGCTGGCTCAACGAGGGCGACCGTGATCTCCGGGTGCTGGTGGTAAAGGTGCCGCGGCCCACGGAACAGACCAGGGTGCTCTGAGCCAGGGTCGATGAACTTTTCCCGGGGCAGCCACGGGGACCATCAAAGAGCCGAATGAGAAGGGAGTAAAGCCATGGAAGACGATAGGATCTCCTATCACGAGTCGGTCAGACGTGCTTACCGCCGCATCAAGGAAGACGGCATGACCAATATCTGGGACCGCTTCGAGGCCCAGGGCATGGGAGGCGACCCGGACAAGCGGTGTCCCTTCTGCCTGGCGGGAGCGAGGTGCGATCTCTGCTCCAACGGGCCCTGCCGCTCCGACGCCGAGAAGGACAAGCGGGGGGTGTGCGGCATCACCGCCGACGGCATGGCCATGCGCATGATGGCCCTGCGCAACGTCATGGGTGCCTCCACCTACCACTACCACACCGAGCAGACCATCAAGACCATGCGCGCCACCGCGCAGGGGAAGACGCCCTTCGAGATAAAGGAACCCGGCAAACTGCGGGATTTCGCCGGCCGCCTGGGCGTTGATACCTCCGGCTCCGACGGCGAGGTGGCCCTGCGGCTCTGCGACTTCGCCGAGGCCGACTTCAACCACAAGGCTGACCAGCCCAGCCTCATCGTGGAGGCGCTGGCCACCCCGGAGCGCAAAGAGGTATGGAAGAAGCTGGACATCTTCCCCGGCGGCATCTACGGGGAGATGATGCGAGTGACCAGCTCCTGCCTCACCAACGTGGACGGCTACTACCAGAGCCTGGCGCTCAAGGCCATGCGCATGGGGGTGGCCATGGCCTACCAGAGCCAGATCATCAACGAGTATTGCCAGGATATCCTCTTCGGCCTCCCCAGGCCCCACCCCATGCGCGTGGACCTGGGGGTGCTGGACCCCGACTACGTCAACGTGCTGCCCAACGGGCACGAGCCCTTCCTGGGCTTCGCCATGGTGCAACTGGCGCGTAAGCCGGAGTGGCAGGAGAAGGCCGTGGCCGTCGGCGCCAAGGGCTTGCGGGTGATAGCCAATATAGAGACGGGGCAGGAGATGATCCAGCGCTGGAACATGGACGACGTCTTCTACGGTTTCACCGGCAACTGGATCACGCAGGAGGCGGTCCTGGCCACCGGCTGCGTGGACCTCTTCGCCTGCGACATGAACTGCTCCATGCCCATCGACCCCGCCTACGCCGAGCGCTACAAGTTCAAGCTCATCCCCGTCAGCGACCTGGTGGCCTTCGAGGGGGTCACGGACCGCTTGGACTACGAGCCCGAGGAAGCCGATGGTCAGGCCGCCCAGCTCCTGGAGATGGCCATCGCCAATTTCAAGGAACGGCGGTCAGCGGTGGAGCCCCTCACCGGCCTGCCCAGCGGCGAGGCGGTAGTGGGCTTCTCCACCGAGAGCATCCTGGAGGCGCTGGGCGGGACCCTCGATCCCCTCCTCGACGCCATCAAGTCGGGGGCCATAAGGGGCATCGCGGGACTGGTCTCCTGCACCACCCTGAGGGACAGCGGCCAGGACTCGCATTGTGTGGCGGTGGCCAAGGAGCTCATCGCCCGCGACATCCTCATCCTCTCCATGGGCTGCGGCAACGGAGCCATGCAGGTCGCCGGCCTCTGCCTGCCTGAGGCAGCGCAGATGGCGGGCCCGGGGCTGAAGGGGGTCTGCGAGCAGCTGGGCGTACCGCCCGTGTTGAGCTACGGGACCTGCACCGACACCGGGCGCATCGCCGACCTCCTGGCCGCGGTATCGGGAGCCATGGGAGGCGTACCCATACCCGACCTTCCGGTGGTGGCGGCCGCTCCGGAGTACATGGAGCAGAAGGCGACCATGGATGCAGTCTTCGCCTTGGCCTTAGGCCTTTACACCTACGTCAATCCGGTTCCAACGGTCACCGGAGGGCCCAAGTTGGTCAAGCTGCTCACCGAGGACTGTGTTGACGTAACCGGAGGGGTGATGCATCTCGAGACGGATGCGGCGCAGGCGGCGGAGGGCATGCTCGCCCACATCGAGGCCAAGAGAAAGAAGTTGGGCCTCTGACCCGATAACGTTCCCGCAGAAGCTGAAAGCAGGCCGGAGATCATCCTCTCTGGCCTGCTCTTATATATGGAGCCCCTGGCGAGAATCGAACTCGCGAGACAGGGATCAAGTGAAAAAAGTGTTGTCACTTTTGCTTGCTTGAATATGACATTCTATAATAGTATAATATACAATTATGACAGCCTATCTTAAGCGTGAACTCGCAGACATGGTAGCTCGGGCACTTGGCCAGATGCCGGTTGTGGTAGTAAGCGGCATGCGCCAGGTAGGGAAGAGCACCATGCTTCTCCATGATCCCGCCTTAAGAAACCGGGAATATATAGACCTGGACGATTTCTCTTTGCTCGAAGCAGCTAAGACTGACCCAGAAGGCCTTCTTAGCAGGGCAAAGTTTGTAACCATTGACGAGGCACAGCGATGCCCGGAATTGTTTCTAAGCATCAAGAGAATGGTTGATGCAGATAGGCTTCCAGGCCGCTTTCTGCTATCCGGTTCGGCGAATATCTCTCTCCTCAAGCAAGTGACCGAAAGCCTTGCGGGCAGAGCGGTTTATTTCAACCTGTCGCCGATTACCATACGTGAAACCAGCCGTAACATCGATGAAGAACCATTCTTAATACGCTTCGCAAAGGAATTGGGTTTGCCAGGCAAGGCAAAACACCTCGGGCCGATAACTGACAATCAGGTAATAAAAGGCGGCATGCCTCAGATCCTGTTGGGAGACATAAAGGATAGAGAATTATGGTTTAGAAGCTATGAGCAGACCTACCTGGAAAGAGATCTGAGGGACATCGCGAGCGTCGATAAAATCCTTGCCTTTCGTCGCCTTCTGAACCTCGCGGCTTTTCGGACAGCTCAAGTCTTGAATATAAGCAACCTCGCGCAGGACGCCGGAATAAACAGGGTAACCTGTGAGCGATATATAGGCCTGATGAACATATCCTTCGTCACGCATATCCTCCGCCCTTACCTGAAGAGCGGATCGGCACGCCTGAGGAAAAGCCCGAAGCTGATGATGGCAGATTCCGGTATCACCGCATATCTTACGGGTGTCGAAGACCTTCAGAGAAGCCACATGAGGGGCGCGTTGTATGAGAACTACGTTTTTCAAAACATCCTTGGCATCCTGGAACCGCATCTCATTCGATCAAATATTTATTATTGGCAGATCGCCGGCAGGTATGAGGTTGACTTCGTGGTTGAGATAGGCGGAGAAACCATTGCTATCGAGGTAAAGGCGGCGACAAGGTGGGGTGATAACGACTTGTCGGGTCTTCGTGCCTTCATCTCGAGATACCCTGGATGCAAAGCCGGGATCTTGGCCTACAACGGAAGAGAGGCCGTGAGCCTGGGCGATAAGATGTGGGCGATACCATTATCCCTGCTTCTATCTTAAACACTGACTAGCAGAGCAGTCCGGTTGAAACCCGCTCGACCTGCTCTTATAGATGGAGCCCCTGGCGAGAATCGAACTCGCGCACAAGGATTAGGAATATTTCCCAGCGGTGTATTTGCTGGTGTAGAGGCTTTCTGCTTGGTGTTGCTTGTAGTGCTTAATTCCGCATCAGGCCTTGGTTTTATCTGTTTCCTTGCGTTTCTTCAAGTTTCTTGCATTTCTTTGATACATCCTGTCGTGTGGTCATATTGTGGTCATGAAAACCGGGGTGTCCATGCCCTGGTCTAGTTCTATTCTGTGTAGAATCTTGCCCATGCCTCGAGATGGCCGTCTATTTTCAGCTCCCATGCTTGGCTCGGGCCTCGAGCAATCCGACTCTGGTCTGCAGAACCTCGAATACGCAGTGCAACGGCAGCTGTTCTCCTTGAGACATCAACCCTTCCTCGATGAGCTCCCTGGCAAGGGTCGAGGGCCCTACTCCCAGCTCTCTTGCCCGTTCGACAAGCAGACGAAGCAGTTCTCGATCCATCTTTATCGAGAAGACCGAGGTCTTTTTATGCCCTTCAGGGTACTTCCCATCGGCAGGCCTCTTTATCTCGACCTTTTCGCCTTTTTCCCAGAGCTCGTCGAACTCCTTATCTTTTACGCTCCTCTTCTCCGTCATCTTCCTTCCTCCCACGCCGTTATAACGTACCAGATCTCTTCCCTATCCTGGCAGGGGTTCATGTAGATCCTGAGTTTTCTCCCTTTCGCCGTATTGCCCTGCGCCATCCACCTCGATCCGTGTGCTTCGTCATCGACGCGCCTTACTTCTACATCCGGGTCGTCGAATATCACTTCCTCGACTTCCCAGGATCCACTTCATGCTCCCATATATGATCGATGATCTTGTCCGACCAATCGAAAGCCTCAATCTCTATCTCACTTGCCATGCGTTTACTCCCATTATCGGTAATACCATGGTAATACCTTTAATTATTATTGTCAATTTCGCTCATCTAGTAGATCAGAGGATTGTATCGTTCCTCCGACACCACTATGAAGAGCACGCAAAGTCGATCAATCTCTCATTCGGCAACCATATACGTAATTGGCTAATTAGCCATTAATAAGCTATTATATGGCTACATGTTCGGGGAGTTGAGATGTCATCATTTGGAGAGAGAAGAATAAGCGGAATAAGCATTCCGCTGTCCACGAGCTGGCTTCTCGCCTCGTGCATGGAAGCACGCGGGAAGCAGGATCTATGGACAAGGCAGAGACCCGAGGTTCTGAAGGCGCTGCGGGACCAGGCGATTGTGCAGAGCGTGGAATCCTCCAACAGGATTGAGGGTGTAACCGTCGATGCGAACCGCCTCCGACCACTGGTTCTAGGAAATGCAAGGCCCAAGGACAGGCCTGAAGAGGAGATAGCTGGCTACAGGAAGGCACTCGACTGGATTTTCACCAGCAGGAGTCCTATCCAGGTTTTACCCTCTACCATTCTCAAGATGCATTCGCTTGCCCAGGGAGGCATGACTGGGGATGTAGGCAGGTGGAAAAGCAGGAACAATGAGATCGTAGAGATCAGGCCAGATGGTGAGAGGGTCGTTCGTTTCGTGCCGACGAGCGCGAAGGAGACTCCCGACGCCATCGAACGTCTGTGTCGTGAGTACCGTGAGACAGCAGAAGCAGAACTTCTGCCCGAACTCCTGCTCGTCGGCTCCTTTGTTCTTGATCTGCTGTGCATCCATCCTTTCAGGGATGGGAACGGAAGGGTCTCGCGTCTTATGACGACGTTGCTGCTCGAGCGAAGCG
>Ga0315274_10007055_pt1 | contig 16318 bp, 17 predicted proteins | sample YL17G02_20_MG_FD_203700 | JGI IMG/M metagenome (GOLD analysis project Ga0315274, IMG submission 203700) | Sediment microbial communities from Yellowstone Lake, YNP, Wyoming, USA - YL17G02_20 | ecosystem: Environmental > Aquatic > Freshwater > Lake > Sediment | place: USA: Wyoming | collected...
AGAATGGCAATTCTATACAAAGGGGCAAGCGACATATCGCGCTCTACAAGTCTGGTTTGTTAACAGCCCGCAAGTAACCTCAGATAATTCCGTAGCCAAAGATGTTACTGCCATAGTCACGTTCTACGATAGGAATACCAAAAACAAACTAGAAATATATGGGTGTTTCACTCAGGCTGAGGTTCCTGATTATGCCACTATTGCCCCTATTAAAGACCTGAAGGATAAGATAGATGTTTGGTCGCCTAATGATATCCCTCAAAAGTTGTTAATAGCGTTCAAATATCCAGATGATGAAAGTGCCTACGGATTCGCCAAATCGAACTTCTTAGCCACACAGGATGGCAGGGAGCTGAGCAAAGAAATCAAAAAAGGGAAACATTACGTTAAGATAACCCTTAAAGGGATAGGGGTAGGCCAACCGCCATTTTGGTTCATTTTGGAAAATCCAAGTCAAGGGGAAGGTTTATCTCTCTCCGAACCAATTAATAAACCCAATCTTCATAGGGAAGGTTTTCAAACTATATGAGTTCAAACAAATTGTCCCTAAATGGAGATAGTTTCTCAAGCATACACACATTACCTACCAGAAAACCCCTGCTCACTCATTTTTTGTGGGCACGACCTTCACCTCCCCCCAGACCCCCAGGCGGTCATCTTTGATGATGACCACCCCTCTCAATTGCCCGATACCCCGGGCCAACTCAATACCCTTCTCTATATCCGCCGGTTCGCTGACGCGGTTGCCGATGGCGGTTGCCGCAGCATCGGCCATCGTCGCTGAATCGGCGAGCACCACCACCGCGTCCGCCCGGCCAAAGCTCAGCGAATGGCCCACCGTCCCCGATGAGGTGCAGATGCCCAGCGGCGTGTCCTCCGGCTCAATCTCCAGGCCGAGCTTGCCGGTCAGCGGGGAATTGCCAGCATAAATGCCGATGGTTCTCTGGCGCCGGCTCTTCAGGAAAATATCGCCGCCGTTCTCCACGATGACTTCTGGAGAGAACTCGAGCAGTTCTTTGCCAACATACTCGGCGATGGCCCCTGCCACCGCCGCCATCGGGCCGACGCCAGCCAATCGGGTAGCATCGGCCATATCGCGGACGATCTTCGGCGCGTCTGGCTCAACGTCGAGTGGCTCAAGAGAGGTCAGAAAATCATGATGGCGGGCAATGTACTTCTCGATACCTTCGCGATGTTTTAGCACCAGCCGGTGTGCTTTGCGGCGTAGGTTGCTCGTGGCACGCAGGTACAGGTCCGTCTCCTTGACCACGACGTTGAAGGCGACCAGGTCATCGCCTTTTACCCAGTGGCGGTAGGTACGCGGCTGATACATCTGATTAGAAGTGAACTTCCATTGCCCGTGGCGGACAGGCCTTGATGCATAGTCCGCAGGCCACGCACTTTTCATGGTCGAATTTGACCTGCCTTGTTTTCGGGTCGAGTTCGAAAGCGCCGGGAGGACAGAGGGTGACGCAGGCACCGCAGTTGGTGCAGCGCACCTCATTCCGCGTGACGTCCTGGCTAAGCGACTGAATTTTAACCCCGGACTTGAGCAGGAATTTAACGCCTTTATCATATTCTTCCTGCTCGCCCTTCAGCTGCAGCACCAGCAGCCCTTCCTCCTCCGGTTCGGCAGTGATGGACGCCCTCAAAATATTGAATTCCAGATTATAATCCTTGACCAGACGGTAGATGACCGGTTGCTCCACCAATCGCCTGGGAAAGTGCAGAACCACTCTTTTTGAAACTTCCATTGTCGCTACCTCCAGCTAATGGCCACCATTATTTCAACTGCTGTCACCGCAGCGTTAAATCTCCAGCGTTCGCTCCTTTAACGGTTTGAAGGTGACACCGGACTCCGCGCCCGGCAGCGGTGCCACCAGCTCGGTAAGCAGGAACTCGCCCCGTCTTATCCAGCCCTTCAGAATCTCAGCGATTTCCACCGCCCGGGGGTAGCTGGACAGGGAGCCGGTCGGCACTTTTTTGCCCTGTAACCTTACCGTGCCGCTCTTCAGCTGCGCGTAGTTTACCTCCGCAATGATGTCCGGCTTCCGGTTAGGATAGGCATCCGAATAGTCCACCACCGCAGCATATATTTCCTCATCGGTGACCGTTGTGCTGCGGAGGATTTCCTCATCGAGGATGGGGATGGGCACGCCGACGCCGACCGTTAAGGTGACGCCATAGCCATACATGCTCGTCCCGACAAGCCACCGGGGGCTCATCTGTTTCAGGTCACCGATTACGGCCAGCGTCCCGGCACCCCTCTTGGGCACACCTGCCTCCGTGCGGGGCACATTCGGGTTATGCTGGGTTCCCTGCCAGGCAACATACCCGATGCCACCACCGAGAAATATCCTGGTGCCGATGCCTATGGTCCGGTAGTGGGGGTCATTGAGCAGTGGCGATAGCTGTCCGGCGCTGCAATAGTTGACATTGCCCAGGCGTGGTTTGAGCACCCCCATATAGGTATAGATGGTCTTGTCGGATAGATTGGCGGCGACGTTATAGTTCTGGTATGCATTCCGGACATTGAACAGCACCGCCTCATTGAGGTCCTTGATATTGAGCCATGTTTCCAGACGTTTCCTGGGATAACAATCCGTGCCGTAGGCGGTTGCCGTCAGCCGGACATCCTTGCCGGCCACCAGTTCTTCAATCACGTGACCACCGCCGTAATTGAAATCACCGGGATGCACCCGGTTTCTCGGGTCATCGTCGGCCAGGGCATTAGCCCCCAGGAAAATGTCCACCGCTGCCAGCCCGGGGTAGGCGAGGACGTCATTGAGGTAAGCACGCCCCCCACCCAGCTTGATTCTTGGCTGGCTGTGGCCGATATTGAAATAGATGCCGGATGAGCACATCGGGCCGAAGGTGCCCGTGGTCACCACATCCACCTCTTGCGCCGCCCTAGAAACGCCCTTTTCCTTGACTAGGTCAATAATCTCCTCCGCCGTCACCACCACCGCCTTGCCCTGCTTGATCTTCTCGTTGATTTCCGCTATTGTCTTCATGCGTCGCCCTCCAAGACATAATTTCACCATCCGCTCGCCCTTCCGGGCAACGCATGATACATATATTCATCACCACGCTTCCAAAGCTACGCTTCATCCCACCAATCCCCCAATCTAGAAAGTGATATTTAAATTGGAATTATACCATTCATCGCTCAGTTTCGTCAAAGCTGAAAGTGGAAAAATCAGGAATATTAATAACATATTAGGAAACTGATTATATTCTTGAATGTGACTTTTGTCACATAAGAAGTCCCACTTGCCATTATTCCAGTAAAAAATGTTTATTCGCTCATTTGACATTAATGGACTATATGATAAGCTATATAGGCCTGAATGAGCATAACTTCTCCTGTCTAAAGTAATAATATGAGATACGCAATTATCGCCGATATTCACGCCAATCTGACCGCCTTCGATGCCGTGCTCGGTGATATTGAGCAGCGGGGAGAGGTGGACGAGATATGGTGCCTGGGCGATGTCGTCGGCTATGGGCCTGACCCTCACCAGTGCCTTGAACGGCTGCAACAATACCGTCATGTCTGCGTGGCCGGGAACCACGACTGGGCAGCCATCGGCAAGATAAGCACCGCCGATTTCAACCCCGATGCCGCGCTTGCCTGCCAATGGACAGCCCGGCAGTTAAGCCGGGAAGATATCCGGTATCTGGAGAACCTGCCCCTGACCGTCGATAAAGACATATTCACTCTGGTACACGGCAGCCCGAGGGAGCCAATCTGGGAATATGTCATATCCACCAGCATCGCCAGACAGAACTTCAACTTCTTCCCGTCGCCTTACTGCCTGGTCGGCCATTCACACCTCCCTCTCGTCTTCAAAGAAGAGGCTGATTCCTGCACGTACAGCCGGCTGGGGGCCAATATCGGACTGGTGCTGGGTGAAAGCCGACTGATTATCAATCCCGGAGGGGTGGGGCAACCGCGCGACGGCGACCCGCGCGCCAGCTATGCTATCTACGACAGTGACTCCAAAATGGTTAGACTGTACCGCATACCCTATGACATTGTCGCCACACAGAATAAAATGATAGCCAAAGGCCTGCCTATACGGCTGGCGGTAAGACTGCAGCATGGTATGTAGGCCATCCCCCAACAAAATAGGGATAAGGAGGAGCATATGACCATCACCGAGCAGGTAGCCAGATTTGTGGTTGAGACAAATCTCAATGACATCCCGCAGAAGACGGTGCAGTACGCCAAGGAACTGGCGCTGAGCAATCTGGGCTCAATAATATGGGGCTCAACGCTTCCGGCGGGCAGAATTGTCACCAGGTTTGTCCGGGATATCGGGGGGACACCTGAGGCCGGGGTCATCGGTGGCGGATACAAAACCTCGCTGCCGAACGCCGCCCTGGCCAATGGTAATTTCGCTCACTCCTCGGAGTGGGAAGGGGATAGCCGACCCGAGATGGTCGGCGTGATGACGGTTTTCCCGGTCGTTTTCCCGGTTGCGGAGAAGGCGGGCGCTTCCGGGAAAGACGTGCTGGCAGCGGCCGTCATCGCCCACGAGGTGCAGTCGCGCATCGGCCTCGCCTGCCTGCCCGCCACCGGTCGGGGATTTTTCGCCGTGCCCGTGTTCGGCAACTTCGGCGCGGCGGTGGCCACCGCCAAGCTACTGAAATTGAACGCGGAACAGATACTAAATGCCTTCGGCATGGTCGCCTCGCAGGCGGCGGGCACGTTGAGACACCACTCGACCATGACCCACTTTGTGGAGACCGGGTTTGCCTGCCGCAACGGGGTCACCGCCGCCCTGCTGGCCAGAGCGGGAATCAACGCCGATAAGAACATCCTGGAGGACACCGGCCACGGCCTCGGCTTTGGCAGCACCGTTGCCGGAAAGGGAGACTATATCATCAAGAAAGTGACCGAAGGTCTGGGCCGGGAGTTCCGCTTCGACCTCATTGACACCAAGAACTTCCCCTGCCATTCCCTCCAGCAGCGGCCCCTCGAGGCGGCGCTCCACCTTGTTAAAGAGCACGGTATTGCTGACAAGGACGTAGCCAGCGTTGAGGTTGAGATGAGCCCCAGCACGGTGCGCGAGCTTGACCTGCTTGAGCCTCCGGATGGCGAACACACCAGGGTCAGCCTGCAGCACGGCATAGCCGGCGTCCTGCTGGAAAGGCGAGCCGACCGCAGCATCTTCACGGAAAAGAAGCGAGTTGACCCCAAATTCAAAGAGGCCCGGCGGAAGGTCAAGCTTATCCCAAGACCGGATTGGACTACCGCGTGGCCGGAGGGCTTTGACATCGTGACCATCAAGTTGGGGAACGGCCAGGAACACAGCGTTAAATGGGAAGCATGGCGCGGGTACCACCGGACGCCCATGACCACCGATGAGCTGATTGCCAAATACAAAGACGCCACCAGCGAGGCTCTCTCGCCGGCACGGGCCGACCGTTCCATAGAACTGGTGCTCAGCCTGGAAAAACTGAAAGACATATCAGAGCTGGCGGAAATCATCACCTTTCCCGGCTAGATAATGGAACGATGATATGGCTGTTGTGCCGTATCGGCGTGTATCTTGACAAAGTAGCACGGGCGGTTTAGCATTTCTGTGAGGTCGTGCTAGACGGGGAACTAGCGGTGCCCTGAACCTGCAATCCGCTATAGCAGGGTTGAATTCCGGCTTGAGGCCCCTGTCTGGTAGGACTACTTTGGCCAAGCGGTGTTGAAGGCCGGGTCCTGCGCGGCGGAAGGCTATGAACCCCGTCAGGTCCGAAAGGAAGCAGCGGTAAATGGGATTTTCCGGGTGCCGCAGGGTTGCCTGGCTGGAGCTGGCTGGCTTAAGCAAGCTATTAGGCAGGGTCGAGGGCAGGTGCACGGCCTCACGATTTTACAGAGCATTTCGCAGGCAGGTATCTTTTGAAAGAAGAATCGCTGCTGGCCGAGACCAGGAGATGGCTGCGCCGCCTTGATTTAAGGGCCAGGAAGCGGCTGGGACAGCACTTCCTCATCGATGGTGACGTGCTGCAGCGGATACTTGCCGCGTCTGAGCTCAGCGCAGACGACATCGTCATGGAAATTGGCCCGGGGCTGGGAATCCTGACCAGAGAGCTTGCCCGGAGGGCCGGGCGGGTTATAGCCATTGAGCTCGACGATAGACTGGCCGACTTTCTGAAGCAGGAAATGAGGCCTTTCCCCAACGTTACCATTATCAATGAAGATATCCTTAAGATTGAGCCAGCGACTTTATTACCAAAACCAGTGCGGTACAAGGTGGTGGCCAACCTGCCCTACTACATCACCTCCCCGGTCCTGCGCCATTTCCTGGAAGCTTCGGTAAAGCCAGGGTTGATGGTGGTGATGGTGCAGAAAGAGGTGGCCGAGGCCATTGTTGCCGGGCCAGGGAAAAGGAGCCTGCTCAGCATCAGCGTGCAGTTTTATGGTAAGCCCGCGATTATCAGCCAAGTGCCGGCGAGAGCATTCTACCCGGCGCCGGAGGTCGATTCCGCCATTCTGCGCATTGACCTGTATTCAAAGCCGGTGGTGGCGGTAGATGACGCCGACAGCTTCTTTGCCACGGTCAGGGCTGGCTTCGCCAGCCCACGCAAGCAGATTGCCAACTCACTGGCACAGGGACTGGGGCTGCCCAAGGCTGATGCCCTCAATGTGCTGGCAGAAGCCAGCATAGCGCCGCAGCGCCGTGCCGAGACCCTTACCCTTGAGGAGTGGGCAGAGCTGTGGCAGGCATACGCGCAGTGGAAGGGAAAGAAGGCGGCATGCTGACCATCCCGGCACCAGCCAAGCTGAATTTAACCCTCGAGGTGCTTGCCAGACGCCCCGATGGCTACCACGAAATCAGGAGCGTCATCCAGACCATCAACCTCTGTGACCGACTCACTTTTCGAGCCAGCCGGTCAGTGGCCATTAAGTCGGACCTGCCGGAATGGTCACCGGAGAAAAGCCTTGTTTCACGGGCAGTGAATCTGGTGGGGAAGACGATGGGTGTTACCAGAGGAATTGCCATTGATATGGAGAACCGCCTTCCCCTGATTTCGGGATTAGGTGGTGATAGCAGCGCTGCCGCCGCCACCCTGCGCGGCCTGAACCAGGTCTGGGAGCTGAGCCTGCCAGAGGCAAGGCTGCTTGAGCTTGCGGCGCAGCTTGGCTCGGACGTGCCTTTTTTTCTCTACGGCGGCACGGCCATGGTGGCGGGAAGAGGCGAGGTGGTAACGCCACTCCCCCCTTTACCCCACCACTGGGTGGTTCTGGTCATGCCCGATGTGCCCCGCCTGCCCGGCAAGACGGCCAGGCTTTATGCCAGCCTGAATACAAGTCACTTCACCGATGGGAATATCACCGGGCAACTGGTCAACGAGCTGAAGGAGGGAAAAGAGCCGTCAGCGCTCTTCAACACCTTTGAGAACGTCGCCTTTGCCCGCGGGGCAAAACTAAAGGTCTACCGCGACCATATCCAAAAGCTCGGTGCCCCCCACGTCCACCTGGCCGGCTCCGGCCCGGCGCTCTTCACCCTTTACAAAGATAAATCCAGAGCCGAAGAACTATTCACCCGCTGCCAGCAGCAGAACATGGAGACTTATCTGGTGGAGACCTATTCCCCTACCGGATACACGTAGGCCGAGGCCTTGTCATACGGCTCCGGGCACCAGCCGATGGACCGTTTCCCCGCCGTATCCAGGTACCAGTACCGCCGGCCTTCATATATCCAGGAGTTCCCGTACATCTCGCATCCCTCTGGCATGTTGATGACCAGCCCGATGTGGTCGAACTGCTCAAAGAGGAGCAGCGCCACATCGTAGTCCATCTCGTTCAGGATGGCCGCGAGCAAAATCGAGGTGTCCTCGCAGTCGCCCTCGCGGTCAAAAAGCGTCTCCACCGGATAGCGAGGATACTCATCCAGCGCCACGGTAACATTGTCGCTGATATAGGCAAAGCTCTGGACAAAGGCCAGTGCCAGCTCGGCCTTCTCGCGGTCAGCAATACCTTCCGACGCAGCAACGGCATCAAGATAACCGACAACTGCATCAATGGTGGTGTCATCATCGGGGTCTGTCGCCATAGCCACGTATTCCGCAAAATAGTAGTAGGGATGAGCATAAGAATAGTTCAGCCATGACGGCCTTGACTTCTCCTTGTAATAGAGGTACTCCTTCAGAGGTAGGGAAAGCGTCAGATTGTGCTCATTGCCCTTGTACTCAAACTGCCGGTGCACGGTCAACATCGCCTTTTCCATCTGGCGCACCTGCATCTGAGTCGAGAAAGCCCAGCCGAAGAGAGCCAGCACCAGTACCAGCAAGCCGAAGATAATAAAATGCGATTTCTTTCTCTCCATTATTTACTCGCCTTTCCTCACCAGCCAGTTGCGAACCAGGGCCTCCTCGTCACGCCTGGTTAACGCTTTCCCTTCCAGCCTGGCCTCAAGGAGCCGCTGCTGCACATCCTTGATTCCCGGCCCCTGCGCCACCCCAAGCCTCTTTAAATCTTCGCCATTGAGGGCCGGCCTGATATATCTCAGCTTATTCAAAAATTCGTTGAGGCGCTGCCCCGCCCCAGGTATCTCTCCCGCAACTACGTTGGCGAAGACCGCTTCCGCGGCATAGCCGACGAGCCGCGTATAGACCTGGCTCGGGGTTACCTGCGGCAATGCCAGGTGCTGCAGATTAGCCTTCAGGTCAATTGTGTCACACAGCATCCTGGTGGTTGACTTGCGCAACCTCAGGTAGGAAACAAGCTCCTCTACGTCGCTGGTGTCCATACGGTAGACCAGCAGAGCCAGGTAGAGCCCGAACGAGGGAGTACCGGGGGAACTCTGCTGGCGTGCCCGCTCATATCTGGCTGACAGCCATTTATCTGCCTTCAACTTCGGGTGCAGTTTCCTCAGCACTCCGAGCTCACCGGCGCGGCGCAGCGCTTTTTCCGGGCAGTCTTCTCTCAAGATAAGCTCCAGCTCGTGGCGTATGCGGTCGCCGCTCACCCTCTTCAGATAGCGGGCATGGTGTTTCACCATCTCCAGTGTGCGCGGCTCTAATTGGAAATCAAGTCGCTGCTCGTAGCGGAGGGCGCGCCAGATGCGGGTGGCATCATCAACGAAGCTCTTCTCGTGGAAAACCCGAACCAGCTTCCCCTCGAGGTCAGCCAGGCCTCCATACCGGTCAAGCATTTCGCCGTAGCGACCGGGATTGAGCTCGACAGCCATGGCATTGATGGTGAAGTCGCGCCGGAAAAGGTCGTCTTCAATGGTGCTGGGGTTGACCGTGGGCAGGGCGCAGGCCCTAGCATAGGTCTCCGAGCGGGCGGTAGCCAAATCGGCGCTCCAGCCATTCCAGCGCAGTTTTGCCGTGCCGAAGCGCTGGTGGACCACTAAATTACACTGCTTGGCTTCCGCCAGCTCCCGTGCCAGAGCGATGGCGTCCCCCTCCACCACCAGGTCAAGGTCAAAATTTTCCCTTTCCAGAAGCAAATCGCGCACCACCCCACCCACCAGGTACAGTTTCTGTCCCCGCCCCTGCGCCAGCTCGCCGGCAGTCTGTAAAAACTTAACCAGCTCCGCCGGCAACTGCTCTTTGATTTTAGTAGCTAAGTTAGCAACCTCTGGCATTACAGTGGAAATTATAACACAGGTGGATGATGCGCTTCCCCGTTGTTATTCCACCCCCATCTTCGTTATAATTAATCAATATGAGAGTCGTCGCCATTGTGGGCATGGCCGGGTCGGGCAAGTCAGAGGTCGCCCGGGTCTTTGAGCAGCACGGCTTCACCAGAATCAGGTTCGGCGATATCACCGACGAAGAGGCAAAAAAGAGAGGCCTTGCCCTCAATGAGGATAACGAGCGGCGCATCAGGGAACTTTTAAGAAAAGAGCACGGCATGGCTGCATATGCTAAATTAAACCTGCCCCGAATCGATGCCGCCCGGAAAAAATCGAGCGTCGTGGTTGATGGCCTTTATTCCTGGGAGGAGTACACTCTGCTCAAAGACCGCTACGGTGATAAATTTGCCGTCGTTGCCGTCTGGGCCTCACCGCAAACGAGGTATGCCCGACTTGGCCGCCGGGCAGTGCGGCCGCTTACCCATGAAGAAGCCGCCCGCCGCGACCGTACGGAAATTGAGAATACGAATAAGGGCGGGCCGATTGCCATGGCCGATTACACCATTATCAATGAGTCCTCACTGGAAGACCTGGAAGAGCAGGCCAATAAATTACTGGTGGGGTGGAAATGAAAAAAGCCGTTACCCGGCCAGCCGTTGACGGATATTTCTTAAAAATCGCCTCGGTGGTGGCGGAGCGCGCCACCTGCCGCCGTCACCACGTCGGCGCGGTAGCGGTAAAGGACAAGCACATTCTGGCCACAGGCTACAATGGCGCTGCTTCCGGCTCCAAGGACTGCCTGGAGCTGGGTTGCCTGCGCGACGAGCTCGGCATACCATCCGGGGAGAGACATGAAATCTGCCGCGGCATTCATGCCGAGCAGAATGTTATCATCCAGGCCAGCCTCCACGGTGTCAGCCTGGAAGGGAGCACCATCTACTGCACGCACACGCCCTGTGTCCTCTGCGCCAAGATGCTGGTCAACGCCAAAATCAAACGCTTCGTCACCTTTGGCCACTATAATGACAGCACCTTCGCCGAACTCTTCCGTGAAGCGGGCATTGAAATCGAGGCCAAAGCAAGGCCACCGGCCCAGGTCAGCTTCCTGGACTGATGGCGGAAGCGAAAGGAGCGGTCACAATGGGCAAGGTCTCCATCGTTAAAGTCGAAAACGATTATTATGACGCCCTTCTTCGGGCGCTCAGCGACCTCGGCGAAAAGCCGGTACAAAGGGGCGACCGCGTGCTCATCAAGCCCAACCTTTACGAGCCCCACGCGCCGGACAGCGGTGAAATCACCAATCCCCGGCTGGTTGAAGCTGTGGCCAGGTACTGCCTTGATGCCAGTGCAGGCCGGGTGATTATCGGGGAGGGGCCAAGCTACTACCAGCCGGAGGCACGCCTCAATAAATGTTTTACCGAAACGGGCATCAGTGAGGTGGCCGAACGCCTGGGCATCGAATGGGTGCTCTTTGATGAGCACAAATACCGCACCTTCCGGGGCATCTCCAAAGACACGCCTGATGAATTCCGGGTGACGGAATTTGCCTTTGCCTGTGACAAACTGCTCAATCTGCCGGTCATGAAAACGCACTACCAGACCACGGTCACGCTGGCGATGAAGAACCTGAAGGGCTGCCTGAAACGGGAGGACAAGCCACGATTCCACCAGCAAAAAGACCTGAACCGGGCCATCGTTGAGCTGAACAAGATAGTCCGGCCAGCGCTCAACATCATCGATGCCACCGCCAAAAAGCTGGGCAGCGTTGGCTATCCCATGGTCAGACAGCCCCTCGGTGCCTGCCTGCTCCTGGCCAGCACCGACGCGGTGGCTGTGGATGCCGTCGGCTGTGCCCTGATGGGCATTGACCCCGATACCGTGCCGACGGTAACCCTGGGGGCAGCTGCGGGACTGGGGGAAAGCAACCTGACCAGAATTGAAATCATCGGCGAAGAATTGAAACGACTTAGATTCAAAGTCAAACTGCCTCAGGAGCAGTTGCAGCGCAGTTTCCCGCAGCTTGAGATAAGCGGCAAGGATAAGGCATGCAGCGGCTGCTTCATCCCGTTGCTTTCCGAACTCCTCACGCTGATTGAGCGTGAGGCAAGGCTGAAAACACCGCTGCGCATTTGCCTCGGCACTGAACCCGACATTCCAGAAGATAAAGCCTACCTGCTGGTCGGTGACTGTGCCCTTACCGAAAGGCATGAAGAAGCAAAATGTGTTGCTGGCTGCCCGCCCAGCCGCGAAGAAATCCGCCAGCGCCTCATGCCTTACTTTGCCTAGCCCGCTTCTTTGACCAGCCGGGCAATTCGCTTCAGTGCTTCCTCAATATCCTCCGCGCTGACCATGCGGTTGGTCACTGCCCGCACACTCCGACCACCCCGGGAAAGGAACTTGACTCCCCGCTCCCCGATTTTAAGGACAAAATCGCTGACCTCCGGTGGAAACTCAAAGTTGACGATGTTCGTCTGCACCTTCTCCGGACGGACGGAGAAGCCCGGTATCTGGGCCAGCCCTTCCGCCAGTCGCCTGGCACTGGCGTGGTCCTCAGCGAGGCGGTCAACCATCTTTTCAATCGCCACGATGCCGGCAGCCGCGATAACCCCCGCCTGCCGCATTCCTCCCCCAAGCATCTTACGCCACTTCCGTGCTCTCTCCACCACCTCCTTTGCCCCACAGAAAAGTGAGCCCACGGGCGCGCTCAGCCCTTTGGAAAGGCAGAAGCCGACCGTTTCTACCGGTGCTGCCAGTTCCCGGGCCGTCTCACCGAGGGCAACCGCCGCGTTGAAGATGCGGGCCCCATCAAGGTGGACTTGAAGTCCATGCCGATGGGCAAGGGCGGAAATTTCTTCGGTGTACTGGCGAGTCAGTACCGCACCGCCGCAGCGGTTATGAGTGTTTTCCAGGCAGAGCAAGGTGCTCCTCGGGAAGTGGATGTTCTCCGGACGTATTGCCTTTTCCACATCAGACGGGTTGAGCCTTCCCTCCTCGTCATTGGGGACGGTCCGCATCACCACCCCACCCAGCGCCGATGCCCCGCCAACCTCATACCAGAATATATGGGCCTCGCTACCGACGATGATTTCATCGCCGTGGCGGGCATTGGTCAGGACGCCCAGGAGGTTGCTCATCGTGCCGCTGGTGGTGAAAAGCGCCGCCTCCTTGCCCATGACCTCAGCCGACAGCGCCTCAAGGCGGTTGACCGTGGGGTCTTCCCTGTGAACATCATCCCCCAGCTCCGCCTCGTACATCGCTTGCCGCATTTCCTCCGTCGGCAGAGTTATGGTATCGCTGCGCAGGTCAATAATTTTCATTCTGTCCACCTTTCCTGACCGTGTATTTTCCTTTCTATAATATCACAGCCAGCGCAATGCTGGCAGCCGCCCGCATTGATTTTTACTGCCATATATGTTTAAATGAGCTTGGGAAAGGAGTGGAGACGTGGAAGATTTACGATTGAAAGCAACGCACCGGATGGTGCTGGGAAAAAAGACCAGATTTTTGCGCCGTCAGGGGATGACCCCTGCCCACCTCTACGGTCATGATGTCAGGTCGGCGGCACTGCAGTGCCCTACCGATGAACTGGTTAACCTTATCGCTCACGCGGGAAAGACCAGGCTCGTTAACCTTGAGGTTGATGGTGAAAAACCGAAGAGCGTTTTCGTCCGCGAGGTCCAGCGCAATGCCGTTACCAGAGAACTGCTGCACGTTGATTTCTACCAGGTAAAGCAGACCGAAAAGCTCACCGTGGACGTGCCTATTGTCCTCGTTGGAGAGGCGCCAGCGCTGAAATTCAAGGGCCGCATGCTTGTCCGCGGCATCGCCAGCCTGAGCGTTGAGTGCCTGCCCGCCAACGTGCCACCCCAGATCGAGGTTGACATCACCCGGCTGGCAGACGTGGAACAGGCAATTCACGTTAAAGATATTGCCCTTGGCCCGGAAATCACGGTCCATGAGGACCCGGAACAGCTGGTGGTGAAGGTCAGCGAAGTGATGGTGAAGGAAGAGGTCGAGGCAGTGCCCGCGGTGGAAGCGGTGGCAGCGGTGGCCGAGGAGGAAGCAGAGGCTGAGGCAGAGGCTCCTGCCGCAGGGGAGAAGCCAGAGAAAAAGAGCTAAGCTGGGGCAGGCCGTGATAATAGCCTATCGGGGTACCTGGCGATTAGCAGGCGATGATTATTGACTTCCATACGCACGTCTTTCCTCCCCGCATCAAGCAAAAACGCAGCCAGTACGTCGAACGCGACCCCTGCTTTGCGCTCCTGTACGACCGGAAAGAAGCCAAAATCGCCACCACCGAAGAGCTTATTGAAAGCATGGACCGGGCGGGCATTGACGTCTCGGTCATGGTCAACTTCGGCTGGATGACCCACGAACTGTGCGTGGAGACCAACGACTACATCCTGGAATCAATCGCCCGCTATCCCAGGCGACTTATCGGTTTCGGCACGGTGCAACCACAGTCGCTCGATGCCGCCATCGCCGAAATTGAGCGCTGTGCCCAGGGCGGCGCCAGAGGCATCGGTGAGATGCGACCCGACATGCAGCTCCTGGACCTGGGCGACGAATCCATCATTGTTCCCTTCATGGAAGCAATAAAGCAACACCGGCTCATCCTTCTCACCCATACCTCCGAGCCCGTGGGCCATGACTATCCGGGAAAGGGAATCATCACCCCAGATGTGCTTTACCCTTTCATTATCCGCCATCCCGATGTCACCATTGTCTGTGCCCACTGGGGAGGCGGCCTGCCGTTATATGCGCTGATGCCCGAGGTCAAGAAAGCGCTGCAGAATGTCTACTTTGATACCGCAGCCTCGCCATTTCTTTACCAGCCCCAGATATACGCCCTGGTCAGCCAGCTGGTTGGCGCGGACAAGATACTCTTCGGCAGCGATTATCCGCTACTGCCACAGGCCCGCCTGCTCTGGGAGATTAATGCCACCGTTCTCGCCGACGAAGAGAAAAGCTTGATTACCGGCGGAAATGCCAGAAAGTTGCTTAAACTGTAGAGCATGGAGCAGATACGTTCGTTTATCGCTATTGAATTGCCGGAGGAGATAAGGTCAGCGCTTGCCGAATTGCAGACCGGTCTGCGAACAGGAAAGCAGCCCGCGGTGAAATGGGTTGACCCGTACGGAATACACCTGACCCTGAAGTTTCTGGGCAACATTGCCGCGGCCAAAATCAGCGATATCGCCAGCGCTATAGAAGACGCAGCGCGTGACATTGAACCTTTTTCACTCGAAGTAAAGGAGCTGGGGGTTTTCCCCAACTTCAAGCGAGTCCGGGTGGTATGGGTCGGCATAGGGGGAGATATCTCTCAGCTGAAGCTGCTTCAGCAGCGCATTGAGTCCAACCTGGTACCGCTTGGCTTTGCCCGGGAGTCAAGGCCGTTCACTCCCCATCTGACCCTGGCCCGCGTCAGAGAAACGGCGTCACCTGCGGAACAGCAAACCTTCGGGCAGCTCATCGCCGGTGCCAGCTTTGAGACCGCCCACCATTTCACGGTGGGCAGCATCAACCTGATGCAAAGCCAGCTGACCACAGAAGGCGCCATTTATCGCCAAATCACCACCGTCAGCTTAAAGAAACCCTTGTCAAAAGGCTCTGATTAATTGTATACTTAAAAACAACTTCTGGATGGGAGGAGGACTTCATGGAACAGTTTAATTTCCCCAAATGTCAGAAATGTCAGACCGGTGACCTGGTGCCCCTTTCCGATTTCGGCAGCCAAGGGGCGGCGATTCACTATAAAGCCTGGGTTTGCACCAATCCTGAATGTGGCTTCAATCTGAAGATCAGGAATGGTGATGTATACCTTAACGAGCCTATTATGAGTGGCGCACTGCACAACAGTCGCGTCCGATAGCACACCAAAGCTCCAGAAAAACCTTAGATATTAGGTGATAACGTGCTTCCTCAGTTAGCCAAACTTAAGGGGACAGCACTTGATTTCCTTTTTCCACCGTACTGCGTCGGCTGTGGCCGAGAAGGCGCTTTTATCTGTCTTTCTTGCCGCCGGTCACTAGCACGAATTTTGCCGCCCATCTGCCCTAAATGTGGTCGGCCCCAGCCCAGCGGGGTACTCTGTCCTGATTGCCGGCACTGGCAGGCAGCCATAGACGGCATTCGTTCTCCGTTTCGCTTTGTCGGAATGGATGCAATAGCACCATAAGAATTAGGTATAATTCCCTCGATAGTTACCCTCTTATTATCAATCCAAACCTTAATTCTCAAGGCTTCAAGTGCCTTTCGTTTTTTCTCAAACGTCAATTCGGTAAGGTTGCCATTCACGATTTCGCAAGCCTTTTGAATATTGTCTATGTCCGCTTCCGCTTGCTTGGCTGATTGAATACGTGTCTCTAACTCGGTCTTTCGTTTAGATAACTCATTACGACTGGCATTTATTTTCTCATTTTCCTTGACTATTAACTCTTTGGGGAAGCCTCGTAAGGATTGGTCTAACAGACTGTATTGCTCTTCTTCAAGGTCTTTTAACCTATTCTCTAAAGCCTCTAACTCTTGCCCTAACGAATTGGTATCATCCGCTTGTATTGCCTTAAGTCCAGCTAATACTACCTCTGGCTTGGTTAAAACATCGGATACCTTCTGCCATACAATACGGTCTAACTCTTCGGCTTTCCAACTTGGATTATCACAGGGCTTGGCCAGTGGTCTGAATGAACTACTACAGCGATAGTATAGATAATCCTTCATACCCTCTTTTG
>Ga0315274_10007056_pt1 | contig 16317 bp, 16 predicted proteins | sample YL17G02_20_MG_FD_203700 | JGI IMG/M metagenome (GOLD analysis project Ga0315274, IMG submission 203700) | Sediment microbial communities from Yellowstone Lake, YNP, Wyoming, USA - YL17G02_20 | ecosystem: Environmental > Aquatic > Freshwater > Lake > Sediment | place: USA: Wyoming | collected...
TTACGGTAAAGTCTATGTTGGTTTGGTCAGGATTAATGGTTACATCTCCGGGGACAAGTGCAACTTCATCAAATCCGTAAGCACGTTCAATCTCTTTGAATTTGAAGTGAGGCATTTTTTTCTTTACCTGATAGAAATTGCCACAAACTATACAAGGATGGCAGTCTAAAGTCAAGGAAAGATGTAGATAAAATTACAGCTATTAAGTATAATTCTAGGTCATGCCTGTTCTTTATGTCATTGCTACTCCTATTGGCAATCTGGAAGATATTTCCCTGCGTGCCTTACGCCTTCTGCGAGAGGTGAAACTTATTGCTGCTGAGGATACCCGTAAAACGCGCCGCTTGCTTAATTCCTATAATATAAAAACTTCGTTGACTAGTTATCATGAGCATAGTAAAAGAGCTAAACTTGATTATTTATTGGATTATCTCGAAAAAGAAGACTTGGCTCTAGTTTCGGAAGCTGGCATGCCTGGGCTAAGTGATCCTGGTTATGAGCTTATTATTGCTGCCATTGAGGGCGGGATTTCTGTGGTACCGATTCCTGGTGCTTCAGCGGTGATTACCGCGTTAGTGGTTTCCGGGTTGCCGACCGACCAATTCCTTTACGTTGGGTTTTTGCCCCGCCGTAAGGGACAAAGGCAGCGTCTTCTCAGCTCAATAGTCGATGAGCCCAGAACTATAGTGGCTTTCGAGACACCTCATCGCCTTGGAGATGCATTGAATGATATTGAAGAAATTCTAGGAGATAGAAGAATATCTGTATGCCGTGAGCTTACCAAAGTCCACGAAGAAATTTTCCGGGGCAGAGTGAGCCAGGCTAGGGAGCATTTTGTCGAACCAAGAGGGGAGTTCAGTCTCGTTATTGAAGGTAAGACTCGAGCCTGGTTGAAATTTCAAGAAAGGAGCTAAAATGCGCCGTGGTTGTATTGCTATAGCAAAGTTGGAGTGTGGTGGTTGTCAGCGTCCTATTAAATATGGAGAACGCTATCTTTTAATCAACGGGGAAGGAGATGAAAAGCAACGTCTTTGTGTTGATTGCTGTTTGAGTCGTGGTTATATCTCATACGGAACAGAAAAAGGAAAGCAAATAATCACCTTTCTCCCCAAGAAATAAACCTTGGTAAGCATCATCTGAGAGCTCCAGTTCATGGCAATGACATGGGGCAATTAAGCTAACCCCAAAAAGTCTTGCGACTTTTTGGGGATCCCAGTAAACTTGGTTTTAAATTAACGGGGTCCCCAAGAAAAGCATAAGATTTTCTTGGGGTGAATTAATGATTTACAATAGGGTAACTTTTGGGGGAATAATTTGAGCGAGCGCATTTTTATCGGTGTGGCTTGGCCTTATGCCAATGGTCCTCTACATTTAGGACATATTGCTGGTGCTTATCTGCCAGCCGATATTTTTGCCCGGTATCACCGTCTTAAGGGCGATAAAGTGCTGATGATTTCCGGTAGCGACCAGCACGGAGCGCCGATTACAATTCGTGCTGAACAAGAATCTACCACGCCACAAGAAGTGGTAGCTAAATACCATCAACAATTCATTGACTGCTGGAAAAAACTGGGCATCTCTTTCGACTTATTTACCACCACTGACACTCCAAATCACACTCAAGTTACTCATGATATATTCCTCGCTTTGCTCAATAGGGGCTATATTTACAAAGACAAGATGCTCCAAGCTTATTGTCCTAAGTGCCAGAGGTCCCTTCCCGACCGCTATTTGGAAGGTACTTGTCCTTACTGTGGCTTCACGAAAGCGAGAGGTGATGAATGTGATGGGTGTGGTAAGCCTTTGAATCCATGGGAGCTTAAGGATCTTCGCTGTTACCTTTGTTCTACTCCGCCTCGTTTTGAGTCTTCGGAGCATTTCTTTTTGCGCCTTTCTTCTTTTCAGGATAAGTTGACTGCCTGGATAAAAGAGCAGACTCATTGGCGGCATAATGTGCTTAGCACCACGTGGAAATTTCTGGGTGAAGGATTAAAGGACAGGGCTATTACTCGGGATTTGGATTGGGGAGTAATTGTGCCGCAATCAGGCTTTGAGCGTAAACGTATTTATGTATGGTTTGAGGCAGTCATTGGTTATTTATCGGCAAGCAAGGAATGGGCAAAATTGCAGGGAGATGATACCGCCTGGCAAGCTTTCTGGCAAGACGATGCCAGGAGTTTTTATTTCATCGGCAAAGATAATATCTTTTTCCATACCCTTGTTTGGCCGGCGATGTTGATGGGTTATGATAGTCTAAATCTTCCTTATGATGTCCCAGCTAATGAATTTTTGACTATCGAAGGCAAAAAGCTTTCTACTAGCCGTGGTTGGGCGATCTGGCTCCATGAATATCTGGAACGATATGAACCAGACCCCCTGAGGTATGCTTTGGCAGCGAATATGCCTGAGAGCGGCGACAGCGATTTTTCCTGGCATGAATTCCTCCGTCGTAATAATAATGAGTTGGTAGCCACTTATGGCAATTTAGCTCATCGTGTTCTCACCTTTGCTTATCGCAATTTCGATGGAGCCGTGCCTGTACCTGGTGAACTGGATGAACGCAGCCAGGGCTTGCTTCATGGGGCTGAAGTTACGTTAGACGGTGTGGATAAATTGCTTTATCGTTGTGAGTTTAAAGGAGCGGTTAAAGAGGCTATGTCTCTAGCCCAGGAAGCTAATCGTTATCTTGATGAACAAGCTCCTTGGAAGACAATCAAAACGAAACGAGAGACTTCGGCTAAATCCGTCTATACAGTCCTCTCTGTGCTGACAGCATTGAAAACTATTTTTTATCCCTTCCTTCCCTTCAGTTCCGAAAAGCTCCATTCCTTTCTGGGATTTGATGGTAGGGTGGAGGAAAAAGGTTGGAAAATTCAGTTTTTACCCCCGGGGCAGAAACTTCGCCAACCCCAGCCGTTATTTGTCAAGCTAGATGAAGATATTGTCGCTAAAGAAAGTAGCCGGCTTGACTCCCTGAAAGGAAATCAAAAAATTGAATCTTGACTTGACCTGTGCCTTTTGATTTAGCTGGGGGTTGGCTGTGGTGCTAAGCCTCAAATATTTTAGCGAGCTCAGGTTCATCCAGAGTTTCATGAGCTATAAGCTCTTCAGCTAGCTGGTTTAGTTTTTCTTTATTCGCGGTCAAAATTCTCTTGGCGGTATTGTAGGCCCCCTGGATAATATTATGCACTTCTTCATCGATTTCCTGGGCTATCTTATCGCTGTAATCCCTCTGTTCGCTGATCTCACGACCCAGAAAGACGAGTTCTTGTCTTTGACCAAAGGTCCGCGGGCCCAATTTCTCACTCATGCCGTATTCAGTGACCATTTTTCTCGCTAGCTTAGTTGCTTCCGCTAAGTCATGTTGGGCACCGGTAGTCATTTCCCCAAAGGTAATTTCCTCGGCAACGCGTCCGCCCAAGCTCACTGCCAATCTATCATCAAACTGAGACTTAGTCCATAAATGACGGTCTTCGGATGGTAGGAAGCGTGTCCAGCCTCCAATCCCAATACCGCGAGCAATAATGGAGACTTTGTGCGCTGGGTCAGCATTAGGCAACATCCTGGCGGTCAAGGCATGCCCACTTTCGTGGTAAGCAGTTATTTCCTTCTCCTTGAGGCTTATTACACGGCTTTTTCTTTCTGGGCCAAGCATAACTCGCTCACTGGCATCCTCAAGCTCCTTCAATGTGATATCTTTACGGTTGCGTCGCGCAGCCAGGATGGCTGCTTCATTGATTAAGTTAGCAAGGTCAGCGCCGCTGAACCACGGCGTTTCCTTGGCTAATGTTTCGAGGTCAACTTCTTTGGCCAGTGGTTTGCCCTTGGCATGTACCTCAAGAATAGCCTTGCGACCTTTTATATCGGGTAGATCAATGACAACGTGACGGTCAAAGCGACCAGGGCGGATGAGGGCTGGGTCGAGGATATCGGGGCGATTGGTGGCGGCCATGACGATGACGTTGGCATTGGTATCAAAGCCATCCATCTCAGCCAGAATTTGATTGAGGGTCTGCTCCCTTTCGTCGTGTCCTCCACCTAAGCCAGCACCACGGTGTCGGCCAACAGCATCGATTTCATCAATAAATATAAGGCATGGTGCATTACGCTTGGCTTGTTCAAACAGGTCTCTGACCCTGGCGGCACCCACACCCACAAACATCTCCACAAATTCGCTGCCACTAATAGAGTAAAAAGGTACCCTAGCCTCTCCGGCTATAGCTTTAGCTAGTAAAGTCTTACCTGTTCCGGGTGGCCCTACAAGGAGCACTCCTCGGGGTATGCGTCCCCCCAGTGCCTGGAATTTCTGGGGGGACCTGAGAAATTCCACTATTTCCTGGACCTCTTCTTTAGCCTCGTCTGTTCCAGCGACATCGGCGAAAGTTACATCAGGCCTCTTGTCAAGAGTTAATCGGGCACGGCTTTTGCTGAAATTGAAGGCTTGTGTGCCAGCGCCACGGGCGGCACGGAAGAATAAGAAGTAAAATAATGCTCCAAGCAGCACAATGGGTAGAATGACTGTTAGTCCTATTGCTCCCCAATCAACGCCACTAGGTTCAACGACGAACTTTATTCCTTCCCCTTCTACTCCCAGGACTATCCCTTCATCTTTGAGAAAATTGACCAGCTCATAGGTAGTACCGTCAAAATGCGTTGTAATTGTGACTTGGTCATCTTTCAAGCCCTCGACTGTATCGCCACTTTGCCTAATGGTATCAATTTGCCCTTCTTTAGCGCTCTGGACAAAATCAGACAGCTCTACATTCGTGGGACCTTCGCGTGGCATAAAGGTAAATACTAAAGCCAATACCACTACTAGAAGCAGTAGGTAAAAAAACCCGCTACGCCACCATTTTGCTTGCATATCTTTACCCTAGTTCCAATTATAACAGATATACTGCAAACTGAAAAATTTCATTCTCAAATTTGCAAGTGGAGTAGTCTTGCAGTAGAGTTCTAATGCTGGGTACATTATCTTCAAAATATATATGGCAAGATAGTCCTTGGCCAAATGTTGCCACAAGTGATATAATTATAGAAGGAGGGTTAGAGCCTTTCTGGAAGCGGAGAAAATAGCGCGCTTGGCTACCGAGCTTGCTTCTGAGAAGCAAGCACGGGATATCGCTATGCTAGACGTTAGAGCTTTGTGCTCTTTCGCGGATTACTTTGTTATTTGTACTGGAGATACCAAGCGGCATATTGAAGCTATCTGGCAGGGTATTGATGAAGCGTTGAGAGCTAAAGACGTCGTACCTCGTCATAATGAAGGGACTCCTGACTCAGGTTGGATGCTTGCTGATTTTGGTTCAGTTATTGTCCATATATTCGCCCCGCTTGAGCGGGATTATTATCAACTGGATAAATTATGGGACAAGGCAACCCCCGTAGTTAGAATTCAATAGATCCACGTATCTAGCTCCCGGTCATAGTTGAAAATTTCCTCTGCTGAGAAGAATAAGTCTATTTCTTTCGAAGCATTTTCCAGTGAATCAGAGCCATGTATTAAGTTGTGTCCAATATCAATGCCAAAATCGCCTCTGATAGTGCCACTAGAGGCTTTAGCAGGGTCAGTTTCTCCCATCATTTGTCGTATTATTTCCACGGCATTTTTACCCTGGAAGACGATGGCGATGAGTGGGCTGGAAGTAATGAAACTTACCAAATCGTCAAAGAAAGCTTTTCCTTTATGGATGGCGTAGTGGCGTTGGGCCAAATTTTTGTCCATATGCAACATCTTCAGAGCTACGATTTTAAGCCCCTTCCTTTCCAGACGAGAAATGATTTCCCCGGCCAATCCCCGTTGTATGGCATCAGGTTTGATAAGAACTAAACTTCTCTCCATGAGACCAGACCTCCTTCCATAATTGGCTCCTTTCTAAACTCTCATGAGCAGGGTAATCAAATCCACGTTTTCTAGGGAATCAACTACTCTGTCAGCCTCCTCGAGCTTTTGTCGGGGGTGTGTATTAATTATGGCCAGGCATTTCATCCCCGCAGTTTTGGCTGCTTTGACTCCCAGTGGGGAATCTTCAATTACCACGCAATCGTTAGGTGTCACTTCCAGCTTCCTGGCGGCTAAAAGATATATCTGGGGGCTAGGTTTGCTTTCGGATACTTCTTGACCAAAAACAACACAATTAAAAATTCCTGCCAAATTAAGCTCACTAAGGACCAAGTCGATATTTTCCTTGGGAGCTGAAGAAACCAAGCCTACTTTGAAATTCCCCTTCTTTAGGGCATTCAGCAACTTTACTACCCCGGGAAATGGCTTGATGCTTCCTATTGCCTTCCGTCTAAAATTTTCTTCTTTCTCCTGTACCATGATTTTGACATCTCCTTCGGGGAATTCCCTGCCCATGATGCTGCTGATTATGAAGTCATTTCTAGTGCCAAAGAGCTGGGTAAAATCTTCTTTGGTGAATTTTATCCCCCTTTTAGCAAAAGCCTCTTGCCAGGCAGCAAAGTGGAAGGAACTGGAATCGACAATAACACCGTCCATGTCCCAGAGGATTGTCTTTTTTGACTGTCTCCAGACGTAGAATAAGAAATCGCCATCGACTATGACTGTGTTATCCTTGAGAGTAAGCACTCCTTTAGTTTCCACTAGCCGTTTTGTCAGCTTAGTGACCCAGGCAGATGCTTGGATGGGTTCATTGATGGGTGCTATCTGTTTAAATCTTATCTCGCTCTTGGCAGTGACACCAAATTCAATCCCATGGCAAAGCATGGCGTAAGCAGTTACCTCATCAAGGAGGGTATAGAGAATACCGCCATGGACCACATCATTCCAGCCTTGGTGAAACTTCCCGGCGGTGAACTCCGCGGTGACTTTTTCTCCATCCTGAACAGGTTTCAACTTCAGCCCTATAGGGTTCTCTTGACTACAGGCAAAACAAAGCCTTGCTGTGTACTCAGCATCTAAACTAGAGATTTTCATTTCTTGGTCTCTCTTGCTCCACTCTGAGTGACAGAAGGGATGTTTTATCCCTGGGCTTGGTTATATGAGGGGGGCGAAGGTATAATGGCTGTAGGGTGACTGGGTCATCTTGTTCTCCTCTGCTCAATTTTCGCCAACCTAATATAGCCAAAGAGTTAGCTCGAGATGGGCTATTACTTTGGGAAATCATAGCTCGCCTGCCCAAGTTTTGCTGTATTTCCCTTACTATGTCAGCAGGGATTTCCCCACAAAAAAGCGTTTTTTGCTTAGTCCGGTGGCACAAAGTTTTAACTGTGGTTAGATTTTCTGCCTCTAGGCATTGCCATTCATTATCTTTTTGCCGGTAAAGGGCAGTGGCTATTTCCTCGCGACCAGCCTTTTGAATGGGACGCAAGGGCAGTCCAGTAAAGGCCACGGAATAGGCTTCGGCTTCTAATGTGTTTACACCAAGCAAAGGAATATTTAAGGCAGAAGTCAGCCCCTTAGCAGTGCTTATGCCTACCCGGAGTCCATTAAAGCTTCCCGGACCTTTAGCTACAATGATTGCTTCTATAGAGTCTAGCTCCACCTGGGCTTGTTGCAACAAGCAAACTAAATTCGGCAGCAGTTCTATTGTATGGTTTTGTGTTGTTTGCCAGGTTAGCGAAGCCAGTATCTCACCTTTATGAGATAAGGCAATGCTAACGATATTGGATGAAGTATCTATAGCTAATTCCATATCAGAAATCTAATTTCTAAACTCCCGACAAATCCCTCCGAAGTGCAAAAGGTAAAAACAAAGGTGATAGAGCAAAGGTTAAAAAGTTTAGCATTTCGTATTCAGGGCCACAATTCCTTCTCTTTTTTGAGTTGTTCTATTAATTCATAGTAGCGCTCGCCTTGAGGTTTCAGGCAAATAGATCGTCCTGTCTGAGAGGCAGGAATATAGTGTATGGTGATGAGTAAATTATCCCGGGGTACTACCTGCAGCCCCTTCTCTGCCCATTCAACCACACAGACTCCGTCGCCATAAAAATACTCCTCCAGCCCCAGGTCAGCAATTTCCTCAATGTGATCTAGGCGATAAAAATCAATGTGGTATAAGGGAAGTCGGCCATGATACTCTCTAAGGATGACAAAAGAGGGACTGAAGGCATATTCTTTTACATCCAACCCATGAGCGATGCCTTGGACCAGACAAGTTTTACCCGTTCCCAACTCACCTGCGAGAAGGAGAACATCAGCTTTTTGAGCTAGTCCCCCTAGGTAGTGTCCCAAAAGCTGAGTTTGTTCAGGGCTATGCGAATTTAACTTCAGAGACTCCATTCTTAAAGTGTTCCCAGCCCCCTTTTTTGTAAGGGATGATATTTCCCTTGCTATCCACAACCGTCACTCGTGTTGGTAACTTTTCTTTTGTTATATCACCGATTACAGTAACCGGGCAATTTAGGGCTTGCTTAGCCCGGGCGACAGTGGCCTCATCAGCGGTAAAAAGAAGCTCATAATCCTCTCCACCACATAAAGCCAGCTCCTGATGGTTAGGGAAATTTGCCGTGACTACAGGGTGTATTGGCACTTGTTCTATCTTTATCTTAGCGTTGACTTTGCTGGATTCACATATATGGCCAAGGTCAGCAACAAGCCCATCGCTTATGTCTATAGCAGTTTTAACTCCTTGTTCGATTAAGATTTGTCCCTCTTTTATTTTTGGCATGGGCTTAAAGTGAGCTCGTCGCAAGAAGTTGCTTACTTCAGGATCTGAGATGACTTTTCCCTTGAGCATTTCCAGGCCGGCTGCCGATGATCCCAGGTATCCTGTGACAGCTATTTGCTCACCAGAAGAAGCTGTTGATCTCTTAAGCAAGTTTTTGCCTTTGGAGCAACCAATGATTGTTACAGTGATAACTACATTGGGAGCGGTAGCGACATTACCTCCAACTATAGCCACTCCAAATTCTCTGGCCATATGCATTATGCTGTTGATAAACTTGGAGATGTCTTCCACCTCCAGTTCGCCAGGCAGTGCCAGAGAAAGTAAAGCGTACTTGGGAATACCGCCCATGGCAGCTATATCGCTTAGATTTACTGCCAGTGCTTTCCAGCCCAATTCTTCCCAGTTAATGACGTCTAGGTCGAAGTGTACATCCTGGACCAAGGTATCTGTAGTAGCTAATTGGATGCGCTTATCACTTTGCCAAGCAGCAGCGTCATCACCAATACCCACTAAAACTTCTTGCCACGGGGTGCGTCCAGAATTTTCGTATCTAGCGCTGCTGCTGCGTATGAGGTTAATTAGGCCAAACTCTCCCAACTCAGACAGTCTCATCGGTGGAATTATAGCATTGGCTTTGTTTAACATTCTAGCTGGTAGATATAGCAGGTGGCTAAAACATAGGCCTTGTTGCCATTTTATTCCCTGTGGTATAAAATCTAGACATGCATGATTATGAACTGGTGGCTATAATTAGTCCCGAAGTTGATGAAGAGGGAGTGTCTAAAATTGTAGACAAGGTGACTCAGTCCATTAATAGCCGTGGTGGGGCAGTGGAAGAGATAAAAAATTGGGGAAAAAGAAAGCTAGCTTACCCTGTAAGGAAATTTATGGAAGCTGATTATATGCTAGCTCGCTTTAAGTTAATGCCAAAATCGGTTAAGGAACTTGAAAGAGAAATTAGCGCTTCGGGGGACATTCTACGATATCTTGTGGTGAAGGTGGGTGATTGATATGGCAAGCTTAAGCAAAGTAATACTCGTTGGCAATTTAGGTTCTGATCCGGAGATGAGGTATACGCCTAATGGGAAAGCAGTTACCTCTTTTCGTATGGCTACTAATCGTCGTTACACTACTTCTGCCGGAGAGAGCAGGGAAGAAACAGACTGGTTTAGAATTAGCGTTTGGGGCAAGCAAGCTGAGCAGTGTAATCAATTTTTAAGCAAGGGAAAGCAAGCTTACGTTGAGGGAAGATTGCACGCTCGCAATTGGGAAGGACAGGATGGGCAGATGCGCACCAGCCTTGAAGTGACTGCGGACCGTGTCCTTTTCCTTGGTAGGCAAGCTCCGGCGTCCCTTCCTGAGGAAGGGGAGCTTGAGCCTGAAGATTTACCTTTTGATTTAAAATAAAGGAGAAGAAATTTTGGCTAATACTGGAAGAGTAGCTAATACTGGAAGAGTAGCTAATACTGGAAGAGTAAGAGGTACGAGAAACTTCGTCACCAGGCCAGCAATCTGTCCCTTTTGCAAAGGGAAAGGGAGTATGAAAATCGATTATAAAGATGTTTCTGTGTTGTCTCGCTATATTTCCGGTCAGGGTAAGATTGTGTCGCGGCGAAGGAGCAGAACCTGTGCTAAACATCAAAGAAGCTTGGCACAAGCTATAAAGAGGGCTCGTTATCTCGCTATGTTACCTTACGCACCAATCCATATTTGGAAAACAGGAGGCGTCGGCCTATCCCGTTCGACAGTTTGAAGAATGCCAAAGCGGACTTATCAACCAAAGAAAATCCCCCGAAGGCGCAGCTTAGGTTTTCGTGCTAGAATGGCCACTCGAGGTGGAAGACGAGTGCTTAAAGCAAGGCGCCTTAAGGGGAGGTACAGGCTGACTCCAGTTTAACTCTATCCCGTGAAGGAGCCTCGTTTTTTAACTAATAGAGCGCAATACACTTTGGTTTATCGACAAGGCAAAGTATGGGCAAATAGCTTGCTAGTGATGAAGGCGATGCCCAATGGTTTAAGTCTAAGCCGATATGGTTTTTCCGTGACCAAAAAAGTTGGTAAGGCGGTACAGCGTAATCGCTTGAAGAGGTTACTCAGGGAAATAATGAGGCTGCAATCGCTAAGGCCTGGATGGGACATCGTCTTCATGGCTCGGTCTGTAGCAGTCAGTACTGACTATCACCAGCTAGAGAGGGCAGTAACCAAGCTTTTAGCTCGGGCGCAATTGTTGGAAAGTAACGAATGTCTCAATTAGCTCTGGGGTTAATTAAATTGTACCAGAACACAGTGTCGAAGGTTCTCCCTCCTGTTTGTCGTTTCCAGCCTACATGCTCTCATTATGCAGTTGAGGCAATTAAAAAATATGGGTTTGCCCGCGGTAGCTGGCTGGCAGCCAAGAGGATAGCTCGATGTAATCCCTTCTCCGAAGGTGGCTACGACTCCGTGCCTTAGTTATAGAATGAAACAACCAAAGACATTCTTCCTTATTGCAATTGCTCTTTTGCCCTTGGTCCTGATTTCCTGTATTTCAAGTGGAGCTTCGGTACCAAGAGGATGGGCCGGAACTGTAGTTCATGACGGCATCATTTATGCCGGCACTAGAGATGCCAGGGTGGTGGCGATAAACTCATCGACTCAAAGGCAACAATGGGATTACGCTTTCACCTCTACTGCTATATATACCACGCCGATAGTGGATGGCGATTTAGTTTATGTTGGCACTTATAGTGGCCAGGTATATGCCCTGACCATAGACCGGGGCACCGAGAGGTGGGTTTACCCCAGAACTGGTTCAATAGGAGCTATTGTGGGTAGCCCAGTTATAGCTAATGGAACTATCTATATTAGCAGCTCGGATGGCAGAGTATATGCTCTGGATACAACTTATGGTGACCTTAGGTGGAAATCCGAGCCCTTACCCTTAACTGACAAGCTGTGGACAAGCCCCGCAATTCTGGGTGATAGTCTCTATGTCAGCACTTTCGGTGGTCGTATCTATGCACTATCGTTAGAAACGGGGGAGTTATCAGACTGGTCTTTTGAATCAGAGGCAGGTTTTGCTTCTTCACCGGTGATTGACGAAGATACCATCTACGTGGGTTCGTTTGACCGCTATCTTTATGCCGTGAGAATAGGTAGCAATGTGTCAATGTGGAAATTTCCCCAGGAGAAACCAGCAGGTAATTGGTTCTGGGCGTCTCCTGTAGTCAATGAGGGCATTGTTTATGTTGGCTGCCTCGATGGCAAACTCTATGCTATTGAAGCAGAGACAGGGGGAAAATTATGGGAATTTGATGCTGGAAACCCTATAGTTTCCTCGCCTGTTTTGATGGATAATCTGTTGATAGTAACTGATGAATCAGGCACTGCATATGTCTTTGACCTGACTGCCGAGAACGGGAATGAGACAGTGCCGTTGAAGACTATCTCCATTGGTGCTGATGTTAGAAGTCCTTTCTGTGCCCACGATGGTCTAGTTTATATTAGAGGCGAAAATAACTCAATATATGTTGTGGATATTGATAAGGGGGAAGTAGCAGAGGGTTGGCCAGTTTCCTTGGCTATTGAAAAGTGACGGTTGTATCTGATGGCAGTATGGAATCTAATTATAGGTAACCCGGTACTTAATGTGCTGATTGCCTTGAGCCATCTTCTGGGTGGTAGTTTTGGCTTGGCGATCATCGTCCTTACCGTTATCATTCGCTTAGTCTCCTGGCCTCTTACCAAGCGCCAGCTTAATTCCACTAAGGCTTTGCAAGAGATGCAGCCGAAAATTCAAGAATTGCAGAAGAAATATGGTAAAAATCAACAAAAGCTTCAGCAAGAAATGATGAAGCTTTATAAGGAAGCCGGGGTAAACCCTCTGGGCTGCTTATGGCCCATGTTGATTCAGTTCCCTATCTGGATTGCCCTCTATCAAGCCATTATGAAAGCTCTGGCTACCACGCCGGAGAACTTACTTGATTTAGCTCATCGTCTTTACTCCTGGGACATAGTGAGTCAAGCAATCCCGTTGAGCAGTCAATTCTTGGGGCTTGATTTGGGAAGTCAAGGCAATTTTCTTCTAGCCATCCTAGTTGGTGGCACAATGTGGGTACAGCAGAAGATGACCCAAGCACCGGCTGTTGACCCGAGGCAAGAGTCCACAAGCAGGATGATGTTGTTGATGATGCCTCTCATGTTTGGCTTCCTCACCTTAACGTTCCCCAGTGGCCTGGCTCTCTACTGGGCTGTTTCCAATATAATTGGTATTGTAACTCAATATTTCGCCACTGGTGGCTGGGGTTACCTTAAATTCCGTTCTCCATTTCAGTCAACACCAGTGAAGGGAAAATGAACTAGTATTACAGAGGCGATCGCAAATTGTGTTAGTAATAAAGCAAATTATTGAAGGGGAATCGGACTATGGAAAGGATTGAGATAACAGCTGCGACAGTAGAACAGGCAATAGAAAAAGCGGAGGCGCAGCTAGGGCTAAGCCGCGACCAATTTGAAATGGAGGTTATTAGGGAGGGGAAGTCAGGGATTTTAGGAGTGGGGGGCAGAGAGGCTTTAATCAGGGTGACTCCAGTAACCCCGCCGGAAAAGGATGCGGTCAAGGTGGTCACAGAAATTTTAGATACGTTGCTTGGATTACTGGGTGTACCAGGCAAGGTTGAAGTACTATCGGATGAGATACCTCTAGCTTTGGATATCCAAGGTGACGATTTGGGTATCTTGATTGGTCGGCGAGGTCAGACTCTAGCTTCCTTGGAATATATTACTAAGCTCGTAGTAGTTGGACGGTTAAAGGCTTGGCTGCCGTTAGCAGTTGACGTTGCAGGATACAAAAAACGCCGGCGTGATTCTTTGCAAAGATTGGCTTTATATCTAGCTGAGCAGGTGAAATCAAGACGCAGTGCTATAACGATGGAGTCAATGCCTGCTGACGAACGCCGTATTGTTCATTTAACTTTGGCTGATGATCCTGATGTAACAACTCAGAGCATAGGTGAGGGTGAGAATAGGAAGGTGGTTATTTTATTAAGACAGGGTTAGCCATGTTCCGGGAAGTAAACACTAAGATTAACTTTATTCAATTGGAAGAAGATATCCTTCGCTTCTGGAAGGAGCAGGGAATTTTTGACAAGAGCATCGAGATAAGAAAAAAGGGACCACATTACGCCTTTTATGAAGGCCCACCTACAGCTAATGGCAGCCCGGGAGTTCATCATGTGCTATCTCGTCTATACAAGGACATTGTTTGCCGGTATAAGACAATGAAAGGTTACCATGTGCCGCGAAAGGCGGGGTGGGATACCCATGGTTTGCCCGTTGAGTTGGAGGTGGAGAGCTCTCTTGCCCTTACCAGTAAGGCTCAAATTGAGGAATATGGAGTGGCTCGATTTAATGACCATTGTCGCCAAAACGTTTTCAAATATATTAAAGAATGGGAAACCATGACCGAGCGCCTTGGCTGCTGGTTGGATATGGAGCATCCTTATATAACATTAGACAATAGCTATATTGAATCCTGCTGGTGGATAACGAAACAGCTATGGGACAAGGGCTTGATTTATCAGGGCTACAAAGTCACGCCGCATTGTCCTAGATGTGGCACGTCTCTTAGCTCTCACGAGGTGGCTTTGGGTTACCGGGATGACGCTGAAGATCCGTCGGTTTATATAAAGTTTAGAGTGGAACCATCACCAATAGCTGAGACTGCCAAGCAAAAGAGACTCTATGAGCTCTCACGCGGTAAAGCAACTTATTTACTCGCGTGGACGACCACGCCATGGACTCTGCCGGGCAATACTGCTTTAGCTGTAGCTTTTGATGCTGATTATGCTTTACTAGAGGTAGGCGACGAGTATCTCATTCTGGCTGACGCCCTGCGCGAGAAGGCGGGGCTAGGCGATTATAAAGTGGTTGAAATGTTGAAAGGAAGCGACCTAGCGACGATGAGGGGAGTAAAATACGAGCCACTTTATGATCCTCACCAGTTTGGTGTAGAGCGGAGACGTATAGAGTTCATTAATGAAGATCGGGTATTAGGATCGCCGCAGTTAAAATTACAGAAGCTGGAAGAAGGAGAAAAGTTAACCTATAAAGTAATTGCTGCCGATTTTGTGTCTATGGAAGAAGGGACCGGCATAGTGCATGTCGCCCCTGCTTTTGGCGAGGCCGATTTTAAAATTGGAATGCATCCTGATTATTGCCTGGATTTTGTTCAGCCTGTAGACTTGGATGGTAATATTACCGGCACCTATCCCTTTGCTGGCAAGTTTGTTAAAGATGCTGACCCTTTTATCCTCGATGACCTTAAATCACGTGGTTTGCTTTATCGCAGTGAGAAGGTTATTCATACCTACCCTTTCTGCTGGAGGTGTGAGACACCTCTTCTCTACTATGCTAAACCAGCTTGGTATATCAAGACGACAGCGGTGAAAAAAGAACTTATATCTGGCAATACCAAGATAAACTGGTACCCTGATTATATTAAGCATGGTCGTTTTGGCGATTGGCTGGAGAATAACGTAGATTGGGCTTTTTCCCGGGAGAGGTATTGGGGAACTCCGCTCAATATTTGGCGCTGTTCTTCCTGTGACAATTATGAGTGTGTTGGCAGTGTGGACGGATTAAGGGCGCAGGCAAGTCTCAGTGGCTTAACCACACCCTTGGATTTACATCGCCCCTATGTAGATGAAATAACATTTGCCTGCCCTAAATGTGATGGCAGGATGCAGCGTGTTCCCGAGGTAATTGATTGTTGGTTTGACTCCGGAGCTATGCCTGTAGCTCAGTGGCATTATCCCTTCGAGAACGAAGATAAGTTTAAGCAGAATTTTCCTGCGGATTTTATTTGCGAGGCTGTGGACCAGACTCGAGGCTGGTTTTACAGCTTACATGCCATATCTACTCTACTTTTCAATCATCCTTGCTTTAAGAATGTCATCTGTCTAGGACACGTTGTCGATGCTCAAGGTGAGAAAATGAGCAAGTCCAAGGGCAATGTAATCGATCCCTGGACTGTGATTAATAATTATGGTGCCGATGCTCTAAGGTGGTATATGCTGGTTTCTACTCCAGGAGAAGATAACCATCGTTTCTCCACCAAGATGCTTGAAGAGACAATACGTAAATTTTTCCTTACCTTGTGGAATACGTATTCCTTTTTTACCCTTTATGCCAATATCGATTGCTTCGTTCCTCAGCCCTTGACGGTTGACAGCGGTCAGCCAAAAACTTTCACAGAGCTAGATAAGTGGATTATTTCCGAACTCAACCGGCTCGTAAGCGAGGTTTCCAAATTAATGGATGGCTATAATCCTACTTCTGCCGCACGCAGAATTGAGGGATTTATAGATAATCTCTCTAACTGGTATGTGAGAAGAAACCGCCGCCGGTTCTGGAAAAGCGAGAACGATGCTGATAAATTGGCCGCATATACTACGCTATATCAATGTCTGGTGACTTTGTCTCAATTGTTGGCTCCTTTTGTGCCATTTATTGCTGAAGAGCTTTATCAGAATTTGTTTCGCTCTGTTAATCCTCAGGCGAGAGAAAGCGTTCATCTAACTGATTTCCCCATAGCGGATGAGGCTAAAATCAATGACAAGCTAAACAGTGGTGTTGAGTTAGCTATGAAAATATCCAGCTTGGGCAGGGCAGCACGAGCTAAGGCGGGGATTAAAGTGCGCCAGCCATT
>Ga0315274_10007057_pt1 | contig 16317 bp, 15 predicted proteins | sample YL17G02_20_MG_FD_203700 | JGI IMG/M metagenome (GOLD analysis project Ga0315274, IMG submission 203700) | Sediment microbial communities from Yellowstone Lake, YNP, Wyoming, USA - YL17G02_20 | ecosystem: Environmental > Aquatic > Freshwater > Lake > Sediment | place: USA: Wyoming | collected...
GATCGCAACCGCGTTCCTTGTCTGGGTGGCGGGCAAAGAAGGCAATCCATATAAGAAGTTCGGAGTGGTGATAGGCTGGATTGCAGTCATCCTTTCGGCGCTGATCGTAGTGGGTTCAGTCACCACTTGCGTCACTCACTGCAAAAAGGGCGGCTGGCCCTGCATGAGGGGCGGGATGATGGAGGGTGGCGGGATGCCGATGATGCCGATGGGGCCGATGGGAATGCCGCCGCCGGCGCCGCCAGCCGGAAAATAAGGCGACCGGTTCCGGATTCAGAGTCAGCGATATAAAATCAATAGAAGGGGGTGCGTCATGTTTACACGCAAACGGGCGTCGTCTGCTTTTTTTGGATTTGCGCTTCTTGCTGCCCTTGCGGGATGCGGCGGCGGAAGTTCGCAAATAGATCCCGTAGGCATGCTTGACCCCACGTTCAACGGGACAGGTGATGTGCAATTCACTGCCGTCAAAACATTTGAAGCGGGCGGCGTTCAAATAGATTCACAAGGGCGGATCGTGATCGCGGGTTCGACGATGGATGCGGTCACGGGCTACGACATGGCGCTGTGGAGATACAACGCGGACGGCACGCCCGATACGACCTTCGGCGGCGGAAACGGTTATATAACAGTGCACGGGACGGCCGGTGGCAATCGCTGGGACAAAGGCTTTGACGTGGCAATAGATTCGAGCGGCCGCTTAGTCGTAGTCGGCGAGAGCGAATATGCGGTGCTCAAAACCTACATGGTCATCTGGCGTTTCAATGAGGACGGAACGGCAGACACGGCTTTCGGCACCGGCGGCGCGGCGATTTACGACCGCGGACTCGGCGGCAGCTGCAGCTCGCGCTCACTTGCCATTGATTCAAACGGCAACATCGTCGCTACCGGTTACTGCGGCGGAGCCGTGGATGACGACATGACATTGTGGCGCTACACGCCGGACGGCGCTCCCGATACAAGCTTCGGGACGGGCGGAGTCGTCTTCTATAATCCGGTGCCCGAAAAGCCCGACGAAGGCACAGGCATTGCTATCGATTCCGGCGGCAACATCGTCATTGTGGGGATAGCAAGGGACGCCAGCGATTCGCAAAGGCTGACCCTCTGGCGCTACAAGCCGGACGGAACTTTGGACAGCGCGTTCGGCGGAGGCGGGGTCGCGATGTTCACCGGCGGGGATGCGAGCCAGGGCATCGGCGTCGCCGTAGATTCGGACGATAGAGTGATGGCAACGGGAGATTATATCAGCGGAGTTACGCCTTCCGACGCAGTCGTCGCGAGATTCACAAATGACGGCGCGCTAGACACTACCTTCAGCGGGGACGGCGCCGCTTTTTACGCCACCGGCGTCACCGACGGAGGGGCGGCGGTTGCGGTGGATTCAAGGGGAAGGGTATTGGTGACGGGAATCAGCGACTTGGGCGCTTCCTCCACCGCTATGTTCCTTGCGCGCTTCACTGAAGCGGGGGCTATCGACACGACTTTCGGCACCGGCGGGGCGGTGACATATCATGACGTTTCGATTGCCAATTCAGAAGATAACGGCACGGCCATCACATTTGATTCCACGGGCAGGATCGTGGTCGCAGGAACGACGTCCCCATACGGCGATCAGAGGCTGATAATATGGAGGTACAAATAGTTCCGGATTTCCGGAGGCCGGACGGGTCCGGCCGGATACGAGCTATATAATGATACGGGAATGATGCAGCAAAGTCGGGCAGACTGTCCGATTTTGCTGCAGTTTTTTTTAAGCCCACCTTGAAATCCCTATATATATCGGGTTGGCATGGATTGTGCTTGTAGTTTCCGGCATGAATTGCGCCCGCTTAAAAAGAACTGTCTCATGGGCGATAATCTTTATCATCTTATCGTGGCATCTCTTTCCTTCAGTTGTGTGCGCTGAAGGTGGTCAAACTGCCCAGGAAGTCTCATTCGTGATCTGGCCTCAAGCGGACGGCACAAACGACGACGTATCAAATGACGCCGCCGCCGCTGTCAGGGAGGCGCTTCCCCTCGTGATGCCCGCGCACATCGTTTCGCCGCAAATAGTTGAAAAGGTGCTTTCATACTATCAGAAGGAAGGAAAAGCATCGGGGACAGAGGCAACGGCGGTCGACAATCTCTCCAGCGCCAAGGAACATTATTTCAATTTCCATTACGATGAAGCGCTTGTCGAAGTCGGAAGAGCTGTGGAAATACTTTCTGCAGGCAGTGTTTCTGAAAACGGAAGCCTTCTTCAGGACGCGCTCATCACGCAGGGAGTGATTGCAAGATCGGCAGGCAAAGCGGATATTGCAAAGACCGCATTTGACAGGGCGGTTCGCTTAAATCCTTTCTACAGGATCGATTACAGGGCATTTCCTCCAAGCATTGTCGAAATTTTTGAGCAGTCGCGAAGCGCTTTGATGCAGGGTGAAAAGGGAACGCTCCGCGTAGAGACCGATCCGTACACCGCGGAAGTCTTCATCAACGGAGTCATGCAGGGTGTGACGCCGATTGATCTGGCCCAAGTTCCCGCCGGCTCATATACGCTTCTCATAAAGACGAACAAATATCAGCCGGTTGAAAGGCAGATAAAAATCACAGCCGGTGAAAAACTTGTTGTGAATGAAAAACTCAAGTGGGAGGGCGATCGCCCCAGAGCGCAAAAAAAGCTGAAGGAGGATTCGAGGGCGGAAATAGACGAGGGAATAAGAATCGCGGACCTTCTGAAGGTGGATAAGGCGATCATCATCGACAGCGATGATTCCCAAGTCATCAGTGTACGGATGGTGGACAGGAAATATCGCGCGGCCCACAGACAGATCGTCGTCCGTTACGATGCGACGGGCAAGGCGCAGGCGATCGCCGACCTGACTGAAACTTTGGCGAACCTTGCCCGCATCAATCTATTGAATAATCCGATGAAATATCTTGATCCCGACGGGATCGGAGATCCGATCCTTTTGACGGGAAGAAAGCGTGAATATTACAAAAAGCCAATCTTCTGGGGCGCCATCGGCACTGCGGCGGCCGGGGCAATCGTCGGCGGAATCTTGGCAGCAATGTCTGGCGGTTCCGATGACCGCACTGGAAGTGTCGCGGTGCAGTTTAAGTGACCCCGAAGGATTCAAAGGAGAGTATCATGTGGAAGACATTAACTAAAATAGTCATTGCGAGGTCCCGAAGGGGCCGCGGCAATCCCCGTTCTTCTTGGGATTGCTTCGCTTTGCTCGCAATGACAATATCGTTTTTCATTCTTTCGGCATGCGGCGGCGCGCCTTCAGGCAGCCAATCGGCTTGCACAGGCGCGTGCGGTGTGATGAAGCTTGTTGTGAAAGGTTCGAAGAGCTTCAATCCAAATATCAATCATGGGAAGATTGTCACATATCGCGTAACGATTTCCGGCGAAGGAATTGATCAGTCGATAGTTGCGGAGTTCGACGGGACGGCAACGGAAGGCGTGATCGAAGGGATTCCGACCGGCGGCGGTCGGCAAATTGTAGTTGAGGCAATTAATCCGAATGATGCAATCATAAGACAGGGCGAAAAAGGCGATGTTACGGTTGAAGGGGGAAGGGTTGCGGAAGTCGAAGTCACGCTCGAATCGGTTCCGATCTTCACAAACATCGCGGATGGAAATTCGCTGGACAATACGCGCCTCATCTTCCAGATATTTTCAGATCCACAAAATCCCGTTGTTGTTGTTGAGGACGCGACGTCAGCGGAAGCGTCTGCGCTTGCGGATGTCTCAACTCAAACAACTGAAATCAATTTGGACGTCTCAACCGGCCTCGGGAAACTAGCGCCGGTTCTCCAGCCCGCAGGTCAGCATAAATACACGGTGAGGAATATCAACACGGGCAGATCTTCGACAGTGACGGTGGGTCTCATGGACGGCACAAAACGCAAGGGCGCACCGTTCTTTGCGGCCGGCGATCACGGATCACCAAGCGCAAGAAGGAGGGTTTCATGCGGAACACATTGAAAAACGTCATTGCGAGCACGCTGGCAATTCTTGTTTTCGCTTCATGTGGCGGTGGAGGTGGCGAAACGGCAGCGGTCTCTCTGACCGCAACTTTTCCCGCGCGCCTTGATTCGATCAAAACAAATGTTGAAACGGTCGGAACGATCCGCACAGCGGCTGATTCCTCTGCAGAAGTTGTTGCGGGCCCCGCAACGGGCGAGGTTCAGGATAACGGAAGTTATGCCTTCCAATTGAAAAAAGTGGGTTCCATTCCGGGCAGCGGCGGCGTGCTCTACGTCAACTTCTACTACGCACCTGCCGGCGGCAGCGCGCAATTGATCAAGGACGCAGGCGGCGGGGATGAAGGTGGCTTGCTGGTTGCGATACTGGTCCGTCAAATGGATTCGTCCGGAAGCGTTACCGCACAGGCGTCTGATTTCGATCTGACGCCTGACGACGATTCCGACGGAATGGGGAACTTGGATGAAGTGGCTCTTGGTTTAGATCCGCATAATGCCGATAGCGACGGCGATGGAATTTCAGACGGTCTTGATGTCTTCCCTTCTGTTTCGACGGAATGGAACGACACTGATGGCGACGGGATCGGCGACAACTCTGATGAAGACATCGACGGCGACGGACTGTCAAACAGCGACGAAGCAATCTACGGAACGGATCCCAAATTGATCGACACGGACGGCGATGGAGCTTTGGACGGCGACGACAATTGCAAAGTCGTATCGAACGCAAATCAGACAGATACCGACGGTGACGGCAAGGGTGATGAGTGCGAAAACGACACGGACGGCGACGGGCTTACAGACAGCGATGAAGCGCATTACGGCACCAATCCCCTCGTTGCAGATACAGACGGGGATGGTCTGGGCGATAGAACGGAGATAAATCTCGGGACGAATCCGCTTTCTTCGGATTCAGACGGTGACGGCAGAATCGACGGCTCCGATAATTGTCCCAAGAATGCAAACGCTAACCAGCTTGACACCGACGGCGATCATGTCGGCGATGTCTGCGATTCGGATAGCGACAATGACGGTGTGGCAAACATTTCCGATAATTGTCAACTTGTACGCAATGCCGATCAGGAAGATCAGGACGGCGATGGCGTCGGTGATGCGTGCGATCCTGATATCGACGGTGACGGCGTGTCCAATGAAACGGACAATTGCCCTTATGTCGATAATCCGGGGCAATCCGCAACAGACGCTGACGGCGACACTGTTTCTGAAGATTGCGATCTGGATGAAACCGATGCGAATGTCGGCGCAAAGGAATCGGGCATCTTTGTCGATATCGCACGCGGAGTGGACACGAATGCAGGCGCGATCGATGATCCGCTCGCTTCAATTGCCGCGGCGATAACAAAGGCGAAGGCGCAGGGCAAGGATGTCTATGTCGCGGCCGGCACGTACGATGTTTCGAATGTCGTGTGGCAGGGCGGCGTCGGCCTCTTCGGCGGATTCAGCGGCAACTTTTCTTCGCGCGATGTCAGAAGCACCGAAGCCATCCTTACCAGAAGCAATGCAGACGTTACGATATACACAGCCGGACTTAGCAATTTAATAATAGGCGGTTTTCACATCCAAAATACCGCCTCATCTGCGGACCCGATCTACGGCAGCCGGACCGTCGAAATCTCCGGCGGTTTAGTGACCCTCGATCGCAACACCATCAGCGGAAACGGCGACGTCATCAATAGCATAGCAGTCGAGGCGGACGCCGGTGCGAACGTCGCCTTGACGCGCAACATGATCGACGGCGGGGGCAAAAACGCTTCCGGAAGCACAAGCTTGGGACTTCTATTCAAGGACTCGTCCGGAAAAATCACGAATAACATAATAAAGGCGGGCGGCGGAAGATTCGCAACGGGCGTGGAGCTTCAAAATTCTTCTCCCGTCTTTGTGAACAACACAATAGACGGAAGGTCCGGAGCTTCTTCGCTTGGGAATGCCGAGGGCTTGATAGTCAGCGCTTCGTCGCCGGTGGTCGTCAATAATCTCATCTTCACCGGAAATGCGCCGAATCAATATCCGCTGCAATGCGAGGGGACTGCGCCCGCTTCGTCGTCGATGTTCAAAAACAATTTGTTTTCTGTTTTCACAAGCTCGGCGACGCAGATTTACGTGCGCGATTGCGACGGAGTCATGCATCAGGATGCAAGCTTCACCATGGGCGATGCGGAGATTTCGGGAAACATTATATATAACGCGACTGAAGTCGTCGGCAATCTGATCGATGCAAATTATGGATTAATCGCCGGCGGCGGAAATGATGGATACAATGACGGACTGGATGCGAGCGATCCGTTGCTGGGCGGCGTGACGGACGATTACAATGGAACTTCAAGGCCGCGCGGCGCCGCCTACGACATCGGTGCGGTCGAACATTTATAAGAGGTGGATCGTGGATTCCGCTTATCGTGACACATACAGCGCCTTGCTTCTCATAATGAAGAACGTCGCCGGACATCTGCCCGAGGGCGAACGCGCAGAGATGGAGGAGCCGCTCATCAAGGCGGCAAGATCGATTCCGCGCCTTGTTGTTTCGGGTAAGCAGGAAGACATCGAGAGGGCCGTGACTTGCTGCACCGAAGCCATTGTCGCGCTGTCCTATTGCCGCGATAACCATCCTCAACGTGTGAACAGCAACATTTGTAATCATATAATTGAAATTTATGAGCGCTCACTTCCCCTCCTTTGCCCGCCGGAGGCGGACCCACATCCGGCGGATAAGGAGGGGTTAGGGGAGGTAGATATGTGTCATTCTGAGGCGAAGCCGAAGAATCCCACGTGCAAACTGCTTTCTCTGCTTCTGGCTTCCAGCCTCTTGCTTCTCATCGGATGCCAGCCTGCGCATAAACCATCTGTCATTGCGAGAAGCGAAGCGACGAAACAATCCCAAGTCAATCTTTCCCCTGTCCACTTCCCCACAGGCAGCGACGTATTTTTGAATGAAGAGCTGAACATTATTGATTCAAATGTCTTGTGGCTCGAGAAAAATCCAAAAGCGGTTCTGGTTTTGGAAGGCCACTGTGACGAGCGCGGAGGCGACAAATTCAACATGCAACTGGGCGACAGGCGCGCGCGCCGCATAAAATCGCAACTTATCGGGAAGGGAATCGCATCAGACCGTTTGATAATGGTCGTCTCATACGGCGCGAGGGCGCCACTGGATCCGCGCCACACGCCCGACGCTTGGAACAAAAATAGACGTGTCGAATTCATTGTCCGCTGAAGGAGGAGATATGAAAAGAATAGTAATTGGAGTGCTGGCAACCTGTATCGTATTAATGTTACCCATGGCGGGTAATGCGGACCCGACTTCCGTTCCGCATTTTTTGAATTACCAGTCGTTGCTGTATGATGATGGAGGAAATCTTTTGGCCAACGGGCCTGCTGGTATCACGTTCAAAATAACCGATGCTGCAGGTAATGTTTTGTATGAGGAGCGCCAAACGCCTGATGTAGTGAACGGAGCGGTATCGGCCGTCATCGGCAACGGGCTGGATGGCGGCGGTGCGCCGATGGGCGGTATTCCGGCGTCGGTTCTGACGCCTGATAGTAGCCGTTATCTTGAGGTGACAGTTGACGGCTATCCCGCTGAATCTTCGATGGAAATAGTTTCGGTTCCGTATGCGGTTTATGCGGAAAAGGCGCTGGGAGCGGCGGACGGGGCGATTGGCGGCGCAGCGCTTGCGAATAAGAGCATTACAATTGACCATCTGGCGGACGGTCTGATAAGTGATCTTGCGACACAGATGGGCACTGCTGGACTGATCGCAACGAGGACCGATTTGACGAATCTGCAGACGACATATCGCGGATCCGCGGGCGCTTCGACAATAGGTGTCACTGCCGGCTTTGTCTATTCAGGGAGCAATAATTTGCAGGGAGTTTTGCAGGATTTAGATCGCGCAATCCAAAGCAGGCAAGCAGGTCTTGAAACTGTGCAAACGAACATCACAAACGAAACAAATACGCGCATCAGTTCGGACTCTGCGGAAGTCGCAGCTCGTGGAGCTGCAGATAGCGCCGAAGCCGCCGCAAGAGCAGGAGCAGATGCCGCAGAGGCTGCGACACGTCGTGATAAGGACGAAAATCATGAAGGGCGAATAGTTGCGCTTGAGGGTAAAGAAGATGATTCACCTATCCCTGCGTGGGGTACGGCAACTTGTGGAGTTGCACCAAGCGTGCAAGGTCGTAATGTTTCAATTTCATATATAATTGGAGCGGCTTGCAGAATTTCTTTTGTTACACCGCTTGCCAATGCCATCTACGCGGTTACGGTCACTCCTCAAAATAATCTTTGTAATGGTCCTTGCAGTGGCACAGGGGGGTTGGCTTCGCCTCTGGTGGTTTCTGATAAGACAACAGATGGATTTACGGTTGGTCTTAATTTTTCAACATCGCAGTCATTTGATTTTATCGTTGTCGGGCCACTTTAATTAAAAGTGTGGTTTGTGAACTATTACAAAATGGAAATGCTTCGAAAACTAATTATTATTTGTGTCATTACAGTATTAGTTATTTTACTTGTTTATCCATTGTTTGCTTACAATTATCTTCAAACTAATGAAGCAGGGCAGCCAATCAGATGGGATAATTCAAAATCCATCCAATATTATTTAGATCCGGAACCATTAGTTGGATATACACTTGAGCAAACTCACATGATGTTGCAGGAGGCAATGAAATTGTGGGAAGATGTGGCGACAGCAAAAGTGCCTAGATTCGAATTTGCGGGCTACCTTCCTGAAGACGTCAACGAGAGTAATTACAGCAATTATTTGGACAAGTTCTATTGTTATACGGAGAGCCTTGAGTATTGCGATAATCGTGCAGTACATGAAGGATTGCGAACGGTGATAATAATTGATGGTAATCACAAAATTCTTGAAAATTATTTGTGTCTTCTTGATCCAAACTGTATTGCAACTGCTGGCCCTGTGACTTTTGAGGGCGGCATTTTGGATCCCGACATTCAATACATTGTGCAAGGATATGCAGTTTTTGGTTTGCCCAGTATAACCAATGGTACCACCAGCTATGTTTCTACGATGACTCATGAATTGGGGCATTTGCTAGGGCTGGGCCATGTATTAATTAATCAACAGTTATTTTATGCTGGAACAGGTATAACCGAACCGCTTCTTTATCTTCCCACAATGTTAATGAATCCGGGCCCAGGTATATCAGCTGTGGGAGCTAGTTACGGGACTACGCTAAATTATGATGATATAGTAAGTGTATCGTATATTTATCCATCCGATACTTTTAATCAGGAAACAGCAACTATTATGGGGACTGTCAAGAAATCTGATAGATCTGCAATGCCTAAAGTCAATGTCATAGTGAGAAATGTGCAGGATCCATTATGCAAAGCATACTCATTTATGACCGGCCGATTTTGCACACACCCGGGAGGAGGAATGGGTTGGGTCTGTCTTGAAGGACCTGACGGAAGTTATATTATTTCTGGTCTTGATCCAGCTGATTACACCGTTGAAGTCGAAGAAGTGGAAGACGAAGATATGGCTATGGCCGTCGGACTCTACTATGATTACCAACTCGCCGGTGACGCGGAGTTTTGGAACGAAGGGGATCAGGCGAGTGAAGATCCGTATGCATATACAGTCATTTCACTCGCAGCTGGCGAGACAAGAGAGAATGTTGATATTATTCTCAACCGCAGCGAGGTGACGGAAGGGCGCGTCAAATATATCCCCCTTGACGTTATCCTCGCCAATTTCCCGCTGCCGGCCACGACCGCCTGCACAGACACTACAACAGATTACGCCGGCCTCATCGGCGTCGACGAAGGCGGCGACGACGCAACAGCAACCACCGGCGGCTGCTCGCTTATAATCAAGAAATAACGCGTATTTTGATATTGTTTTATGCCAGTTGCTTTATTAATCTTACCCATTGCTCCAGAATGGATGAAACTGCAGGAGCAGAACAGTGACCGACGAGCAAATAAATACGTATACGTATCCCTATGATTTTATTAATAGAATCATCTATGGCGATTGCCTTGAATTGATTAAATTAATACCTGATAAGAAAATAGATTGTGTCATTACAGATCCTCCTTATGGTCTTAATAAAAATGGAATTAGAAATGATAGCGATTTAAGTTTGTTCTATAGTATTCTTCCGGAATGTTATCGCGTTCTTAAAGACGACAGCTATTTTATTACTTTCTTTAGCACGAAATATCTTCCCGACATTTTTAAAAATAATCCGTTTACGTATTATTGGCAATTTGTGTTGTATTGCCCTGAAGGAAGTGTGCGTTCTCCCATAGGTTGGACAAAATATATGTCTTGTTTTGTTTTTAAAAAGGGGAATCCAACACTTGTCCGCCGGAAAACGGATATATTTAAAGATACGCCGGGCAAAATGATCGAACCGGATGAAGGTTTCATTGATCATCCGACCCCAAAACCGAAGCATTTTATAAAAGAACTTATGGAGATGACTACTTTAGAAAATGATTTAATTCTCGACCCCTTTATTGGAAGCGGGAGCACAGCGGTTGCTTGCAAACAACTTAATCGAAGATTTATTGGATTTGAGATCAAAGAAGAATACTGTTTACTTGCTCACGATAGATTGGCTAAGATTGAATAAGGAGGAAATGGTGGAATATATTATTAAAGAAAACAGTATTTGGCTGGTTGTGCGCGCTACGAACTCGGGCAAATTTAGATTTAAGAAGAGGAAGAACAGATTGGACTTCGGCCACGCTTTTGCAACAAGAAACGGTATTTTTGATGATCAGACATACTTGGAATGGCAAATAGGTTACGATGTTCCGGTAAATGATGTTGAAGCAGGGGAAAAGAGCACGACATTAACAAGCAAGCAATTTGTAGGCAGTAACGGAAAGAGAAAATATCCTTATGAATTATCAGAAATATTTTTTAAAGCAATGGAGTTGGAATTTATTTCTAAGGGAGATGTAGAAAATCTGTTCAAAGCGATAGGGAGTTATAAAGGCTTTATAGACGAAAAGGATATAACCGTTGAACACCATTCAAAACTCACTTTAAACGAAATAAATTTTGAAGAAACGAGCATTATGCTGCCGACACTCTTTATGATTGAGACGGCGGATGAAACGCAAATAGAGGTCTCTATTCAAAAGCAGCAATATGCCTCTGGTGTTCAACCGATGGTTTATTATTGCATACCTCTAAAGGCGTTTAAAAATTCATCAGACCTCTATGGCAAGTCGTCAGTTTCCGGCGACAAACTCGTATATGTGATTAGTAAGGCCAATGTTGTAAATCTTGTAAATATGATGAAAGTGTTTGGAATGGCATCAAAACGGCACAATCATGATGTAGTCAAAATTCTTGAAACGTTTCTTTAAAATCATTGGTAGGTGATGATTATGCATGTCCACGTTGCGGAACATCTGTCGAAGAACAAACGAATCCAATTAGGTAGTTACTATACTCCCAAAGATCTCGTTCATAAGGTTCATGAATTTATTAGCCCCTACTTAAACAATAGGAGAAAAGATATTGTCTTATTTGATAGCGCTGGCGGCTGTGGGGCATTCTTATTCGATATCAAACATTGTGGTTACCGGATAGCAGATCGTGATTTAGACGCCTGCAAATTTCTCAAGCAACATTTTAATCGACATAATGTGTTTCATACAAATTCTCTACTGGAAATTAATAGAGATAAATATGGCATATCGCCTTCTTCTTTCTTAATAATGATAGGCAATCCCCCTTATAATGATATAACATCTGAATTCAAAAACGGCGAGAAGGGGCAAAATATCTGCGATGAGGATTTATACGACAGAGATTTAGGCGTTTCATTCTTAAAGTCGTATCATAAGCTTAAAGCTGATATTGTTTGTGTTCTACACCCATTGTCGTACTTAATAAAAGAGACTAATTTCAATAGGTTGCGCGAATTCAAAGATAACTACAGATTGATAAAGGGTGAGATATTCTCGAGTGCATTATTTTCTGAAACTGGTTCTAGCAAATTCCCCATATTAGCTGCTCTTTATGAAAGAAATGCGTTAGGAATGACTTTCGATTATATTAGGGCATTTAGATTTAATATATTGGATAGCAATAAAATATTTGTTTTGTCTAATTTCAACACTACAGATGGCTATATTAACAAATATCCCCCACGCAAAAAAGACGATAAAACATCTTCAATTGGTTTGTATTATTACTCTTTTCGTGATTTCAATTCTTTAAAAAAGAACGCGTCTTTTATTGCAAACAGGCATCCAAATGCAATTGTCGTGACGGTAGAGAACTTTTATAAGTATGCGTATCTTTATTCATTGAAACGTCTGTTTAATCCTGAAGATGCGTGGTTATATGGCAATTTATCCCCACTTGTTAATATTGAGGACGTAGAAAAGAATAAGAAACTTTATGTTTCTTATTCAATTAATAATAATCGTATTTTTGATAAAATAGGGGATGCAATTAAAGAAATAGCTGATTTTTATAAGATTAAATTGGATGACGGACGTGATATCAATAGGATAGAAAATAAAATTAAGGATAAATTTAAAAGTTTAATTTGAGTCAATCGTAATGTTAGTTGTAGACCACTAGGAACCTGATTCGTATTAGTTTGCACCGACACTACAATAGATTACGCCGGGCTCATCGGCGTCGACGAAGGCGGCGACGATGAAGCCACCGCATCCGCCGGCTGTTCGCTTATAATCCCTAAAAGACACCGCTAGCAAACAGGCGCCAAAAGGCGTCGGACGCCTTGTTGTCATTTACGGTTGACGTTTTCAGCGCGAGGACCTTTTTCACTCTGACCGATCTCGTATTCAACTTTGTCGCCTTCTTTGATCGGACCGTTCTTTACGGCGGTGGAGTGCACGAAAAGATCTTTTCCACCATTGTCGGGCGTGATGAATCCAAAACCCTTCGCTTCATTGTAAAACTTGACGGTACCTGTTTCCATACGATCTCCTCCTGAAGTTTCGGTTATAGAGCAATCTCTAACGATGTGGAACGACTATATACGCGTCTTGATGGATATTGGCAACGATCATTCCATATCCCGCGTGGGATGGCAACCACATCGGCGTCGACGAAGGCGGCAACGACGAAACCACCGCATCCGCCGGCTGCTCGCTTATCGTTAGAAAATAAACGGGTGTCGATTATTCTTCTTTGCTTTCCAGAAGGGCCCTGGCCTCGTCGAACTTCTCCTCCGGCACAAAGAATTCCACTTTGCCAAGACCGTCCAGTGTTAGGGCCCAGAGTTTTCCGGCCGTTTCCTGAACCTCTTTGACCTTGATGCCGTTGGTTTCCAGAACCGATCTGATGACTATGGCCTCCGACGGCCCGTTTGCCGTGTAAACCAGAAGCCAGTTTGTCTTCTTCTTATCGTCCATTTTGTTTTTTCTCTGCGGCGTCTATAGACCCGGCACTGCACAAAGTCAAATTATCCCAAGCGTCGGACGCCCTGTTATATAATTTCCACCCCCGCGGTGTGAATCTTCACTTGCCCATTATCCGCCGATTTTATAGGGTAGGGCCTGCCGATCCGGCAAGGAGGTCAAAATGCGAACAGGCGTAAATGTATTTTTCCTTACAATGTCTCTTCTGCTTGTATCGTCGATGGCAGAGGCTGCAAACGTCTTCTCGGCGAACGGGTTCAATTGCACTTCGACGCCGGTCAAGAACGGGACGCTTGTGGATTGCGACGGCGCGTTCCCCGGCGTGAACGGGATCTTCGGCGGGACGGGATACGAACTCGCCCATATCGAGTTCAGCCCCGACAATAAGAACAGGTTTTTTTACATGTCGGATACGGGCTGTCTCATCATGACGGCAGCCGATAATAAGTCGGTCGCCGTGGACCGCTCTAAAAACAAGAATGGTTTTGCCACATTCGAGGACGCAATGGGCTGGTGCTACAAAGGGGCGCAGAATGTCCAAACGACCCCGCAAAAGTGACATGGCGGTATAATTTCATTAATTATTTGGTTCTCTTTGGGGCAAAAAGATAGTAGGGACGGCAGGTGAAGAAAACCCGCCTCGTTTATCTGATCAATCCGAAAGCGGATTGTTTCACGTCAAAACCGCTTATCTTCAACAAGGTATTGTATTCGCCGCTGGCGGGGCTTTTACAAATAGCCTGCCTCTTTCCCGAGGAGAAATACGAGATCATCCTGACCGATGAGAATATCGAGCCGATCGATTTTGATCTCAAGTGCGATCTTGTTTGCATATCCGCCATGACGTCATACGTGAAAAGGGGATATGCAATTGCCGATTCTTTCAGAAGGAAAAATATTCCTGTGATCATGGGCGGAGTTCATCCGAGCTTCATGCCCCATGAGGCGCTGGAGCACGCGGACGCCGTTTGCGTCGGGGAGGCTGAAACGGTTTTTGCGAGGATCCTTGCGGATCTGGAAATGAATCAGTTGAAGGGGATCTACAAGGCGGACACGCTTTGCGATTTGAGCACGATGTCATCTCCCCGCATGGGCCTGATCAAAAGAAACAGATACATCAACAAAACATTTATCCAGACGGCAAGGGGGTGCCCCTCGGCCTGCGCCTTTTGCGCGGAACACCTTATGAACGGGGTCAATTACAGGTTCAGGCCGATAGCCGACGTCGTGGAAGAGATAAAAAGTTGCGGAGACAAATCCATCTCCATAAATGATGTCGACGTCTTCAGCGTCAAGGGTAGGACAAAGGAACTTTTGACCGCGCTTAAACCGCTGAACGTCAAGTGGCAGGCGGCGGTTTCGTGCCGGCTCGCCCATGACGAGGAACTCTTGGAGCTTGCCGCAGCGAGCGGCTGCAACATGCTCTCCATCGGGTTCGAATCCATTTCACACAGCAACCTCAAAAGCGCCCACAAGATGGGCAACAACCCTGACACCTATGCACGGCTGATTGAAAAAATTCACAGCTACGGGATGATGGTTTTTGGATTGTTTATTTTCGGGTTCGACAGCGATGATGAGGACACCTTCTGCGAAACGTTGAAATTCGCGATCGACAACAAAATCGACGCGTGCGGCTTTTCCGTCATGACCCCGTATCCCGGGACCATCCTTTTCTACAGGATGCTTCAGGAAAAAAGGATCACCTCCTTCGATTGGGACAAATATGATCAGGGCTACATCGTCTACCAATCGAAGGGACTTACGCCCGAAAAACTTTGGCAGGGCCATAAGATGGTCTACAAGAATTTCTATTCATACAGGTCCATGCTCAAGAGGTATCCATACTTCGATAAAAGATCAAAAGGCATGTGGCTCCTCATGAATATGTTTTTCAGGCGCGGCGAGGTTTCGGGAATTGACGTGCCCCATCCGATCATCGACGATGACACGAAGCTTCTGTTCATGCCCAGCGTCCCCATGCTTCCCCAAAATGAGGGCTGGCGCGACATCATTGCAAATGCCTCGTTCCCTTAATCACACATTGAAGCGGAATGAAATGATGTCGCAGTCCTCTACGATGTATTCTTTTCCTTCGAGCCTAAGTTTCCCCGCCGCCTTCGCAGCCGCGATGCTTTTGCCCGACGACATGAAATCGTCGTACGATACGACCTCGGCCTTGATGAAGCCGCGCTCGAAATCCTTGTGGATGGCGGCGGCGGCTTTCGGCGCGGCCCACCCCGCGGGGATGACCCACGCCTTCACTTCGTCCTCGCCCACTGTGTAATACCATATCCTGCCCAGCAGTTTGAACGCGGTCCTTATGATCCGCTCGAACGCCGGTTCGGAAATCCCCATCCCTTCAAGAAATGCGGCCCGTTCCACGGCCGGCAGATGGGAGATCTCCATTTCGATCTGGCATGAGATGTCGATGACCGGAGAGGTACATTTGGTGCGCGCCGCGAAGGACTCTGCGATGCTCTCCGCCTCTTCGTGCGTATTGAGGACGATGAGCTCCGGCTTCATCGTCCAGAAGGCGAAACCCCTAAGCGATTTGAGATCCTCGTCTGTCATCTCGAGATTGCGGAGCGCTTTGCCCGCTTCGAGCGCCTCCTTGAGACGCGGTAGTAAGCTTGCGTGCAAAACATCCTCCGGTTTCAGGTGCGTCTTCTGGATCTTCGCAAGCCTTTCAATCTTGTGCTCGATGATCGCAAGGTCGGAGATCACAAGCTCGTCGGAAAGTTTGTGGTAGCGCGCCGCCATCTCGTCTTCGGAAGTTTTCGTGAATCCGTCGACCACATGCACGATGCCGTCCGCCGCGCCTGCAAACTTGCGAAGCTGCGCCCACGGGTCGTCGCCGGCGGCGTTCAAGTCCATGAAGGGCACGGCGGCCGGAGAGATTTTGCGGGGCGCGAAGATATTCACCAGCTCATCAAAGCTGG
>Ga0315274_10007059_pt1 | contig 16315 bp, 16 predicted proteins | sample YL17G02_20_MG_FD_203700 | JGI IMG/M metagenome (GOLD analysis project Ga0315274, IMG submission 203700) | Sediment microbial communities from Yellowstone Lake, YNP, Wyoming, USA - YL17G02_20 | ecosystem: Environmental > Aquatic > Freshwater > Lake > Sediment | place: USA: Wyoming | collected...
TGTGCCAGGAAGAGGCCGAGAGGTTGTTGCAGGCCGCTCGCGGGGTCTCTCCGCAGTGCCACGTGGCCTGCGCGGCGCTGCTGCTAACGGGTCTGAGGGTATCGGAACTTGCCATGGCGGAGTGGCGGCACTTGTTCCGCGACCTGGAGAGCAGGCTCGGTGTCATGGTCGTGGGCAAGGGCGGCAAGGAGCGGGTGGTGAAGGTCAGGAGCGACCTCTTCGCCCTGCTCTGCGACGAGCGGAAGCGGAAAGGGCTGCCGACAAAGCTGGACGGGCGTGACCGGATGCCGCTCCTGGCGGGCTGGCCGAGGAGGCCCTACACGACGAGGGGCCTACACAGGCTCGTGGCCAAAGCGGCCAATCTGGCTGGCATCGACAAGCCCGTCTCACCACACTGGCTCCGGCACTCGTTTGCCACCCTCGCGGCGGCTGGCGGTGCGCCACCGTATCAGCTGCAGGCAGACCTGGGGCACGCCCGGCTGGAGACCAGCCAGCGGTACGTTCACTGGGCCAGGGGGCTAGCGGAGAGCGCGGTCGACCGGCTCCCCATCAGGCGCCTTACGTAGGGGAAGGGAGGCCTCCAGATGTCCGTTGCCGGCACTGGTCGCCGACCGATGTTCTCCTGCTCCTCAGGCAGGCGCTCGAGGCCCGCTTCGTCCGCTGAGACACCATCTCCGATCCGACCTGGCGTAGCTTGAGTTGCTGGCTCATCGGAAGGATCTCGGACTCTTGATCCGGGAGTCGTGGGTTCGAATCCCACTCGGCCCTCCAAGGTTCCGGACAGATATGAGCCCCTCCTTTTGGGGTGGCCTTTTCTTTCCCGCATGAACCCAAAACATGCCCACCTGAATGCGCTTCGGGTGGGCTGGATTGAGTCGACACCGCGGCTGTATCTCTTATGCGTCGGATCCTGCTTAGCAGCAAGATGTGTTCCGACCCGGTCGCCGTTTTGGCGCTAGTGCGAACGGCTTGGGGGCTGATGCGCTGCTACGCGAAGGCGGGGGACCTCAACGGCGTGCGCAAGGTCTACAAGGTGCTGGCAGAATCGCTACGGAGAGAGCTGGACGACGAGAAGGCGGAACCGCTGTTGGAGACCACCAGCCTCTTTCGGGAACTGACCGGATCGAAATAGTGGTCCGTCTTCGCTCCCTACGGCGACCACGCTGGTCTGTAGTCATCAGCCTCGTTAGTAGTGAGGCGCGTCTGACCGGACCCGTCGGCATCCATTACATAGACCTCCCTGTTCCCGTCCCGCTCCGACGTGAAGGCGATCCAAGTGCCTTGCGGCGACCAGACAGGGCCGTAGTCGCTCGCCGAGTTGCCAGTGAGGTTGGTCTGACCAGAACCGTTGGCCTTCATGACATAGACCTCAAGGTTGCCGTCACGATCTGAATGGAAGGCTATCCACGATCCATCCGGTGACCATGAGGGCGCCGCATCGACGGCGGAGTTGTCGGTGAGCTTGGTCAGATCCGATCCGTCCCCACTCATCACGTAGACCTCGAAATCGCCATCGCGGTCTGAATCGAAAGCGATCTTGGACCCATCGGGCGACCAGGCTGGCTTCCAGTCGAGACCTGGGCTGTGTGTGAGGCGGGTCGGACTGGACCCGTCGGCGTTCATCACGTAGATCTCGTCATTGCCGTCGCGGCTCGAATAGAAAACGATCTTGGAGCCGTCGGGCGACCACGCTGGGTCATAGTCGACGCCTGGGCTGTGTGTGAGGCGGGTCGGACTGGACCCGTCGGCGTTCATCACGTAGATCTCGAAATCGCCATCGCGGTCTGAATCGAAAGCGATCTTGGAGCCGTCAGGTGACCAGGCGGGGCAATTGTCGTCGGCGGCGTTGTTCGTGAGGCGGCCTAGACCCGAGCCATCGGCGTTCATCACGTAGATGTCAAGGTTGCCCCCGCTACTGTCGCGGCTTGAGGCGAATGCGAGGCGGCCAGAAAGAGCAGGGCCGGGCGTAGGCCCCTCACCGGCCTGCGCCAGCAGCCATTCCTTGCTCCAGACGGGCCAGGAGTAGTTTCCGAGCCCTACCCCGAGGGCCTCAGCCTCGAAACCGGCGGAAGCACCGATACCGCCGTACAGGCTCCACCAAGGTGTTTCGAGAGGTTGGGCGTTGAGTCTCAGGTATCCCTCCAGCCCGAAGTACGGCCCCACGAGTCCGTAGACCTTCACCGACAGCTCGGGAGCTACGTATGCCTTGGCTTCGGCTTCTGCAGAAAGTGTGGGAGGCGCGAAATCGAAATCGCGGGAATAGTCATTGACTGGGCTCCACCCGCTGCCTCGGCGGTAGCGCACCCCCACTGCGTATGTGTTGTCCAGCGTCACCTTGCTCTCCATCTTGGCCCCCGCATGGCCCTCCACGCCCACAGCAACGGAGAGCTCCGGAAAGAAGCCGACAGGAACCGACCCTACCATGACCCAGATGGGCGCGAAATCATACTTCGCGATCTCCTTCTCCTTGCTGAATGAGAAGCTTGCCTTGGCCGACAAGCCTAGTTCGGTTGCGTTCTCGGTAACCAAGACAGCTCTGGCTTCCTTCACCGGGAAACACAAGCAACCCCAGTCCCAACCATCGAACGAGGCCGCTATCTCCAGATCAGCGCTCAACGAGGCAGAACCGTAAGCTTTCACGCCCGGCATCAGCTCGGCATCTATGTCGACGTTGAAGTCCATGAGCGAGGCTGCCGCCATGTCTGCGGACGTGCGGGCACCTGAGGGCAGGACCTGCGCCGACTGTACATCCGCGGGAGTGAGACGCTGGTGGACGATGATGGTTCCCTGTTCTATGGCGTCCTCGAGGGTGGCATCGGTGGTTGCCACGGCGACTTCGTCTGCTGTTGCGTTGACGGCGGTGACCTTGCGGATGAAGCCTTCGCCGACACCGCTGACGATCACATCGCCGGGCTGAAGGGCAGCCACGGCCTGAGCTTGGGGGCTGAAGTAGTACGTGGAGCCCTCCTGTCGGATAAGGTAGCCCATCGTGGCGGCGTCCAAGACCTTGGTCGTTTCAGGAATCTTCACCTCGCTGAAGGCGAAGGTGGCAAATACGGTGTGGTCGCCGTCCATGTCCACTGTGCACGAGTCGCCGGACACTGAATCACAGCCGGACCAGTGGGAGAAAGTCGAGCCGGGGTCGGCGGTGGGGGTAAGAACCACTGTGGTTCCCGACGGGTAGTTAGCAGCTTGAGACGTGCAATCGGTGCCGCAGTCGATGCCCCCAGGACTGCTGGTAATGCTTCCCTCGCCGAACTTGTCGACCGCCAGGCTGAACCCCGCAGAGCCGTGCGCGACTATGCCCTGCAGGTTGTTCAGCGTCAGCAACTTGCTGACCTCCGGTCGACCCTCGAAGTAGCCCAGCCAGCCGTTGGTCCCCGGATCGAGGGAGTAGGCGAAATCGACGTCCCCCGGCCCGCAGGTGGCTAGCGCCTGGCCGGTCGCGGTGCCGTCGGCGCCGCTCCAGACAGATATCGCCCACTTGCCCGCCTGGGGGCAGTTGTGCATAGCATCCTCCTGCGGCCCCACCGTGGGCGTCGGGGTGGGCGTGGGCGGCGGGGCACCCACCGCTCCGTGGGCGATGATGCCCTGCATGTTGTCCAACGTCAGCAGCTTGCTGACCTCCGGTCGACCCTCGAAGTAGCCCAGCCAGCCGTTGGTCGCCGGATCGAGGTAGTAGGCAAAGTCCACCACCCCCGCCCCGCAGGTGGCCAGCGCCTGGCCGGTCTCGCTGCCGTCCGCGCCGTCCCAGACCGATATCGCCCACTTGCCCGCCTGGGGGCAGTTGTGCATGCCGTCCTGCTGGGCCTCGGAAGGGCTCGAACCGCCGGCCCAGAGAGTGACCAGCAAGGCCAAGGCGATAACTCCAACCTTGGAGATCGAGGCGAACTTCGGCCACCTCTTAGTCATGACTTGCCTCCCTTAGGCATCGCTGGTGCGCCCCCATCCCGCCGGAGCCGATCTCCGCCAGGAGTTCGTAGCGCCCTGCGATGACACGACGCGTCACCTGCCCAACACCTCCACCCGGGCAGCCACCAGACTTGTTGAGCCACCGCCAACCTCCCAGACCCCATCCGGTCCGACCACCCAAGGGTTGGAGAGGCCGTAGGCCGCCACATCTACACGCACTAGGTCTCCCAGTTGAACGTCCTCCAGGCTGTTGGCGAAGAGCGTTGGCTCAAATGCCGTTTCCTGGTTGACGACAAACTCCATTTCGGCAGGCCAGGCTTGAGACGATCCAGGCCACTTGTCGAAGTCACAACGGAATTTGAGGATGCCGTTGGTCTTGCTGGAGACGAACCCTTGTGTGCAGAACGGCCAGGGATGCTGGTCGACCACCGTGATCTTCCGCAGATCTGAGCTGTGGCGCACCACTCCTCGCAGACTTGCGGTCATGTCGATGCCGCCGGGCTCCGCTTCGGACCAGAGCCCTTGCTCCAGCCACAACTCACGGTCGCTCACCACTACCACAGCCTGCAGCTTCCAGAGCCTGGCCTGGAAGAGCCTCGTCGCGTTGAGCTCGCGACCCGCCCCTTCGAATCCTATGACCACGACATCGCCGGGGTTGCCGCTGCCGCCTCCCCCTACGGTTCGTACCAGCAACTCGTGCCTCCCATCGCCGTCGAAGTCCATCAGTTCCAGTGGATCTATCCAGTAGATAAGACCACACATGGGTCCCTGCTGATAGTCCTCTAGCCGAACAGGGATAATGGGCTCGTCCCCATCGTTGCCGTTGAACACGTTCGCCCACTCGCCGCGGTCAGCGTCGTACGCAAATACGTCCAGGAGCGGCACTGGTCCGCACTCTTGTTCACCCTTCATGACCATCATGGTGCTGTAGACCACGATCTCTTCCTGTGGCGTCTCGTCTAGGGACGCATACAATACTTTCTCCACTTTGGCGCCGGGGCGCAGCAGCGACTCGATGGGTACGGAGCGGGCATCGACGGGAGGACTGGTAGGTGTAGCCATGGCCGTGGGCGTGGTGGCGTCTGTGGGTGATGCCGTCAACCCTGTAGTGGCGGTGGGCGTAGAGGTAGGCAGTGCCGGAGCCCTCTCACAGACGGACGCATCGGGTGACCATTCCGGATCCGAGCCTTCGGCAACAAGGCGAGGCTCGCCGTCGTTTGCAGACACAACCCATACCTTGCCCTGGCTCTCGAATGCAATCTCCGAACCATCAGGCGACCAACTTGGATGGGTCCCCTCGGCCAGTTTTCGAGGGTCGCTGCTGCCGGCCACGTCGACAATCCACACAGAAACGCCGTCGTCGTAGGCCAACAAGGTCCCATCGGGAGACCACTGAGGCCTTTCCGTCGGCTTGCTGGGGCCGATCGTCGCCAGTTCCCGCGGGGTCGCTACCCCAGTGGATGGTTCTGAGTTCACGACCGCTACTGAGTAGGTGCCGTCCGGACCTCGAGCGCAGAATGCAATGTCTTGGCTGACTGGAGACCAAGATGGCGTGGAGTAGCTCTTCTCCACTCCGGATGGGGGCAAGACATAGCGGTCATTCGAGCCATCGCGGTCAGTTACACTCAGGTAGTAACCGTATGGATCCGCGTTCCTGTACATCACGTACGCAATGGCGCCCGTAGCAGACTGCACGTCAAACTCGTACACCCGCAGCAGTGTTTGCATCGGATCGGTGGTCGGCTCTCCGCCAAGACCTCCCAGAAAGTATGGCTCGACGGCCGAATCGACCGGGAAAGCGCCAATGTAGTGCTGGGACACGCCGCCGAAAGCGATGTGCGCGAGCACGCTGGTTCCATCGATTGTCCAGCGCAGGTTGTCAGGGGCGACGAACTGACCCAGCTCTCTCACGAAAGTCGGCATCGGTTCCTGAACTACCGTTTCGCGGAACGCGGAGTCCCACCGGAGGACTACGCGAATGTCGAGAATGGTGCCTCCCGTACTCGTCCTTCGTACGCGGTGAACGTATGCCACCTTCTTTCCATCCGGTGAGAAGACCAGCTCGCTGTTGTTGCCGCTCTGGGTCACTTGCGTGGCATCCGTCCCATCCCTGTTGACAAACCACACATCGCCGCCTTCATCCACATACGCAATCCGGTCCGCGCTGGCGAGGCACCCTTCGGCTTCTGCAGCGGGGCTGCCGGTCGGCGCAGGAGATGGCATCGGCGTCGGCGTCAGCGCGGCCACTTCGGCCGTGGGCGACGAGCGAAGCACACCCTCCTCCCCGCCGCAGGCGAACGCCAAAGCTGCAAGCAACCCAACTACAAAGGTGAGGAATGCCGGTCTTGCCGCCTTGGATGCGTCCCTGCTCCCGGCGTGCTCATAGAGGCCTAGCATGGAGCCCTCCTTTCCGGTACACGTCGCTTCAGCGCGCTCCGCACTCACCCATTGCAGGGCAGGCCAGATCGCTCCTAGCTCCGGCTCTACCGATCGAACACCCACTGCGCTCCACCTGCCTGCGTCACCAGAATCAGCACCGAGTCGTACGGCTTCAGCTGGGAGATGTCGCTCAACTCCGACCTGCCGGGCACATACCTGCCCCACGCCTGGTCGGATAGCATGTACAAAATGCTGAACTTCCCGGCCATTCCCAACGTCGCGTCTGCCATCGCCTTCTCTTGGCCGGTGTAGCAGACAGCATTCCACCCCTGGACCAAGCTCGCGTTGGACTCTTGCACCGTCGACGGTTCCTGCACCCACTCCGCATTGGCTGACATCAGCACGAAGAGCTGGTCGTAGGGCTTGAGCGTGGTGATGGTGCTAAGGTCAGGCTTGCCGGGGAACCAGCGGCCCCATTCCTGGGCTGAATTCAGGGTGTACACGGCGCGGACCTTGTCGGCCATGCCAGCGAGCGCTTCCTCGATGCTCTTCTGCTCGCCGATGTAGCACCTGCTGTTCCAGCCCGCGACCATGGGCATGCTGACAGTCGGCAGTACCGTGGGCGTAGGCGACGGTGTCGGTGTGGGCGTAGGCGCCCCCTCGAGCTTGAAGCGAACTTCTTTGGTCGCCTCAACGTTCCCTGCTACGTCCTCCGAGTAGAACTCGACGACGTTGTCCCCGCTCTTCGCGCCGACCGCGAACGGACCATTGTAGGACTGCAAGGGCTCGCCGTTCACGCGGTATCTAGTGACATCAACACCGGAGCCGGGGAAACCTTCTGCCAAGGGTGGGTCGCTCGCGGCCAGGGTGACCGTGACGTCCGAGACATACGAGCCGTGCTCGCCGTCCGGCGACGGGGGATCCAGTGCGGCCGTCGTCACCGGTGGCGTGTTGTCGATGGGCACTATGATGTCTTCGCCCTCGCTAGTAGTATCGGGGTCCGGGATGGCAAGCAAATCCGTTTCCCCCGGCTCGATACTTCCACTTATGACCTGGCTGCGCGGATCCTGGTCATCCACGTAGTCGGCTTCTACGGCGTACTCGCCGGAGTCAAAGCCGGTGATCACCAGCTGCGCGTCTCCGTCAACGTCCGTCGCAGTTATCGTCTCGACCTCAGCGTCGGGACCGCTGTAGAAAGCACCGGGGATCTCGTCCAATGATCCCCCAGATGAAGGGTCGAATCCCGTCCGTCTTCCCATGGAATCGACAAGGGTGAGATGGCCTGGGCTATAGATGCCCCAGATTCCCCGGTATATCCGCTGTCCCAGCGACGCGTCCTTCTTTTGCAGTACTGGCGACCCGCGGTACAGATCGTCGGGCATCACCCACCAGTCGAGGACCGGGTGCCAATGGAGGGTGTAAGCCTCCACATTGACGCCCGCCTGCAAGTAGGCTTTCCAGGCCAGCTTGGAACAGTAGAAGTAGGTCTCGTTCCACCGATCAGTGCCGATGCTGAAGGTGACGCCAGGATCGCTCGCCTTATCGTACGCATATCGGACGGCTGACTTCTTCACGTCGTCGCTTGCGCTTGGACGCACTACAGCCCAGTCGTCTATATCTCCGTCCCACCAGGTTGTCTGCTCTATCGGACGTGCTGCGACCTCTTCCGCGTCGTTTGCGCTGTAGCCTCTGGCTTCAGCTAGCATTCCGTGGCCGAGATACAGCCCCGTGTGCGTGAAGTACGTTCCGCCAAGGCTGATGAAGGCCTTGTCGACGGAATTGCCGCCCCTTTCGACAAGAATGTCTCCACGGCGAAGGCTGCAGGGATCGAGACCGGTGTGCGGTGACTTTGCACCGCGCTCGCCCCAATGGCTCAGAAGTATCGAGAAGTCATGGATGTCTACGACGCCGTCCGGACGACCCGCATCGCCCCCCAGGTCCGCCCATTTCCCTCCGTCCACCACGTCGTCCCAGTTCGAGCTCCCTTCGGTTGATCCCCAGACCGCTGTCATGAAATCGAAATCGGCTTGATCCACGACGCAGTCTGCGTTGATATCTCCCGTTGGATATGCCTGCTCTGATGATGCACTGGCGACCGCTGGCCCGGGAATCTTCGCGGGCGAGAACAACAGTAGTCCCGTCGCCAAACCAACGAGCGCCAGCACGATGGTCGTTCGTCGACAGTTCATTCTTGTCCCCCTTTCCTGAAGTCATTGCCCTCGGCTGGGTTGTTTGAAGTGGGGTCTCTTGGCTCCGACTGATCTCCTTCCCTGGATCGCTACCCCACTCACCCAATACCAGACGGAAGGCGGGCGATAATCTTGCAGATGAGGCCGGGGAATTCCCGCACCGTCCCGACAGATCTGAAGCGGCACCACCGCAGGCCCCCTGAACCCTGCCGTCCGGCGCACCAGAACGGGGGCGGGGCGGTCTCACTCTGAGAACCGCCCCGCAAACCCTCTGCGCCTCGTTGAGCGCAGTCTTGCTCCCAGTGCCGAGGTACCTAGCAAACACCGCCGGCGCGCTAGCGCCAGCAACTCCTGAGGCAGGTAGTGGCGTATACCCCCTGGCACGCCGCACAGGCACCACAGGCATAGGGGTTGGTCCACATGCAGCTACTGCACCAGCTATTGCAGGCCCATCGGAGCCCCCAAGGAAACCGACTCCACATGGTGCGCAAGCAGTTGCCGAAGCACCGCCAGTCCTCCCATGCCGGTGCCACCATCACTCCTTGGGCCGCCCCAGGCACTTCCGCCGAGACATAGGCGTCCGGTGGGGTGTTACCGGAATCAGTGCTAGCCGCTGCCTGCTCCCCGTCCTCGCTGCTCGCGACGACCTCGTCCTTGCTGTTGTAGAAGGTGATCTCGCCGTAGGCCGCCGCGTCTGCGGTTGCCGCGGCATCGCTACCCGCCGCTTCGGAAGGCGGCTTCAGTTCCATCTGGAAGACCGCCGGGCCTTCCTTCTGATCACTCAGGTACACGACAAGAAAGCGGCTGTACACCTCTCCATAGATCGGTGCCGTGACGACGTCCACTGGTACTTCCGGAGCCTTGGTGACGTATGCTTGGCCCCAGTCCACCTGCCGGCCGACCTTTGCCGCGATCTCCTGTACCTCCGCCAGGCTCTGGACCTGCGCAAGCAGCGGGTCGCCGGAGGTCAGTTGCCGCTTGCTCTGCGGATAGCTACTCGCGCTGTCGCCAACGTCTCCGGAGTCATGGCTGCCTCCGCGCAGATTCACTATTGCCAGCGAGGCCGCTGCCAGCACGACAATGACCCCGATGCTCGCTGCTATCGCGAGGGCTGCCCTGTTCTTGAACACACGCATTGATCCTCCTCCTTTCGCTTCGCCTAGTTGCCTTCGGGGCCCGCTCGTCTCGCCTGTCACCTCCTTCCCCGAGCTGTCTGCCCCACTCGCCATTACCAGACGGAAGACGGGCGATAATCTTGCGGATGGGACGCGGGATGTTTTGGGCTGGGTTTCTTGGCGAATAGCAACTAGAATGGCGCCCGCAGCGGGCGCCATTCATCGACGCGCTCAAAAGTTCCCTAGCGCGTGATCATTTGTAGCCGTTGAAGAAGCTCGGGCAGCCCACCCCAGGCTTCAGGTAGCCGATGGAGTAGCAGTAGATGCAGTGGAAGATCTTCCATCCACCGCAACCCTGATGCCAGGCTGGCGTCCTGATCTCTGACCACTCACGAGATGGTGGCACGGAAGAGACGAATAGTTGGTCGCTCGTGGTGGGCGTAGCCTGGGCAAAGCTGGCGTGGGCGTTCTGCTCCTGGGCCAGATCGTCGCCGGGCTGACGGTGATGACCTATGCTGAGCGTGACGACCAAGAGCGCCACCAGGCTCAGCGATGTGCCAATGGCGGCGACCAGCAGAATCTTCTTGGCTGCGATAAGCATGTTCCTCCTCCTTCCTATCTTGTCCATCGTTTTCTGGTCTCAATGGGGATCCACGACGAGAGCCGTCCACATCTCCAATCCCCCTTGCGGTGGAGGCCGTTGTGGGCCGATTCTCCTGGACACTTCGAGGCTTCCAGAGCTGGCAGCCCGTCGCGTACCTCACCGGGGCTCGCTCGTCTCGCCTGTCACCTCCTTCCCCGAGCTGTCTGCCCCACTCGCCATTACCAGACGGAAGGCGGGCGATAATCTTGCAGATGGGGCGCAGAAATTTCTGCAACGGAAGAATTGGGGGGCTGTCCGTAGGCCGTGTGCACCTAGCCTCCTGGCACGCGAAAAGGGGGCGGGGCGGCCCCACTCAAAGGGCCGCCCCGCGGGCGGTCTGAGCCGCGGTTCCGTTCAGGCTAGCAGCGATCGTCGTATTTCTGCTGCACCCACACGGTCGTGTTCCACCATTGCCACCAGTAGTCGTCGGCGTAGTGAACCTTGCACGATACGTGACCGTCCTGGTGAGTCAACTGAACCCTGACGCCTCTCCAGGTTTGCCACCACCAGTTGGTCGTCACTATGTTGCAGCGAGCTCCTCCGCCGTAGGACCACGTTACGTAGTTTCCGTACTGGTTGTACCCGCTGACCCTAGCCGCGATGAAGGGCGCCAACGAGTTGTTGCATCCGCCATAGACCGAAACGCCCAGCTGCTCAGCGCCCGAGTGTGCGGAAGCCTGGGGACCGGGCAGCAATGCGGCAGCGCACACCGCGACCACAAGCGATACCGCCAGGCCGAAGAACAAAACGTACCGTTTCATTTCTGTCTCCTTTCGTCCACTTGGCTTCCCGGGGCCCGCTCGTCTCGCCTGCCACCTCCTTTCCCGAGCTGTTTACCCCATTCGCCATTACCAGACGGAAGGCGAGCGATAATCTTGCAGATAGTCCGGAGAATCTTGTGCCCTGGCCCTTGACGGACTGTCAGTGGTCATGATATACGCATGACAAGACACCCTGATTGCGTTCAAACGCTCGGCAGTCCTACCGGCGGTTGATGGCTGACGATTCGGTTGAGGTGAATGGCTATGAAGAGACACCTTGCGACGGTGGCAGTGATGGTGGCCGTGGTTGCGGCGTCTGCAGCGCTGTGGGGCTACAACGCCGGAGGGGGTTCAGCGCCGGTTGGGGCTCTGGACGGCGAGCCCACATACCACATCACGGTGGACATGGTGGCGGACGGAGCCCCGGGAAACGTCCAGTCCAGCCGCCAGGTGAGCGGCCCCTTCACCATCGAGGTCGAGGTGGGCGATGATTTCGCTTCAGGGGTGGAGGACTACGTCAACGGTCTCCAGTATTTCGAGTTGGGTCTTGACTATCCGGAGGACTTGGTGGTTGCTGGGGCGGAGACGTGGAGCATCAACGAGGCGTATGTCTCAACGTGTTACCTCAATACTACCAACGGGTGGGGGAGTGGTGTGGCCTTGCTCGGCTGCGAGACGGTCACTGTGGATGGGGAGGGGCCCACAGGCCCTGGCGTGGTCGCCAGCTTGACCTTGAACCCTCTCGAGGGGGCCTGCGGGCAAGGCGGCCTTACGGTCGTCGACGTGCCCGATGGCGGAGTTGTCCTCGAGGGCAATGACTGGGATTTTGAGCCGCTTACCCTGAACGACGGCGACGTCGTGGTCGAATGTCCGCCAACTCCTACACCGACGCCAATCCCCACTGCGGTGCCAGCGGCAGCCACGCCCACGCCTACTCCAACACCAACCCCGACACCCACGCCGACGCCCACCCCAACACCCAGCTCAACGCCTACTCGCACGCCAACGCCTACTCCGACGCTCACACCCACACCATCGCCCACACCCAGCCCTACGCCATCGCCGACGCTGTCGCCCACGCCCAGCCCAACTCCGACGCCTACGCCATACGGAGTCGTTGCGCCAGGGACGGCGGGGCCGGTGTTTCCTCCACCTAGCGGGGGTGGGGCGATGACGGATCATCACGACGTCAATCAGGGAAGCTGGTTGCTTCTGGCTGGAGGGCTAGGGGGCCTGGGACTGCTTCTCAGCGGCTTCGTCCTGAGCGCCAGCAAGCCCAGGGGTTAGAGTTTCCTTGCGCTCTCAGATTCTGGGGCCGTAGCTGAGGTGGCGTCACTATCGGAAGGTGAGGAGGCCAGCCAAAGTTGGACCGCAGCAAATAGCGGCGTGATTCACTCTGGACAGGGTGTGCCCTGCTCGGCGCCGAGCACTTGCACGCAGGCGAACTCACTGACATCCTTCCGGACATAGCAAGCAACCCCTACGTACCGAAACAATGGCCTCGCGGGGTCCTCGTGCTGGCCGCTTTCCAGGATGCTCCACATATCTGCCGGGGTGAGGCCAACCGTTCCTCCCATCACGTTCTCCCCGACGCATGCCCGAGGATAGCCGGCGTCCAGCACTCGGTCGTAGGTATCGCGGCAGTCCGCCCCGCAGTGGATCTCGCGGACGTAGGGGTGCGTCTTCCACCACTGCGATAGCAGCACAAAGCGGGCATACTCCCGCGCCGACGAGACCAGCCGAGCATCCTCCGCGAGGGGATCCAGACCGGTCTGCACTCGCAGCTCATTCGTCAGCCGGAACAGCTCCTCGGCATACGCGGCATCCTCTGTCGCAGTTCCGACAAGCGGGACCTGTGTGGGTATGCAGGTTGCCGGACAGAGACTGCGCGTCCTGGTCGGCGTAGGCACCGGCGTTGGAGGCTCGGGAGTCGGAGTAGGCAACGGAGAAGGGCTCGGCGCTGGGGTCGGTAGCGGCGTCGGAGTGGGTGGGATGGTTGTTGGCGTAGGCATCGGACCGGGGGTGGGTGTTGGTGTAGCTGTGGGCATGGGTGTGGCGGTGGCCATCACGGTGGGCGTTGGTGTCGGCGTGGGCGACGGCACCACAGGCTGCGCTCCACCACCGGAGAAGAACAGATAGGACAGGATTCCGAGCGTAATGACCAGACCAATGATGGGGCCTGCAAGCCACCAGGGCCGGAAGATCGACCGGCCAGCGTCCAGGCCAAATCGGATTAGGCTAAGCTCCCCCTGGACCGCGGCGGCCAGCACCGCAGGGCCGGCGGTGCAGAGATCGCAGACGGCAAAGTGCTCCTGGATGGCCAGCCAGTCCGCATCGCTGATGACGGTGGTTGGGTCACCCAGCAGGGCAGCTACAGCGTCATGATCCATCTGCCCACGTCCTCAATACCTGTCTCACTGCCTAAGCCCCGCCACTAGCGGAACCCCCGTTCCTTCAGGTTCTCACCGAGGGTTCTGAGCGCCCTCGACTTCCAGACGGATACGGCAGCCGCCGTCACTCCGGCACCCTTCATTTTCGAGAGATCTGCCGCTATTTCAGGGACCGTTTGCCCCTGCCAGAAGAAGCGGAAGACCGTCGCCCGCTGGTCACCGCTGAGCTTGCCGATACGGCACTTGCGAGCGAACTCCTCCCGCACACTGACCGCATCGGCAATCTTCTCCTCCGGTTCCCCGCCAGCCGCCAACTCCACCTCTGCATCGGCGCTGACCTCCTCGGGCCGTAGCTGTCTCAACTGGTCTGTCAATGCGTTTTCCACGATCCGCGTCGCCCAGCCCCAGAAGGTCTCTCGATCGCGGCAGGACGCGATATTCTGTCGGATGCTGGTTAGAGCCGCTACCGCCGCATCGGCCGCGAGCTGCTCCAGTTCAGCCGTCACAAGCCTGGGCATCCGAATGACGGCCTTGGACTTGGCCATCCTCATCGCAACCCTGAACAAATAGCCACGGTAGGTGACCGCAAGAGAGGTGCCCTCCTCGCTCCACACGGGCTCGAAGAGTTCCCGCTGGGCTCGGTCGTGGTGCTCGCTCCCAGGGTCCGCCAGCGCATCGTAAAGATCGGCAAAATGCGCGATGCAGCAGTAGCGCTCGATGGTCTTGGCGTCGGCCTTCCCAGGCTTGGGCCGCTCGGCCATGTCCGCCGAAACTCGACTCGCGACGGTTCGGCTCAGCTCGTCCACCGACGCCACGAACCACTGATAGTCGCCCGCCAGGCGGCGAACGACCTTCGTGCACAGCTCGAGCACGTCGGCTTCAGGCGCGACGACACTCATCTAGCGAATCCCGTCCTCCCTGCGGGCCGGTGCCCGCGTGACGAAATCAGCATACATCTGCGAACCCACGGCTAGCACCTAGATCAATCCCAATCCGCAGACATCCTCCTGTCTCTGCATCCGCAGCCCACCGCGTTCAGTCCCTCCTCAATCAACTGACGCAGTCGAGCAAAGAAGATTGCACCCTCGGAGAAATCAATCTCGGGCACGCCTGCACCGCATGATTTTAGCAAGTTGCCCTTGCCGACGTGCAAGATTCTCAACCACCTGGCGTCTAGTGAAAGCGAATCCCGAAAGGGATGACCGGAAGCCGACGAGAAGGAGGGAGGAGCTAGACATGGCAAACGGCATATCGCTGCTTGCAAGACTCTTCTGCCGGCCATGGCTTGAGAGGATACGACTGGCGCTCCTTGCTGGTTGCGCGCGACTTGTGCGCCCCACGGGTGCTCCAATGTCAAGCTGGCGCCGTGCTCACCTGACCGCTTGCCACGCAATGAGGACGCACGGGGACCATTTGACAGCGTCCGTCGAGCACAGGTACTCTGACCGCGGCTCCTTCTTTGTGGGCGCGTTTGGCCATCTGACAGGTCGGCGGGTTTCGGGTATGAAAGAGACGCCCGGCCTGATGGATACACGATGATGAGCCCCACTTGGCGACGCATCCTCATTTCGAGCGGGATCGTCATCGGCGTCGCCATCGTCGCGCTGCCAGCCGTCATCGCTTACGCCCTTCTGGGTGGCAATAACGACGCGTCTGACGCCGAGATTGTCCGCATCACCACAGCCATCACGGCCAGTCCAACCGAGATAGCAACACCACCACGGGCCACCCCCAGTCCGCCGCCGACCGCAAGGCTAGAGCCGACGCGGGAGGCTACACCTAAGCCGACCCAGGAGCCGCCGTCTCCGACCGTCCAAGCATCACCATCCCCGCCTGTCGAGGAGCCACCCGCCGTGCCAAAGGAGGAGCCGCCACCGCCTACGCCCACGCCACCGCAACCGACGGCTACGATCCTCCCGGTTACTTCCTCCATTTTCGTTGGCCCAGGAGTGTTGTTCCACCTAGACGGCGCGGAGTTCGATGGTCTAACCGTAGGAGTGGACGGCACCGCACGCTCCCGCGACTTCAAGATAGCGAGAATTGTGTGGAATTGGGGGGATGGCACGGTTGAAGAGAGCTGGTTCCCGGCTCGGCACACCTACGCCCAGGCCGGGCGGTACATGCTAGGCGTCTCAGTGTATGATTCCCGCGGCATACAAGTCGCTGGCCAGAGCAGCCCCATTGATGTAGCAAACTGAGGGCAACTCTTCCTCAGCCGCCATCGTTCCCATGGCCATCAGCCGTCGCCCGCTTGGCCGACGAGGCCACCCTCTTCCGCCTCGCGGCCCAACTAGAGCAGGCGCTGGCGGCCTGGGCCAAGAGCCCGATCACTATGGATCAGGGGGAATCGCTGTGGCCGACCGATGACCCCGACCGAGCAGCCGCTGGCCTGGGTGTCACGAGTGGCACGTTCTATGGGAACTTGCAGCGCTACCTGCGCCGCGCTGGGCTCCCTCCTGCTGGCGTGCACATCCTGCGCCATTCGGCGGCCAGACTTCGACGCGATGCTGGCGAGTCAATCGAGGACATTAGCCGATTCTTGGATCACAGCAGCCTCGCAGTGACGACCGTCTACTTGCGCCAATTAGAAGGTCAGGAGGACCGGGCCTGGAGCCGAGTCGCCGAAGCCATTGGTGTCTAGGCAGGCATCCCTCATCCCGACTGCTCCCGCCGCCTGCCTGTGCGCCCACACAGTGCCACACACTGGTGGTGTGATGCGGATACTAGCCCCCCTGTGCGCCACGCGACGGGCCAAACAATCGTGAAAGATACCCTCATAAACCCTGGACTTCCTTCCCTCTCCGAGTGATGAATGGGTCAAGGAGGGAATGAAGATGAAGAAGACAACTCAAGAGGGAGGGTGCCCCACCGAGGAAGAGATGGCTGAGGAGACTCGGCTGTCTACCTGGCACCCCATCGAGGACAG
>Ga0315274_10007060_pt1 | contig 16315 bp, 7 predicted proteins | sample YL17G02_20_MG_FD_203700 | JGI IMG/M metagenome (GOLD analysis project Ga0315274, IMG submission 203700) | Sediment microbial communities from Yellowstone Lake, YNP, Wyoming, USA - YL17G02_20 | ecosystem: Environmental > Aquatic > Freshwater > Lake > Sediment | place: USA: Wyoming | collected...
TGTTCCGCCCAGAAAGGGTCAACCCGCCTCAAGACGTGTTCCGTGCTCAGGAGGGAATATCCAAGTGACCTACGTAGTTCAAGGTACTGCTTCATCAGAGCCGCAAGGGGACCGACAAATTCGGTTTTCATGATGTCACCTCCGGCCATTCTCGGGACAATGAGCGAAGCTGCTTGATATTTACTTTTGTGTAGATGAAGGTGCTGCCGATGCATCGATGTCCCAATAGGTCGGAGATATTCTTTATGGGCGTTCCCTGTTCGAGGAGCCTTGTGGCGAAGGCATGTCGTATGGCATGTGATGAACATCTGATACCGCATTCTATTCCCGCGCGGCGGTAGTAGACTCCGAGTGAAGACCCCAGCCAGTTTTTCTTGCTCAAGGGTCTAGGCTCGCCCCGAACCGTGAGAAATACCTCTGGATAAGGGGCGTCGCCTCGATCCTCGCGTAGATACGTGAGTATCGCATCGGCAACCTCCAGCTTCAGGGGAAGGGAAAGCGGGTTCCCCTTTTTGCTTTGCCGGAAGTTGATGGTCCTGCGGCGCCAGTCGATATCTCCAGTCTCCAGACTGATAATCTGGCCGATTCGAACACCGTAGGTTGCCAGCAACTGAAGGATTGCATAGTCGCGGCGACCAGCGCGCGTATTCCTGTCGGGGGCTTGCAGCAGTTTCTGAACCGAATCCCAAGAGATGGACCTTGGAACACGGTCCAATCTGTACTCCTTGATGGTCGGGACCGCCTCTCGGAGATCGCGGTCTATATGCCCTTTGATATTTGCGAATCGGAGGAAGCTCCGAAGTGAGGAGGAGATCTCCTTCCTGCAACAACGCGTAAATGAACCCGCCCTCTTGATCACATACTCATGGATCACACTGGGAGAAAGTAATCCGATATTCCCGTTCCTGTCTTCGACGGCGGACAGAAAAGGCGCCACGTATCTACAGCGGATGTTAATGGTAGATTCGGCAAGGCCCTGGTGGTTCCTGAGAAACTTAACGTATTCTGATAGCAACTTCGAATCGTTCCGAGACGGATTTCCCTTCTCTACCTGCCCATCACAGTCACACATGAGACTACCTCCTTGTCGTGAGAGTGCGACACAAGACCGGTAGTTTTATGTGTAGTAGAAGAGGGGGAAAGGAGCCAGATTTAAGCTCAGTAATGTAAGCTACTCAACATAAAATTTCACTCAACATAACTCATGGAGCACGTGATGCGCGCATATCTGAGGCGAAGCGATGCCACCATTTGCGGCTGGAACAGAAGGCCGACAAACAAGCCTACGACCTTCATGATGACCACCAAGTTCAAGGGGGTGCTGGTGGCCAAGATAGGCGATGAATGGCACTTCACCGCCCCGCTTACCAAAGAGCAGCAGCAGTATGTCCAGGCTATGGGGCTTACTGAAGAATCGCTGCTGAGGAAGCGCAAGACATGAGTTCAGAAATTACCCCGCAAAAGGTCGTGAGGGGTGGGAAAAGTGAGATATATGGCCGTTAATAGAGGTGTGAGACAAGAAGAAGCTCCCCTCGGGGATAGAGATAGACAAGGTTTCTCGCGATAACGTAGGAGGCGAGGAAAGGCCGACAAAAGCGTAGCACACGAAGCAGCCTATAAAAAGCGTGGCCGACGAACAAGGGGCCGCTCGGCAGGGCGGTCCTGCCGCCATGTTTAGGCTCATATGCTGGGCTCGAGCGATGGATTGTGCATCCCGGGGGATAAACGGACGTTTCAGCCGGTAAGCGGTTCAAGACTGCATATCCCTTAGATTTAACCTCTGAACCCCCTCCCACAGCCTTTTCCCAGAATTTAAAGGACATAATGTACGAAAGGGGATTTCATGTAGGTATAATGAACATTTGGAATTGCTCACAAAGAGAGGTTGAAGTAAAGGAGCGGAAGATGAAGAAGATAACACGTATAATCGTTTTGTTGTCTCTGGTTTTTATCCTCGTCGCATCGATGGCGGCGACTGCCGTTGCCGCGAAGCCCAATAAGGGCGTATCACCGTCGGCGGTCCTTGCTACCATCTATGCCAACGACCCGGGATGGGTAAAAACCCCCTCTAGCGCCTGGAAAGTGGAGCAATACACGAAGCTGCCTTCACCCTTAACCGGGGAGCACGACCTCCTGGTGGCCAACAACGCTGGTGTCACTGCGTCGTACACCTTCGCTGGCGACACAGCAAAGAATATGTACGTCTGGATATACGCCGCTAAATATTGGAGTTGCGGAACCATGGAGATCTACCTCGATGGCACCCTGGTTACCACCCCCCCCGTCAATCTGAATAGCACCGTGACCGATTGGGGCAACGTGCCTATCGAAGTAGGTAAGTTCAAAGGTCCGGGACCTCATACCCTCACGATAAGTGCCACGGGCAACGGCGGCCCCGGCATCATCGACGGCATAGACTACTCGAGTTATGGTTTGCATTATGTGAACATCTGGAAAGTCGAACTATCAGATAAGAAACTGTGATCGACGCGGAGCGGAGCCTACGAGCCGCTGAAGCTTGGAATATCCTATCTACGGTGTGTGCTACGTTACCTTTGATCAATAGTTTGATGGCGGATATATATCTTATCCTACCGGATTCGACCCTTACAAGCCTGAGATAATATGATTCATGTGATACTCCTCGCAAGGATAAGGCCGGTATAATACAAGGGAAATACGATATGGGTTACGTAACGGCTGGAAAGAGCGGAGGACTTTTGGGCGGTCTGAAACGCAAGTTTGGATTAGGTGTGGAGCCGGCGGCTCCCAAACGCTTCAGCCTGCCCTTGACGGTCATTTTCGTCGTATTGGGCGTTTTGGTCGTAGCATCCTTCTTACTGTATATATCGAGGCTCTCAGGCACTCCCAGCGGTGGTTACGGCTCTGACAACGGGGAGCAGACTTACACCGGAGCCAAGGCGGAACTGACCGCGCCCGAAGACGTCAAGGTCACCGTGGACAAGGGCGCGACCATCACCTGGAACGGCAGAGACGACGTACGCATCATCGGCTACAATGTCTACCGTTACAAGGCCAGCGACGACCCCGGCGCGAAGGTCAACGCCGCCATCGTATCCGACACCGTCTATCACGACGACGAGGGGACCATGTTCAACAGCTATGCCGTGGCGCCGGTGGATAACAACGGCAGGGAGGGCGTCGTCTCCATCCCGGTGGCCGCGGTCGCGGAACCGGCATCACTGACCGGGCTCACCCCCACCCAGCAGCCGCAGAAGGTCGAGGACACCACCTTCACGACTCCGCCCGAGCAGACCCTGCCTCCCACCCTGGTGGGTTGCACGGCCAACGGGATCACCTACCTGGGCGTTTGGTACCTGGAGCACTATGCCGAGGTCACTGGCGGCACGGTCATGGTCACGCCCTATTACGGCGACAGCGCCAGCTACACCTTCACCGGCGACAGCGTGGGGGTGGTCTCCACCCGCCACTGGAACTACGGCATCATGGATATCTACGTCGACGGGGAGCTGCGCCAGCAGGTGGACCTCTACTCGCCCGAAGTCAAGGTTAAGGATACCGTGTTCACCGCCTCCGGTCTGGGCCCCGGGGCGCACACCATCAAGCTGGTGTGCACAGGGAGGAAGAACCCCAACGCCAATTTCACCTTCATCAACGTGGAGGCGTTCCAGGTCAAGTAGGACACTCGGCTGTGTCCGCTGGTGTCATTGCAAGGAGGGCGCTCCTACTATAGAAACGAGGATGCATCTGTTGCTGTCATTGCGAGGAGCGAAGCGACGAAGCAACGCCCTCCGGAAAACCTACCCTATAAGAGAAAAAGATTGGCCTACTTCAAGGGGATCGCTTCGCTCCCGCTCGCGATGACAGGAACGGGAATCATCCAAAGGGGATCTTTTCGCTCCCGCTCGCGATGACAGACCGATCCTTACCGGAAGAAATAACTTACTTTTTCCCGCGGAAGAAACGACGTTCCTTGGCGTCCTCTTCCTCGGGCTGCGGGGAGTAGTAATAGTAGTGATAGTAGCCGTAGCGTGTGGATGGAGCGATGTTGTTGATCACTAACCCCAGGATGCGGGCGTTGACCTTGTGCAGCAATTCGGAGGAACGGCGGCCGCCTTCGCGGTCGGCTTGGGTGTAGCCGGCCATGAGGATCACGCCGTCCACCATGGGCGCCAGCGCCATGGCATCGGAGGCGGCAAGCACGGGCGGGGAGTCCACCAGGACGAAGTCGGCGAACTGTTTCACCTTCTCGAAAACGGTGCTCATGGCCTCGGAGGCCACCAGCTCAGCCGGGTTGGGCGGTTTCACCCCCGCCACCATGACGTAGAGGTTGTCGTAGCCGGCCGGTTGCACCGCGTCCTCCAGGGGGATAGTCCCGGAGAGCACGCCGCTGATACCCTTGCCCGGGGACACCTTGAAGTACCTGTCCAGCACGGGCTTGCGCAGGTCGGCCTCGATCAGCAGCACTTTCTTCCCCATCTCCGAGAGGGCGGCTCCCAGGTTGACCATCACCGTGGACTTGCCCTCCTCGGGGCCTGCCGAGGTAAAGAGGATGACCCTGGTCTCGCCCTCCAGGTTCAGGAACTGCAGGTTGGTGCGGAGGGTGCGGTATCCCTCCACCGCCGGGTGCTGCGGCATCTCGTAATAGATGATGTGGTTCTGCGGGAGGTTCTCCGCCGCGATGTGGGGTATCTCCCCGATGATGGACGTGTCGTAGTATTTCTCGAAATCCTCGCGGGTGCGCAGGGTGTCATCCAAGTACTCCACCAGGAACGCCAGCCCCACTCCCAGGATGAGACCCAGGAAGATGGCCAGGATGGCGTTGCGGGTGGGGCGGGGGCTGGTCTTGCCACCGGGCTTGGCCGGCTGCACGATCTCCAGGCCGCGCTGCTCCAGGGACTCCGCTATCCTCAGGGTGATGTACTTCTCGTACAGGGACACCCATAGGTTCACCGCCCTCTGGGCCTCGTTGAGCACCTCGGCCGGCACGTTGCCCGCGGTGTACTGCTTCACCTGCTCCGTGGCCTGCCGGATCTCGTCCTCGACCTCCTGGATACGGTTCCAGACCTCTCGGCGCGCCTCGCTTATCTGCCGGATGGCGGCGAGCTGGCGGCTGGCGATGTATTCCTCCGCGTAAGCCTGGGCGACGTCCTGGGCGAGGAGGGGGTCGGTGTCGGTGATCACGATGTCGAATATGTTCGTGCGCTCGAGCTGTTCCACGCTGACCATGGAGGCGAGTTGGGAAGCGGTGGGTATCTCATCGGGGATGTAGACGTCCTCTCCTTCCTGGCGCAGCTTGGCGTTCTCCTCGTACTTGATCTGCAGGGCGCTCTCCACCGCCTCGGCTATGGTATCGGTCTTGATGATCTCCGTCTGGGTCTGGATGTAGCGGTCGGGGTCGAAGAGGGCGGAGGAGAAGAAGCTGCCCAGCACCGACTCGCTGGCCGAGCTGACCTCGCTTAGTATCTCCACCTTGGACTGGTAGATAGGCGCTTGTATGAAGGTGAAGATGAGGGTGAGGGCGAGCACCACCGCCACGGTGCTGGCGATGATCCACCGGCGGTTGATCAAAACGTTTATGTAGTCTCTTAGCTCCAAATCCTCGCTCCATAAAGCCATTTCGGCAGCGGAGACGAATACCCGAAACCGTATCCCACCGGAGGCCGATGCCTTTGAGCGTTTCAGCACAGGAGGTCAAGCCGCGTTTTCGCTTTCCAACCTGGTTTATCGGCCTCCATGAAATTCTATCTAATGTTAGATGTTTTGGCATAAATGCACAACGACGGCAGGCTACATGTCATCGCGAGGAGCGAAGCGAGGAAGCGATCTCGTTCGGGTTATACTAAACGTCCGGAGGAGATCGCCGCGTCGGCGAAGACGCCTCCTCGCGATGACGTACTCCCGTCTCGATCATCAGCGTGGGCTTGCATGGAAGCACGTGCGGTGTTGAGGTTGCCGCGTCGCCTCAGGCGGCTCCTCGCAATGACGCACTCCCATCATCGCGAGGAGCCAGCGACCTCGTTTTACGGAGCGTAGCCGACTACATCGTGGCCGCCGCTCCAGGCGCCGTTGTACAAGAAATACATGGGCCGCTCGACCACGATGGCGGGGCCCGATGCCACGTTTACACGGGTGGACAACTGCAGGTCCGGTCCCGCGCTGTCGTTGACCCTGACGTTGACCCTGGTCCTCGCCGGCACCTCAACCTGCCTGGTGGCCAGGGGACCCTGCTCCTGCGTGAAGTAGTATATCTCCACGACCGCTTTGTCGTTGCCTGGGTTCAGCAGGCAGAGCCACTCCTGGAAGCCGGTCGAGGTATAGCCTTCGCCGAAGAACCAGGCCATCGCGGGGGAGGTAGCGCCGATCACGCAGTGGCCTCCCGTCCAGTCGGCACCGAAGGAGGTATAGCGGAAGTACATGGGACGCTCGGCCAGGAAGGGCGATGACGAACTCAGGCTCACGCTCACATCCTTCCCAGTGCCTATCTCGTCGGGCACGTAGACAGTGAACCTTCTTTCGGAGTCAAAGGTATAGGATTTGGTGATGGGCGCCCCCTGTCCCGGACCCAGGAGATAGGTGGCGTTGATGGTGATGGGCGTGGGGTTGGGGTTCTGCAGGGTCAGCCACTCCTCGAAGCCGGGTCTGGTGGTACCCTCCGCGAAGTAATACTCCTTTGCCAGCGATGTGGTGCCCATCACGCAGTGGCCCCCGGTCCAGTGCCAGTCCTCCGTTCCCCGGTAATCGAAGTATGTCGGCCGCTCGGCCACCACCGGTATATCCGAGACCAGCTTCAAGGAAGCCTGGTAGTTCGGACCCAGGATGTCGTTCACCTTGAAGGTGCGGCGGGAGCTCGGGGGAACGGTGAAACCGGTCACCACCTTTAATCCTTCCTCCTGGGTCTGGAAACGGAAGGACAGGTTGGCCGCCTGGTCGTAAGGGTTGAGCACGCAGATCAGTTCATCGAACCCGGGCCCGGTGTATCCCTCGGCGAAATACCAGGTGGTGGAGGTGGCATCTGCCGCCACCGCGTCACTGCCACCGTCCCAGACTCCGTTGTAGTTGAAGTACATGGGACGCTCCGCCGCCAGCGGGAGGTCTGATTCGAGCTTGCACGCGACGTCCTTACCCGCACCCACCACTTCGTTGACGGGTATCGTGGTGCGGTAGTTCGGCGAGATGCTGACGTTCTGCAGCTGTATGACATTATCTGGTAACAGGTAGGTTATGGTGACCTGGGACGTGGCAGGGAACGGGTTGCCCAGGCAGAGATACTCCTGGAAGTCCGCGCCCGTGTTGCCCTCGGCGAAATAATAGGTATAGGGCATGGCCCAAACCTCGCTTCCATACGGGTTCCCGGTGCCGACGAAGGCGGTGCCGAAATAGGGGGCCATGCATGCAGCTTCGAAATTGTAGGGATCCCCGAAGCCGTCCTGGTTGGCCTGGGTCCAGCCTTTGCGGTCGAAGCGCCATACCTGGCAGCCGACGTAAGGGTTGAGGGTTCCCGCATAGAGGAAGTCGTTGTACACGGTCAGGAAGGTGTTAGTGAAATTGTACTCGCTACCGAAACCGGAGCCTATAAGAGCTGTGGGAAGGTCTCCCACCACCTGGGTCCAGGTATTGCCGTCCAGGCGCCATACCTGGCAGCCGCCCATCGGGGCGCCATTCTGTAGGATGGATTGGCCGTGTGCGCTGGACCTCGGGTCGGTTTTCGTCCCATGCTCCGAGGATCCATCGGATTCCAGTCCGTCTGGTCCGGTTCCTCCATTGATATACATGTATTCGGTCCCTACGTAGAGGACGCCATCGAACGCTGTCATCGACCAGGCGGTGGTATTGAAGGAGTCTCCGAAGCCGGAGCCGATAAGCGCGGTAGGCAGCCCTCCCACCACTTGGGTCCAGGTGGTCCCGTCGAAACGCCACACTTCGCAACCCTGGCCTTCCATATATACCGCGTTGAACGTTCCCACGTAGAGGGCAGAGCCCACGAAAGCCATGGAGTGCGCGCAGCCATTGCTCGGACTCCCGAAGCCGGGGCCGATAAGGGCGCCGGGAAGTCCTCCCACGAGCTGAGCCCAGGCGTTGCCGTCGAAGCGCCACACCTCACAGCCCCCAGTCTCGATGTTGTAGTTGTTCGTTCCAGCGTATAGATACTTGCCATCGGTGGCCATGCTATGGATACCGGTGTTAGCGGCATTCCCGAAGCCTGAGCCGAGCAGGGCTCCAGGCAATCCTCCCACCACCTGGGTCCAAGTGGTCCCGTCGAAGCGCCACACCTCGCAGCCGCCGTCCATGTTTTCGGTCCCCACGTAGAGATAAGAACCCAGGACGGCCATGGAAGAAGCGCCCAGATTGGCGGAGTTGCCGAAGCCGGGGCCGGTCCCCGGGGTACCGGGTGCGTCCTGCCCCACCACCTGGGTCCAGTTGGCGCCGTCGTATCTCCACACTTCGCAGCCCTCTCCCATGGGGGGGCCGGGTTCTGTGGCCGCTGCATTGAAACGGTTTTTACCCCAGGTGTAGGTCCCAACGTAGAGGTTGGAATTAAAGACAGCCATCGAGATAGCTTCCATGTTGGCGGGATCGCCGAACCCGCCGGTGTCCTTGGGCAGCCAGCTCTCCGCCAGGGCGGTGCCGGAGAGCAGGAAAAGACAGAGTAGAGTGCCTGCCACCACCAGAAGGAACGAGAACGAACCCCGCTTAAAAGACCTCATCACTTACACCTCCGTTATCCGGGCATGCTACAAACACGCTAGGTCATCGACCTCTTGTCTTTGATGCAGTCTGAAGAATAGCGTCGTGCGCATCCTGTTTTTGCATCCGCCCTAGATTATACATTATTACGTTATATGTCATCGCGAGCGTCTTTCTTCTGTCATCGCGAGCATATGCGAAGCGATCTCTATTGCCCAGCGTTTGCCTGTCTCCGGGGCATCGGTTCCATGACCACCTCGCAACGGGTCGATCATCAGCGCGGTCTTGCATGGAAGCACGTGGGGTGTTGAGATTGCCACGTCGGCGAAGGCGCCTCCTCGCAATGACATGCTCCGGCCGCCTTGCAACGGCTCGATCATCAGCGCGGGCTTGCATAGAAGCACGTGGGGTGTTGAGATTGCCACGTCGTCGAGGACTCCTCCTCGCAATGACAGTATCCCGGCCTAGTCGCGATGACATGCTCTTGTCATCGCGAGCGTCTTTCCTGTCATCGCGAGCGTCTTTCTTCTGTCATCGCGAGCGTAAGCGAAGCGATCTCTATTACCCAGCGTTTGCCTGTCTCCGGGGCATCGGTTCTATGACCGCCTCGTAACGTCTCGATCATTAGCGCGGGCTCGCATAGAAGCACGTGGGGCGTTGAGATTGCCACGTCGTCGAGGACTCCTCCTCGCAATGACAGAAACCCAGCCACCTCGCAACGGCTCGATCATTAGCGTGGGCTTGCATATAAGCACGTGGGGCGTTGGGATTGCCACGTCGTCGAGGACTCCTCCTCGCAATGACAGGACCCCCGCCTCGTCGCGATGACAGGATCCGGGCACGCTTGGAATCATGCCTGGAACGCGCCTGGTAATCGTGTCTGACATGGCTTTGCGCAGGTTTGACACCCCATAAGGGCAGGTTATAGAATTATTATGTGCTGAAGAACGGGGAAAACGCGAATAGGGCACCCATATACCAATCCCCATAAGAACTCTTGATTGCGCCAAAGCTTGCGTTTTCCGGACAGGACGGAAGAATGAGGCAACACGATGGCTCGAAACAGCAAGCGTATCTACTCGGCACAGACGGCAGCAAGAGCCCTCCTCGTTGCATCCCTCGCCATCCTCATCGCGATGATGGCGTTCTTTTTGCTCTCCTGTGGCTCCGACGAAACGCAGGAACCACCGCAGCAACAGGTCTCGCAGGAGGATAACGCCCAGGAGCTGGGCCGGATAATGGGATACCGCAACCACATCGAGGGTGAGTTGAACGAGCCGGTGGACGTGGTGATAGCGGGAGACGTCACCGCCGTGGCCGATGCGGGTGAGGAGACATGGCTTCTGGTCAAGGTGGCCGACTTCCGCTGTACGAGCGTGCCGGAGGATACGTTGCGGGTAACTCCCGGGGGCGAGCTGTCGGTAAGGCTGAGGGAGACCGAGGAGCTTGGGCCGTTATCCGCCGGCGACTCTGTGGAGATAAACGCGGTCGTCTCCAAGAGCATGGAGGGACCGGTCATCATCGGCAGGGCTTATAACGTAGTGGATTGAGTGAGGGCGAATATGGCACGCAAACGACGCGATTTTCAGGGCTACTTTATTTATAGGGCTATCGAGAAACGGGGGTGTGGGTCATGTCCATAAGAGGCAACGGCATGGGCTGGAGCAGCAGGGTCATCATCCTCTGCGTACTGTTGATGTTCACGAGCGGGTTCATCCCCGCCTTTTCTCCCCTGCTGCGAACGCAGAAAGCGCTCGCCCAGGGCGGCGGTTCCATCTCCGGCACCGTGGACGACGGGACGGACGGGGTGGAGAACGTCAGTGTGACAGCCTATTGGTACGACGACATGATGATGTTGTGGAATGCGGTGGGTTCCACCTCTACTGCATCCGACGGCACCTATACTATCACCGGCCTTGACGACGACGACTACAAGGTGGGGTTCGATCCGCCGGATGGCAGCATCTACCTGGCGGAATGGTATGACAACCAGCCGGACCTGGACTCCGCTGCGAGCTTCGCCGTTTCGGAGAGTGATCCTGCCACCGGCATCGACGCTACCCTCGAGGAGGGCGGGAGCATCTCCGGCTTCGTGGACAGCCTGTCCGAGACGGGCGGGGTTGCGGATGTGCAGGTAGATCTCTACATCTACGACAACGATATGATGTGGTGGAACAGTGTAGGTTCCACCACCACGGCCTCGGACGGCACCTACGAGTTTTTAGGACTCGCGGGCGGCGACTATCTGGTCGAGTTCGTGCCCCCGGAAGCCGGCTACTACTTACGCCAATGGTACGATGGCCAGCCCGACCAGATGTCCGCGACGGAAATTGAGGTCACGGAGGGAATCCCGGAATCGGGGATCGACGCCACCCTGGAGGTGGGTGGAAAAGTGTCCGGCACGGTCACGAGCCTGGACGAGACCGGCGGTGTGGCCGACGTCTGGGTATATGTCTACGACTCATCGGGTTTTGATATGCTGGGTAGCGCATCAACGATATCCGACGGCACCTACCTGACCCCGGCGGTACCCGCGGGAAGCACCCGGGTCTATTTCGATCCCTCCATGGGGGGCGTTTACGTCTCCGAATACTACAGCGACGAACGGCGCTTAGACCAAGCCGACCCGGTGGCGTGCACGGCCGGCTCCACCACCAGCCTTATCGATGCCGTGCTGGAGAAGGGCGGCAAGATATCCGGCAGGGTGACCAGCGCATCCCAACCGGACGGGGTGCAGAACATCTCGGTAAACGTATACGACCAGGACTATAACAGTGTCTCCGGTGGCTTCACCGGGACGGACGGGACCTACGAGGTTTCCAGCATCCCACCCGGAGATTACAAGGTGCAGTTCTCCACCTGGGGAACCGGGTACATGGACGAGTGGTACGAAAACAAGCGCAGCTTCGGCTCCGCCGGCCTGGTCACCGTCAACGCCGGAGAGACCACGGAGAATATAGACGCCGTCCTGGAGGTGCCGGGCTCTCTGTCCGGAAAGGTCATCAGCGCCAGGGAACCGGGAGGGGTGCCATCCGTCGTTGTTTCTGCCTACGCCAGCGGCGACCCGGTGAATGTCGTCTCTCAGACAACGACGAACGGTGTTGGTACATACCAGTTCAACCAGCTGGCTCCGGGCGAATACAAGGTGAAGTTCCAGCCATATTACACCTATGCCGTGGAATGGTTCGACGACGTGCGCGACTTCGACTCCGCCGGCGTCGTCACGGTGGAGGCCGGCGAGACCACGGCCGGGATAAACGCCATCCTGGAGGCGAGGGGTTCCCTGTCCGGGCGAGTCACGGGAGAGCTGCACCCGGACGGGCTCCCGGGCGTGCTGGTGACCGCCTACGACGAAAGCCAGCATGCCGCGGGAAGCGCCTTAACCGCCATGAACGGGACCTACTCAATCGCGGGATTGGACGGGGGCACGTACCGCGTATATTTCGATCCCGCGCAGAACAGGACCTACGGCGCCGAGTGGTACGACGACCAGCCCGATTTCGCCTCCGCCGACCCGGTGGAGGTATTTCTGGAGCAGGATACGCCGGGCATAGACGCCTATCTCGTGACCGGGGCGATATCGGGGACCATCACCAGCCCCGAGCAGCTGGACGGGGTCGCCAACGTCGACGTCTTTGTCTACGACGCGGACAAGAACTACCTGAGCAGCGCCGTCACCGGTCCCGACGGCTCGTACCGCGTCGACAACCTGCCCACGGGGGACCTGTACGTCTACGCGTACCCCTGGTATCCCAACGCCAACGAAGGCAAATCCTACGCCTTTGAGTGGTACGAGAACAAGATCGCCATCGAGGAGGCCGACGGGGTGCCGGTGGTCGCCAGCGAGGAGACCTCCGGTATAAACATGTCGCTGGAAAGCGGCTCCATCTCGGGAACGGTCGAGGGGTGGGACGCGCCCGGGGGCCTCGAGGACATCGACGTCTACGTGCACGACCAATACTTCCACCTGGTGGGAACGGCGGTCACCGACGCCGACGGCGTCTACACCGTGAAGGGGATACGCTCCGGCGATTACCGCGTGTACTTCGACCCCACCTACGTGCGCGAGGAGCTTGGCCAGGATTACACCGGCGAGTTCTACGACAACCAGGACAGTTTCTTCGACGCGACGCCCGTCACCGTGGCCAGCGACGTCACCGGCATCGACGCCGAACTGGAGGCTTGCTCCTCTATCTCGGGCACGGTGACCGGGGGCGGCGGTGGAGCGGGCGGGGTTTTCGTCCACGCCTACCATGCCAACGACCCCACCTATTGGGCGGGCTTCGCGGAGACGGAGCCCTACGGCACCTACACCATATCCGGCCTCCCGCCCGGGGATTACAAGGTCTGCTTCAATCACTCCTCGGGCCAGAACTGGCTCGACGAGTGGTACAACGACCAGCCCGACTTCTACGCCGCCGGTGCCGTTACTCTGCCCCGCGGCGGGGGGGCAACGGGCATCGACGCGGCGCTGTCTGACGGCGGTTCCATCTCGGGCAACGTGACCGGCAGCGATGCTCCCGGCGGGCTCGCGGGGGTACAGGTGCGCATCCTGGATGAGCACTACGCCTTCCTGGGCGGCACCCTCACCGCGACCGACGGGGCTTACACCGTCGGCGGTCTCGCCACCGGCGATTACTTCGTGGAGTTCTACGCCGGGGACCCCGATCCCGAAGACGCGCTGAACTACCGGGGCGAGTTCTACAACGGCTGGCTCGACTTCGACGACGCCGACCCGGTGGCGGTAACGGCTGGGGTGAACACACCCGACATCGACGCCGAACTGCAGCGCTACGCCACCATCTCCGGCCGGGTGACGGGCAGCGGCGACCCCGCAGGCATCGCGGGCGCGCAGGTCCAGGTATGGAGCGCGGACGGATGGTCATTTGAAGGCCAGACGAATGCGGATGCCTCCGGCTACTATATCGTCGACCACCTGGAGGGCGGCGACTTCAAAGTCTTCTTCAGCCCGAGCACCTTCAACCGGGAGCATGACACGGACTACGCAGGGGAGTGGTACGACGATAAACCCTCCCGTGAAACGGGTGACACCGTATCCGTGGCCTGGGGCTCCGATGCTACCGGTATAGACGCGGTACTGGAGGAGCGGGCCTATATCCAGGGCCGGTTAACCAGCGAATCCAACCCGCAGGGGCTCTCCACCTGGCCGGTGCTGATCACCGATACCGCGGGGCTCCACGTCGGCTGGGTCTTCACCGAGAGCGATGGGCATTACTCCGTACCCATAAAACCCGGCACGTACAAGGTGAGGTTCGGACTCGGGTACAGCAACATGGATAAATGGTATGACGATGTGTACACCCCGGACTCCGCGGACCCGCTCACGGTGAGCGAGGGACAGACCCTCAACGGCATCGACTGCTACTTCGAGGGGACGGGCTCCGTCTCCGGCCGCGTGACCAGCGATTCCAATCCAGGCGGGGAGCAGGGAGCATACGTCAGCCTGTACAGGGCAGCCTATATCGGAGGATATTTTACCAGCGTGCAGACGGGAACGGGCGGCACTTACAGTTTCGCTAACGTCCCGGCGGGGGAATACAAGGTGCGGTTTACGATCTACCCGCCGTCCGGCAGCTCCGCCAAGTGGTACGACGATAAAGGGGCCCACAGCCTGGCCGACATGTTCGTGGTGTCGGGAGGCACGGAGACCGCAAACATCGATGCGCATTTCGATAACACGGCCTCCATCTCCGGCCAGGTGACCAGCCTCTCCGAGCCGGGGGGCGTAAGCGGCGTGCTAGTCACCGCATACGACCTGGATAATAACTGGACGCAAGCGGGCTACGTCAGTACCGATCCCAGCGGCGATTACCAGATCACGGGCCTGGCGGCGGGCCAATACAAGCTCCAGTTCTGGCCCGGGGACAGCAGTATCTACTGCATGCAGTGGTACGACGGTCAGCCCGACTACGGCGCCGCCGACCCGGTAACGGTGGCGGAGGGTGCACCCGCCACGGACATCGACGTCCAGCTCGAGGTGGGCGGCTCCATCACCGGCAAGGTGACCAGCGAAGATTTTCCGTCGGGCCTCGACGACACCTCTGTGTGCGCCTACAGCCAGCAGTACCGGGTGGTTTTCTTTAACTTGGGCGCCGGCTACATGCAGGAGTGTTACGACGAAAAGCCCGATGTCTCCTCGGGCGACACCCTGCTGGTGACCAAGGGAGTCGAGACACCCGGCATAGACGCCCACATGGACAAGGCAGGTTCTATCTCGGGGACGGTCAAGGGGTGGGACGCGCCCGGGGGCGTAGAGGGGGTAGAGGTCTATCTCTACAACGCGGGCGACGACAGCAGCTGGGTCGGGCACGCGACCACGCAACCGGATGGGACCTACTCCTTCCAAGATATCAGGCCGGATGACTACAAGGTGTGCTTCTCCCCCGTCTCCCCCGACACGAACTACGCTGCGCAATGGTTCGATGGTCAGCCCGACTTCACGGCCGGTGACGTCGTCGACCTGCAGGATGGTGAAGCGAGAACGGGCGTCGACGCAGAACTGGCAGTAGGGGGCTCCATATCCGGCCAGGTCACCAGCTTGTCCAAGCCCGGCGGTATCGCGGGGGTCGCTGTCACCGCCTACACCCCGGACGGAGACAACGCCCGGACCACCCTCACGGACGAAAACGGCGACTACACCCTTAACAGCCTGATCACCGGCGACTACGCGGTGCGCTTCGACCCGGGGCAGCTGCCTTACGGCGGCGAGTGGTACGGGGACAAGTTCGACCAGGATTCCGCGGACCCGGTCGCGGTGGTCACCGGATCCGATACGCCAGACATCGACGCTCTGCTGGGCGATGCCGGCTCCATCTCCGGCCGGGTCACCAGCGACGCTCAGCCCGCAGGCGTGGGAGAGATATACGTGCACGCCTACCCCGAGAACGACCAAGTGAATTGGGCCGGCTACGGCGTGACCCGCAACGACGGCACCTACGTCATCGAGGACCTGTTGCCCGGCAAGTACCGGCTTATCTTCAACTCCTCCTCGGGCCAGAACTACAAGTCGATATGGTACGACGGCAAGAGCTCGTTCCCGGAGGCGGACCCGGTGACCGTCGACGAGAGGATCAACACCGGCAACATCGACTGCCACCTGAGCGAGTACGGCGTAATATCCGGCCGTGTTACGGATGCAGGCGGCGCGGGGATCCCCGACGTGGTAGTGCGCTTCTTCAAGGACGGCACGGGAGAGGTCGACCCGTGCCCGACCGACCCGGACGGCTACTACGTGAGGTCGGGCCTGGTGGAAGGGCAGTACAAAGTGTACTTCACGCTGTACCCGGGTTCCCCGTTCGCCGCCGAGTGGTACGACAACCAGGCGGACGAGGCTTCCGCCGATGTCATCGACCTGTCCTACGGGGAGAAGGAGGAGGACGTAGACGCGGTGCTGAGCGCCGACGGCGCGCCCCAGGTGCTGTGGGTGATGCCCGCGGAGGGCATGGACACCCAGTACTCAGAAGGCGTGGATATCTTCGGCGCCGGTTTCGCGCAGCAGGGCTCCACCCCTCCCGAGGTCCGCCTGGTCAGGGCGGGTCAGCCGGATAACCAGGCCCGCAACGTGCAGTTCATCGACCCCGAGTCCCTCACCTGCGACCTCAACCTGATCGACAAGGCATCGGGG
>Ga0315274_10007061_pt1 | contig 16313 bp, 10 predicted proteins | sample YL17G02_20_MG_FD_203700 | JGI IMG/M metagenome (GOLD analysis project Ga0315274, IMG submission 203700) | Sediment microbial communities from Yellowstone Lake, YNP, Wyoming, USA - YL17G02_20 | ecosystem: Environmental > Aquatic > Freshwater > Lake > Sediment | place: USA: Wyoming | collected...
GGGGCCGGTCCGTGGTATTAAGATAGATGCCGTAACCCAGCAGAATGGCCTGGGTACGGGACCAGTCAAGCTTTCCTCGTTCGATCAACTCGTCCAGCATGTATTCTCCATAGATGGTCTTCCCGGTGGGAAAGAGGTTCCTCACGAAGCCCGGGACCAGGCGATGCACCTTCTCTAACCAGGACATCTTGAACCCCAGCTTAGCGAGGATCATTCCCAGGTTACGCTGGGTCAGGCCCGTCTTCTCCAGCGCGTTCCCCGTATCCATGCTCAAATACCCCCGATCGATCAGGAACTGGTTGATATGGATATTCCACGGCTTGGCTTTGAAGCCATGGTCGGAGATGACCATGAGCAAATCGTCCTCATCCAGGAAAGACAGCAGCTTTCCGAGGCCTCGGTCCACCTCCTTGCAGCTCTCCTCCAGGGCGTTCCAGGCCGCTTCCCTTTCTTCTCCTTCGCGCAGGAAAGCCCGGGTGAGGAAGCGATGAGAAACGCGGTCGAGGATGGTGTAAACGCACAGGAAGAAATCGGTGGGATACGTGGCGTTGAGGTAGCACATAGCCGCTGTCCGTTTGTGCGCGACCTCGAGGCAGCCGGAGAGAAGGGTCTCGTCGTCAATGAAATACAGTCCCGTTTGATCCAGCTCGTATCCCCCAACGGCCGCGTGCAATTCCTCCATCAACTCGCCCGGGAAGGTGGTGTTTTCCGTCTCCGGCACTATCGATCCGGGTATGACGTAACCATGGTGGCGCTTGCGATGATAGAACATGGGGTGGTTGATGATGCCGCAGGACATGCCCTCCCGCATCAGTACATCCCAGAACTCCGTATGCTCTAGGTTGCCGTAATGGCTGTACCGCAGGCGGTTCGATCCCTCATGCATCCCCTGGAAGTGATAGATGCCGATACGTGAGGGCTTCATGCCCGTCGAGAAGGTGAACCATGCCGGGCAAGTGCTGGGTGGAAAGGTGCTGTGCAGGATACCCCAGGCCCCATTGTCGACCAGCTTCCTGAAGTTCGGGAGAAGCCCCTCATGCATGAGGGGCTTGATGACATCCCAGGAGCCGCCGTCCAGGCCGATTATGAAAACGCGGGTTCTTCCCATGGCCCTTTCTCGCGTTGTCAGGTTACACAAAAGGGATTCGTCAGGTCGCACAAACGGGACGAATGATACCACATAACAAATAGCAGGTAAATCGGCACGGCAAGATGTAGCCGAGGGAGATGGCCGAAAACAGCACTTAACATGACAAGAGCCCTTCATGTAGAATCTAGCCGAACTCGTGGGGCGAGACAGGTTCTCAGATCTGGCTGCTCGGGAACGCGAACGGGCCCTGATACGAGAGATGCCTGGTGCGCGAGGAGAGAAGGGATGCCGTTGGACGTTTCGATAGTGGTGTTGAACTTCAACACCCGCGATCTCCTGGCGGGTTGTATTGATTCCGTCATGGCGAACACCGGGGGCCTGGATATGGAGCTGATAGTGGTGGACAACGCCTCCGGGGATGGCTCCGCGGACATGGTGGAGAGAGAATACCCCCTGGTGCGGTTGATCAGGAATCCCGGGAACACGGGTTTCTCGGGCGGGATAAACCTCGGGATAGGGGCGGCAGCCGCTCCATACATCCTCGTCTTAAACCAGGATACACTGATCAAACCCGGAGCCATCGAGCACATGCTGGAATATCTGCGGTGTGACCCGAAAGCCGGTATAGTGGGGCCCAGGCTCGTATCCGGCGGTGGCAGGTACCAGCAGAGCTGTAACTACTTCACCACCCCGGGGTTGAAAAACGCGCTCCTCTTGCTCGCGAACATGGCGTTCCCCCACGGGACCAGCATCATGGGTCTCTGCGCGGACCCTGCACATAACAGGGACGGGCCGGTAGAGGTGGACTGGATCCATGGCGCATGCATGTTGGTACGCAGGGAGGTGTTCGACCAGGCGGGACTTTTCGACGAGAGATTCTATGTATTCATGGAGGATATGGAGTTCTGCTATCGCGCGTTCCTGGCCGGTTGGAAGACCGTTTACCTGCCGGGAACGGAGATCGTGCACTTCACGAACCGATCAGGTATCCAGACCATCGGGAAGCTCTATTCCTACGGAAGGATAGCTTTTTATGTTACGGGGATCGATTACTTCCTGCGCAAGCACTTCAGTCCCGCGCATGCATACATGACCATTGCCCTAATGGCGGTCGGGTCCCTCGTTCTTTCGCTACTGCTGCGGCTGGCGTTTCTGGCCGGTATTGGCGGTGAGGAGATAAAGCAGAAGATCGTTTACAGCCAGCGCATGGGAAAAGCCTCCCTCGCGGGACTTCTCGCCGGGTATCGAGCGAGAGACGGCGGTGGGCATTAAGGTCAGCCTGCCCGCGTAGACGGAATATGCGGGGCGCGGTAAGCATGCCTGACGGGGCGATCGTGGGAATGGGAGGAAGCCGGGGTCAATACTCGAGATGGAAGAAGCCTCTGAAGCGAGCAAGAGCTCACGCAACGGTGGATCCGACGGGCGACGGTCGATCCATCCCTATACCGTAGCCCTGATCGTCCTGCTGATGGTGATCATCGTTTTCTATACCTACTTCTTTTTCGCCCGCGATTTGCCCTTCAGGGAAGCGGGGTCGGACTCCTACTCCCACCTGGGAATATTACGCTGCACGCGGGAGCAGATGGGCCTCGAAGAAGACCTGTCATCCAACATGTTCCCCTACCTCTACCGGGAGAACAACCGCACCGGCATCAATTACGTGCTCATGGCGCTGGTCTCGGCACTGCCAGGGATCTCCAACACCACGACCCTGTATATCTTCGGGATACTCGGCATCGTGGTCTTTTTTTCCGGCCTGTACTTTATGGTATGGCGCTTGTTCGCATCTCGCAGGGTTGCTTTCCTGGCGGCGCTCTTTGCGCTCGTCCTCTGCGGTTACGGCCCACGTATGCATGGCAATTCCTATACCTCCGTCGAGATCCTGGCCAACGCACATTACGCCTCCATCCTGTCCCTCGGGATCGCCCTGTTCCTCGTCGGCCTGAACGTGCGCTTTCTCGAGGAAGGCTCGTGGAAACAGTACATACTCCAGGCATTCCTGTGCGCCGCGGCCTTCAACATCCACATGCTGACCGGCATGGAGTATTTCCTTATATTGGTCATCCTGGTCGTGGTCTACGCGATCAGGGAAAAACGCCTTAGCGGGAGGCATCTGTTACTCCTGTCACTCATCCCGGCCGCCCTTGCGCTGGCCACCCTGTGGCCGCTCTATCACTGGTACTCGATCTTCGGCAAGAACCCGCTGGGTTTCGGTGGGAACGGGACCCTTCATGCCTCGGTCGGGGAATTCCTCGACCGCATAGTCCTTTACCTCATCGGGCTGCCTTTCCTGATAAGCGCGAAGAAGGAAAGGATGTTCCTGCTGGCCTGGGCGGTGATTTTTGCCATTATCTGCCTTTCTTTCCTCGCCCCGATAACCGTCGCTTATTATTGGAGGTTTGCATATGTCATGCGTATTCCACTGGTGATCGGGTTGGCCCTGGGGCTGGGAAAGGACGTCTGGGCCCTGCGGAGGTGGAAGCTGGCGGCGGTAACGGTCATGCTCGCCATAATGGCGGCTTTTATCGGCGTCTCGATCTGGAGTAGCGTGCTACGCTACCAGGCGATCATGGGCAAGAACGCTTACGCCAAGGTGGCGGATTTCGCCTCATATGCCGAGGAAGGGAATAATCTTATCGCCCACCCGACACCGGGCTACAATCTCATGGGGGTCTCGGGATACAACGTTGTTTCCGTGACTGAAGGTCACGCGCCGGCGGAGTTCACGCAGGACAGGAACCTCGAACTGAGGGTCGCATTTGTCGCACCTACTTCCGAGGAGTGGAGGGAACTGCTCACCGGTTACGAAGCCGACCAGGTCCTCGTTCCGCGGTCCCCGCAATACTGCGACCTTCAGCTCCTCTTGAACGGGATACGCCTGGCGAGGAACCCCTATTTCGACCTCTACGAGACCGATCCAGGGGACATAGACAGCGCAACCTATACACAGGCACCCGATCCCGACCTGGAGAGAAGCGCTATCGAGAACGGCTTTACCCGCTACGACCTATGGGCCGATGTTATGGTTGCGGGGAAAGAGGGTGCCCTGTTGCAGGCGGTGAACGATCCCGGCGAAGCGGGGGATTCATACCTGCGGGTGGAATCGGAAGGACGCATGGACACGCTGCTTTTCCTCAACCGCGGCTTTATCGAAGTCGATCCGAACAGGCCGTACGTCCTTCAGAGCTCCTTGCGCAGCGCATCGGGAAGCCCCCGCGCCTACCTGCTCCTCTACCAATACGACGAGCCCGGGATCGAAGGCGCGCTCTACAAGACCGACCTGCAGGTGGAACTCGCTGGCGAGGACTGGCGCACCGTGGAATATGCCATAGGCCCCCAACCCGGGGACAGGCGGGGCTTCGACTTCAATCCCGGAACGCGCTATGTAAAGATCGGCCTGCTCATCGAATGCGACGACTCCGATGCCTTGGAGGTGGACTCGATAAGGATAGATGCGAAAGGGTCCAGGTGAGGTTCATGCGTATCGCATGCATCATGGAAATGGCTGGCTCCCGCTTCGAAGGTGGCCGGGAACTCGCCACCAGGCAGTTGATGCACTGCCTGAGAAAGCGTGGCGTGCACGTGGATATCTTCAGTTTCTCGGAGGGCATCCCTCACGTACTGCCGCGTTTCTTCAGGGAAACTCCTTTCTTAAGAGCCGTGACCGCCTTTCCCCTGGCCGGACGCGGAATCCTCAAGTCCTTGAACGGGGAGTACGACCTTATCCATATCACCTCCACCAGCACGGCTTCCCTGTATAGTCCGTCTACGCCGACTCTGCTCTTTTGCCACGGGGTGATATCTCATAAATGGGAGAAATTCGACTTCCCCCTGCGCCATCGCCTGATCGTGAACCGGTTCAGCCAGGCGGTAATGGCATGGTTTGAAAGGCGCTGCATCGAGAACGTCCAGGCAGTAGTAGCCGTTCACCCCATGACCCTGGAGTTTATAGAACGAAGACTGGATACCGGAAAGACGAAGAAGCATATCCTCGGCAACGGAGTGGACGTCGATATGTTTCGCCCCTCCGACTCGGAGGGAGAAGGGGTGCTGTTCACGGGCAGGGCGACAAAGAGCAAGGGCTTCGATGTACTGCTCGAGGCAGCCCCTGAGATCAAAGCGCCCGTTACCGCGGTGGTATACCAGGTGGACCAGAAGCTGGTAGACGAGGCAAGCAGGAGAGGCGTGGAGGTTATCACCGATGTTCCGCATGCGGAGATGCCCTCACTCTACCGTAGGGCATCCGTCTTTGTATTACCCTCGATAGATGAGGAGCTACCCCTGTCAACCCTGGAGGCCCTGGCTTGCGGTCTTCCCGTCGTGGTGAGCGGCGCTGCCGCTGCCGGTATAGTGGAAGAAGGCCGCAACGGTTTCATCATCCCGACAGGAGATCCGGACAGCCTTGCCGATGCCGTGAATATGCTCTTGGACGATGATGGTCTACGGATGGAGATGAAGGGCAGGAACCGCAGATTGGCCGAGGAGAGCCTTTCCTGGGATGACGTAGCGGAGAGGTTGCTGCAGATCTATATGGAGCTGGCGGAGGGATACAAGGCAACGATGGGTGGCGCATAGGCAACCAGGGGCGCGCACGGCGTCTTTTCTTACCGGATCAAGCGGGATAAAGGACGAGATATAAGGTGGATATTCTTTGCCCCCTCTGCGCATCCACAAGGATCGGCTTATTCTCCGCTGTCGATGCCGGCGAGAATTGTTTCAATGATATCTACAGGCTCTATTCATGCGTCGATTGCGGGCTGGTTTTCACTTACCCCGTGCCGGAAGACGAGAAGATCCTGGCACGGTATGGGGAGGATTACTATTCCTTCCGGTCGCAGAGCCTGGAAAGCTTGGCGTTCTGGAAACACGCAGCGAGGGCGATAGCGACGATCATGCGGTCCTTGCGCGGGTCGGGGTCCAGGTACGCCGTTCTTCTCAAGAGGTTGCTTTTCCTGTTCATGAGAAATATCCCGCAGATGACACCCTTGTTTTTCGACGCAAGCGACATCCTGGACGTTGGTTGCGGCGCGGGGGACCAGATGGCTTTATGGCAGGAAACGGGCTTGCAGGCCTGGGGGGTCGATGTTTCTCCCCTGGCGGCGATTGAAGGCAAGAAGCGAGGCCTGCGGATATCTACGGGTGAGTTGAAGGATGCGGGCTTTGCCAGCGGATCTTTCGATATCGTGTACGCGAACCATGTTATCGAACACATAAGGGATCCTGGCGCAACGCTTGGCGAGATACGGAGGGTATTGAAACGTGGAGGCGTTTTAATGGTGGGAGTACCCAACATAGACAGCGCTCTCTTCGGACTTTTAAAGGCAAAATGGTTCCACCTGGATGTTCCTCGCCACCTCCTGCACTTTTCCCCCGCGAGACTGGCCGCAATGCTCGAAGAGGCAGGCTTCTCCATACAGCAAAGCTATACCATCACCCCTGCCGGAGGACTTTTCGGCAGCCTTGGGAACCTGTTCCCGAGGTTCGAGATCGTGTACCGAGATCGCCGCCTGTTCGTTCCGTATATCATCGGCTATATCATCTTGACCGTGCTTCTTGTGCCCGCCAACGTGGGGCTGAGGGGCGACTGGTTATACGTCATCGCCGTAAAAGATACTCAGCGGTATCGAGGGTCTTGATGGGGAATCGGGCCTTTTCGCACTCGTTTTTCATACGGAGAAAGGGGAGGTGCGGAGGGTTGAGGTTTCCGCTCGGCAGGAGCGGGCCTGAACCTGCTGTGGGCGGAAGTGAAGAGCGATATTAAATATCCCGGCCGCGGGCGGGAAAGGCGGCGCATGCGCGCGAGCAGTACCGCTTTTGGAAATACGAAAGCGGTCGAGCCCGCTGAAAAGCAACAGGGGAGCGGGAGAAGCTTGGCTGAAGGCAGGGTCTTTATCATAGGGATAGACGGCGGTTCCTGGGATGTCATGCTGCCCCTGGTTGAATCAGGACATATGCCCCGGTTTCGGGATCTCATCTCCGCAAGCAGCTGGGGTACTCTTCTCAGCACGATCCCCTATATAACCTGCCCCGCATGGAACTGCCTCGTATCCGGGAAAAATCCGGGATGGATAGGTGCCTTCGGATTTCTGAACCTGGAGCCTTCGTCCTATTCCCTCAGCTTCTATGACTACCGCGCGGACCCCGAGGTGCCCGAGATATGGGATATCCTGGGGGAGAGAGGAATCACAAGCGGAGTAGTCAATCTCCCCGTCGCGCGTAATCCCAGGCCGGTGCGGGGGTATATGATCCCGGGGTTCCTTGCCGATGACCGCAATTACCGTACATATCCCGAGTCGGTGAGGCTCTTGCTGGAAGGTGCTTGCGGAGGGTACGAGATAGAGCCCAGGGGATTCTCCATCATGGAGCCGGAGAAGACCGTCAGGGAATGTATAAGGATAATGGAAAAAAGATTCAAGGCCATCAAGACCCTGATCGATGAGCGACCCACAGACCTTTTTTTTGGGGTGTTTCATCTTGTGGACCGGGTCTGCCATAATGTTATCAACCGCACGGGCTTGCCTCTGGACGATCAGGACCGCCTCGGAGCCGCCGCCGTCTCCTTCTTCGAGAAGCTTGACGTGTATATCGGGACGCTGGTTGAGGACTGCGTAAAGGCAAAGGATATGCTGGTAATCGCCTCGGACCACGGGTTCGCACCTTCCAACGACGGTTTTCTCCTCAACTCCTGGCTCATCAAGGAGGGGTATCTTGACGTGAACCCCCTGCGAGGTCTGTCCAGGTTGGGTATCAACCAAAGGAGGATAGCCGGAGTCCTGGATAGGATCAGCCTGCTCAAGCCGGCCATAAGACTGACCCCGCGTTTTCTCAGAAAGATAGTCCCGGAGGGAAGCGGGAGTGGAGCTCATGTCTCCGTGGTAGATCTTATCCAATCCGGCAAGGTGGACTGGGCATCGACCCTGGCCGTCGCCCTCCCCAACCATGGCATCTACCTCAACACCTCGGACCGGCCCCAGGGTGCCGTAGGTGTGGGAAGCGAGAGGGATTCCCTGATAGAGGAGATGCGGAAAAAGCTGCTGGACTGGGAGGACCCGGAGACGGGCCAGAAGCCGGTGGCCAAGGTCAGCAGGAGAGAGGAGCTGTACTCCGGGCCCAGGGTGGAGAAAGCCCCGGACCTGGTGGTGGAGACCATGAAGGGATGGGAGACCCATGCGATGCTGAGCAGGAGCGGCGAGCTTTCATTGCCTGTTTCTCGTGCCGACCATCGCAGGGAGGGGATCTTCCTTTTAAGAGGGCCTGGGATCAGGGAGAGGGGAGGCGGAGAAGCCTGCATCGAGGACATAACCCCCACGGTCCTCGATTTCATGGGAATCAATCCCACCAGTGCTATGGATGGCAAATCCCTTCTGTAAACCATACCGATTCCATGGGAGCGGCGCCGTTCTTGCGGGGACTGCGATGGGAGATCTCTGAGCGGCATCGTATGGCAGTTGACATGGGAAGGTCTAGAGCAGACCGGCTTCTCTTAGTCTTGCCACCCGCTGCCTTAGATACTGTTCCTCGCGCAATGTGGCATCGGCATACGTCTTGCGGGTTATAACCTCCCGGCATATATCCGCGTCTTGCCGAAAGAGATCCAACCTCACCTCGCCGTCCATCTCATCGAAAACCGGCTGACCGTAAAGGTGCAGCACGAGAGGTGCTATATCCTCCATCTCCAGGGGACAGGCCAGCTCGCCCGCCTTCACCCAGGGGTGCCTGAGGATGAATATGCCATCCCGGGCGTGCCCGGCGCGCTCATTGGGCGTAAACAGCTCATGGTCGCTGGAAATAGAATCCTCGATCTCGCAGATATCGTCCCCTTCAATCAAAAGGTCCGGCGGATTGACCAATCTGCCTCCACCGTACATTTCCTCGGGTTCTACCGCCCTGATGGCACAGGGACTACCGTCCGGGCTCCGTAGTCCCTCCAGCCCTTCCTTGATCCGCTCCTTGACTCTTTCCGCTTCGCCGGGTTTCAATATCCCCCGGGGACGGTCAGTCGTGTTCAAGTAAATACCGCATCCTAAAAAAACGGCCTGAGTCCTGGACCAATCCAGCCTGCCCCGCTCCATCAATTCGGCCAGCAGGTATTGCCCATATATGGTCTTGCCCGTAGGAAGAAGATCGCGGACAAAGCCCGGGGCAAGTTGATACAGTCTCTCCATCCACTGCGTCTTGAATCCCAACCTGCTGAGATACTTCCCCAGGTTGCGTTGGGTCAGTCCCGTTCTCTCCAGCGCGCTCCTGGTGTCAACGCTCAGGAAACCCCGTTCCATCAATAACTGGTTGACATGGATGTTCCACGGTTTGGCCTTGAAGCCGTGATCGGAAACGATGAGGAGGAAGTCGTCATCATCCAGCAAGGACATCAGTTGACCGATACCCCGGTCCACTTCCTCATAGCCCTCCCCAAGGGCTTTCCAGCCCTCCTCTTTCTCTTTGCCCTCCCCTGACCAGGCACGGGTGAGGAAACGATGGGAAACCTGGTCGGTTATGGTATAAACGCCGAGGAAGAAATCGGTAGGGTGCTCGGCGATGAGGTAAGACATGGCCTTCGTCCTCTTGCGCGCGATCCTGAGGCAGCCGGAGAGCAGAGTCTCATCATCTATGAAATAACTTCCCGCCTGGTTGATCTCGTAACCTCCCGTGGCCCCGTCCAGCTCCTCCATGAGTTCCCCGGGGAAGGTGCGGTACTTTAATTCCGGTATGATGTAACCCGGCACGATATAACCTTTATGACGTTTACGATGAAAGAGCATGGGGTGGTTTATTATGCCGCAGGATAGCCCCTCCTGCATCAGGACATCCCAGATCTCTACCTGCTCCAGGCCCCCGTAATGGCTGTATTTCACCTGGTTCGATCTCTCGTGCATTTCCTGAAAATGATATATCCCAAGGCGGGAGGGTTTCATGCCCGTCGAGAAAGTGAACCATGCCGGGCAGGTGCTGGCTGGGAAAGTGCTGCGAAGAATACCCCACGAACTGGTATCCAGCAGATTCCTGATATTCGGAAGCTGCCCTTTGTCCATTAAAGGCTTGATGATGTCCCAAGAGCCTCCGTCAAGGCCGATAATGAAAACACGCGCTCTTCCCATGGCGCCTTCCCGCATTTACTGCTCCTATAGATCGGAGGAATGATATCACATGGCAGAATGCCGGTAAATCGACCCGGGTTGCACGCGCGATCTTCCAGCGAACTGCCGCGACTCTATCAGCCGTCCATTGGAAGGCGCGGTTTCGAGAAGGCTGGGATCACAAGGCGCCCGACTTGTTCGGGGACGGAGCGGCCAGAAGAACAAGAGGAACCTGGTAAACATGCTTGCAGAGAGGGAAGCGCTCACGGGAAATACGCAAACAAGCCCCGCAGATGGTAAAAGGCACCGGAGGCTTCATCCCTGTACGGTGGCACTGATCGTCTTGATCCTGATCATCCTCCTGCTCTACACGTACTTCTTTTTTGCCCAGGACATGCCGCTGAGAACAACGGGGTCCGATTCCTACTCTCACCTGGGGATCCTTCGATGCGTAAGAGAGCAGATGGGCTTGGATGAGAATCTGGCGCCCGGCATGTTCCCCCAGCTTTACACGGAAAACAATCGAACCGGCGTCAATTACGTGGCCATGGCCCTTATCTCGGCAATCCCCGGGTTCTCGAATCTCACCGCCCTGTATATCTTCGGGCTCCTCGGTATCGCCGCCTTTTTCTCCGGCCTTTACTTCATGGTGTGGAGCCTTTTCGCATCTCATAGGGTGGCTTTCCTCGCCGTGCTCTTTTCGCTCGTTCTCTGCAGCTATAGTGCTCGTATGCACGGCAATTCCTACGCCGCCGTAGAGATCCTCGCCAATGCCCATTACGCCTCCGTTCTCTCTCTGGGAATCGCCCTGATCCTTATTGGATTGAACGTGCGATTTCTTGCCGGCGGATCGTGGAAGCAATATATCCTCCAGCTCCTACTGAGTGCGCTGGCCTTCAACATGCACATGTTGACCGGGATGGAATATTTCCTGATACTGGTAATACTCGTCGCTGTCTATGCTCTAAGAGAAAGGCGTTTGACCAGGAGACACCTCTTGCTCCTTTCCCTCGTCCCGGCGACTCTTGCACTCGCTACCCTGTGGCCGCTCTACCACTGGTATGCGATATTCGGGAAAAACCCGATTGACATTAGCGGTGGTGGGGCCCTTCACGCCTCGGCCGGGCAATTCCTGGACAGGATAGTCCTCTTCGTGATCGGCCTGCCCTACGTTGATGTGGATTCGATCAGGATAACTCCCGTGAGGAACCCCTGATAGTCCCTATGGCAGGGGTATGGTCAATCCCACCCGAAATCCCGATCGAGATAGGCGTAAAGCCTCTGGTTATGGGGCGCGAAAAAGTCCAGCAGGCGCTTTCTCAGCCGGGCCTCCATTCCTTCGTCGTAATGGCCCACGTTATATGTCTTGTATCCAGCGAGTCGTTTAACCGGCAGGCCTAGAAACCGCTGCACTTCCTGGAGTATGCGATCGGGCTCCTCATACATATCCTCGCTCTTGATCACCAGCAGCCTCTCCCTGGGGAAGTATCGCATCCATTCCAACAACTGGTCTACGTATATCCCCCGGTTGGCATAGGAGAAATGAGCATGATTGAAACCGGAATATCCCGGATCCTCCAGGATACGGCTTTGCTCGCCCCGCAGTCGTTCCTCCTCCGCATCCAGTGCCTGCTCGAAATCCAGGGTTTCGTGTCCCAGCCACACCTCGTGATGATAATGGGAGCAAGCCCTTTCCACGGGGTTGCGCAGCAATGCGATCAGTCTGGCCTGAGGTACATGCTCAGCCAGGCGCCTGGGAGCGATAGGGTGGAACATGTAGTTGGGAGTGGCCTCGCCGGTCAATGCCGGCGCTCCCGCATGCCTCTCGACAAGGCTCTTGTAACTCCGCATCGGGAAGTTTGCCCGATACCAGCAAAGATCCCTTCCGTAATGCCTGTCGAAATAGTGGACTTCTTTCTCGAAGGCGTGAATGCAGGAGGGATGCTCCGTCAGGTACCTGTACAGAGATGTCGTTCCGCATCTCTGCCCACCGATGATCACGAAATCGGGAAGCATCCGCCAGCGGCTGGTTACCAGCCTGGGCTTGAGCAGCACGGCTCGAACCCCGTTCTTCCATGACCATGGGGTGGCATTGATTATCCAGTTGGTCACAGATATCATTCATCATCCTCTGCAATAAATGCGTTACCGGTGGCTTTCCTCCGATGGCCGCAGGACGAAGCCACGGATATCTATCGCCGACCCCTCGTTCCTGTCGGCCCTATAATACCATGTGACCTTTGGTGCCGAGCAGGCTCCTACCTGCCGGAACCGATTCGTATCTCCGCGCATCATGATGGTTGAATATTACTGGCGGGAATAGGTAGGCTAGTTACCGGGAGAAAGCTCACAAGCGCAGCGGGAAAAGGGAGCGAAGCCAGACAGCATGCGGTATAAGCAGCTTAGACTGCGGGACTGCAAGGGAGTCCGAGGCGTGATGCAGGAGAGAAGGCTATGAGGGCGGCCCTGGTGAGAACCGTCTTGGTAGCGCTCACGCTTGCCTTATCGCTGACGTTGCCGAGTCCTGGCATACCTGTTTGCGGGGGCGAAGCCGAAGGCGCGAGGGGCGACTTGGCCAGCTGGACCATCCTGGGCCTGGACGTGCCCAGATACGACAAGGGAACATACTTGAGAGTGCCGCTCGAGGAGCGCCGCTGGATCCGCCACCACAAGATGGAGATCAGATGGAAAACGGTACAGCCAAAGGCCGGTGAATTTAACTGGAGTAATTACGATAGCCAGATAAACGCCGTCCTCTCAGACGGTAGCCAGTCCATAATGCTGCTTCTAAGCGGGCCGGTACCCGAGTGGGCCAGGGACGCGTCGTACGGTGAGTTCGCCGACAAGGCTCCGCCCGCCAACCTCAACGACTGGTACGGCTTCTGCGCGGCGGTCGCCGAGCGTTATGGCTCGGTGGTGGACTTCTACGAGATATGGAACGAACCCGGGTGGGACAGCGACGGGGAGGCCCTCCGGAAGTTCGGGACATATCATTTCGGCGGCCAGGTGGAGACGGATTATCTCCCCCTTCTGCAGTTGGGCTATACTGCTATCAAGGAGAAGGACCCCACAGGTATCGTTTTCTGCGGTGCCCTCATCAACACGCTCGAGGATAACCCTGACGTAGGAACGGAGCTCTACACTTATCTTTTCGACGATACCAGGCGTCCCCGCCAGGATACTACGGTGATGGTGAAGGCGGAAAATAGCATCGAGGCCAAACGCATCCTGTATTTAAGCTGCGTCGATACGGGAGCGCGGGATGAGGGTTTCGCGGGCACAGATACCGGGCAGACCGAGTGGTTTTTCGCGGAGGGTTGCACCAGGCCGGGTTGTGATACGTGGCTTTGCATCCAGAACCGAGAGTATGAGGGGACTTCGGTCACCATCGACTACTATCGCGGTGACGGTTCCCGGGAAAGCCGGAGCGTTATGGTGCCACCGCAATCACGCCTGACCGTACCCGTATGCGAGGAGGGCTTGGGGGTAGGCCGCAGTGACTCGGAGTCCGGTGATATCTCCATCGTGTTATCGTCGGATAGGCCCGTTATGGCCGAGCGCTCGATATACTTCAATCAGCGTGGAACGCCAGGCGAGCAAGGTAGCGAAGACGAAGCGGGATCGTCGCGGACGGAATGGCGCTTCGGAAATGACAGCGCGGGGTACTCGGTCCAGGAGAACATATGCCTGCTAAACCCTGGGACGCAAGACGTTGACGTAACGCTCGGATTTCATCGCGCTGACGGGTCCAATGATATCAGGAGCATGGCAGTAACGGCGCAATCACGTGCGATGGTGCCTATCACCCCCAGAGGTTCACAAGCATCCGGCTTTGAGAATACATCCATAGAGGTATCTTGCGACGGGCCCATGGTAGCGGAGCGCTCACCGCGTTTCTATTGCAATGGCCATTGTGCCGGGGAATATATCTCCGCGGGGGTGGTCGCGCCTCGCGAGCAATGGGATTTCGCGGAGGGTTACAACAATATCTCGATAAAGGATTTGGTGCGCCTTGGCAACCCCGCTGCGGAAACGGTGCATGCTACCCTGACCTTTGAGATGGGAAAGGGAGAGACCTTGAGCAGACAGGTACTCCTGCAACCCATGGATGGGATCGAGCTGGAGATCGGCGATCTTCTCGGGTTTGAAAACCACTGCGATATGATAGCCGTTCATCCTTACAAGATGCCCGGCAACTGGGGACCGTTCTACTCCAACCTGGTGCAAGCCATGCGCTCCATTGGGGTTGAAAAGGAGCTTGTGGTAACCGAGGTGGGATGGCCTCATTACAATGACGCCGACCCCAACATGTTCAGCGAGCAGCAGCAGGCCGACGCCATGGGAAGCTGGGGTATCGGTCCCCTGAGGGAAGCGGGGTGCCGCAAGATATGGATCTACAAGGATATGGACGAGAAACCGGGCAAGTCCTGGGATGATTGCTATTACGGTCTGTTCGGTCATGACGGGTCCTTGCACGCCTCCTGGTACAAGTACAAAGAGTGGCAGACCAAGAATCCCGAATACCCATTGCTGCCGTCTTCGCTGCCTTGAAGAAACCTGGCCTGGATGCGGTTAATGCAAAGGGAGCGATGCAAAAGCAATGCATGGGGATCACCTCATGCAGGGGAGCGCTAAGCTTTGCTGAGCCAGATCATCTTTCTGTCATGGCCGGGTTCAAGCCATAGAACAGGTCGAGGGCGTTCTTGAAGGCCTGGTCCATATTGATGTACTTGTAGGTGGCCAGCCGTCCCGCGAAAACGACCGCTTCCAGCTTAGCCGCCTCCGCACGGTATTTATCGTAGGTCTCCCTGTTCCTCTCGTTGAGGACGGGATAGATGGGTTCACCCTCCCAGGTGCCGTACTCCCTGATGATGGTGGTTTTCGGCGTGGTGACCCCGGTGGCGTGTTTGGGTTCGTGCACCCTGGTGTAGTCGTGGTCGTTGGGATAGTTGACGACGGTCTGCGGTTGATGGAACTCCTGGTCCAGGGTGATAATCTCGAACCTCAGGGAGCGGTACTGCAGCCTCCCATAGCGGTAGTCGAAGAACCTGTCGATGGGCCCGGTATAGATAGTGACCTTACAATCCCCCAACTCGTCCAGCATGTCGAAATAATCGCTGTTGAGGAGGACGTTTATAGCGGGGTGGTCCAACATCCTGTTGAAGAGACCCGTCATCCCGTCCCGGGGCAGGCCCTGGAATTCATCCGTAAAGAACCTGTCGTCGTGGTCGCAATAGACCGGGATGCGCTCCATCACCGCTGGGTCCAGCTCCCGGGGATGCATATCCCATTGTTTAAGAGTGTAGTTCTTGAACATCTTCTCGTAGAGCGCGGGGCCGACGCGAGTAAGAGCGGATTCCTCGCTGTTCCTGGGCCTTTCGATCTTGACCACGTTCCTGTCCAACCATTCCCTCATGCCGTCTTCGTCTTTGATGTCTAAGCCGAACAGGATGTTCACGGTATCTATGTTCACGGGGATAGGCACGTACTTGCCGTCGACGTAGCTCAGGACCCGGTGCTCGTAAGGGAGCCAGGCCGTGAAGCGGGAAGCATACTCCCAAACCTCGCGATAATCGGTATGGAAATAATGCGGCCCGTAGGGATGGACCAGAATGCCCTCCCGGTCGAAATAATCGTAGCAGTTGCCGCCGATATGGTCCCGCTTCTCGACAAGCAGGACCTTCTTGCCCAGGACGTTCGCATACCTCTCCGCCAGGGTGATCCCGGATATGCCCGCTCCGACGATGACGATCTCGTGTTCCATAGCTATCAGCACGCAATCCTTGCTTACCGTGATTCTTCTTCGACAGCACCGTATCGTTATCAAATAATACGCATGAATATTCGGCAAGGGAAGGCTTTCCTTACGGCCCCGGAACGGGCATGCCCGGAGAACGCGGAGAAGAGGCGGCCGTAGCACCAGGTAGAGCAAGAAACATCAAGGTCCGGGAAGGGAGACGTTCTTGGTGCAATCCCGAGACCTTACGCGATATGGGAGCGCACCGATGATGTTGAAAAGAGCCCGGGGAGCAGTTACACCGAACAGATACACCGGCAGACAGGATCACCGGCAACGGGCGGTAGGCGCCTTTGACTGCCGGGGTTTGAAGACAATAGAATGTACGGTGCTTATCCATAGAGGAAAAGGA
>Ga0315274_10007062_pt1 | contig 16311 bp, 18 predicted proteins | sample YL17G02_20_MG_FD_203700 | JGI IMG/M metagenome (GOLD analysis project Ga0315274, IMG submission 203700) | Sediment microbial communities from Yellowstone Lake, YNP, Wyoming, USA - YL17G02_20 | ecosystem: Environmental > Aquatic > Freshwater > Lake > Sediment | place: USA: Wyoming | collected...
ATGGCCAAGGTCAACGAGCTGGAGGGGGGTGAGGACCCGAAGGAGCTACTCGCTGCGATCGCGTGAGGAGCGAGGATGGCGGTGACGAATCTCCACCACTTGACGGGACACGACCCGTATCCGCGCGACCGGAGCGCGCTAAACGTCTTGCGGGCCGCACTCCCAGCGGATACGGCAGCGTGCGTCCTCCGATGCGTGAGGACGGCTTGGCTTGGTCTGCCGAGTGTCCTCCCTCTCGGGCGCCGGACCCTTGCTTCCTCGTGGGTCCCGCGCCCCAAAGGGACTTCTCTTGCATGGGTTCTATGGATGGGCCTAGGCTCGCGCCGTTCAGATGCATCTGAGGTCGCACGCTCTCGCACGGGTAGGGAAGGAGATTAGGGTGGCTCAGGTCAGGCGGCGTTCTCGGCGGCAGTGCTCGCCCTTGTCGCTCGCACGTCGCCCGGTAGCGTGAACGGCACCCCCACGAAGAGTGAGATCGCACCGCCGTGTCGACGGGCATCGAAGTGTGAAGCCTGTCGGTGGAGCAGCTAGGTGAGGAGGTCTGATGACTGAGGACACGGTTGCTCTTTCACAAGAAGAAGCGTTCGAGCTCCTTGCATACCTACTGGCTAGCGCCCACAGCTGCATGTACGACCCGCCCGGTTACGGCACGTACAGGCTCGCTACTGCTGCTGAGCGCCTCGCCGGAGCTTGGGCCCCTCGCGCGACCGGCACTCTTGCCCAGTACCTGGATGAACTCGTACGTTCTGTGCCTCGCCAATCTTGGGAGCCAGTGGACAACCCACCTCAGACCGAGGCATATCTTCTCGAGCGCATCGCGGGCCTCGCATCCGAGATCAAGCAACGTGAACTGGGGGATCGTAGCGATGCTTGATGCACTTGAAGCGATCCGCACCCGGCGCGTGGCCAAGGCCTATGCAGATAGACCGGTGCCCTCAGATACCCTCTGGACGATACTTGAGGCGGCGCGGTGGGCGCCTTCGGGCTCCAACCTACGGGTTCATCGTTTCGTTGTCGTAACCGACCGCAGGGTTCTCCGGCTCATCCGGATGTTCTCTCCCGGCATGGTGGCCGGCATCCCAGGAGCCCTGGTGTTGATCTGCATCGATTGGAGCCTGGCCAGATACGAGGCACCGATCCAGGCCTACCGCGAGGTGTACTGGGACGTCGGATCGGCCGCCCAGAACATGTTGCTTGCAGCGCACGCGTTGGGTCTGGTTGCAGGGCCGATGACCGCGGACTCACCGTCGGCGCTCCGCGTACTCCTCAACCTCCCGTCACATCTCGACCCCCAGATGATGGTCGGGCTGGGCTACCCGGGCGAAGGACCGATCGAGACGCCTTCTTTCGGCAGGGTCCGCACGCGAGTGGAAGATCTGGTCCTGATGGCACCACTGGAGGAGGGGACCCACCATGCCTGAGGCTTCCGGCGTGCTCACAGAAGACGAGGCGGTAGAGCTGTTCGCCTACCTGCTCACGTCTGCGCGCACCCAGCTGGATGAGCCTCCCGACTACGCTTCGATGCGGCTGCTCACGGCGGCCGAATCGCTCCGGGACCGGATCGCTGGCCGAGTCTCGCCCGAGGTTGCCGCCATGTTGGAAGCGACGCTCGCACCCTCCTCGTTCGCTCAGGAGCATGTGAACGACCTCGAGGCCTATACGCGCAGTCTCGACGAGCTATGCGCGATCCTCGCTCGCACCCTCGTCGCACGCGCGGAGCTCGAGGGGCAGGCCTATGACTGATGGGATGCTCGAGCTGATCCGCACCCGTCGCGTGATCCGAGCGATGAGCGACCGACCGATCCCGCTCCGGGATCTCGAGAAGATCCTGGAGGCAGGCCGCTGGGCGCCCGCCGGCGGGAACCAGCGGGTCGTCCGTTTCGTCGCCGTGCGCGACCCCGGGACGTTGAAGGTACTACGCGAAGTCTCGCCGGGGATGCTGCAGCGTCCGGCCGCCGCCATCGTCCTGTGCCTGGACCACGAGGCCATCCGCGCGAACGAGATTCCCGAGCACGACCCGGTGCTCTACGTGGACATCGGAACGACGATGCAGACCATGCTGCTCGCGGCCCACGCGCTCGGGATTGGCTCGGGACCGGTGACTTCGTTCGCCCACGAGGCTGTGCGCGTCGTGCTGAACCTGCCGCGCGAGCTCACGCCCGAGCTCATGGTGTGCCTCGGCTATGCCGAGAAGGACGCAGAGCAGCCGCTGAAGCGCGGCGGAGGCGCGCCGCGCGTCAACTGGCAGGACCTCACTCACTGGGAGCGATACTCTCGAGACCCGCAGAGCTAGCCTCGCGGTCTCGACCTCTCAACAGCCATGAGCGGTACACGATGGTGCCCAGGATCCCAAGTGCCACCACCATGAGAGCGCGAGTCGAGACTGACACACGGTCCACCTAATCGCAGCTCAAGCGCGCGGGTCCCTTGGGCCGTAGGACATCTCGCCAAGACCCGAACCGGCTTCAGGGGCTATGAGCCGAGGCGGACGGGAATCGAACCCGGCAGGCGCGGGACACGAGGAGATCTCCGACGGCATCGTGCTCGCTGCAGAGGTCGAGTACTACCGATCTCATCAAGTTGACGCCGGACAAGCTCTCAAGCGCACCAGATGCTGTGCATCGCGACGCTATGGGATTGGGATGTTGTAGAGGAGGCCCTCCGCTCCAGCCGAAATCCATAGGTGACCTTCACACTCGGCGGCGCTGGCACTGCCTGTGCTGGGCGACCCGATCCGTTCGACGACAGCGTTCGTCGTGGGATCGATCCGCACAACAAGCTCCTCGGAAGCTCGCACCCAAATCGAACCATTCTCGACTGAAATATCGCCGCCTCTGATTGATTGCCTGTCAACAGGTATTGTGGCTATGACGGTGTCGTTGGCGGGGTCAATGCGGCTGATCGATGCAGAAGTCTGGTTGAGCACCCAGATTCCTCCCACACCGACGGCTAGAAACCGCGGTCCGCGCTCCGTTTCAACAGTCGAAATCGTTCTTCCGGACTTTGGGTCGACGCGAAGTATCCTGTCTTCTTCGAAGCAGGTAATCCAGATGCCACCGAGGCCCGCCCGGACGCTGCCAGCGCCAGCCGCTATCTCATATGATGCGTCCACCTCGTTCGTAGTGGGATCGATTCGAACCAGCCTGCAACCAACATTCGGGTTCCCCTCGGTTGCCCATACCCCGCCTTCGCCAACGCCGATCGAGAACTCGCCTGTCGCCGGCAATTCCACCGGTATGCGGGCGAGCAACGTGCGACTCGCTGAGGAGACACGATAGATCGCGGGTTCATCGCAGGTCGGTATCCACACCGAGCCAAAGCCGACGTCTGGTGCTCCGTATGTCTCGCCTGGAATCGGAATCGATGCCAATAGGCGACCTGATTCCGGCTCGTAGACAGCGACCCCCTCCCGCACACCGGTAACCCATACCTGCCCATCTGCGCTCACGATCCAATCCGGGTGCGGTTGGGCTCGAATCGTCTGGGCGTTTACCGTCGTGAGCGACGTAATCGAAGGGCTGGACGAGACGTACGATAGCGACCCCTCGGTCATCGCGCCATTCTAGGACGCAGGAAGTTGTGGCGGCTCGCATCGTGTGGTCTTTCACCGCTTGACCGACGGCCGTACGATCGGCGGGAAAGGCCGAGACGAGCATCCGCCGTTGCGGTGCGTCGCCGTGTTCGTCATCACGCTTGCACTTACCTGAAGGGTTCAACAATCCGGATCACGCCGCCCAGCGATACTCGTGGATCAGACCGCCGAGCACGTCCCTTCGTTCGACCGGCGTTCGGGTAGTCCCCCGGACCTGCGGTGTTCGGCTACCGGCGGGTACGGCCAAGCTCAGGCCCCGATGTGGTCTCTCCTCTACATAGTGAGCGACGTAAGCCTGCAGCACTCGCTCGAGGTGCCGACGACCGTAGATCAGGACGTGGTCGAGGCACTCTCGGCGCACGGTTCTCACGAACCGCTCCGCGAATGCGTTGGCCCGAGGTGCGCGGATCGGCGTGCGGATGACCCTGATGCCCTCAGTCTCCAACACCTCGTCGAACGGACCCGAGAACTTCGCGTCTCGATCGCGGACGAGGAACCTGACGTCCCCGAGCCGTTCGTCGATCGCGAGGTTCCTGGCTTGCTGGGTGACCCACGCCGAGTCGGGGTGCGCGGTGACGCCCACCACGTGCACCCGCCGGCTCTGAAGCTCGATGAAGAACAGAACGTAGAGCGTCTTCAGCCGGATCGTCTCGACGGTGAAGAAGTCGGTCGCGAGGATCCCCGCCGCCTGTGACCGGAGGAACTCGGCCCAAGTTGGGCCGGCCCGGAGGGGAGCAGGGTGAAGGCCGTGGCGCAGCAGGATCGTCCGGACCGTCGTCGCGGAGATCCTGATCTCGAGCTTCATCAGCTCCCTGCGGATCCGCTGGTAACCCCACCGGGGGTTCTCCCTACCGAGGCGGAGGATGAGGTCCCGGACTTCGGGCCCGATCGGCGGCCGGCCGGGGTGACCCCTCCTTCTATATGTCCACTTCCTGCGCACGAGCTCCCGATGCCAGCGGAGCAGGGTCTCGGGCCTGACGACGAACGAGGACCACAGATCTCTTGGCATCGTCCTGCTCGCCGCCGCGAGCAGGAGTCGGTCGAGACGGCGCAGACGAGGGCGCTTCACCTGCCGCTGCAGCACCTTCACCTGGTGCCGGAGCACCAGGAGCTCGATGTCCCTCTCATCCTGTTGGCGGCTTCCGGTTCCGAGGAGACGGCGGACGAGGAAGTACAGGAGCGAGAGCAGCATGGAGCTCCTTTCGGTCGAGGAGGGCGCATGCTACCGGTGCTTGGTACAGGAACTTGGGTTTCTGAACCCTTCAGGTGGGCGAAATGCCGCCCCCTTCCCGGTTCGGGTTTGGGGCTTGGGCTGATCCTTGACGGGTCCGGAACGCCGCCCCCGCCGATCCGGTAACGCCGCAGACTTCGGGTGATCAGATCCGATGGATCTCGCGCTCACGCATCGGCGACCGTGACCACGACCTTCCCCTTGGGGTGGCCGTCCTCCAGATAGCGCATCGCCTCGGGGGTCTGGCTCAAGGGATACGTGCGATCGATCACCGGGGTCAGCTCACCCTCCTCGATCATGGTTGCGAGGGTCTCGAGATCGGGGCCGTTCGAGTGGCTCCCGACTGACCGCAACCGCTGCCCGACGAATGGTGAGATGAGGGCTCCGCGGGTGCCGATGCCGCCGGGGCCAAGCAGCCCGCCGTGCTGCGAGCCTCCGACTGCCGCCAGGGTCCCTTTGCGGTTGAGCGTCCGCCGAAGCGCACCCAGAGAGTGCGTTCCTCCGATGTTCACGATGAGGTCATAGGTGCGTCCCGCATCGATCGGATCATCGACGGTGTAGTCGATGACCTCGTCTGCGCCGAGAGACCGGACCAGCTCGACGGCGCCCGAGCTGCAGGAGGCTGTGACCTTCCCGCCGAGCGCACGAGCGATCTGAACGGCGAAGGTCCCCACGCCGCCAGAGGCGCCGTAGATCAGCACGGTCTGGCCCCGCTGGAGGCGGCCGTCGTCGCGAACCGCCACCAGTGCGGTCACGCCAGCCATCGGCACCGCGGCGGCCTGCTCGAACGTGAGCCCGGAGGGCATACGCGCGGCGCGATCCTCGGGGACCACGACGAGTTCCGCGCACCCACCCTTCATCATCGATTCGGCATACACCGAGTCACCGGGTGAGAAGCGGGAGACCTTGTCGCCCACGCTCTCGACGATGCCGGCGACGTCCGAGCCGATGATCATCGGGTGACGGGGCTTGCGCAGCCCCACGGCGATCCGAGCGAGGAACGGATCCGCGCGCATGATGTGCCAGTCGGCCGCGTTGAGGCCGCTCGCTCGAACCCGGATCGCGATGTCCTTCGCGCCAGGAACCTTTGCCTCGATCTCCTCGTACGCCAGCACGTCCGGCGATCCATAGCGGCGATAGACCCAAGCCTTCATCCGTCACTCCTCGTGGCCATGCCGGGACCCTAGCGCGTTCGGGCCGTTCGGGTAGGGAGTCAAGGGGGCGGCGTTCAGGACCCGTCTATCTGCTAACCCGCCAGACGCTTGAGGAGATAGGAGATTGGGGGTGGGCGAAATGCCGCCCTCGTCGAGTCAACCGTTCGGACTCGGGCGCGGCCGGCACGGCTCCTCGGAGGATCGGACCACCCAACACCTGGTTCGTGACGATGCCCGTCCGTCCTGCGGAGCAACCGCTTGCCAACGTGTGGTGGCGCGGGTCTCGACTGCGTCCTGGTGATCGAAGAGGCGCGGCGCCAAGGCTACTCGCTGACGCCCGCGAGCCGGAGCCGGCGGATCTGGCGCACGGCGAGCAGGACGAACACGACGGTCAGCAGGGCTAGGCGCCCGACGGCGGCGCCCCCGGTGGGCATGCCCGCGCGCTCGAGCCCGTCCGCGCCCGGACCGAGCCCGGCGTAGACCATCGTGGCCAGCCACTGCGGCGACAGCTGCGCGATGCCGGTCAGCACCCCGCCGAGGAGACGCTCGCCGAGCAGGACGATCGCGAGCGACCACCACGCAGCCCGCCGGAAGGTGGCGCCGATGAACACGAACAGCGCCAGGTAGGCGGCGGTCCCGGCGACGACTGCGAGCGCGATCGGGGCGATGGCCTCGGGCACGCCGGCGATGGCCGCCGAGAGCGCCAGTGCCGGGGCCAGGGCGCCGGCAGCCACGAGCCAGCCGACCGACCACCGGGCCAGGACGATCGTGGAGAAGCGCACGGGCGACAGCCACGTGAGGCCGAACGTCCCGGCCCGCACCTCCGCGCCCAGCACGGCGTCTCCGACCACCAGGCAGGCCAGGGGCAGGATCAGCCCGAAGAGCGCACCGCTGATCGTGTTGAACCGGCTGGCGGGCGTCGGCTCGTCGATGGTGCGGGCGAGGAGCCCGAAGAGCAGGGCGCCGGCGCACGGCAGAGCCAGCAGAGCGGCCCGCTTGGGCGGCACGCAGATCCGCAGCCCGTAGACGAAGGCGGCGACGAAGGGCCTGGGGAGGGCGCGCTGCGCGGCGGGGGCAGTCACCGGACCAGCTCCCGGAAGGCCGACTCAAGCGAGTCGTCGAGCGGGCGCACCTCGAGGAGGCGGATGCCGGCCCGCCGCGCCAGCCCCGGCAGCGCGCGGGCGAGATCGAGGGCGCGCAGCGACGACACGACCACGTCGCCGCCCTCGACACCGACGCCGCTCACCGCCTCGACGCCCACGAGGGCCGCGGCCAGGTGGCGTGGATCCGACGAGCGCACGAGCACCCGTCGGGGGCGGTCGGCGATCGCACTCCGGATGGCGTGGTGATCGCCGGCCGCGGCGAGCCGGCCGCGCACGAGCACGATCTGGCGGCGGGCCAGGCGCTCGACCTCGTGCAGCACGTGGGAGCTGACGATCACGGTGCGACCCTCGTCGCCCAGTCGTTGGAAGAGCTCGATGAGCGCCACGCGCTGGACGGGGTCGGCGCCGTTGAGCGGCTCGTCGAGCACGAGGATGGTGGGGTCGCCCACGAGGGCGGCGGCCACCCTCGTGCGCTGGCGCATCCCCTTGCTGAAGCCACCGACCTTGCGGTCGGCCACGTCGACGAGATCGACGGCTGCCAGGGCTCGCTCGGGCGCAGCGCGGTCGCGCACTCCGTGGAGGGCGGCGGAGTAGCGCACCAGCTGGCGGGCCGAGAGCACGCCCGGGCTGGCGTCTTCCTCCGGGACGAGGGCGAGGGCGCCTTGGGCCTCCCGCTGGGTGCGGGGGTCGAGCCCGCCCACGCGGACGGTGCCGACGTTGAGGGGCAGCATCCCGCAGATCGCCCGCATGAGCGTCGTCTTGCCCGCGCCGTTCGGGCCGAGCAGGCCCGTCACCCCGGGACCGAAGGAGCAGGACACTTCGGTGAGCGCCACCTTCGGGCCGAACCACACCGACGCCCCGCTGAGGACGACCGTTGCCTCCTCCGCGAAGGCCGGGTCGTCCGGGGCCAAGGCCGCTCCGGGCATGGCGCTCACTGGACGCCCCGGTAGCGGTAGGCGAGGTAGCCGAGGGAGCCGGCGACGACCGCGACGTAGACCATGACTACGCCGATCCCGGCCCCTTGGGCCCCGCCGACGAGCGACACGGGATCGACGTGGCCGAGGAACACGAGGTCGCTCATCCCCAGCGGGATGTCGCTCGCGCTGAGGAGCCCCCACAGGCTGCCGCCCTCGAAGATCCCGGGGCCGGCTCCGCCGGCAGAGACGAGCATGGACGCCACCGTCCCCGACACGAAGACGGTGGCGAGCAGGGCCACGCCGCCGACGACCCGGCGCGTGGTCGTGGCCGAGATGGCCACCGCCAGCGACGCCCAGTACAGGGAGAACAGCGCGACCGCCACCGGCACCTGCCACAAGACCTCGGAGTTCTCTCTGACGAAGTCGAGCGCGCCCCCCTGGACCACGAACATCTGGCCGACGAACAGCACGACCTGGGGCAGGAAGCCGAAGCCGAAGAGGATGGCGGTGAGGGCCCCGACCTTGGCGAGCACGTAGTCGTTGCCCGTGAGCGGACGGGCGAAGATCAGCGGCAGGACGCGGTTGCGCCGGTCGGGGCACACCATGTCGGGCGCCGTGATCGCCACGAAGAGCAGCAGCGTGGTGGACACCCCCACGTACCCGCGGAAGGTGATCAGGTCGAAGTTGGTTGCCGGGGTGTTGCGGGTGATGTACTTCACGCCGACGTTCACCACGGCCGGGATCGTGGCGATCGCGAGCAACGACCACGGCAGGACCTTCTGGCGCCACGACCGGCGCAGGCCGAGGGCACGGCGGATCGAGACGCGCACCAGGGCGGCGCGGGCGGCGCCCCGACCCCCGCGCTCGCCCTCGTAGGGGCGGTAACCGCGGTCGTAGACGGCGCCGGCGCGAGGCAGCAGCTGCGCGGTCACTGGGGTTGGTCCAAGAACAGCTCGTCGAGGGAGGTGCGCCGGGTGGTCAGGGCGTGGAGGGCGAGGCCGAGGTCGTCCGCGCCGTCGCGGACGAGGTCGAGCACATGGCCCCCGTCGCCGTCGACCCGTACATCGAGTGTGGAGTCGTCGACCACGGTGACGGCCACGCCAGCGACGCCGAGGAGGTCGGCGAGGCGTCCGGCGCCGTCGTTCACCTCGACCCGCAGGGCGCCGGTGCGGTGCAGGAGGGCCTGCGTGGCGCCGGCATGGCGCAGCTTGCCGCCGTCGATCATCACCACCTGGTCGCACACGCGCTGCACGTCGTCGAGCAGGTGGGTGGCCACGAGCGCCGAGATGCCGAAGTCGGCGAGCCGGCCGACGAGGGCGAGCATCTCCTCGCGGCCGATCGGGTCGAGGCCGGCGGTGGGCTCGTCGAGCAGCACCACCTCCGGGTCGGCGACGATGGCCTGGGCCAACTTCGTGCGCTGGCGCATGCCCGTCGAGAAGCCGCCGATCGGCCGGAACCGAGCCTCGTCCAGGCCGACGAGGTCGAGCACCTCCGAGGCGCGCTGACGGGCGGCGCGGGGCGGCAGGCCGGCCAGCTCGCCGAGGGTGGCGACGACGTCGGCGGCGGTCTGGTCGGAAGGAAGGCAGTCGTGCTCGGGCATGAAGCCGATGTGGGCCCGCACCCCGATCGGATCGTCGGCCACGGCCCGCCCCACGACCTCGATCGTGCCCGCGGTGGGGCGCAGCTGGCCCAGCGCCAGGCGCAGCAGCGTCGTCTTGCCGGCGCCGTTGGCACCGACCAGCCCCACGGAGCCGCGGGGGACGTCGACGGTCAGCTCATCGAGCGCGAGGGTGCCGCTCGGGTACCGGAGCGAGAGCCCCTTGGTGCGCAGCAGATCGTCGACCATGGCGTGATGCTACATCCGCGTTCCGGAGGTGCTCTGCGAACCCTGAGGGGTGCAGAAACCCCCGATTCGGCTCTTGACCTGGGGAAATCAGAGGTTGCGCACCCTTCAGGCTACGGATACGGCGTTCTTGACTGGGCTTCTCATGGGAACGGGTCTGCAGTAGGGGCGCCTGGCCTGGACGGAGCCGACACTCACGACGACGTGAGCCGAACACGCTCGGATGACACACGGTTGGATACACCGCGTGTCTGGGAGACATCATCGTGTCCACGAGACCGGGGCAAGCTCATGGTGAACGGGGCCGACGATGTGTACGTGGATACAAGGGTTCGTCCCTATAGCATCCTGGTATCGATGGTCTCGCGGCGAAGCCGCCGCTCGTGTGGGTCAGGCGCCGGTTCCCCGGGCAGGTGGCATGGGGGAGGCGACGTCTCGACCCCAGGAGCCCCCGAGGGTTCTGGCTGACGTTCACCGTTGCTATGGGGGCGCTGTCCGCTTGGGCCTTCGGCGGCCTCACCCAGGACGTGGTGGGCCACGACGAGACGGCCCTGCTCGACCCCCATGTGACCGCGTGGGTCGTCGCCCATCGGGCGGAGTGGCTGACGAGCGTCATGAGGGCTGCTACGTGGCTGGGGTCGGCCGCCGTCATCGTCCCTACGGCCCTGATCGTTGGCCTCTTCTTCGTCCTTCGCCGTCGCCGATGGCGACGGCTCGCCCTTCTCGCGGCCGCCGTGACCGGTGCATTCGGCCTGTACGAGATCGTGAAGCCGGTGGTCGGCCGGCCACGGCCCCCGTCCGCGATCTGGATCGGCCATTACTCGGGTGCGGCGTTCCCATCCGGGCACGCGACGCAATCTGTCGCCCTGTACGCGACGCTCGCTTCGTGCTCGGGATTGGCCGATCGCCTGGAGCGAAGACCGTTCTGTGGAGTTCGGCGGCGGTCGTTGCGCTGGTAGTCGGTGCCTCACGCATCTATCTGGGAGCCCACTGGATGACCGACGTGCTGGGCGGCTACGCACTGGGTGCAACGTGGGTCGCCGCCGTCGTGATCGTCGCGCTCGTCACCTCGCCCCAGGGAACCAGTGGAGCGGATGCGGCTGGCGAGAGAGCGAGCTGCGGTCGTCGCGGCAACAGGCGAAGCGAAAGGCCAGATAGCTAAGCATGGCATTCGCCGAGGCGGATGGGGATCGAACCCGAATCACTAGCTCCCAGTCGCAGCTCACGGGTGGTGAAGCGCTGGTTGCTCGAGCAGCCGACGGTCCTCACTCAGCGTGAGGTGATCGAGATCGCCGCTGCGGCGAACAAGCCCGCCACTTGGAGGCCAGGGTGGCGCTGAGGCCCTGAGCAGGCGGTATGCCTCCCCCGGGTAGCGTATTGACGGCGCCCGCGGGGGCGGCGAAGATGTATGTGTAACGACCCCGGCCTCCCTCACGGGACGTCCGGGGTTCTTCTTTCAGTCGAACTTAGGCCGAGGCTGCGGATGCCGGCGAAACGAACCGACGCGGAAGCCCGGGTCATGGTCTTCGTCGACGGCCAGAACGTCTTCAAGACGTGCGAACGGCAGTTCGGGCGCGGACTCGTGCACCCGGTCCTCATCGCCCGGGCACTCCTGGGCGGGAGGAAGCTCGTCGGTTCCCGCTACTGCAGTGGCGTTCCCGACCCGAGGAAGGACCCACACGGCAATGCCGTCGCCAACCGCCGTCACGCTCTGATCCGAAGGACCGGCGTCACCGTCGTCGAGCGGATGCTCCGCTACCGCTGGGAATGGGGGCTCGACACCCGTCCTCTCGGCGACCCCGCCAAGCACGTTGGCGAGGTTCACACGGTTGACACGACTCCGTACGAGTGACCGCGAGAGAAGGGCGTCGACCTTGCTCTCGGGCTCGATGTCGTGGACCTCTCGCTGAGGGGACTGATGGATGTAGCGATCATCGTCTCCTCCGACTCCGATCTGACCGAGGTCGCCCGGGTGGTACACGACATGACCCGAGCCCAGGGTCGGGTCAGCGTCGAGGTGTGCCGAGATGAGTTCGACTACCGCCACGATCTCGACCCGAACAGAGTTGCCTCGTTCCTTCGAAGGCTCGTGCCGGAGTCGTAGCCCTCACTCCGCGAAGCAAGCGCCAAGGAAACCCGTCGCTCGTTCCCGATTCCCGCTGCCCAAGTCGGGTCACTCGTCCGCGAGCGTGAAGCTCGTGTCCCCGAACAACACACGGTTGTGGGCACCGGGGTTCTGGAGACCCCGACGCTCAGCCGGACCGGAGGGGTCGAACAGCGAGATGAACGCCGCACGGAGTTCCCGACCGTCTGCTGTTCCCGCGAGTTCGTCTGAAGGGGAGTGGGACCCGCACCGTGCGCCAGTGGCCGACTACCGGAAGATCGCGCCGATCTCGGCGAGGGTTGCGGCGTCGAGCGTCAGCACGCCCGCCCGTGCGTTCGACCTCGCGTGATCGGGGTCGCGGCTGCCGGCGATCGCTACCACCGTCGGCGCGGCCTCGACGACCCATCGCAGCGCGAGCGCGGCCGGTGTGGTCCCGAGGCGCTCAGCGATCGGGCGCAGCCGCTCCGCCTTGGCAACGTTCTCCTGGAAGGCGCCGGGTCGGAAGAGCTCGGGCTGCTCATCGTCCCACAGCTTGCCGCTACGCCAATCGTCGTCAGGGAACACGTGATCGGGCGCGAGCGCCCCGGTGAGGATCCCGGCGCCGAGCGGTGAGTACGCGAGGTAGGCGATGCCGTGCTCGGCGAGCCAGGGAAGAAGCTCGGCGCGGTCGTCCTGCACCAGAAGCGAGAACTCCATCTGGACCGAGTCGACCTGGCGGATCGCGAGGCAACGCTCGATGAGCTCCCGGTCGAAGTTCGAAACCCCGATGTGGCGGACGAGCCCCTCGTCCTGAACCTCCGCCATCGCGCCCCAGGTGTCCTCGATCGGCACGCCCGTTTCGTCGGGCCAGTGCAGCTGGTACAGGTCGACGTGGTCGAGCCCGAGGCGCGAGAGCGAGCGTCTGATCGCACCCCCTACCTGCTCGGGTGCGAAGCCAGATCCGGCGTCTTTCGGCGCGACTTTGGTGAATACGGAGACGTCGTCCGGGCATCCGGCCACTGCGCGGCCGACGATCTCCTCCGAGCGGTGCGGCCCGTACACCTCCGCGGTGTCGATCCAGTTCATCCCCGCGTCGATCCCGGCGTGCATCGCCTCGATGATCCGTTCCTCGGGTTCGTTCGACCCCCATTCGGTGCCGCCCGCCTCCCAGGCGCCGAAACCCACCACCGAGATCTCTGGCCCGTTCGGGCCCAGGGTGCGCATGTCCATGTGTGTCCTCCGTTCGTCGTCCGTGCGTTCGAACACGGGGTGGTCAGCTGCGGCAGGCTAGCAGGCGGACCCCCGCGGGTAGCGGAGCCGACCAGCAACACCTTCGCGCGGCAGAGGTCGCCGGTTCGGATGCTCACCTCCACCTGGGGGAACACGCAGCTCAAGGGCTCGACACACCGTTCCGTTGAGTGATGCCGTGCCAATCACACGCGATCTGCAGCACCGCGCGAGCGTCCAGCTCCACGGTATGGACCTGGCCCGGTTCCGGATGTCCTAGGCTGAGGCTAGGATCGGGGCGCAACCGACATGGGGCTACTGATCAGGTTCATCGTGTTCCTAGTGGATGCGGCCATCGCCGTGTACGTGTTGGTCGCTACGGTGAGCCTGCTCGGCGGGTTCGTCTGCTTCCTGATCCAGGCGCCGGGTGCGATCCGGAGCGACCTCGAGCGGTGGGGGCGTGAGCACGCCGCCCCGCCACGGCTGATCCGGTACGTGCCTAACGAGGCCGAGGACTACGCGTCGGTGCTCCCCCCTCCTCCGGTGCTGCCCCCGCCGCGTGATCCGTCCGCCGATGGGAGCACGTGAGAGAGCCACGCGGTCAGACCCTCTCGGCTCGGTGACACACGGTCGAGGTAGCCGAGGTTCGCTCTGGAAGTAGGCTTGCGAGGAGATGAAACGAGACGAGCTGCGTCATCGCCATGTGCGTCAGCTGGTGCGGGAGTTCGGCGGCCACGTCGACGACTACGACCGACGGAATCCGTCTGACCGCTCCGGGCAGAGGGCGAGCTGGACGAGGGGAGCTCCGCCCTGGACGCCCTGGCCGCGGCCTTCCCCGCCGGAGCCCTCACCGGAGCACCCAAGCGCCGGGCCATGGAGACCATCGCCGAACAGGAACCGACGGCCCGGGGGCTCTACGGCGGCGTGGTGGGATACCTCAGCTTCCGCGGAGACCTCGACGTGTGCATCACCATCCGGACTGCCGTGGTGCGGGACGGTCTGGTGCGCGTGCAGGCCGGCGCCGGGATCGTCGCGGACCCGGAGCGAGAGCTGCAAGAGACGGAGGAGAAGGCCTCCGCGCTGCTCTCGGCGGTAGCGGGGGGAACCACATGATCCTCGTGGTCGACCACTACGACTCGTTCGTCTACAACCTGGTCCAACTGGTGGAGGGATCCGGGTTCCACACCGAGGTCGTTCGCTCGGACGCCGCGTCGGGGCCCGACCTCGCCGCCCGGAGGCCGGAAGCCGTGGTCCTGTCTCCGGGGCCCGGCCGGCCGGAGGATGCGGGATGCATGGTCGAGCTCATCCGTGCGCTGGACCCGCGGACACCCTTGCTCGGCGTTTGTTTGGGGCATCAGGCGATCGGCACGGCCTTCGGCGCACGGGTGGAGCGGGCTCCGTTCCCCGTCCATGGCAAGGCCTCGCCCATCTGCCACGACGGCACCGGTTTGCTTCGAGGGCTCCCGTCGCCGTTCGAAGCCGGGCGGTACCACTCCCTGGTGATTCGGCGCGAGGGGCTGCCGGATGAACTGGAGGTCTTCGCCGAGACCGCCGATGGCCTTGTCATGGGCATCCGCCACCGCCTGCTGCCCCGGTTCGGCCTCCAGTTCCATCCCGAGTCGATCCTCACGCCGTTGGGCCCGCGGATCATGAAGAACTTCCTGGCTCTCATCGGCCGACCACTGCCGTGGTCCAGCCGAACCATGACAGGGCATCGCTGAGCCGCACCGCCTGACCCGCCACCATGGTGGCCGGTGGGCGGATCCCTGAAGGGTACGTCTTCGTTCCTCACCCTCCACGACTTCCTGCAGGACAGACTCGACGATTCTTGGCGGCGAGTCTTGGTGGCGGTATCGCAACTCACAGCACCATCACCACCCGGTGCCAGCCGCGGACCGAGTTCACGAGAGCGATCTCCTCTGCGCTGCGGAGCTCCTCGATCCGGATCGGACGCTCCCGGAGCTTCCCTTCGCGGAGCAACACGGCGCGGTAGGTCCCGGCGAGCAGCCCGGCGTCGAGCGGCGGCGTCCACCAGGTCGCGTCGAGCCGCACGGCGAGGTTCGCGATCGTGGACTCGGTGACCTCGCCGCGGTCGTTGACGAGCAGGACATCGTCGACGTCCGGGCGCCTGCGCCTACGACCCTCGTAGGGCTCGCGGAGCGTCGTCTTGTGAAACAGCCAGGGGTTGGTCGGGTCCACCGGCTCGTCGTCGAACGCGACTCGAACCGGGTCCTCGGGCGCGGCGGGGAGGGGCGAGGTCTCGGCCCGGAGCGTGCCGTCCCGCGCCAGGGTGAGCCGCACGCGCGCCTGGCCGCCCGCTCCCGCCGCCGCCTTCTTCAGCGCGCCGAGGGCCTCGTTACGGTCGAACCGGAAGCCGAAGTACCGGGCCGATCCCCCGAGCCGGTCCAGGTGTTCCACCAAGTGCAGGAATCCCGCCGCGGGCTCGTAGCGGAGGGTCTCGAACAGTCCGAACGCAGGACGGCGGACGGTCAGCACGCGGGCCTTCGTCAGGACCTCGTCGTACTCGCGCGCGGCCTGCGAGTCGTGCGTGATCCCTCCCCCGACGCCGTACTCCGCCGTGTGGGTCTGCCGGTCGAGCACGACCGTACGGATCGCGACGTTGAAGCGTGCCCGCGGCTCGTCGGAGCCGGGCGGCGCGAGGTAACCCACCGCGCCGCAATAGACGCCGCGCGGCGAGTCCTCGAGGCCCACGATGATTCGCATCGTCGCGACCTTCGGCGCGCCCGTCACCGAGCCGCTGGGAAACAGCGCGCGGAAGACCTCGACCAACGAGGTGCCGGGCCGCAGGCGCGAGGATACGGTCGAGGTGAGCTGCCACACCGTCTCGTACCGCTCGGTCTCGAACAACCGCTCGACCCGGACGCTCCCCGGCTCGGAGATACGCCCGAGGTCGTTGCGGAGGAGGTCAACGATCATCGCGTTCTCGGCGCGCTCCTTCGCCGAGGCGACCAGGCGGGCGGCGGCCGCATCGTCCTCGGCCGTCCAGCGGCCGCGCGGCGCGGTGCCCTTCATCGGTCGCGTGGTGATGTGATCGCCGTCGATCCGGAAGAACAGCTCCGGCGAGGCCGAGAGCACCCGGTAGCGCCCGGCGTTGAGGTACGCGGCGCAGCCGCCGCGCTGCGCGAGGCAGAGATCGCGGT
>Ga0315274_10007068_pt1 | contig 16309 bp, 14 predicted proteins | sample YL17G02_20_MG_FD_203700 | JGI IMG/M metagenome (GOLD analysis project Ga0315274, IMG submission 203700) | Sediment microbial communities from Yellowstone Lake, YNP, Wyoming, USA - YL17G02_20 | ecosystem: Environmental > Aquatic > Freshwater > Lake > Sediment | place: USA: Wyoming | collected...
ATGCAAGCATAAACTTACATAATGACAAATATTATGTGCAATATTACTGGCTACATCTTTGGGCATAAATCGCCATAAATCAAGTTCTGATAAGGCCTTAAGTCAGAATCGATATGGAACATCCATTAGAATACAGTCAAATACCGTCGCGCGGCGTGCCGCGTGAGCATACGGCGCTGGTACACGAAATGAGGAATCGGAATCATGATTTCGATGGATACATGGCAAGGTCGGGAGGCTGACAAGGCTCTGCTGGACAAGTGCAGGCAGGCCATCAGACGAGTCGTGCCCGATGCCGACATCATCCTGTACGGTTCGCGCGCCCGGGGAGATGCTCAGGAATACTCGGATTACGACATCCTCATTCTTGTGGATGAGCCGGTAGGCATCGCCCTGAAGGATCGGATTCTCTCCAGCATCTATCCGTTGCAGCTTGAGACCGGGGCCATGCTGACGCTGGTCACGTACAACCGGCGCCAGTGGGAGTCTTTCCCATATAAAGAGATGCCTTTCCACCAGAACGTCGAGCGGGACGGGGTGGCTTTGTGAATGATGCGACGAAACGACGAGTTTCGTGGACTACATCGACGCCCTGATCGCTCGAATCGAACCGCCAACAACCGAACACGGACGGTAACCCACCAAGCGGGGCCTTCACACTTGAGACTTCAACCGTCAAACCCCCGAAACCATAGAGAACAACCGCCACACAAGAATGGGAAATGTGGATTCCGCTGAAAAACCCCCGACAATGACCAGAGCACCCGCGTTTTTGAGGCCGAAAGTGAGGCCAAAAAGGGCACAATAGGCCTTTTTCAGCGGAATCAAATGTGTAGGTTTGACCCCCTATTCCTGCAGGAACCCTATATGGGTGACCCTTGGTTCGCCCCCCCTGGTTCGCCCCTGGTCCTTCGGATGGGAAGATACATCCTATCCATTTCGCAGAAGGATAGGCACACGCCATTCTACAGAAACACGCCCGTTCGGTTCTCTTCAAGAGATACCCTCCATTCTCGCCCGCAAGTATGAATATCGACAACCATTTTCACTTCGGTTAGGAGATGATATAATGTGGCCCTATGGCAAGACCGAAGCTCAACAAGCGGAAGTATACAGTCGAGAGGACCGACATGACTGCGGGTTCAGTGATGAACAAGAAGACCAAGGACAAGGTAGCGGGCCCTGCTGGCAAAGTGGCGGGACTGCTCTTCGCCGGAGGATTGGCCATGGTGCTTAGCAGTCCGATCCTCGGTTGTATCCTTATGGGCATAGGTGCCACGATGGGCTGGTTTCTCCTTATCTGGATGGGATGGTTCCCGTTCCTTGCCCGAAAGTACATCAAATACCCAGGATGTGTTGTGATCGCTGCGGCACTTGTGATTCTGGCCCTGTATCTGCGCGGTGGCAAGGCGGATGTTCCCGCGGATACCAACCAGGTAGTTGTCACCCCACCATCTGTCGTCGCAACCGCCCCAAATAGCCCCGGGAGCCAGGTCCTCGCTGTCGGTCAAATCAATGGTGACCTTAACATAAGTCGCCCTGACCCCAATGACATGGCGGAAGTAAACAGGAAGCTTGATGCGCTGTTGGCACTCACTGACAAGGAAACATATCGACTCGAAAAGGAACATGATCTTGGATTTGTTCTGGTCGCCTTTTCGGGTGAAGTTGACGAGACAAGGGTCAGGCCACATGGCGACAAAGTCATGGGCGATTGGAGCCAGTGCAGAGCCCGCAAGGATGACAGAGGTTATCTGCTTATACACCTGCCTGACGTAGTCAGACTGAAGGGGCGGCCAGCTTCTATTACGTTTCTATCAGCTGATAATGCCTACATGGCTATACAGGCGAAACCGGGGGCGAAGTCGCGAGATCTATTTGCCAGTGGCGTACGAATACGATTTGAATGCTTGAAGACGGAGCCCATCGGTATTTGTGCCGCAATCGGCTTCGCGCAAGTAGATACGCAGCCAAAGTAGAATTCATCGGACCTCCACCGTCCGTTCAAGAGGAACCACGCCGCAGCCGCATCAACAGGGTCAAAGCTACACTTTTCACTTTTCTCCCAACACTTCCAATCTCCGGACCGAGGTTTCTTCTACGTCTGACAGGACCCCTTCGTCCTGAGTTCACGGCCTCATTGTAGCACCCCACCGACAGAACTGTAAAGGGGAATCGGTTTCGATTTACGATTTATGGTTTGCGATTGACGATTCGCGGGCGACTCGCGGCCTCCGGCCGGTGTATCCGCGTTCATCGGCGTTCATCTGCGGTTTCATTGCTTGTGGCACCCTGCGGCTACCTCAACTTCCCGGAGGATTCCGGCCGCTGATCTCAGGGGAAGGACGCGGCTATCCTTTTGGCAGAGACGACCGAGAGGCGACGGCGATTTTGCCGTCCGGCTCGATATCGACCTGTCCTTGCAAGCTCTTGGCGGAGACGAACGGATACTCTCGTGCCCCGCGCAGGAGGACGCTGCTGTGATCTACTTCCAGATGGAGTGCCAGTTCGGGATTCCTGTGTCGAAGGACGTTGGCCATAAGGAAGGCCTTTTCGAGGCCGTCGCCGGTGTTGTAGTTGGCCACCTCGTCGGGCTGCGCCAGGCGGTTCCCGTCGTAGATGGAGACCTCCTTCATACGGCTGAGCCACTCGTACACCGCTTCGACCGGCATGGATTTCACCATTTCGAGGGAGACGGGACTTCGCTCGATAGCCGCCTTGACGAAGGGTCGCCAGTCGCAGCTATCCATGTCCCGGAAGGCGTAGAACGCCAGGTCGGCCGTCGTGCTCTGCTCGCGGATCCGGCCCATGTACTCGATGATCTCCGCGCGCGTTTGATCGGGGGAGACCTGAATCACGCCGGCATCGACGAACCGCTTGTTCATCCCGGGCAGGTCGGCCTCGATATGCACGAAATCTGCCAGGTCGCCGACAAGTTTGCCCGCCTCCGGGATCGTCGGCTCGAGGAACCTTTGCAGGGCCTCGCGACCGGCAGACTGTCGGACGTCGATCTTCTGTTGATTGAAGAGCCCGCAGAGGCGGTCGCAGCGGACACGGCCGGGCAGCTCGTACCGCACGAAATCCTCGTCGGATACCTCCTCCAGGAGCTTGTCATGTGTGGCGTCGCCGATCTTGTAGGGGCTGCCGTGCTCGTAGTGGTACAGGAGTTCGGCCCGGATGAATTGCGGCTGCCCGTGACAATCCCGGCAGATCTGAAAGTACTTCTGGTATTGGCTCTCCGACCGCAGAAAACTGGCGAACATGGTCATGTCGAGACCGGTCGTAAGGTACTCCGCCAGCCGGGCCCGCAAATGATCGTAGGCCTTCGGACCGATCGTCGCCTCGTCGTAAAGGCAATGAACGTGCCCCGTGCAGTGAGTGACGACCGTGACTCGTTCGTTGCGCAGGGCCCGCTGCGCCTTCATGGAAATGGCCGTGCCGTTGAACCACATGGTCTTGGTCACGAGCCGGCGGTTGTTCGTGAGGATGCCGTCCTGCATATCGATGAAGTTCTGCGAATGGAGCGGCGTCAGGAGCACGTAGATGTCTTCGAGGGGTACGCCGCAGACGACGAATGCCGCCGCCGCGTACAGGACCGCGAGCGACACGCACTCGCCCGCCGCCTTGGTGTACCCCAGCTTGAACCGAAAGGCGTCCATCGCCTCCAGCGTCTCCGTCTTCCAATACGGGATAGCGTCGGTCGTGTACTTGTCGAGTCCGAAGTGCCGGCGGATGTCCACGTCGAAGTAGTATTTGTCGCCCTCGTAGCCGAACAGTGCGTTGCTGGCGGCGATCTCCTGCGGCGACATGTACGGCGAGAAACGCTTCAGCTCGGCCTCCTTCGTGGTCAGGCCCCACGTCTCCAGGTCGAGGTTGAAGTCGAACTCGTCCATGATGAACTGCCGCAGCCGCATGAGCTTGCGGTAGCTGCTCTTTCCCTCCAGCTTCTTGACCCAGTCGAGCTCTCGCCACTTCCACAGGATGGGACTCATGATGTCCGCCAGCACGAGGCTGTACATCAGTTCGGGAAAGACGAAGATCTCCATATCCGACAGCGTATACGCCGAGGAGTACTTCTCGATTTCTCTTATGTCCATATCGTCCGTTCCCCCTGCAAAAGAGGCCCATCTTGCCGCCCTTTGCGAGCCAACCCTGCCCCTGCTGACGAACAGAGCTTACCACAGATGGTGTAATCCCGCCATAGTGCACGTCAGATGACTGTTTCCTTGGCTGGGTTTCCTTGGTAAGATCACGACCGAATGTCTCTTAGACCATTGGGGCGGCCTCTGGAGTACGCAGCCTCGCGGATTCGCCGAGTTGACTTTTGGGGTATAGGGCATGAGACGGACCGAGTTCTTTGAAGCTGCAGTCAGGGCCGGATTCTACGGCATTGAGCGGGGCGGGCTCTCTGGGAAGAAAGACAACGTCCGCAAATACTGGGAGGACGCATTCATCAAGGCGGCTGTCCGCCCCGCCATCGAGAGCCTTCTCGCCAGGAACGCCCGTCTGCGAATCGTGGACCTTGGCGCCGGCAGCGGGGAAGGACTGGAATTGCTGGCGCACATTCCGCCATCAGAACACGTGAAAACACGAGTTCCCTTCGTACTGGACAAGCCCCAGGTCGAAGTCTATTACGGTGTTGACGTCTCTCCAGCCATGGTCGAACAAGGCCAGGCGAATTACCGGGGCAGGGAATATGCCCGTTTTCTCGAAGCTGACCTATCCCATGGCTTCCCCCTGGGAAGTGAGGCCCCCTTCCACGTCTATTTCTCCTCCTACTGCTCACTATCCCATCTGACCGTGTCCGAGCTGGAGCACCTTTCGGCGCAGGTTTTCGCCCACGCGGCCAAGGGGAGCATCGTTGTATATGATGTGTATGGACGCCATTCGGCGGAATGGCCGATCTACTGGGACAAGAATGCCTATCAACAACTTCCGTACAACATGGCATACCTGCTGCCCCCCGAAGAACAAGACCCCAAGACGGCCCACTGGTTCGACGTCACGTTCTGGACCGCAAACGAGCTCGTGGACACGATTCAGCGGGCAGGCGCAGCGTCCGGAAGAAGAGTCAACGTGCTTCTGCTCAAAGACAGATCGATCCTTGTTGGACGGCACATGGATACCTGCTTCTTCAAACCCACTCGATTTGGGGTCAGACACCAGGTCAACTGCCTGTTCGACCGCGATTACCGGGGAGACATCTCAGGGCTGAGACTCGATCTGGACTACCTAACGACTCCCCGAGATTCAGACGGGCCAGCCACCGAACGCATCCGCGCGTATTTCTCTTCGTGGTCGTGCGTCATAGACATTCTCGAAGCCCTCATCCACGGCGATGACCCGCGCGTCAAGCAGTTGATCGAATCGAGCGATGAGATCCTTGCAGAAGAGCTGAAGATGCTCGCCTGGCTGTACAGGAACGCCGACCGATTTCCTGTCAGCGATTTCTGGGCCAGCATCATGGGGCCCCAAGTCGCATGCGTGCTCCGGAACCTGGAGATGGAGCTGCCTCCAGGACTTGGATGCGGCCACAGCCTCATGTGCATCGTGGAGGTGCAGGAATGATGGATACCTCTATGGCACCTGCTGCGAAAGGATCCCGTGAGCGGCGACCCGCACGAGCGATACTTTCAATGGCGTCAGGTCCTCACTGCGAAGAAATGGCTCGAGATCGCGACGTAGTCGCCTGCGGGGCCGGAGATGACGGTGGACCCTGCTGCGTGAGCATGGTGGTTCCATAGGCCGTTGCGGCAAAGCCGCCGACCAGCACGAACTCTACCCGATGCTCAATCAGACGTGTCAGCAGGTTTTCGAAGTTCCCCATACCGATCCGCCATAGCCTGCCGCAAAATCACGACTATTGCTGTCGCCCGGTCGTGGTTCCGGATGCGCTCCAGGACGGTCTTATCCAGATTCGCCAGCAAGGTGGACATATCGATGCCGTACTGTTGCGCCTCCTGCCATGCGTCCGGACACGATCTATTCTCAGAATGTAGGGGCGATTGCTTCATACCTGCATCAATGTACCATTTCCTGACGCGTATTCAAGGCTGAGGAATCGGTAGATCGACAGACCGTGTGCAATTCGCAGCAGGTGCACTCTGGCCGATGCCGGCCCGTGCAGTTTTCCAGAATCCCGATTCTCGATAGCGAGAAATCGTACTTGACTGGATCGGCCGGTTCTATCTCTGCAAACGCTTCTGTGATCTTCACGGCCGTAGATCGGGAAATCGTCCTGTCGTTATGGAGGCCCAGGATGCGGCAGAGACGAGCCATGTGCACATCGACGGGCACTATCAGTTTGGTCTTGTCGATGCCCCGCCACAGGCCGACGTCCACCTCGTCGTGCCGGACCACCCAGCGCAGAAACAGGTGCAGCCGCTTGCTGGCGCTGCCCCGGCTTGGGCTGGCCAGGAGATACCTGACTCCATCAGATACGCGCCCGTCGTGGGTGTCAGCGTAGAGCCGGCAGAGATGGTCGCAGAACACGCTCAGCGCCGGCAGCACGGTGGGATGCTCCTCGCGACAACCTTGCATGAAGAACGTTTTCAGGTCGCCGTGGTCATCCAGGACTTGGCGGAAGAGACCGAGCAGATCGGCGATGTCGCCGCCGGTGGTGAAGCGGTGTTTGAAGCTGTGGAGCTTTGCGCGGCCCGTGCCGTTACGACGCATGGTGAAATCGTACGGTGCACCATCCATCCGGTCGAAAAGCTGTGTCAGGCTGCGCTCGATCTGCCGCACGCGGCCGTAAGCCAGGGCCGCAGCGAGAAACGCGGCGATCTCCGCGTCATGCCGCTCGGAGAAACGATAGACGAACTGTAGCGGATCGGGCGGAACGAGTGCGCGGTGATTGTACTTTGCGTACAGCCGCTCCAGCATATTCCTGGTTTGCACACTCTCGGCAATCATAAGGAGCCATCGCTCACCCCGGCGATATACCGGCCATTGCTGCGCAATATTTCGACACGACAATCGAAGAGCTTGCTCAGGATCGCCAGAAGTGTCGATTTGCCCGACCCGTTCGGCCCCAGGATCGCGCAGCAACTACCGGCCGTGACTTGCACGGAGATATCCGTGAGGATGCTCCGCCCCCACCGGACGACACTGACGCCATCAAGGCTAATCGTATGTGCATTCATAAGACCGGAGATGATAACCGCACCGCTGGCCGAACGCACGCTCGTCCTCCCGGACTCATCGCAGAGCATCAGAGGCTCTGCCCCTGCACCTCGGCATTTGACGCTTTCCGCCAATGGCATGGCATGAAGTGCGATACTATGAACCTTCGCTCTGACCCTGGTTCCTCGCCGACTGAACGCGCCGGGATTCCTTCGGCACCATTACCGCGTGCGGTCCTTCCAATAGCCCGGCCTGCGATTCAACTGCATGACAGCAACGATCAGGATTCCTCCGCCCGCTATTTGATAGATCACGCCATAGGGGAATCTATGCACCAGGCATCGCCTGGTATTCTTTGAAAGAGGCGTCCATGCTTGCGGATACGCGAGGATGTTCTGGATAGTGGCGTAGACTTCTCGTGCGAAGTCCACGCCCAGGTCTGGTTGACAACCGTTGTAGTAGTCGACGGCCTCGTTCAACTCCGCTTTCGCTTCGGGATGAAAGGCGTAGTTCATCGACCGAGTCTTTCCCGCAACTCCCTGAACACTTGCTCGCCGGGTATAGGCTTGACCTTGCCGCTCTCGATCTCGCCGACTCGTCGTTCAGCCTCAGTGGCCCACAACTCGTCTATCTCGGCCTGTGAAGGATTCAGGCTCTTGAGCAACTCGTCCACCAGGCGAGCTCTCAACTCAAGGGGCAAGGAAACCGCCTCTTTGATCAACTCATCTGCCTTGAGCATCCCAACCACCTTTCTGCCGCGACCACGGCCTTGACTCAGCTATACCTCGCCGAATTGTACCACACCGTCCCAGGAAACTAAAGTGATAGGCGTACTGAATCACTCAAACCATCAACCGGACATCCCTTGAGGACACCTACATCCAAAGCCTGACCCCTGCCTCTATCCCTCTCGGTTGAATTGTCCTGGAGCGAGGAGCATTATCATCTCAAGGATCATTCGTATCAGTTCCGGGCGCGCGGACTCAACAAGATTCTTCACAAAGACAATCTGAAAATCTGGGGGAGCGCATCTCCAGTCTTTCAATTCATCGAATGTGGGAAACACCGACCGAACACTAGACGCATAGAGGTCGATCCATGCCGCTAACCGTGTTGCCCCCTCAGAATCCGGACGCAGTTGCGAAAGCAAGTCAGAAAGAGTCGTGACGACAAATCGATGCTGCATTATCTCGGCCAATGCGAGCATTCCATGCTGTTCGGTGCGCTCGTCGGGCTTAATTGACTGGCGGTCAAAGCTGTTGAGTTGTCTGGCCGCAGCAGCGAGCGAATGAATTGTGGGGAGGAGTGACCTACTGTCGCGTTCAACATATAGGGCATGACGAAGGTTCTGGTGATGCGACCGGAGGTCATCCTTGATCATCTCCCACGCCTTGGCATCAAGGATGTTATCCTCCGGAATGGCAATTGTCGTCGTCTGTTGTGGGTCGGTGCCCTGAATATGCGCCACCTGCGAATATACCTCGTTATGCCAACAATAGTAGCCTCGCCTGGATGTCGTATCGTAAGCCACGACTAATGTAGGTAGTGGGCTGACAAACCAATAGTCTATCGTCGAGTGCTTGATGCCTGACAGAAGGATGTGTTTGTCAGTGATCTTGAAATGACGAGAAGCCTTTACCTGAACCCGGAATTCCTGCCCGTTAAGGTCGCCCTCCTCGCAAATGACAACGACCCGGTCAACGCCAATGTCTCGATCAGGCTTCTGTGGAAGCCATCGTGGCGGCAACTGGCCATCGAACCAACGCTCACCTTCATCACCAATAACCTGGGCTTCGGATTGGTACGGCATGACTGACCTCCTGAGGGCAGCCCCTGTTTTCGTTATCTCCGCCAATACTGGGTGGCACACCTACGCATTTTACACTTTCTGTCGACATTTCCAATCTTCGGACCGAGGGTTCTTCTGCATCTCCCAGGGCCGCTTCGTTCCGAGTCCACACCCTCATTGTAGAGTCACACCGAGAGAAATGCAAGGAGAATGTCCGCGAAACGTGAAGCGTTGCGGGTGGAAGCTGCGTCCCTCGTGATGAGAGATTGGATTCCCGCCTTCGCGGGAATGACATGTGAGGGGTTCTTTGGCTTCCGTCGATTGTGTCAGAGGCTCTCAACGCGTTCAGGCGCCGGATTCGAAGTTGCGGATTAGGTCGTGCAGTTTGTCGAAATCGACGTCTCGCTCGTGGAGGGGGTGGTCGTCTTTTTCGTAGACGCCGGTGTTGTCTTCGAATGTGGTTTTGTGCGGGTTCAGGTAGAAGACGCCGAGGGGCAGCCGGTCTGTTTGGAGGGCTTTTTCGAAGGCCTGCATCCGATTGTGCGGGTCGTGCGAGTCGTCGAGGTAGTACGTATGCTCCTTGAACCACTGGTACGTGTTGATCTTATTGTACGTAACGCACGGCTGAAAGATATCCAGAAGGGCGTAGCCTTTGTGCGTGATGGCTTTCTTCATCAGCTCCTTGGTTTGCTCGCGGTCCTGGGCGTTGGCGCGGGCGACGAAGCCTGCATCCAGAGCGATGGCGACGGCCAGCGGATTGAAGGGCTCAGCGAAGACGCCGCCGGGCTGAACGGGCGTCTTGAAGCCGGTTTGGCTGGTGGGCGAGGCCTGTCCCTTGGTCAGGCCGTAGACCATGTTGTCGTGCACGATGTTGGTGATGTCGGGATTGCGGCGGATCGTGTGTATGAAGTGGTTGCCGCCCTCGCCATACATATCGCCGTCGCCGCTCTCGACGATTACCGTCAATCGGGGATTGCAGGCCTTGATGGCGGTGGCGGGCGGCAAAGCCCGGCCGTGAAGGCCATTGAAGACGTTCGTCTTCACATAGTGCGGCGTCTTGGCGGCCTGCCCGATGCCCGAGACCAGCACGACCTGCGCCGGGTCCAGATCGAGCTCCGCCAGGGCGTCCTTCAACGTCCTCAGGATTGGGATGTTCCCGCAGCCGGGGCACCATGCAACGTCGATCGGACCCATGTCGAATGCTTTGGCTTCCATCAGGCACCGTCCATTTGAGATTGATTATTGATTATGGATAATGGATTATTGAAATCATCCATCATCAATCATCCTTCATCGATTCCTCGAGGTGCGCCACGATTTCCTCCACGCTGAAAGGCAACCCGTTGTATTTCAGGATTCCCTCATCGATGTCTATGCCCGCGTAGAGCGAGATCATGTTGGCGAACTGGCCCGTGGCGTTGCCTTCCACGATGAAGGTGCGGTCGGCCGCGCTGAGATAATCGACCGTGCTTTCATGCAGCGGATAGACCTGCTTATAGTGCAGCATCGCCGTATCATCCCGGCCCATCCGCTCCAAAGCCTCCTTGACCGGGTGGTACGTCGAGCCCCAGCAGATCACAAGGTTCCTGTAGTCCTGCGGACCGATCAACTCGGGCGGTATGACCTCCTCGCCGAGGGCATCGCCCTTCGCCAGCCGCTTGTCCACCATCTGCACGCGCAGGTCGAGGTCTTCCGTGATGTGCCCCTCCTCATCGTGCTCATCGCTATCGACAACGACCAGCCCTTCGCCATATCCGGGGATGCCCCGGGGCGATATGCCGTCCTCGGCAAACGCATAGCGGCGGTAGTCCTTCGCGGTCTCGATGACATGCTTCTCGACCTTGACGCTCCCCAGGTTCAACCTTGGTATGTTGTAGTAGGAATCGATGTAGTACTGGTCCGTGAGGACGAACACCGGGACTTGGTATTTGTCCGCGAGATTGAACGCCTTCTGCGTCAGGTAGAAGCCATCTTCGAGCGTTCCCGGCGTCAGGATGATTCGCGGGAACTCGCCATGGCCGGCGTTCAGGACGAACTGAAGGTCGCCCTGCTCGGTCCGCGTGGGCAGTCCCGTTGCCGGACCCGGCCGCTGGGCCAGATGGATCACCACGGGCGTTTCGAGCATCCCGGACAGGCTCAGCCCCTCGGCCATCAGAGCGAATCCGCCACCCGACGTCGTCACCAGGGCCCGCGCGCCCGCGTACCAGGCGCCGATTGCCATGTTCACCGCCGCGACCTCATCCTCCACCTGCTCCACGATCATCCCAAAGTCCCTGCCATGCTGAGCGAGAAAAGTCAGCACGGGGGTCGATGGGGACATTGGATAGGAGCAGACATAATTGCACCCGCCGGCGATGGCGCCCATGCTGACCGCCTCGGCGCCGTTGACCAGCAACTCTTCCTTGACCCGCGCGTCCACCTCATCGCACAGCCTCAGCTCTTTTGGCAGGTCCAGCCCACAAGCGGCTCTGTATCCGGCTTCAGCCGTCCTGACATTGTCCTCCACGATGTTTTCCGGCTTGCCGGCAAAGAAGTGGCGCACGTGGCTTTTGAGGTGCTCGACCTCGACCCCCAGAAGGCCGGAGACGGCGCCCATCGCGACGGTGTTCGAATAGATCTTGTTTCCCACCTCCGTGGCGATGCGCGTGAAGCCAATATCGAAGAACCTGCACGTTTGCAGAACCGGCGGATTGCCGATCACACCCTGCTCCCCAAGCACGACCGTCTTCGGCGAAATTCGCTTGGCGACATGTTCGACGGCCCCCTTGCTCAGCGGGATCAGGATATCCATGCGTTCGATGCACGCCGAGACCCTGTGGTTCGCCACCCGGATCGTCGTGGAGTTCGCCCCGCCGCGAATTCGAGACATGTACTCCTTCATTGCAAAGACGTGGTGGCCGGCGAGCTTGAGGAGCCGGGTCAGCAGAAATTCCACGGTCTGCACCCCCTGCCCCGCCTCGCCGCATAGAACGATCGAGATGTCCTGCTTCTGTCCTGTTTGCCTAATCATGCCTGTAGACTCCTTGTCGCATGAGAATATCAGGTTTGCCGCCCTAATTGAAGAGTCTGCTCCAGCAATTGTGCGGGGATTTCCGCATGCCGCCTGGCTGTCAGCGGTTCAGCCTCCGGCGTAGGACCCCGCCGGCCCGCTGGGCACGAGGAATATCCGCTAAGAATCTCAGGAGGATACGTAGCGTGAGGCGGTCCGTGCGGATAGAATGCCGGCCGGAAGCTCGTGCTTCGCAGCGAACCGCTACCTTGCGGAGTAGCAATGGACTACATCCAGCAAAAACTGGCCCTGATCGATGCACAGCGTGCCGGCCGTGGACTGCATCGTCGGCTCGTGAGCACGTCACCATTGTTTCTGCCCGCCATCGGCCTGATGACAGGCATCGTCCTGCAAGAACTGCTTTCACGGCGGTGGGACGTCTCTGACTCCGCCCTTGCGATCTGGGCATGGGCTGCCCTGCTGGGGTTATGCGCCGCGGCTGCTGGCGCGGGTCTTGTCCGCCGTCTGTGGGCATCTCATCCTGACTGGCTCGCCTATATCGCATCGATCTGCCTGCTGTGCCTCGGTGCGATTCGGCTGCTGGCCTTTGAGACTGCGGCGCCATACGATGTCCGCGACCTCGTTGGCGAGGAGCCCAGGCTCGCGACGATTCGCGGCCGGATCGTGACGCAGCCGTACCAGCAACTGCAGAACTGGTGTTTTGCCCAGTTTGCCAACGCCGACCCATCGACGGCGTTCTACCTGAAGACGGAGCAGATCAAGACACCGACCGGCTGGCACGAGGTTGCCGGCACGATCCGGGTGCGTGTGGACGAGCCTGCCCCGAACTTGGGGATCGGTGACTACATTCAGGTCTACTGCTGGCTCCACCGATTCGAGGGACCAACCAATCCCGGCCAGTTCGACATGCCTGCCTATCTGGAGCGGATGAACGTCTACGTGGGAGCGTCGGTGCCGTCACGCGAGGCCATCGAGGTGCAGGGCAAGAGGGGCACTGGCCTCCTGACGACCCTGAGAAGGCGATTCACCGAGGCCGCGGCACAGGGATTGCTCGATCATACTCCCTCAGATACCCAGCAAGAGGCCATGCTCCAGGCGCTGCTGCTCGGCGAAAGGCGGAGTATCGACTCCGACACGTACGAGGCGTTCCGAAAGACCGGTCTGGCTCACATCATCAGTCTGTCCGGCATGAATCTGGCCATCCTTGTCGGCGTGATCTGGTGGTTCTGCAAGCTCGCGGGGCTGGCAAAGCGGGTCCGCGCCATCGTCTGCATCGTCGCGACCGCCGCCTTTCTGCTCGCTGTCCCGCCCATGGCGCCGATCTTCCGGGCCACGATCATGGTGTGGGCCTATTGTCTGGCCGTCCTGTTCGGCAGACGTGTGAACGCACTCAATTCCCTGTCTCTCGCCGCCATCGTCCTGCTGCTGATTCGGCCGACACAGTTGTTCGAGGCCGGCTGGCAGCTCTCGTTCAGCGCCGTGGCGGGCATTCTCGCATTCACAACGAGGATCGAGTATTTCATCCACGAGCGAACCGGCGGCTGGTTCTACGAGACGGACGGTCAGACCGGCCATAGAATGCGCCTCGCAAGAGGCTTGGGAAGGAAAGCCATTCTGCCGTTCTCCGCGGGGACCGCCGCCTGGCTGGGCAACGCGGGAATCCTCCTCTACCACTTCTACACCGTCACGCCGCTGGCAAGCCTCTGGACGGTGCTGGCCTCGGGGCCCGTGGCCGCCATCGTGACATTGGGCTTTCTCAAGATCATCCTGGCCTTCGTGCTGCCCACCGCGAGCGTGATTCTGGGGCTCGTCCTGCCACTGCTCGTGGACTTCTTCATCTGGATCGTCAAGGCGGCCGCCCGGATCGACTTCTCTTCCACCCTGATAGGCCACGTGCCGCTCGTCGTGATCCTGCTGTACTACGCCCTTGTGCTCTTCGCTGCATTTATCCACCTCCAGCGTCCGGTCTTGAAGAAAGGGCTCTGCGCGGTCATGGCGGCCGTCTTGCTTTCTTCTCTGGTCTCGATGAAGTGGCATCGGACGCATCGCGACCATCTGAGCCTGACGTGTCTCGACGTAGGTCACGGCCAGGCGATCCTGGTCCAGTTGCCCGGCACGATGAACATCCTGTTCGACGCCGGCTCGATGTATGTAAGTGACATGGGGACGCGGGTCGTGCTGCCCTGCTTGGACTACCTCGGGGTCAGCCGCCTCCATGCCATCGTGTTGAGCCATCACGACATCGACCACATCAACGGCTCGCCGGAGGTCGCGGATCGGCGACGCGTGGACCACGTCTATACCAACGATGCATTTCTCGCCCAGGCACAGACAGCCCCGACCGCCAGGCTCCTGCTGGAACACCTGGAGACAAGGCACATCCGGGTGGAGCGCGTCCCCGACGTCATCCCGGCTGGTCCCGCCCAGGTTCGCATCCTGTGGCCGGTTGGCGATCCAAACGCTCAACAGGAGCTCAGCGACAATGACAAGTCGCTCGTCTGTACGATCGAGTTCGCCGGCAGCAGGGTCCTGCTGTGCTCGGACATCGAGAGGTTTGCTCAACGCCGGATGATCGATCTCTATCCCTCGTTGAAAGCCGATGTCGTCGTCGCTCCCCACCACGGCTCGACACGGACGCTGGACGCCGGATTCCTCCAGCGGCTTGAAGCGGACATCCTCGTATGCAGTTGCGCGAAACGCGACTTCGATCAGGGACGCGTGGTCGGCCGAGACACCCACGGGGAAGGCTACTACACCGCCCGGGACGGGGCGGTATCTGTTTGCATAGACGCCGACGGCGCGGTACAAGGGCGACTGACAAAACAGAAGTGACATCGGCTGTCACCCGCGCACCTGTGGAGAACAACATGGTCAATAGAAGCGACGCCCCTACTGTTGCCGCCACGGCAGTCCTGATCGTCACACTCGTGCTTGTGAGCCTCGTGCCCGCCGCCGAGCAGTTCTCGGCACAGATCAAGGTGGATGACTTGAGCTTCTATCAGGCCCCGATCGCAACGGCCCCTTATCCACTCGTGAACACCAAGGAGATCAGGAACGTCATCCTCTGTATCGGCGACGGCATGGGCCTCAGCCAGATCACCCTGGCGAGCATAAAGGCCGGTGGCCTGAGCGGCAGGCTCTGCATGGAGCGAATGCCGGTGACCGGACTGGTCCGGACGTACTCCGCCAACTCGCGGGTGACGGACTCAGCCGCCGCGGGAACCGCGATGGCGACGGGCATCAAGACGAACAACGGCATGATCGGCGTCGCCCCCAGTGAGCAGGCGTATCAGACAATCCTGGAAGCGGCCAAGGCCAAAGGCATGGCCACCGGCCTCGTGGTGACCTCCACCATCACCCACGCCACACCCGCCTCCTTTGCCTCGCATGTGACGTCGCGGGCCTCGGAGGCGGCCATCGCCGACCAGTTGATCGCCAACGGGGTCAACGTCCTGTTTGGCGGGGGCAGGAAGTACTTCCTGCCCAAGTCGGACCCGAACAGCGCCCGCAAGGACGACAAGGACCTGATCGCCGAGGCCCGGCAAGCCGGCTACACATATGTCACGGCCGACCGCAAGCTGCGCTCCATCCGCAGTTCCCACGTGCTCGGGCTGTTTCAATTCGACGCCCTGACGACTGCGCCGCCGGAGCCGAGTCTGGCTTCGCTTACACGCAAAGCGATCCAGGTGCTCAGGAAGGTGAAAGGCCGTTCGGGCAACCGGAGGCCGGGCTTCTTCCTGATGGTCGAAGGCAGCCAGATTGACTGGGCCTGCCATCAGAACGATCCCAAGCACGCGATCCGGCAGACACTGCTTTTCGATCAGGCGGTCCAGGCCGCCGTGGACTTCGCGCTGCGGGACGGCCACACGCTGGTGATCGTGACGGCGGATCACGAAACCGGCGGCCTCACGCTCCTGGAGGGCAGCAAGACGAGTGCCGAGCCGGGCGCCAACTGGTCCACGAAGGGGCATACGGGTACCCCCGTGCCGATCGGCGCGATGGGCCCCGGGGCGGCCGTGTTTGCAGGTCTGCAGGAGAATACGGACATCCCGAAGAAGATCGCCCGGCTCCTCGGCATCGCGCCATTTCCGCGGCCCATCGAATGAGAACTGAGGAAACCATCCTGCGCGTGGATGCAACATACAACCTGACGGTGAAGGTCGGCGACCGGGTCCGCCGGGGAGAACGATTGTCGCAGAAACGTGAGTCGACCGCGTTGTCGGTGACGCCCGCGGCGGGTGTCATCAAGAGCATTCAGTTCGATCCCGAGCATCACGAGTTCGTGATCGTGATCGCGACGGCAACGTAACAACCGCAAGAAACGACCAGGGTAAACGAGGACACACAACGGTCCGCGTTTACCCATGTTCATCCGACCTATTTCTCGC
>Ga0315274_10007074_pt1 | contig 16300 bp, 15 predicted proteins | sample YL17G02_20_MG_FD_203700 | JGI IMG/M metagenome (GOLD analysis project Ga0315274, IMG submission 203700) | Sediment microbial communities from Yellowstone Lake, YNP, Wyoming, USA - YL17G02_20 | ecosystem: Environmental > Aquatic > Freshwater > Lake > Sediment | place: USA: Wyoming | collected...
CTGTTGAGCCATAAGCAACCTTTGAACCTGTCATTAAATGTCCGACCTCAATTGGATTTGTTTCTTCCGGTTTAAATCTGCCAACGATTTGCCCTTCGAAGCAAACGATCAGCCGATCGCTTAGAGAGAAAAGCTCCTCAAGGTCTTCGGATATCAATAAAATACCCGCGCCAGCCTCCCGGGTGTCGAGCAAAGCCTTATGGGCAGCCAATGTGCTTTGCACATCCAGACCTCGAGTGAGATAAGAAGCGATGACCAACCTCGGATCGAATGAAAGTTCACGAGCGATGGTCATGCGCTGCAGAGTTCCCCCGGAAAGGGACATGGCAGGCACAAATAACAAGGGGACTTCAAAACCGAGCCGCTCAAAGGCGCGCCTGGCATCATTGAGCATTTTATTTAAATCTAATCGAAAGCCCCACCAGCGCGCATATAACCATGTGCGGGTCAATGCCATATTTTGGACGACAGGCAACCATCCAGTCACGGCCATTTGCAGGGGATTTTCTGGTATATACGCGACCCTGTTTTTCCGTACTTTGCCGATCGACCAATGAGTGGCATCTTTGCCAAATAAGAGTTTTTCGCCATGCGCACATCGTTCCATTCCCAAGACAACTTCCCCCAATTCCTTCTGCCCGTTTCCGGATACTCCAGCCACCCCCACAATTTCACCCGGAAAAATATCCAGGTCGATCCCTTTCAGGTGGATAGACGAACCCTCCCCATGGGTTTCGATACTCCGCAGTTCCATTACAGGAAATTTTTCTGAGGCAGGTTTTAAAAGTTGTTGCCTGATCGGTGAGATAAGCTTTTTGGCAAACATCAGTTGAATCAGTTTTTCCTCAGAAAGCTCAGAGCGTATTAATGTTCCGCTTACCTTCCCTTTTCGCAGAACCGTCACGCGATCAGCAAAGCCAGTAACCTCCTGCAATTTATGCGTGATGAGGATAACCGCATAACCATCGTGCTTAAGGTTCTCAAGAACCATGAAAAGCGCGTTTACTTCATGCGGGGCAAGAACGCGAGTGGGCTCATCCAGGATCAAAATTCGGGCGTTGGAAAGGAGCAATTTTAGAATCTCCACTTTTTGCTGCTCACCAAGTGACAATTGGGATACAAGTTTGTGTGGATCGACATCGAGTGTGTAGCGTTTGGAGATTTCAATGATTTGGTTTTCGATACTATGCAGGTTGAGGATGGCTTTCAAGTTTGTCAGGAACAGCGCTATATTTTCAGCAACAGTGAATGTCGGGATCAAAGAGAAATCCTGAAAAACAAGTCCAATTTTTGCCTGGCGCGCATCAGATGGTGTTCGGATCTGAATCTCATTGCCATTCATAACAATCGAGCCTTTATCCGATCGATAAAAACCATACAGGATCTTTACCAGGGTGCTTTTGCCAGCTCCGTTCTCACCTAACAGCGCATGGATTTCGGATGCATAGATATCCAGGTTTATTGAATCGTTCGCAACCACACCTGGAAATGATTTGGTAATTCCAACCATCGAGAGAAGCGGTGGCTTTGTGTTTTTAGAAGATTGATGTGCAACCAAGGTTTCCATAGCCTTTTCGATTACATGAAAATGTAAGTGATATTTCAATCATAGCAATCGAATCACAATCAAAAAAGCGTATTTAATTAGCATTTATTTTTCAGAAAGGGGAAAAAACCTACCCCGTAGAAAATACGGGGCTGGATCGTAAAATCAGGGAAAATTAATCTATCAAACCGTGATGCTTGGCAAAGCGAACCAACTCTACGCGGCTATGCAGCCCCAGTTTTTCATAGACATTTGACCGATGGCCTTCAACGGTGCGCACACTGATGTTTAATTCCACACCAATTTGCCGGTTGGTATAGCCATCGACAATTAATTTTAATACATCCACTTCACGGGGAGTCAAAGGTTCCTCTATTGTTTCTGATTTCGCTGAAGGTGATTTTTTTTGACGAAACAAAGACGGAAGCAACTTCGGGTCCACATACATTTCTCCCGAGAAAACACGCTTCACAGCCTCGTTCAATTCATTTTCAGCGGCGTTCTTAAGAATATAGCCTGACGCACCTGACCGGATAACTTCACGCAACAAAGCTTCATCCTCATGTACGGTAAGAATCAAGATACGTATGTGGGGATATTGTGCGTGCAGCTCTTTTGTAACCAGGATACCATCCATATCAGGCATGCTCAAGTCAAGCACAATAACATCCGGAAGCAATTTTCCAACCAGGCTGACAGCTTCCAGGCCTCCTGAAGCTTCACCAATAATAAGCAAAGAAGGATCAGATTGGATAAGCGCTTTTAAACCCGCCCTAACAATAGCGTGGTCATCAACAACCAGGATTTTAATTGCCAACTGGCACCTCAACTTTGATCATTGTGCCTTTTCCGGGTGCGCTTTCCAATGTGAAAGACCCCCGCAGCATTTCAACGCGCTCTTTCATGCCAAATAACCCCAATTGCTTTTCAATGGCAGGGCTGGTGGTGATAAAACCAATTCCATCATCTTCAATTAAAGCGACTATATGCTGATTTCGGTAAGTAATCAGCACATCCACATGCGAAGCCTCTGCATGCAAAGCCACATTTGTTAATGATTCCTGAACAATGCGAAATATGGACGTTTCGATTTCAGTCGGCAGCCGTTTTTGGTCGAGACCCACTGCTTCAATATCAACAATTACCGAGTGCTGCTTTGAAAAATCATTAATATACTGCTCAAGCGCTTTTACCAATCCCAAATGGTCAAGGCTGGCAGGCCGTAAATTTGCCGCAAGCCGGTGAAGGTTAGTTTGCAGATCTTGTGACAGGTCGTGGATCTTCTGCAGGTGGAACAGGTCTTTTTTATTTTGTTTCGATGCTTTTGTCAATAAACCCAGCTCTACCATTAATGCAGCCAGGATCTGACCAGACTCATCATGTAATTCCCGTGACAGGTGTAATCTTTCTTCTTCCTGTGCCTTCATCAATCGCTGGGACAGCGCGTGCAACTGTTCATTGCCACGGTTTACTTCATCAAACAGCCAGGCATTTTGAATTGCCACTGCGGCAAGATTTGCATAGGATTGGATGAGAAGTTGTTTTTCTTCAGTAAATAGTGCGGTGTCATTGAAATGCAGATTAAGGTCCCCTAAAGCAGCATTTCCAAATATTAGAGGAAAAACACCATAAGGCTTAGCGGGCTGAGAAGACTTATCGTCCTTGGAACGCGAAGCCTGGGAAATGTCTGATTCGGTTTTTTTTGCCCAATTTAGTTCACGAGAGGAAATATCATCCAAAGAAATCCCGTATGCAGCGATGGGAATCTTTGAATGGCCATCACCAACTGGTATTTCAATCCAGGAACAATTGGCGTTGATTTTTTCTACAGCAATTTTGCAGATGATTTGGTAAATACTCAATTTATCAAAATTACCCAGGAAAGATTTGGAAGCATTATTTAACATATCCAAATCCTCAATCCGCCGCTGTAACGCAACAGCCGCTTCACGCCTTTCCAAAGTTGTCGCTCCCAGGATCAATGAAATTAAAGCAACCACGCCCAAAAAAGTCTGCAACAAAATAAGGCTCGCATTTATGGAGTCCTGTACAAAAGGCCCATAACCATTAACAGTTCCCCAAATAGCGATCGCAGAAATAAGGAAAATGCCAGTGGCTGCGCCATGCTGGCCAAAACGTAGCGCGGCCCAGATAAGAAAGGGAAAGATAACATAGATCATTGCCTGATGGACAACATCAATCGGCGGTTGTTTGCTAAAAACATACCAACTGATAAAGATGATAAGAATTATTAAACCAAACCATTCCAGGATATTTTTACGTATTTTTACAAGGGAGTGCGGCTTTAACCATACCATGATGATCGGCGCCACAACCAGCGCGCCTAACAAATCACCTATCCACCAGGTTATCCAGACATCAAAAAAAGAACTTCGCGGGGTCTGGGTGGTTAAGATGAGAGTGGCCGTTCCGATTATGGCGCTTATGGCAGTGCAGATGAATGCCACCGCCGAAAAACCCACAATATCGTTCAATCGGTCTAATGATTCATGAAAATGTAATTTATCTTTTAATAAATATACAGCGATTAAAGCTTCCAATGTATTTCCGACAGCCATTCCAAGCGCCAAAGGAAAAGGCGCCCCTGTAAGAACTGATCCCAACAATACACCAAGTGAAATTCCGGGCCAAAACGAAATTCCATAAAAAAACAAGAAAACAAGTGAAATCCCCGTGGGAGGCCAGACCGGGGAAGTGTTTGGCTGCAGGTACGCCATCTTCAAACTTAAACGGGCAACCAGATGATAAATTAGCGCAAAAACAACTATTTTGAATAAATATCCAGCACTTTTTTTAATCATTATTTTATTTTTAAGAAGGATTTGACTGCTTAAAAATTATATACAACTTCTCATCTTTCAGCATGGAAATAAAGAGATCGACTTAAAAACCAACTTGTCCTTTTGAGCGTGGCGAGGCACCTAAAATAAGAATAAGAGGCTCTTTGCCAGGCTCATACGGTGAATGCTGTTATAGAAGATCCCCAAGGTCCTTATTTGTCAGCCTCTTTTTTTTGCCACAAAGTCATCATTTTTACTTAAATCTGATCCGTCCAATGGCGTGTAAAATTCCTGCGCTCATATGGTTAATTGAAGTAACAGAAACTCAAGGATCATTAGATCAGCACAGCGGGGCAGACTTCCTGCCGGGCGCTGGTGGAGAAGGCGGCGGATGTACTGCTGGGGGTGATTGAAGCGACAATACTTGACAATTAATTACCCTGCCACGCGGCGAATTGATCTCGCGCGTGGCGGGTATCTCCGCACATTACCCTTGTAATATGCTTCGATGACACTTTTTGGAAATTTCAGGGCTTCGATTCAAAAGAATGAAGCATGAGTTTAGGAAAAAATCTATCAGGCGCAAATTATTTATTAGCTCTGGAATGCGACATTGTTAGAACAGGTGATTTTTTCCAGTGATTTTGTTGTTGATTTCAAACACGAATCGGTTGGCAAAAGTAACAGCCTGTTTGGCTTCTTCAATTGACACAAGGCCTGCTGTTTCGTAGATTATCCGATGACGTTTGCGCCGCATCTGGTCGAATAACTGGATCTCTTTTTTAAATTCCTCGCCAAATTTTTCTGAAGCAAACTCAACCACAGTTACATGCTGTTCTCCTCCCAGGGGACGGAAACTCTCTGAAAAGACCACGGCGCGGCAAGCCTGCAAGACTGCGTTATAAGCCATGGTATATGCCCAATCAGCATCTACATCCAAATTTCTTTGAGCAGCTTTTAAATCACGTTCCGCCACCTGAAGAAGTTGATTCACCTGGGCAGTTGTAGCTTTGAAAGGCACAATGCGATTTTGATTGATTAAACGCTCATAAGGCATTTTCTTCACCTGTCAGCATTATTTTGGGGGAATTAATTACTGCGGTTACAAAAGAGTCATTGGCCTTTTTTTTGTTATTCCATTCTTCTTCGCTAAACAAGACATAGTTTATTGGCCGACCAAGTTCTTTTTCTCTACTGGCAATAAAATCAGAAAATTCTTCAAGGTGAACTATTCCAATTACAATCAAATCAATATCGGATTTGTTATCTGCTTGACCTGAAGCAAATGACCCGTAAATAAAGGCGTTATGAACCTGACCTATACTTGAAATGTTCTCACTTAATAAGCGGGGCAATCCTTCAGTTTTTAAGATAATAGCCGACAATTCGTTTTTTATTGGGCATAAGGGATTGATTGAATACTTTTTGGAATTGCCCTCAACAGTTCCAGTCAAAATACCGATGCGTTCAAGTTTAACCAATTCTTTCCAGACGGCATTATAGCGTGCATCAATCAAGCGAGAGAGACTGCTGGCGGTATACCCGGTGCCGGGGTTAGTAAAGAACACCCCTAATAATCTCGCCCTGACACCAGAAGAAAGTAATATTTCAAGCATGGAACAACCTATCACTAATGGTGATAATTCTATCACGATTAGTGATAGTAGAAACATATGCATAGGTCCATCTGGTTAAAGCATGAGAACCTATAAGGTGTTGCCTCGGCACCGCAGGGCAGGAGATCTGCCGGGCGCTGGTGGAGAAGGCGGCGGGGGTGCTGGTGGAGGTGATTGAAGAAAAGCGATTTAAGGAAATATATTGTTTTTGAAGAGATTTCTCACAAGTCGACAAAAACCATTTTTTATAACAACATAAATAGATTAGAACAAATATTCTGATATAATTATATTGAAAAAATTTCAGACATGAATAAGAATATGTTAATTCATAAGGTTTCAAAAATAAAACAGTAAATCAATACATTAATAACGAAAGGAACAATAATATGGCTAAAGGATGTGGTCGAACAGTTTACCGTCGAGATAATAACGAATGGGTAAATAAACGAAATGATTCAGATAAAGCATCGAGTGTTCATAAAACCCAAAAAGATGCAGAAGTTGCAGCGAGAGAAATGCTAAGAAATCAAGGTGGTGGAGAATTAACGACAAAGGGAGTAGATGGAAAAATAAGAAGTAAAGACACTATTGGTCCTGGAAATGATCCTAATCCCCCTCGAGATACAGAAAATTAATTTAGAATTCAATAATGTTTCAAGTGTAAAGATGATTTGTGAAAACAAAGAGGGATAATGTTGAATGCTGATCAATTATCTGATTCGGAATTAAAATCATACGCTGAAGACCATATACAGTATGAATTCGATATGTTGTTATGGTCGGCAAGAATCCTTTATTACTTGTCATCTATGAATGATAAGGGTTATATATCTTGGGTAATTCATGATAGTTTGTTAAATTCATTTTCTATTCATGCGAGAAATTTGACCGAATTTCTTTATTTTGGAGATAAGCCAAATAGAAAATCATCCGATGTTGTCATTGAAAATTATATGGAAAAGTCGATATTATTCCAACATAGACCTCCTATCTCAAAATTGCTCGACACAGTAATAACAAAATCAAATAAGCAAGTAGCACATCTTACTACAAATAGAATTCAATATGAATTAGAAGGAAAAGGATGGAATTTCTTAGAAATCGTTATGGAAATTAAGGGAATTTTTTCTAAGATCGCTTCTTTTATTCCTGATGAAAGAATTAGTGAGAATTTGAAGGAAAAATTCTCAGAAGAAGAACTGGATATTCCAATTATTCAAGTCAAAGTAATAAATAACATAAACAATTTTCCTATTGGATTGGAAATAAAATTTCAATAAAGAACGATATGATTTTTTTGAGTTTCTATGATTGCAAATAGGGCAATTTTTTCTTATTGCGGTAGACAAGACAAATTAATTAAAACCACAATGACTTAATAAATAATAAAAAATATTAAACCTTGATTAGATATAAATCTAAACACAATTTGATATTAAATATCCTCAATAATTTAAAATGATAATAAATTTGTTATACATGATCAATGCGTAATATGATTTAAAAAAATGTATCAAAAATAATTTCTGTTCATGCTGATTTGAAGAAACACTCAAATGAAAATTCTAAGCCTATCAAATGAAAACCAAATAATCTTAAAATGGTTAATAAGCGAGCTTTATAGGGTCAAACCCAATTTAGATCAATATGAAATTAATTTAATTGAAAAAGCCAATTTGAATAATTCTTTAGAAAATGATAGGCGAAAGACTCTGCTCTTCTATAAATTTGGAAGAATTGCAATTTGGAAAGAAATACCTAAAATATCGGAATGGTTGGAAGTAGAAATTGAAGAAGTAGATATTGATAGGCTTTATATTTTACCTGTCTATGATTGGTATCTTGATACTGGTCGATCTTTCAAACTAATCGATACAATTGAGAATCTTTCACCAGATAGAGGGTATAAGTTTGAAAATATTCCTCGACAACAAATATTACACTATGAAAAGATTACAAATATGATCAGAAATCCCCCAACGGATCTAAATGGTGTTGTCATTATTACCTCTAATATAGAAAAAGGTCTATACACAATTATAGATGGAACTCATCGGTCTTCCGTGTTAGCCAAGAAAGGAAGGCTTGTTCATTTAAGAGCATATATAGGAATAGCCCCAAATCTTTCAAACTGCATTTGGTCTATTGAGAGAGTTGATATAAAAAAACACCTATCTGAACTAAACCATTTAGTAAATTGTGGGAGCATGTGGTAAAGAATAAAAAATATTTACCGGATTATTAAACCTTAAGTATTTTGCATTACAAAATAATTTAGATTTTTTTCGATTAAAAGCATAGTCAGAAATAATTTGATATAGATTAATTGGCCTGAAACACCTACAATCTGCCCTCCAACGTAATTATCCTTAGAACCTATTACCCTAACAAAAATCACGGTGCATTAATATAAGGGGCATATTAGCGGTTCAAAGACGATCGCTGCCAGGCGCTGGTGGAGAAGGCCGCTGCGGTACTGGTGGGAGTGAATGAAAATGGCTGAAATACCCTCCATTCTGCAACTTGAAACCGATGAATGTCCGGTATGCCACTCAAGCTCTGCACACGTCTTCGCATATTGCTTATGCAATAAGCTTTAACAATAATTGACACTTTTTTAGAATATTCAGGACTCGATCCCAAGGAATGCCCCGCCCATTATTTCTATTTGACTAACTGACTCTTAATTAGTAGATTTCCCCTTCGGAGACTTCCTACGATCGCAGGGTTCGACTCCCTGGTGCATCACTCCAAATACCGTACAGTTACGGTATTTATGTTTAAATACCCCCAATCAATCGGAATCAATAATAATGGTTTCCCTGTGGATTTAAGGATCAACGCGCTTGAAATTCCGCAAAGCGAGAAAGAACTGATCTTTTATCAGAATGCGCAGGAACTATTTCACATTGCTCACTGAGGCGATCAGCGCCGGCAAAATAACCGGCAGGGCATTTTTAACAATCCCGTTCTGCCAGGATGGCAGCAGGTTGGGTTTCAGGCTGACCGGCGGTTCCAAAACCAGAAGGTCCTTGCCGTTGTTATAGAGCTGGGCGGCAAGTTCAACCAGTGCAGGGGTTGCTTCAAATTTTTCCAGGCCAGCGATCACTATCTGGTCGCGCCGGTCAACCGAATACGCGCCTACCGTTGAAGCCGCGGACACGCAGAACTGCAGCAAGGCTGTGGGCGGATATTTCAGGGTGATAATCTGTTTGTTGATCTGCCACTGGCGGCCTTTCTGAACCAGTTCAACCTTCATCCATTCCAGATAGTCATTAATAAATACGGCTTTATCCGCCGAAAACACAGCAATGCAGCGCGACAGGATGGCGTTACGCAGCCAGTCGACCATCAGAATGGCGTCATCCGGACGGATGGCCTGCCACATGGCCATCAGCACCGAACTGACCTGTTCAGGTTCCTGGTCGCCCCAAACCACAAGCGCTTCGAGCATGGCGCTGTCAATTTTCTCGTAACGATATTCGCCAAAACCGTTCACGCGCAGGGTTTCTTTGAATTGGTCTTCCTTCTTCGTGATGACGGTATACGAAGAGTAGAGTGGATTGAGCCTAAGATATTCTATAACAATCTCATCATTTGATTTACGGTTTCCGGCGAGCCTTTTCCAAAACCCCCGCATTCCTTCGGGTTCTTCTTCAGTGCCGGCGCCAGCCCACATCGCACCTGGAACGGGGAGTTGGCCATTTTGCGTCACCTTTTTCAGGTAGGTAGCCCGTTCAGCGGCGCTGCCCTGTAATAAAAATTCACCGATCGGATCGCCGGCCATATCCTGCAAAGAGACTTTTGTTTTGACCGTCTCCGGATGGGCGCTGACCCATGCGCGCCACAGGCGCGGCAGCAGCTCCGCTTTGTTGGGCGATTCATTGGCTAATTCCATAGCCTGGGTCCCAAACCCGCGTTTAACCAGTCCCACCAGGAACCAGGCTTCAGCTGTTGGATCCTGGCTGGTCTTTTTCATCACATCCGCCAGGGTTTGCCGGGTTTCGCCTTCAGCGCAATAAGCCCCACCCCATTCAGCCCACAGATAATTGACCAGATGTACGGGCGTTTTGGAGGCCAGCCGCTGCACATAATCGGATGTTAACAGGGAAGCGATGAAACTGCCCGGCTGCTTTCCAAGATTCAGAAGGATTTCGATCAGGGAGAAGCGCATCATCCAGGCGGAATCCAGCCAGCCCGCCTTAGCGATATGCATGAAAAGGTCTTCCATCAACTGCGGAATAAGACCCGCCTGCGGACCGGACGCGTGCAGCGTCAATAACCGGATATATTTGCCGAATACTTTTACAATTTCAACCTGGTTAAGGGGCATCGTCCACTGCTGCATGGAATTAAGCACTTTGGAAGCGGCCTGCTTTAATTCCTGTTCCGGCAGACTGAGAGCCTGCTGGTTATCGTCCAGGATGCTGCTGACCGCTTTTTCAATTCTGCCCATACCCGTCGAGGCGGACAGTGCTTTCCATTCCTCCTCGCCGAACGGTTTGGTTTTGTTCCAGCGCGAGATGTAATTTTCCTGAATGCTGCCTGAAACGTTCTTCAGTAGCTGGATGGCCGCCTGGCGGTCCAACGGATACCAGGTATCGATCAGGGCGCTCCAAATTACCCCTTTGCCGCTCAGCAGCAAGCGCTTTTTTGTCTGTGCCTCAATCTCCTGCAAACGACGTTTGACCTCCTCACTGTCTTTGGATTGTCTTATGACATGGATCTCAGCCAGCATTTCAGCAGCGAAGCCTTTGGCGTTGGAGGGTAGCGAGTCTTCCAAAGTGGTGCGCAGACTGGCCACATCTGCCTGCAGATCCGGCGGCATCTTGGCTGTGATGGACAGCAATTGCTGCCAATAGCGCTCGGTCAGATGCGGTGCGAGTGCCATGCTGAGCTGCACCAGGCGGACCAGCAACAACGCCCGCGGCGAATCCTGCAATTCTTTGCCAGACAAAACCTCATCAACTTTTGCCAGAACATTCACTTGTTGGCTGTTCATTTAATAATCCTCCTTGGAATTCCCAAAAATTCCATTTATACAAAAAAATAAGGCTTGATACTATTACTATTTTTCGCAATACCTAAATACATAATACAGATATTTAAGACAAATTTCAATATATGTGCAATATTATGAAATTGGGGAATTTGCCTTCAAAAAATCCTTTGTATATTTTAAGGAAGAATATAAACATAGCAAGTTAATATCTTAAGTAATAATACATAAATATGAAAAAGGGACAGGGAGACCATGAAAAATAAAAGATCGTATCAACAGCTTATCCTGGTAATAGTTTTGTTATTAATCAGTGCGGCCTGCGCGATCAACATTAAACCTGGAGATACGCCTGAAACGACTGTAATACCAACTGCTACTGTACACACCAAGATTTCAGAACCCACGGCAACCTCATTTGAGCCAACAGTTCCAGACCAAGGCAGCATTCGCGGCAGGCTAAGCTATCCCGGCGAATTTATCCCGCCCTTACGGGTCGTCGCGTTTCGCGTTGAAAACAGCGCGTGGACCCAGCAATATATCTATGTGGATACCAACCTGAATGCTCCCGGTTATCAGATTAACGGGCTGGAAGCGGGGTTTTACTGGATTGTCGCTTACACCTTACCTGGCAGCGACGGCGCACCCGTTGGATTAGCGGGGGGATATTCACAATTTGTGCTCTGTGGGCTCAGCGTGGATTGCAGCGACCATACACTGATCTCTGTGGAAGTCAAATCCGGACAGGCAACCGACGGCGCAGACCCGGCGGACTGGTATGCCCCGGAAGGAAATTTTCCACCAAACCCAGCGCCGTAAGCGTTTTTAAGATAATGTAAAATAAGCCAAATATTTTTCTCCTGAGAGAGCCGGGGTTTTGCTTTGGATACCTGGAAAACGCAGGAGTTCCTGAATCATCGGAGGGCAAGTATGGTTGATTTTATCCGGGGGCTTCCGAAGGTTGAACTTCACCTTCACATTGAAGGCACGCTTGAACCCGAGCTGATGTTTGAACTTGCCAGGCGCAACAAGGTTGAAATCCCCTTTGAATCCATTGAAGCGGTACGCAAGGCATACAACTTCAACAGCCTGCAGTCATTTTTGGATATTTACTACCGCGGGACCAATGTACTGCAGACCGAACAGGATTTTTATAATCTGGCCTGGGCGTATTTTTCCAGGATCCACAGCCAGAACGTGCGCCATACCGAGCTCTTTTTTGATCCTCAAACCCACACGGATCGGGGAATTCTGTTTGAAACTGTGATTAAAGGAATTCACCGTGCACAGGAGGATGCGCAATCACGGTTGGGAATCAGTTCCCTATTAATCATGTGCTTTTTGCGCCATCTCAGCCCGGAAGCGGGCATGCAGCTGCTGGATAAAGCCCTGCCGTACAAAGACTGGATCATCGGTACAGGACTGGATTCTTCCGAGAAAAACCGCCCGCCGTCGCTTTTTGAAAAGGTGTTTGAAAAAGCGCGGGATCAAGGCTATCTGGCAGTCGCGCATGCCGGCGAAGAAGGACCCGCGGACTATGTATGGGAAGCGCTGGATTTGCTTAAAGTACGGCGAATTGACCACGGCGTCAGGTCGATGGACGACCCGAAGTTAATAGATTATCTGGTTGAGAATCAGGTACCGCTGACGGTTTGCCCGCTTTCCAATGTTAAATTACGCGTTTTTTCAAGATTGGGCGACCATAACCTCAAGAAAATGCTGGACAAAGGCGTATGCGTCACCATCAACTCGGATGATCCGGCCTACTTCGGCGGGTATATGAATGAGAACTTTATTGCCGCCCAACAGGAACTGGATTTAACCAAAGCGGATTTATACAACCTTGACGGCAACGCGATCTCGGCCGCATTTCTGGATGAAGAGAAAAAGCAAAATCTGAAAAAAGAACTGGATGATTATTATCTGAAAAATTCATAAAAAAATCGTAATAAGATTGAATACAGGCAATAAAGTAATTTGTTGTATTATTCTTTCAGGACCAATTCACCCAATTCATTTGATGAAAAGATAAAACCAGACGCCTGATGCCAACACCACCCACGCATCCCTTTCAAACCGAAGCTGGCCAGATCCAGGCGCTGATCGACCGCTGTGATGGTGACAGTGATACTTTTGTTGAAGAACTTCACCAAAGCAGAGTCACGCATATCAGCTTTTCGCAGGTATACGCGTTTGAATCCTGCCCGCGCCAGTATTATCTGAGATACATCCTGGGAAAAGAAATCTACCCCATCCCCGAGTATTTTGTCAAAGGCAAAGCCCTGCACCGCACCATTGCGAATGCCTACCGCGCGCTCGGAGAAGGGCGGGATTTTGGCGAAGAGATCATCCAGTATGACGGCGTCAGCCGTTTCTCACAGGCAGGCAACCACCTGCGAAACGGTTACCTGACAATGCGCCAGAATTTGCTGCCGTCGGATGAAGTAGTGGGAATTGAAAAACCCTTCGTGTTTTTAGTGGAGGCAGATATACCGCCCGTAGTAGGCGTGATTGATCTGATATTGCGGAGTGGGGATACTATGATCCTGATCGACCACAAGACCGGACGAGATTTTTACCAGCCGGATATTCTGCAGATGGCAGTTTACCTGAGCTTCCTGCGCTCCGCCGGGATTCAGGGCGACTGCGAGTTCTATTATGACAGCTACCGCTGGGTGAAAAATTTGGCACGCATCCGCAAGCCGGCCTTTGAAAGAAATCAGATGGTGATCAGTGAACGGGAAATTGTAAGTCAGGCAAGGCGGCTTGTGATTGGGTATGAAGGAATCCACAGGTTGAAGCAGGGGCAGATACCCGAAAGAAATGGCGAATGCTTCAGGTGCGTGTACAAGAATTGTTGTTGAAGGGACATGCAGTGAAAAGGAAATTCCTTCATGAATTAGAAAAAAATTATAAGGAATGACAAATGGATCTTAAAGGTAAGGTGACTGTTGTAACCGTTGATTTGAATCGCGTTCTGGATAGTCTATCCTGGCCGTTTGTACATTTCCTGCAGTGCAACCGCTTTTTCAAAAAAGGGAATATCCATCAAGGTAGGTTCTCCGCCCTGCCAGGTAAAGGTAACCTCACCATCTGGCTGAGATTCAAGGTATTGGCGGATAAAGATTTCAAGCGTCTCATTGGCCATCCTGAAATTGCTGTTTGGGTATAGTCTTTCCTTTTTCAGGAAAAAACAATAGTCGTACGCCAGGTTAAATTGCGCTCCGCTTAGCTTGACAATGATTATAAAGGAAGGAGATTATTCAATTGAGAATCCGGATATTTCATTTATTAAAGCTGCGTTTATGAGAACGTGCATTTATAATGAGTTTTCATCTTACCTTGTCTGGAGCGAATAAATGGATAACCTTAACTGGAGCACGTATTTCCCCGCGGCGATAACTGTAACTGATGAAAACGGGATTATTGTTGAAATGAATGACATTTCGATTGAGAACTACCACAAGGATGGCGGCGCAGCCCTCATTGGAACCAATGCGATTGAATGCCATAAAGAACCGTCATTATCCAAAGTAAAGAAATTGTACGAGACCCACTCCCTGAATGTTTATACCATCACCAAGAATGGCAAGAAAAAGTTGATTTACCAGGCGCCTTATTTTGTGGAAGGCAAGTTTTCGGGCATGGTGGAAATTTCACTGCCGCTGCCAGATGAAATGCCGCATTTCGACCGGGATAAAAAATAAATCATAATTCTTGGGTGAAGCATAAAGCGCGGAAACAAGCCTTCGTAAGGATTAATCCGCGCTTTGGTTTTTAGATCCGAATGCTAATTACAGAATCTGGCTGAATTCCACCTTTTCACCTTCGGGACCGCGGATGGTGAAATACTTGGTGCCATTCTTCCAAATGTTCAGGAAAACAGGCGCGTTCTCTTCCAGCGCCTTGAAACCTTTGGCTGTCATTTCGGTGTAGGCTTTATCGATATCCTTGACATTTAAGGCGACATGGTCAATATGGCCGTCGTCGCGTGAACCAATCTGCTTGCGCATATCACCGCCCAGTTCAACCAGTTCAAGGGTCAGACCGTTCAATTCGAGAAAAGCGACCTTAACTGGTTCGGGTTCAGCAGGGATAGCCTCGCTGAGTTTAACCTTGAAGCCAAACTGCTCATAGAAATCACGTGAGCGGTTGATGTCGGTGACGAATATGGCAAGGTGTTGAATCCCTTCCAGATTATCCTGAAGCAACATAATAAATACCTCCGTTAAGTAATTTGGGTTGCAATAATTTTACCTTACGCATGGGGTCAATTTCAAGTAATTAATTTGAATTGTTGTACAGTAGTAAAAAAAGACAACCTTTTTATATTTTAAATGAATTGATTAAAAACATATATTTTTTTTGATCGGAAAATGAAACTTTTTTTCAGATAAAACGCAACCAATAAATTCATTATCCGTAAATAGATTTAGATATAATTTATGAATGGAGAAAGGCAAAATGGACGAACAAGAAAAAATCCCGATGGAAAATCAGGAACAACCCAAAAGCGATACGCCGTTAGGAAGAATTGAAGCAAAGCGCAGATCACGCGGACGGGAACCCTGGTTGGTTGGCGCGATACTGATTCTGATAGGTGTTGTATTTCTGATGCAGAATCTTACCGGTTTTTATTTCAACAACTGGTGGGCGTTCTTCATCCTGATCCCTGCATTTGGCTCTTTCAGCAGAGGCCGGCAGGCGATGCAAGACGCTGATGGGCGGCTGACCTCTTCTGCGCGTGGCGCTTTTATCGGCGGTCTGGTGCTGACTGCCGTTGCCGCCATTCTACTCTTTAGCCTGGACTGGGTTATTTTTGGGCCTATTTTACTTATCATTGCGGGTGTAGCCATGCTGTTGAGTGCGGTTCTGCAAAAATAATAAGTAAATATTAAAGACAATAAGAAAACCGCACTGTCTCATTTCTCATTGGGCAGTGCGGTTACCATATCAGAAATATATTTCGCTTTTTTCTTTATCAAAAGAATTTTTTTTTGGTTAGATGATTAACTCGCACTTTCATAAGCTTGCCTGATCCAGGGGACTAATTCTGCATCCACTTCATTCTCGCTGGTCAGCCGAACACGATACTGGCACATACCTCCTGGCGGCATTTCAAGCAAACGGTCTGCATGGGGGATGCCTTTCATATTGAGGCCGAGGTCAACGCGTGAATTGGTCGCGGGACCAAGCATGGCAAACTGGCGTTTACGGCGCAGGCTGAGATAGGTTTTCTTGGGCGCTATCTCAAAATCGCCGAAATTTTCGATTTCTGCCATCACCTTATCATGGATTGGCCGTAAGGCGGCTTTTGGACCGGAATAGAAGGCGG
>Ga0315274_10007075_pt1 | contig 16300 bp, 14 predicted proteins | sample YL17G02_20_MG_FD_203700 | JGI IMG/M metagenome (GOLD analysis project Ga0315274, IMG submission 203700) | Sediment microbial communities from Yellowstone Lake, YNP, Wyoming, USA - YL17G02_20 | ecosystem: Environmental > Aquatic > Freshwater > Lake > Sediment | place: USA: Wyoming | collected...
GCGGCAGCGTCCTCTTCGAAGTCGTCCGCTTCGACCCCAAGGGCTTCCGCCAGCGACGACCGGACGGCAACGGCGGGTACATCTGGAACTTGGACAACGTGCGGCGCGTTCTCTACCGCCTGCCCGAACTCCTGGCGGCGGACCCGGCCGCGTGGTACTTCGTCACCGAGGGCGAGAAGGACGCCGAGGCCGTCGCCCGCCTGGGCCTCGCGGCTACCACGAACCCCGGCGGCGCGGACAAGTGGAAGCACCTGTCCGATGACACTCTCCTGCACGGCCGCCCCGTCTGTATCCTAGTCCACAAAGACCCCGCTGGTCGCGCTCATGCCCTGGACGTGGCCGCACGGTTACATGGCAAGGCCAGTGACGTGCGGGTTCTCGAACTACCCGATGCCTCAACGGGAACCGTCAAGGATGCATGGGACTGGGTCGAGGCCCACGACGCCCAAAGCGCCGAGGACTTGGCGGCGATGCTGGTGGAGATGGCCGAGAAGGCGCCGCCCTGGAGGCCCGAGGCCGACGGTGGGAACGGAGAGGCCGGAAGCGATCCGGCCCCCGTGCTCTGCTGCATGGCAGACATCGTGCCGCAACGGGTCCGATGGGCTTGGCCCGGCAAGTTTCCCCTCGGCAAAGCATCGCTCTTGTTCGGCGATCCGGGTGTCGCCAAAAGTCTGGTGACGATGGATGTGGCGGCCCGCATAAGCACCGGCACGCCCTGGCCTGATCTGCCGGGCGAACGCACGGCCCCCGGCGGCGTCGTCATTCTCTCCGCGGAAGATGACCCCGAAGATACGATCCGACCGCGGCTGGACGCGGCAGGTGCCGACCCGCGCCGCATCTTCCTCCTGCGGGGCGTCAAGGTGGGCGACAGCCAGAACGCGGCCCACTTCAACTTGGCGTGCGACCTGCCCGCCCTCGAAGCGGCGATCCGGCAGACACCCGATGCCCGGCTTGTGATCATCGACCCGATCTCCGCGTACCTCGGCCGGACCGACAGTCACCGTAACTCCGAAGTCCGCGGACTCCTGGCCCCACTCGCGGACCTGGCCGCCCGGTACGATGTTGCGGTGATGGCTGTCAGTCACTTGAACAAAGGCGGCGGCGAGCGGGCGATGTACAGGGTGACGGGCAGCCTGGCTTTTGTCGCCGCTGCACGGGCCGCCTGGCTCGTCATCGTTGACGCCGACGACGCGAACCGCCGGCTGTTCTTGCCGGCCAAGCAGAACCTGACCGAAGAACCGAACGGCCTGGCCTTCCGCGTTGTGCCCGTGACGCTGGACGGAATCGGCCCGGTGGCCCGCGTGGAATGGGAGCGTGATCCCGTGCGCATGAGAGCCGATGACGCCCTGGCGGCTACCGCCTCGGGCGAGGACCGGACCGCGCAGAGCGCGGCGGCCACGTGGCTGCGAGACGCCCTTGCAGGAGGCGCCCTGCCGCAAAGAGACCTCGTGGAACGTGCGGAACGAGATGGCATCAAGACGCGGACCTTGTACCGCGCAAAAGACGCCCTCGGCGTCGTCGCCAGCAAGACGGGCCTCGCGGGGGGGTGGACGTGGAGGCTTTCCTGATGCCGAAGATGGCCAACAACAGAACTTGGCTACCTTCGAAGATACATGGCATTCTTCGAAGATGGCCACTTTTTGTTATTGGCTACCTTCGGCACCCTTCGTGTTGCACACCACGGCAAGAGACGGTACAGGCGCAGATCATGCTCAAGTCCATGAGCGGGACAGGGTTATGACGGTTCGCCACGAAAACAGCCCCCAACGGCCTATGGTGGAAGGGGTACGAGGCCGCGACCTGGATGATCTTCTGGACGATCTCGCACCGGCCCCGGCATCGTGTGCGGCCGCGCGCGCCCCTGGCCGTGGCCTTGGCATCGAGGAGGCGCGGCCGCGCTCGTCTACGGGCATCCTGGCGGGCCAAAAGGGGGCAAATCTTGCCCCCCGATGCGACTTCATGCATGACCTTGGTGCCGAGAGAGTGCCGCCGCGTGCGTCCTGCGCAAGCCTGGCGGGCCCTGCCGCGTCTGGCGCGGCCGTGGCGCGTCCTGCCGAGCTGCCTGGCGGGCCGCATGGGGCCGGGACGTTCAAGGCCATGCGGGACTTCCTGAGGCGCGGCAAGACAAGGGCGGGACAAGCCAAGCGTCGAAAGGGACGGGGCGGGGCCAAGAGGGGGGCAAAGCGGTTGACTCCATGTCAAGAGCGGGCCGGCGGCGACCTCGACCGTGATCTCGACCTCGACCACGACGACAGGGGCGGCGCCCTGGCCGCCCTCGCGCCCGGCGAGGGGTGGCAACCCCCCAAGGCCCCGGCCCTTACGATGTATGGATTCGCTCCGGCAGGGAACCCCTCCTGGCAATGCACTGACTTTGCTCCATATGAGAGAAGGGAAGGTTGACCGATGGCAAACGAGCAAGTGACAGGCGACGATGTTGAGGCTGTGGGCGACGGGCCGGGCCTGACGCCACGGGAAGAAGCGTTTTGCCGGGCCTACGGCGACGTGGAGTCGCCGACTTACGGTCGGGGCGCGAAGTCGGCTGAGGCGGCCGGTTACTCAGGCCCACGCTCCGCGGCGCTCAAACTTCGGCGACGGCCGCACGTCAAGGCCCGGTTGAAGGCGTACTACGGACTGGCGCGGGCGGCCGTCGAGAAGGTGATCTCGGACCTTGAGCATGCGCGCCTTGCCGCCCTGGAAAAAGGTGACGTGGCTTCTGCGGTACGGGCCTCAGAGTTGCAGGGCAAGCACCTAGCGATGTTCACGGATCGTGTTGGCCTGGACCTGCCTGAATTGCAGGCGCTCACTGAGGCCCAGATCGTCGAGGGGCAGCGCCTGACGCGGTTGTTGCTACTCGAATCCAACGCATCAGGATTGTGCACAATCTCCGCGGCCGAGGTGTCTGGACTACCAGCACCCGCGCCCGCACTAGAGAAAGGAACCGACGATGCGAAGTTACACGATTCCTGAAACGGCCGGGCTGACGGTTGCGGAAGCGGAGGCCGCGTTGGAACGGCTGTGGGCCGCCGTGCTGGCCGATCCCGGACACCCGTACACCAACGAGCATCATCCCCATCACCGGTGCTTTGTGGCGGCCGTGCATCGCTTGTACGAGTTGCGGGCGAAGAATCCGCCCCCCGCGCCTGTCCTGCCCCTGACCGCTCAGGAGCAAGGCGAGATTCAGGCCGAAATCACGCGCCTGCAAGGCACGCCTGGCTTTTTCTCCGGCGCACTTCGCCGAGAGAGCCTCAAGGCACACGATCGACTTGTCGGCAAGATTCACGAGTTATTCGCTGCCTTGGCGGAAGGCCGCGCCGCTGCTGAGGCTGCGGTTGCGGCGGCTGCGGAGGCCGAGCGGCCAGACGCCGAAGAGGTTGCAGACGACGAACTGGCGCAGGCCGCGGAGCGCGTGCAGCGCGCGGAACAAGATGCCGCTGAGGCGGCGGTCGAGGACCAAGTAGAAGGAGAAGCCGATGACGCCGACGAACTACTCTGAGGTGTTGAAGGACAAGGCCGCGCTGGTGCTGCGGCCCCTGGCCGACGCGGTGCAGGCGCGCGAGCGGGAACTCGCGGCCATCCGAAAGCGCTTGGCCGACGAAACCGAGCGGGCGGTCGGTGCGGAATCGGACCTTGCCGTGTTGAAGGGCGATGCCGCCTTGCACTTGGCGGTCGGCGCCTTCGAGCGTTTCAAGACGAGCCTCAAGAAGCGACAGGCGATATTGGATGCGTCCAGGGAAACGGCGCGGCTCCTGGCCGACGAAATCACCCCACAGGCCGAGCGGGCGTTTGTGGTGGCCCGGCGCGCGCTGCAGGTCGGCTTCCTCAACTTCGTAGTGACTTCTCGGCCGTTGTGCGAAGTCCCGATGGCCGATCTGATCGGGCAGGCCCTTCTCGAGCGGGACGCCTTCATGGCCGCCCTCGATCTTCTGGCGGCAACCTACGGCGCCACCTTCACCGGCTCCTGCCGAAGTTACCCGGACCCGGCACACTTACGGTCCGACCCGTCTCCCGGCCGGTCTGGTATGGCGATCTCCACCGGCCTCGACGAGCGCCTGGTCGATGCCTCGACCATCTCGGCCCGGCGCGGCGACACCTTGTTGGAAGGGCCACGGCCGCCGGCAGGCCCGCCCCCCCCGCCTGCGGCGCCAGACATGCCCCAGGAGGCTCCTGGCGTGCGCGGAGCCTCGGACATGACCCAGGAGCCAAGTGGGGATTCCCGCGCGCTGGAAGTGGCACCTAACGGCCCCTCGGCGAGCGCCGGCGACGTCCTGGTGGACGCACCAGACGTCGAAGTAAGGAACCCGACCAGGGCGATATTTGACGCAGCCAAGGCTCTGGCGGATAGGGTGCGTACTGAGAAGCGGGATCTGACCGAGGAGGAGATCGGACTCGTGCGCGGACTATGGAACGCCCACCCAAGTGCCCAGTCCCTCATCCCCTCTGATTGGTTCGATACCGTGAAAACGCTTGCCGATCTTGAGCATGTCATCGGCCTTGACAGGGACGGCTCCGATCCTTTCTGACGCCGAGCGAATAATTCGGGAATCCTCTTGACAGGGCTGTGCCACGTGGTACAATACCTAACGGGAAAGGGAACTCATGGCACCCAAGGCGATGACAGCGATCCTGCGGCGGGCGTTGCTGGCCGACCCGCGCCCGTTACTGCGCATAGCACAGGCGGCCGGGTTGCCCCATCCCATCGTCTACCGTTTCGCTGGAGGGCAGCGGAAGGGGTTGTCCTTGGCGTCCGTCCAGAAACTCGCGGCCGCGCTGGGGCTGGAACTCCGGCCCGTCCGCAAGAGAAAGGACAGGTGACCTGTGCGAGTGTTCAAGCCTACCTTCAAGTGCAAGCAGACCGGCAACATCAAGGCATGTAGTCACTGGTACATCACCTTCATGGACAAGTTGCAGATTCGGCGACGGCTGCCCGCCTTTGTCAACAAGCGGGCGACCGAGCGGACGGCCGAGCGGATCGAAGAACTCCTGTCGGCCGGCGACTTCCTGCGACCGGAGTTGCAGACCTGGCTTGAGAAGGAAATCCCCGCGAAGATGCGGGAACGGCTCGTCGCCTGGGGCATCGTCGGCAGTCAGCGAATCTCGGCCCACCTGACGAAGTCCCTGAGCGAGCACGTTGCGGACTTCGGCCAGTCTCTTGAGGCCAAGGGCGACACCATCGCCCACGCCCGGAGAGTCACAACGGCCCTCGGCAGAGCGTTCTCCGCGTGCGGCTTCGGGACGTGGACCGATTTTGACGCGAACAAACTTTACACCCACCTGCACTCTCTCCAAGGCGAGAACGGCACCGGCCAACGGACGTTCAACACCCACTTGAAAGAGGTCAAGTTCTTCGCCCGCTGGATGGTCCGCGAGCGAAGGGCCGGCGCCAGCCCCCTTGAACACCTGGATTGCGTTACACAGACAGAGACGCGAAGGCGGCGGCGGGCGTTGACCTTGGACGAGCAGCGGAGGCTCCTGACGGTGACGGCGAACGGGCCGAAGCACCACAACTTGACCGGTCCCGAGCGGTCCCTGATTTACCACCTGGCGCTTGCGACCGGGTTGCGGGCCGGCGAGATTCGGCAACTGACGGTCGAGGCGTTCGACTTCGACGGCTGCGCCGTGACCCTGGCCGCGGCTTGCACAAAGAACCGGCGGCCGGCGGTACTGGACCTGAAACCTCAGATGGCCGCGGACCTCAAAGCCTGCCTTGCGGGCAAGCAGCCGACCGAGACCGCCTTCGCCATGCCGACCCAGGGCGCCAAGATGATCCGGCGCGACCTGGTGGCGGCGGGTATCCCGTTCACGACTTCCGAAGGCCGAGCGGACTTCCACAGCCTGCGGCACTCCTTCATCACGAATCTGGCACGGGCCGGCATTCATCCCTCGGATGCACAGGCACTTGCCCGGCACTCGACCATCACCTTGACGATGGACTACTACACACACCCCCGGCAGGTGGACTTGCGGCGGATCATCAACGAGCAGCCGGACCTGACGACCGCGCCGGAAAACTTGTCCGTGGCTTGTCCTGCCCGGCGCTCAGCATAGACAACGGTAGACTTCTATGGACAGCAAAAGGGCTTTGGCGGGCACGAAACGGCGTTCCTGCCCTGATATGGGCGGTCCGGCATGGGCCGCGTGTCAACGGTTCGGGGGGTCTGGAGCCGCAGGCGGGCCGAAAGAGCAGGGCCGCCCTGAGGCGGCCCGCTCCCACAAGCCCTTCCCGGGTTTTGCGGATGGCGTCAAGGCGCCGTCGGCGTCGTCAAGCGATCCTCGCGAGGCGCCGGGCGGCGACCCGGCGGAATCGGGCAGGGGCGGCAGCCGCGGGCCGGCTCTTCGGAATGCGAAGGATCGAGTTCAGGCCGCCGAAGCGGTTCCGGATGCCGCCGAACGCGGCGAAGTCGGTGTACCACTGGCCGCCCGAGTAGTACCGGAACTCGTAGGTGCCCGGCGGCAGGCGGAGCATCAAGATCCACTCGTGCGGCGCGATCTGCCGCATGGGCAAGTGGTCCGGCTGCCAATGGCAGAAGTCGCCCACGAGGAACACGGGCGCGCCGGCAGCGTGGATGAAACGGAAGACGACTTTGCCGGTTGCGTCGACTTGAACCATAGCCCCCTCGAGGCTCGGCGCTGGAGTCGAACGGCACAAGGTGGCCGAAAGTCCCTCGCTCTCTGAACTCATCGGCCGGGCAATGGGCGGGAGTGTAGGAAAATTCCAGCCGCCCGCCGGGGCCAGTGGGTGGTTGCTCCGCGGGGGCGGGGTCCGTAGAATGGGGCCCAGGTACGACCGCCCGAGCCAGGAGACGAGGGACGTGGCCAAGATCACGAAGCGCAGCGAAGACTACAACCAGTGGTACATCGACATTGTGACGCGGGCCGAGATGGCCGACTACGCCCCCGTCAAGGGATGCATGGTTATCCGGCCGTGGGGCTACGCCATCTGGGAGCGGATGCAGCGGGCCCTGGACGACATGTTCAAGGCCACGGGGCACTCGAACGCCTACTTCCCCCTGCTGATCCCGATGTCGTTCCTGGAGAAGGAGGCGGAGCACGTGGAGGGGTTCGCCCCGGAGTGCGCGGTCGTGACGCGCGGCGGCGACAAGGAGCTGGAGGAGCCCCTGGTCATCCGGCCCACCTCCGAGACGATCATCTGGGCGATGTACAAGAAGTGGATCCAGTCGTGGCGCGACCTCCCGCTCCTCTATAACCAGTGGGCGAACATCGTGCGCTGGGAGATGCGGACGCGGCTGTTCCTCCGGACCTTGGAGTTCCTCTGGCAGGAGGGGCACACCGCCCACGCCACGGAGGCCGAGGCGATCGAGGAGGCCGAGCGGATGCTCGGCGTCTACCGCCGCTTTGCCGAGGACTGGATGGCCATCCCCGTCCTGACCGGTCGCAAGAGCGACGCCGAAAAGTTCGCCGGCGCCGTCACGACCTACGCCATCGAGGCCATGATGCAGGACGGCAAGGCCCTCCAGGCCGGCACGAGCCATTACCTGGGCCAGAACTTCGCCAAGGCGTTCGACGTCCAGTTTCAGAACAAGGACGGACAACTGGAGTACGTCTACGCGACGTCCTGGGGCGTTTCGACGCGCCTGGTCGGGGCCCTGGTGATGAGCCACTCGGACGACGCGGGCCTGGTCCTGCCGCCGCGCCTTGCGCCGATCGAGGTGGTCGTCATCCCGATCCCGAAGAGCGGGGCCGACAACGCGGCCATCCGGACGGCGGCCGTGCGGATCGCCGAGCCGTTCGGCGACCAGGTCCGCGTCAAGGTGGACGATCGCGACAACGTCTCGCCCGGGTGGAAGTTCAACGAGTGGGAACTCAAAGGGGTCCCGATCCGGGTCGAACTTGGCCCGAAGGACATGGAGAAAGGCCAGGCGGTCCTCGTCCGCCGCGACACCGGCGAGAAGACGCCCATGGCCCAAGCGGAGATCGCCATGCGCGTCCCCGGCCTCCTGGAGGAGATCCAGCGGTCGCTCCTTCAGAAGGGGCGCGAGCGGCTCGCGGCGTCCTGCCACGAGGCCGACTCTTACGACGCCCTCAAGGACACGCTGGAGGGCCCCGGCGGCTTTGTGTTCGCCGCATGGTGCGGAAGTGCGGAATGCGAGGCCCGCATCAGCGAGGAGACGAAGGCGACGGTCCGCGTGGTGCCGGACGACGGCGAAGCGTCGGGCGGCTGCATCGTCTGCGGCAAGGGGCCGGCCAAGCGGGTCCCCTTCGCCCGCGCCTACTAGGGAAGCGGCGCCACGAAGCCCGCGTTCCGTTTCCCAGGAGTCCTGTCACCTGGAAGCGGGAGATGGCCTTCCCGCAGCGGCGCAGGTGCCGATGGTGGGCGCGAAAGCGCCCGGACCCTCAGGAACGTACCTTGCACAACCCCTGGCGGGCTGTATAATACGGGCAGAGGGAACACATGTCGGGACAGGTCTGTGGCAAGGGCTTGTGCCCCCGGAGGCGAAGCCGGCATGAGATCCTATAGGGCCGCCTTGGCAGGATGGCCGATACTTCTGGTGGCGGGGATCGCCCTTTGCGGATGCCGGGATTCGTCCCAGGGCCTCAATGCGTCCGACGCCGAGGATCGGCGGAAGGCGCTGGCGGCCCTGGCGAAGGAAGACTCGGAGTCGGCCGCCGAGAAGGTCAGCAAGATGGTCGGCCACGAGGATCTGGCCACGGCCGGAGACGCCGTGTGGGCGCTGGGCCGCATGACCAACCCACGCGCCACGGAGGTGCTCCGCCAAGTGGCGCTGAGGGATGCCCGGCCGAAGATCCGCTGCGAGGCGGCGGTGGCGGTGGGCCAGCGGCGGTCGGAGGCGTCGGTCAAGGTCCTCAGGCAGATGGTCCAGACTGACCAGAGCCCGGACGTCCGGGCCGAGGCGGCCGCCAGCCTGGGCAACGTGGGCTCGGTCGCCGACATCGACGTGCTCGTCGGGGCGGTCGAGTCGGCCTCCGCGCCGCAGGATCTGCCGGTCGAGAGCCGGGCCATGGGGGCGATCGAGCGGCTCGTGGGCGTGACGTTCTACTATGACCCGAAGGCCCTGCCGGCCGAGCGGAGGAAGGCGATCGACCGCATGCGCATGGTGGCGAGGGCGGCGGCAGCCAGCTTCCCGAAGAAGGACGAGAAACGGGAGTAGGCATCGCGGTCCGGTCACGGGGCCGCGCGCCAGATAGCCGAGACCTAGTCGTACCCGGGCCGGGCGGCGCCCGGCGTAGGGGGCCGCTCGCGGGAAGAGAGACGGAGGGATGCCATGACACGCTTGACCCGTCGTGCGTTCACCCTTGTCGAACTCCTGGTGGTGATGTCCGTCATCGCCGTGCTGGTTGCCCTGCTCATGCCGGGCCTCGCGACCGTGTGGAAGACGGTCCACGTGACCCAGTGCATGTCGAACTTGGGCACGCTCTACAAGGCCCAGCAGGCCTGGCGCAACGAAAACAACTCGACCCTGTTCGCCGGGGGCGGCGACTGGGCGGTCAAACTCGCGTCCTATGTGACCAACGACAGCGTCTTCAACTGCCCGGAGGGCTGGGAATCCAGCCAGGGCTCCGGCGGGAGCGGCAGTTGGTCCGGCGGAGGCGGAGGCTCCTCCGAGGAAGACGAGACCTCCGCCGAGGAGGAAGGCCGGCCCGAGGACTTCATCGGCGACTCCTTCTCGTTCGACGTCTACGACGGCCCCTCCTTCCAGAACAAGTTGTGGAACGTGAGCATCAACTCCGAGTGGGCCCGGAGGACGCAGGTCGGGGCCAACGATTACCGCTACCAGATCGAGGACCTCGGGTACATCGGTGGCGGCGACCGGGACTTCAGGGATATCGACGTCGTCGTCAGTTTCACCGGCTCCATCCCGAGCGAGGTGACGATCATCCAGGGCAAGCACGGCAGCCAGGCCTACCGCTTCGACCTCATCATCAACGGCAAGGTGGCCGTGCACGACATCGACTCCTATGCCTCGACCCACAACGTCGGCGAGTACGTCCCCCCGGACCAGGGCACGTGGGACAACCCGAGCACGGGGAGCGCGTACGGCAAGGCGATCTACGTCGGCCATTACTGGAAGCAGTCCGACTACGGCCTGAGCCGCGGCAGTTACGAGATCCTCGAGCGGGACGTGCCCGCCGTGGACTCCAAACTGTTCCTTATTCTCGACTACGGCAAGTCGCTGGCCGACTACAGCGGCATCAGCGTGCCCGACCCCTGGAGCAAGTACTTCTTCACCGACGTGGAGGCGTGGGATCACGCGTACAACGTGAGCGGCGAACTCAGCTGGCGCAAGTACTTCTCCCTGAGGCACTTCGAGCGTGCCAACGTCCTCTTCTGCGACGGCCACGTGGAAGGGCTCTCTGCGGACGACCTGAAGCCTACCAACGCCCTCTGGAAGTACGTGGGCCTGTGAGTGCCGGGGTCGCGCGGAGCGGAAGGCAAGGCGGGCGGCGCCGGGGCGTGTCTCAACGCGGGGAGTTGTGGATGGGTGCCAGGCCGGGGCGAAGGGTGTGGTTTCGGGCCCTTCTGGTGTGGCTCTCGGTCCTCGTGGCGGGCGTGTGTGCCGCGGGATGCACGTGTGAGCCGGATGCGTCCCCATCGGCGGACGCCTCGGGACGCGTCAAGCGTATCCGCGACGTGGCGAAGCAGGATACGGAGGAGGCGGTGGGCGTTCTGACCGGGGCCGCGGCCCATGAGGACTTGGCCACGGCGGTCGAGGCGGTGCGCGGCCTGGGCCGCATGCACAGTCCGACCGCCACCACGGCCCTGGTGCAGACCGCCAGGAAGGAGACGCGGCCGGCGGTCCGCATGGAAGCCGTCGTGGCCCTGGGGTATCGCGAGGACGAGGGGGCGGTCCGGCAGTTGCGGGAGATGGTGGAGGCCGAGCCGGATCCGGCGATCCGGGGCGCGGCGTCAGCCGGCCTCGGCCGGGCAGGGGAGTACGAGGACGCGATGCTCCTTCTGGCGCAGGTGGAAAGGGAAACAAGCCCTGCCGCCCAGGCCCGGGAGGTGGGGGCCCTCGAACGATTGGTCGGCGCTCGATTCGCATACGATCCCAAGGCGTCGCCCGAAGAGCGGCGCAAGGCGATCGAACGCATGAAGATGGGCGTGCCTGCGATGGTGCAACGCCTCAGGAGGTATGCGCCGCCCAAGAAGGGAACGACGAATCCCCGGGCGAGTCGGTGACAGGCAGGCGGCCCCCGAGGCTTTCGGGTCCGAGGGCCCGGTGGTGGAGGGTGTGTATGAACCGGTCAAGCCGAACGGCGTTCTCGCTGGTTGAACTCCTCGTCGTCGTGACTGTCATCGCCATTCTGGTGGCGCTGCTGGTCCCCGCCGGTTCATCGGCCTGGACAGTCCTCCGCCAGACCCGCTGCAAGGCCAACCTGGGGAACATCTACAAGGCCCAGTACGCTTACCGCCTGGCCACGGATTCCACCATGTTTGCGACCGGAGTCCACTGGCAGCAGTTGATCGTGCCCTACTTGGACGATGGCCAGGCCACCCTGACCTGCCCGGAAAGCGGCCGGATACGGGATGATGCCGGCGGCACTACGGAGGTTCCGCCCCCGGCCGCCTGCAACCTCGAGTTCTACATCTACAACAAGAGCACCGGGGCAATCCAGTACATCATCTCCCTGAAGCCTGACGCTCCGGACAGTTGGACCCGGGCCACGCAGCAGGGCGATCACGTTTACTTCGAGGTGGACGACAACCCGTTCAAGGGCGTTTTCACCTACGATGACATACGCCTCAACGTCTGGTATGAGGGGGCGACGCCTGTCAAGATCCAGAAGGTTCACTGCAACCCGAGCGGCTCCTGGGAAGAGTGGAGACACGACCTGAAGTACGACAACAAGGTCATCCTAAGCGACTGGGTGCACCAGGGCGACTCCTTTGAGTGGGAGAACAGCGATCCGGGCGGGTGGAGCGACTATGGGCTGAGCAAGGGCACCTACGAGATGCAGGACGGCACCGACGTGTCGCGCGTCGATCCCAGGATCATCTTCATCCTGGATTACCCCTACCTCGTGGCCGACTACAACGCCGGCGGGGTGGATACGGACGATGACTGGGACAAGTGCTTCATCTCCGACCCCGAGGCGTGGCGCGCGCGGTACAGGCATGGCGATACGGCCGCCGATTGGCAGTATTACCAGTCCCTGAGGCACTTCGGCCAGGCCAACGTGCTCTTCTGCGATGGGCGCGTGGAGTCGTTCGGCCCGGAGGACTTGGCCGAGACGGATCCGCTCTGGCGGTACATCGAGCGGTGAGCCTGACAGCAGGTCTGCGGCAGGAGCGGCACGGGCGACCCCGAGTTCCTTCGGGTTCGCCCGTTTGTGTTGGCACCGCCAGACCGGTACAATGGCCTCCGGTGGACCTGAGGGAACGACCGTGGCGCTCTCGCCCGACCTTTTCAAACGCCTCAGCCGCCTGAACCGCCAGCGCCTGGCTGAACAGGTGACGACGGGCGACCACCTCGGCCCCGCCGGGGCGGACGCCTCGCAGGCCGGCGCCGCCGCCCCGGCGGACCTCAGTCTGGAGCGCCTGGTGCCCGGCCAGGCGTGCCAGGCCGCCGGGGGCTGCTTCTACCGGATCCGACGGCCCGTCAAGGACCTTGTGGCGCTCCCGCTCGGGGACCCCGACGGCCCCGCGGCCCCGGTCAACGAGGACCTCTTGGACCGGTACCGCCGGACGTTCTCGGGCGCCGCCTTGGCCCCCCGCGAGGAAGACCTGCACGAATCCCTGCGGCCCCTGGTCGCAGCCGACCCCGAGCGGATCACGTACCTGGACCTGGAGACGTGCGGCTTGGCGGGGGAGCCCATCTTCCTTGTGGGAATGATGGGCTATCGCCGGGGCACGCTGGTGGTGGAGCAGTTCCTGGCGCGCGACTACTCCGAGGAGCGTCCGGTCCTGGCGGCCGTACGGGACGTGCTTCGGGACGCGCGCTGCCTCGTGACGTTCAACGGCAAGGCCTTCGACCTGCCGATGGTCGAGATGCGGAGCATGACCTGGGGGCTTTTCGAGGGCCTTCGCTTGCCCCCGCACGTGGACCTGCTGCATGAGGCGCGCCGGCGCTGGCGGCAGGAGGTGCCGAACTGCCGCCTCCAGACGCTCGAGCAGTTGGTCTGCGGCCGCCGGCGGACGGGCGATATTCCGGGATGCGACATCCCCGCCGCCTATCACGAGTTCGTCCGGGCCCACCAGGCGGATGACGCCGTCCGCCGCGCGCGAAGCCTGCGGCGGCTCCAGACGATCCTTCATCACAATGCCCTCGACCTCGTGACGATGGCCGAACTGGTGGTCCACATCCTGACGACGGGCACGGGGCGCTAGGCGGCCCCGGAGCCACTCGTCGGCGCGCCGCGCGCCCCCCGATACCGAGGTCCCCGCCCGCCGGTCCCCCCGCGTGCGCCTGCGCTCCGTGTATGTCGTCTTTGCCGCCTGTCCCGCCCGTGACGCCGTACGTATCGTCCGCCCAGCATAACACGCCTGTGCCGAGGGCGTTCCTTCGGGCCGGCCGTGCTGCCTCGAAGGAACAGGGCGGCTTGTGATGACAACTCCGGTTTGTGGAAGGAGTTGCCGCAGGCAGCCCTTGTGTTCGCCACCGGCCGTGTTGCCGCGCCCGGACGGGTCGGCACCAGCGCCCCAACCGTCACCCTCGGCATATCCGATACGGACGGAACGTCGACGGCCCGCGGCGCATGCCTGGGCCGCCGTCCGAACATTTTCAGGAACCTCGATGTCATCTGGAACGGCCTTTGCACTGTCAAGTGCGAGGGGCTGAACGGCTGACCGGCCGGCAGCGCCGCGTCGCGCGGCTGCCTGCCATTGATGCGGAGGGGTACACCGATGGACGAGACCGTTCTCCAGGAGAAGATCGACCAACTGCTGTCCGCGGTCCGGCTGCATCGCGGTGGGGCGAATGTCCTGGTGGCCGATGCCGCCAAGGTGGAGGCCGCCCCCGCGAGCATCCGCAAGGAGATGGGCCGCCTGGAAGACAACCTCGATCACCTGAGCCTTGCCATCAAGTACCTGATGTTCGACCTGGACGCGACGAAGCGCGAGAACCGCGTTCTTCGCAAGATGCTGGACTGACGGCGGGCCCCGGCGGCGCCGCACGCGGTGCGAGCACCCCGCGGGTCCACTACTGTGACCGGCCCTGCCGAGGCCGGGCGAGAGCGCAAGAGAGCGAGAGACGGCCGCGTAGCAGCAGGTCGACGCGACGGGTGCGCGGCTCTCTTGGGACGTGCGATACCGGCGAATGGCGTCTGCCCCTGCGAGATGGCGCCGTGCGCGATGAGCCGAACGACCGGCCGCGCGCGGGGCGGGCGAGAGCGTGGAGCACTTCAGGCCGCCGAGGCCGGCTGACCGGGGGGCCTCGCGGCAGGGTGTGGTTGCCTGTGGGGTCGCGTCCTGTGGCCGCACAGCCGGGGAAGGACGGGGGCTCGGGCCGGCGAGGGCCGGGCCCCCGGAAATGACGACCAGCGGGCGACGGTGAACGAGACGAGAGGAGGGGGCATGTTCTCCTGCACGCCGATCCGCATGAGGTGGCTTGGGATTCTGGGACTCGCACTGGCGGCCGGTCCGGCCGCGGGGGCCGTCGAGTACACGGCCACCGACCTCGGCACGCTCTTCACGGGCGGCGACGTCGTGTCGAGCCTGACGTTCGCCTACGACCTGAACAACAACGGCGTCGTGGTCGGCTACTGCCAGACGCTCGACCCGGGGGGCACCCGCGGGCCGCCGGTCGCCTTCGTCTACGCGGGCGCGATCCAGCCCATCGGGTCCCTGGGAGGCGACGAGAGCCTGGCGTCGGGCGTTAACGCTGCCGGCCGTGTGGCCGGGTGGTCGACCATCGTCACCGGCGGCGCGGCCCACGGCTTCCTCTACGACCCGGTGAGCCCGCCGATGCAGGACCTCGGGGCCGGAACGCGCGGCTCCCGGGTCAACGACAGCGACGAAGTGGCCGGCGACTCCGGCACGCACGCCGGCCTCTATACGGGCGGGGCCTGGCAGGACCTCGGCGTCCTCGTCGGAGGATCGTGGAGCCAGGCTTATGACGTCAGCAACGGCGGCCTGGTGGTCGGATCGTCCGACACGGCGAGCGGCAACCGGCACGCCTTCCTGTACCCGGGCGGCGGCGCGGCGCCCCAGGACCTCGGCGTCCTGGCGGGGGGCAACTGGAGCGACGCCTACGGCATCAACGACGCCGGCCACATCGTCGGCACCTCGGCCATCGACATGATCGGCGAGGACTGGCGCGGCTTCGTGATCGCCGGCGGACCGATGGCGCCTCTGCCTGCCATGGCCCCGGCGCCGTGCCCGAACTGGGCCTTCGACATCAACAGCAGCGACGTCATCGTCGGCCGCACATACGACCGGACCCTGGGAGCGGGGGCCGAGGTGCACGCCTTCATCTACGACGGCGGCACCATGCGCGACCTGAATGACCTGATCGACCCGTCGCTGGGCTTCCTGCTGACCGAGGCGCGGGCGATCAATGACGCCGGCTGGATCGCTGCGAACGGCCTTAACGCTGCCGGCGAAGAGCGCGCGTTTTTGCTGGTGCCGATCCCGGAGCCCGCGACGCTTGCCCTGATGGGGCTTGGCGCGGCCGCCATGATCGTGCTGCGGCGCAGGCGAGGGTGACCGCAGGGAAAGCCGGAGGATCGCCGGCACGTTGCGGCCGCACCGGGCGACGTGCCGTCGGGGCGTGAGAAGGTGCGACGCTGTGTGCGTGTGGAAACGGGTTCCCATGGAAGGGGGTAGAGGATGAGCGTCGCACGCTCGGTCATCGGGACCGTGGTCCTTGTGGCGGCCCTGGCTGCCGAGGCCGGGGCGGGGCTGGTCTACGCCGTCGGGGCCGATCGGTCCGTCACGCCCTATCGGGAGGGCGTCTACGTCCTGCACGTGGAGAACTTGACGACCTCGCTCCTGTTCGAGACGCCCGAGATCACCCAGCGGGGGGACGTCTGGATGGGGGCCGCGGAGAGCCTGACCGGCGACGGCTTCTACGCCAGCGGCGACGCGAACCTGTACTGGATCGACCTGGTCGGCCTCCAGGCCGTCCTGATCGGCCCGTTTGCGTCGCCGGGAGGCACGTCCCTGCGGTTGCGGGAACTCGCGCTCGACGAGGCCACGGGCGTCCTCTACGGGACCGACTACACCTATCTCTACCAGGTCAACCCGGCGACCGCTGCCGGCACGGTCGTGGGCCCGCACGACCCGGGCCTGACGAACATGAACATGTGGGCCATGGCTTACGACCCGGCAATCGGCCAGTTTGTCGGCATCGCACACCGCGAGACCACCCAATCGGGCCAGTCG